>Ga0194115_10000557_pt1 | contig 54272 bp, 60 predicted proteins | sample TA2MahsurfametaG_3_FD_148656 | JGI IMG/M metagenome (GOLD analysis project Ga0194115, IMG submission 148656) | Freshwater microbial communities from Lake Tanganyika, Tanzania - TA2015002 Mahale S4 surface | ecosystem: Environmental > Aquatic > Freshwater > Lake | place: Tanzania: Lake... | reverse complement strand
TGGCTATTTCCCCTCCTATGCCCTGGGCCATCTGATCAGCGCCCAGCTCAGCGAAACCCTAGAAGCCGAGCTCGGGCCGATCGAAACCCTGCTCGAGGCCGATGGCGATGCTCAGCTGGGTGCCTGGCTGCAGCAGCGGGTCTACCCCCTGGGCCGCAGCGTGAATGCCGCCGAGCTGGTGGAGCAGGTGAGCGGCCGGGCCCTCAGCCATGAACCCTTCGGCCGCTACCTACAGCGCAAGCTCGAGCGCCTGGCCAGCTGAGAGCCATCCGTAGGATGCCGCCCACATCCCTTGCCGCTGCCCTGATGGCGAACATCGACCACGCCCCAAGCCGCACGATGCTCAACCTGCTGCACGTGCTGCCGGCCTTTGCCGATGAAGCCGAGCTGCGCCTGAACACGATCGTGGAGCTCAACAGCAACACGATCAACAAGTACGAGCTGATCACCGAAACCGGTCACCTCAAGCTCGATCGCGTGGGCTATTCCTCCCTCGCCTACCCCTTCGCCTACGGCTGCATCCCCCGCACCTGGGATGAAGATGGCGACCCGCTCGACATCGAGATCGTGGGCGTCACCGAGCCCCTCGTGCCCGGCTCCCTGGTGGAAGCCCGAATCATCGGGATCATGAAGTTCGACGACGGTGGTGAAGTTGACGACAAGGTGATCGCCGTGCTCGCCGACGACAAGCGCATGGATCACATCACCAGCTACACCCAGCTGGGTGACCATTGGCTCAAGGAAACCCAGTACTACTGGGAGCACTACAAGGACCTCAAGAAGCCCGGCACCTGCCGCGTCAACGGCTTCTTCGACACCGCCGAAGCGGTGAAGATCATCAAGGATTGCGAGCAGCGCTATCTCGACACCATCAACCCCAAGTTGGTGAACTGAGGCTCTAGAAACAAGCGATCCCAGCCCCCATCATTGGGGGCTTTTTTGTTGGTCTGAGGCCGCCGCACGGGCCAGGGCTCGAGCCATTCCATCGCGGCTGGCCAGCCCCTGCAGGGCCACCACCGGCAAGCCGGATGCAGGGATCCCACTCGGCAACTTCGGCAGGGCCGCATCCTCCAACTCGAACACCGGTACCTGGCGCAGGCCGTTGGGCTGGAGCTGATCCTCGAGCTGGGCCAAGTTGGCATCACCGCTCAACCAGAGCAGGTCAGAGCGACGGCATTGCAGCAGAGGCAGCTCAGGGTTGCCGGCGGAGATCGGCCGCTGCAGATCCTCCAGAGTGACAAGCCCCAGCACCCAGGTTTCATCGGCTACCACCAGGCAGTGGCCATGGACTTGCAGCAACTGCTGCAGCGCCTCAGCTGCCGGGGTTTCGGCATTGAGCACCAGCGGCGATTCAGGCTCCAGCGCTTCTTCCACACCGATCGCAGCCAGGCGGTTGCGCCGTTGCTCTTCAAGCAAGTCGGGGCCAAGCAGGCCTGGATCGGCCATACCCTGCCAGCGCTCCACCAGGGCGGCACTGAGGCCGGCTGCGGCCATCAGCGGCAACACGATCCGAATGTCGTGGGTGAGCTCAAACAGCAGCAGCAGGGCGGTGAGCGGCGCCCGGGCACTGCCGGCCAGCACTGCGGCCATGCCCACCATGGCGTAGGCGGGTGGTTCGGCCACGGGTAAGTGCAGGCCGCCATCACCCAACAGCTGGCCATACACATTCCCCAAGACCGCCCCTAAAAAAAGCGACGGAGCAAAGCCACCGCCCACAAAGCCAGTGGCGCTGCTCAAACCAGTGGCCAACAGCTTCACCAGCAGCAGGCCCAACAGGCTCACCAGGGCGATCCCACCCTCACGGCCCAACAGCGCACCGATGGTGTCGTAACCAACGCCGAGCACCTGCGGGAACGACAGCGCCATCACGCCCAGGCCAAGGCCGCCAAGGGCAGTGAGCAACCAGCGCGGCAGCAGCTGCAGGCGGCGTTGCACCACCTCGCTGCGGCCGGTGGACAACATCGTGAGCAGCGCCAGCGACATGCCACTGGCCACCAAACCCAGACCGAGATAAAGCGGCAGCTCGAGCGGTGAGCGCACCTCGTAGGCCGGCAGGCGGAAGATCGGCTGATCTCCGAGAGAGAGCTGGGTGACCAGCGATGACGCCACGGCCGCCACCAGCACGGCCCGCACGCTGGGACGGCCCGGAATCGTGCTGTAACTGCCCTCAAAGGCGAAAAACAAACCGGCAATCGGCGCCTTAAAACCTGCCGCGAGACCAGCAGCTACACCAGCTGCCACAAGGGCTTTCTGCGAATCAGGCGGTAGGCCGCCTTTGCCCGCCACCCACAAACCGATGTTGCCGCCACTTTCGACACTCGGGCCCTCCGGTCCGAGGGAAGCGCCGCTGCCGAGGCTGAGCGATGCAGCAATCAGGCGCAGGATCGGCAGCTTGGGGGCAGCCTGCACGCTGCCATCGGCCATGGCGATCAGGCTGGGCAGGCTGGGCCCGAGATCACGACCGATCTGGCGCAACAGGCCAACGGAGAGGCCACCCAGCAGGGGCACCAGCACCACCGGCCATGACGACAACCACAGCGGCAGCGGATCACCCGGCAAGGGAATCGGCTCCGGCGGCGGCGGCGGTGGTGGCAGGAACGCCAATCCACCAAGACCGATCTGAAGCAACGCTCCGAGGGGAGTGCCGCTGCTGGGCTCCGGCGGCGGCGGCAGCGGCGGAGGCTCCGGGGGGGCAGCGCGAAGCAATCCCACCAGCCCTTCCACCACAGGGCCGTAGAGAAAATTGTTGATTAAACCCAACAGGTAGTGAAAGCCCACCACGGCCAAGCCGGTGAGCACACCCACCAGGGCGGCCCAGGCCAGCAAGCTCCACTGGAACGGCAGGGCGCGGGCCTCTACCGCCGGTTCAGCCGCTCCTTGATCAGGCCTCTGGCCGTACCGTGGCAAAGATCTCCTCCAGGATCTCCCCGGCGCCCTGGGCGCGCAGTGAGTGAGCGAGGGCGATGCCGATGGCCTCGGGATCGCTTTGGTCGCCGCGGGCTTCGTCGCGGATCAGGCGTTGGCCATCAAGACTGGCCACCATGCCCGTGAGCACAAGCTCGTCGCCTTCGAAGCGGGTATTCACACCAATCGGCACCTGACAGCCACCCTCAAGCTCCCGCAGGAAAGCGCGCTCTGCCAGGCAACGGCGAGCGGTGGGCAGGTGCTCCAGCACCTTGATCTGCTCAAGCACTGTGGTGTCTCCCTCACGGCATTCGATACCGAGAGCGCCCTGGCCCACGGCATGCAGAGAGATCGAGGGATCGATCAGCTCATGGATGCGATCACCAAGGCCCAGACGGCCCAGGCCAGCGGCCGCGAGGATCAGGCAATCGAACTCGCCGGAATCAAGCTTCTCGAGCCGGGTGATCACATTGCCGCGCACATCCTTGAAGGTGAGTTGCGGATAGTGGTGGCGCAGCTGTGCCAAGCGCCGCAGGGAGCTGGTTCCCACCACAGAACCGGCAGGCAGGGTGGCGAGGGTTTTGTCCTTGTGCTTTTCGTGCACCACCAGGGCATCAGCCGGATCTTCCCGCTCGGTGATGCAGCCGAGCATCAAGCCCTCGGGGAGGTTTGTGGGCAGATCCTTGAGGCTGTGAACGGCGATATCAGCGCGATCCACCAGCATCTGAGCCTCGAGCTCCTTGGTGAACAAGCCCTTGTCGCCGATCTTGGCCAGGGCCACATCAAGGATCTTGTCGCCCTGGGTGGCCATCGCCTCGATGCTGATCTCAAGGCCGGCATGGGCTTTGGCCAGCTCATCGCGCACCCAGTGGGTTTGCACCATGGCCAGCTGGCTGCGGCGAGAAGCAATGCGCAGTTGAGAAGCGGCCATCGGAGGGGTCGGGAGGCAGCCCAGGCCGCCGAATCACAGCCGCCCAGCGTAGGGATTGGTGCGTCCAGGCTGAATGGCAGCTGCCAAGTCGTGATCAGTCGTCGTGATCAGCCAGCCGGTATCAAGCAGAAAAGAGCTGAAGCGGCAATGGCCCCCAGGTGTCTTCGGCATCGGGATCCACCGGGCTGTGGCCTGTGATCAGCATCCCCTCGCCCAGACCGCTTTCGCGCCGCACGAGAAAACGACCGCTGTTCTGATTGCCCTTGAGGAACACCGGGCCCTCGATGCTGGCGAGAGCCTCACCAGCTGGATCGAGCTCAAGCGATTCCCAGCCGAGAGCTGTTTCCACCGAGCGCAACGCGGCCACAGCAGCGGCAGCCGAGGGAGCCATCACGCCGATCGTGAACCACTCGCAGGGGTTGAGCTTGAGCAGCAACTCGTTGCGGAGCACCTCACAAGCTGCGGCATTCAGCTCAGGGGCGGTGCGCAGTCCACGCAGGTCAGCGAGCGAAACCGAAGCATCAGCCATGGGGTTGAGAAGGCGCGAAACGATGGGCGTGCTGGTCCCAGACCGTGAAGCCGGCCAGGCAGAAGCTCAGCCACACATACCCCACGGCAGCTCCGGCAGCGATGTCGGTGAGCCAGTGGGCACGGCAATAGAGCGTGCTGATCCACACCAGCGCCACCCAGCAACTCGAGAGCGCAAACAGAGGTTTACGCAGCCGTGGGTAGTGGGCGGAGAGCAGGCAGCAGGTGAGGAAATAGAACACCACCGAACCAGCGGCATGGCCACTGGGAAAGCTGCGGCCACTGATGTCCTCCAGCAGCCGTCCACTGGGCCTGCGGCGATCAAAGAGTGGTTTGAGCCAGCGATCCACGATCAGCAAAATCCCACCGGCACCCACCACCAGGCAGACCAACTCTGCCCAGAAGCGCTTCAACGCCAGGAAGATCAGCACCGCCAGCACCAGCACCGCAGTGAGGTGCTTGCCACTGGCCTCGTACACCGAAGGCAGCAGCTGGCCCAACCACTCCGGGGTCCACTGATGCACCAGCCGCAGCACCTCCAGATCAAAGGCGGGACGTCGGGTCGCTGCCAACTGCGGGCCAGCCCAGGCCAGCACGACGGCAGTGCCAACCGCGAAGGCCAGCCGCCAGGGACCGAGAGCTTTCAGCCAGTCGCCAGCCAGGCGAAGTTGGGCGCGCATCAGCTGTTCCCCAGTGTGCCCAGCCGCTGAATGGGCAAGCGCAACAGGCGGTGGGCATCGCGGCGGCCCAGTGGGGTGCCATCGCCAGGGCCGATCCCGAACTCCAGCAGCTCCGCATCACTTCCCAGCAGCAACACGCTCTGCGGCAAGCGATCAGCCTGCGCCACCGCACGACTGGCCTTGCGCGGGGAGCTGACGAACAACACCGGTCGACCGCTGTAGTACACAACGCTGTAGCGCTTGTAGCCCACCACCAGCAACGGTTCTTCTGGCAGGCCCTGCTCACCGGCCAAGCGGGCCAAGGTGCGAATCGGCAGCTGCCGCTCCCGATCCACAAGGGGAATCAGCACCGGCAACACGAGCGCCAGAACCGAGGTCAACGCCGCTGCATTCGGGATCCACAGCCACTGGAGGAGATCGGAGCGGCGCAGCAGCACAACCAACAAAGCCACCCCCCCAGCCAGAAGGGGGAGGAAGAGCAACAGCGGCAGCCCCGAAGCCCTGATCGCATCGGCAAAGGCCGGATAGGAGGGGTCTTGCTCGATCCAGCGGGGAGCCAGCACCGCGGCGAACGCCATCAGCACCAGCAGCACGGCATTGATCCAGCCGGTGAGGCGCATCCCAGCACCCAGAGCTGGTGAGGACGACAGAGGCGCGAACAGCAGGGCCACCAGCAGAGCCCCACCGGGCAGCGCCGGCAGGATGTAGCCGGGCAGCTTGGTGGCAGCGGCCGAGAAAAAGGCCACCATCACCACCAACCAAACCAGAGCCAGCAGCGGCAGATCCTCTCCAGGGGCGGCTTGGCGCCACACCTGCAGGCGCCAGAAGCGCAGGCGAGCGCAGGCCACCGGCAGGAACAACGACCAGGGCAACAGCAACAGCAGCACCCAGGGCAGATAGAACCAAGGGGGACCCGGGTGGTCGTAGATCACCGAGGTGAAGCGCTCGAGGTTGCTGAAACCCAGAAAACGGCCCAAAAATTCACTGCCATTGGCAGCGGTGGCCAGGCCGTACCAAGGGGAAGCAACACCAAGAAACAGCAGCACCAACGGGATCCAAGGCGTGCGGCGCAGCTCCCTGAAGAAGGTGCCCTTCAAGGCCCAGAACACGAGCATCACCAGCCCGGGCATCAGCAGGCCCACTGGGCCTTTAGCCAGCACGGCAATCCCGCAGAACACAGCCAAGGCGATGAAGCCAAGCCGCCGTTGCCACACCCGGTGCGTTTCAGCGGTGTGGGCCACCACAAAACCCAGCAACGCCAAGGTGATGGCGCTGGCCAGAAACATGTCGGTCACCGAGGAGCGTCCCCAGCCGAGCCAGCCCGGGCTCAGGGCCAGCACGGTGGCACCGAGGGTGGCGCGGCCGAGGCGCTGGTGGTGCGGTTCTGCGGTTCGAGCCACCAAGAGCAACACGCCAAACACGGCAAACACCGTGGCGCTGGCTGCCAAGGCCACCGGCAGCCGCGCTGCCCACTCACTCACCCCAAACAGCCGAAAGCTGAGGGCCACCATCCAGTAGCCCCACACGGGGTAATCAAAAAAGATCTCACCATTCCAGCGAGGGGTGATCCAGTCGCCTCTGGTGAGCATCTGGCGAGGGATCTCCACGAAGAGCCCCTCGGTTTTATCCATCAAACCGAGGCCGCCGAGCTGTTGACCAAAAGCCAAGACGCAAAGGCCGGTCAGAGCGAGCAGAGCCAGGAGCAGGCTGCGGCGAGCGTCCTGGTCAAGCCAGGATTGGAGGCGTTGCATGCCGGAAAATTAGGGCGTGTTCCACACGAAACGGCTGCTGGCGGCGTAGTTCCACACGAACACCACCAGGATTCCGGCCAGCTGGGCCGAGACTGTGTCGCGCGCAACGAAGCTGTAGAAGGCCGAGGCGAGGCCCACATTGGCCAGCACCGGAAGTGAGGCCACCAGCAGAAACTTCAATAAGCCGCGCAGCAGCCCCAGGCCTTTGAGGCGCTGGAACCGGAAGGTGAGCGCATTGTTGATCAGGTAATTGGAACTGGCCGCGGCCACAACGGCAAACGGCAGGGCCTGTTCAAAGCCAAGCGATCCGAGCATCAACAGCTGCGTCACCAGCAATTGCACCGCCACCCCGCTGAGGCCCACCAGGCCAAAGCTGATGGCGCGGCGGGGCAGCAGCCGCAAGCTGAGGCTGTGCAGGATCGAGATCAGAAAGTCCCAAAAAATGGCCAGATCCAGTTTGGAGCTGCCATAGCTGCGGGGCTGAAAACTGAGCGGCACCTCGCCAGTGCGCAGGCGGCCTTTGCTCACCGCCAGCAGCTCATAGAGAAACTTGAACCCGTTCACATCCACGGCCCGGATGAGAGGCAACAGCACCTCGAGCCGCAGCGCAAAGAAACCGCTCATGTAATCCGTGAGCTGGCCGTAGCTGCGCGGCAGGCTGAAACGAGCGCAGGCATTGGCCCAGGTAGAGCCCGTTTCACGGCGGCCGCTGAGGCCATGGATCTGCGCCTCGGGGTGAAAGCGGCTACCAATCACCAGATCCAAAGGGCCGGCCAGCAGGCTGTCGATGGCATGACGCACAGCCGTGGGTTCGTGCTGGCCATCACTGTCCATCACCAGTGCCACATCACCGGTGGCATCCAGCAGACCTTCTTTGATTGCACTGGCCAGACCGGAGCGACCCACACGCCGGATTAAGCGCAGCCGGGGGTCAGCGTGGGCCAGTTGGCGTACTAACTCAGCGGTGCCGTCGGCAGAATCGTCATCCACCACCAGGATTTCCAGGTTGTAATGCTCCTGGAGGGGCAACAGCTGCTGGAGCAACGGCTCGATGTTGCCCCGCTCGTTGTAAGTGGGAAGAACGATGGAAAGACGCGTGACTAATTTCGTCATTCGAGTTGTTAATGGAGCGGAAATTCTTCTGACAGAGAGATTGACGGAAAGCCTTAAGGATATTTGGATCAGAGACTAGAAGCTACATCTCCGATGCTAGGATTCAAAAATTAAAGACCCTTAGAGAGCACTCGCAGTGGGAGCAACCAAGTCTGGGCCTTGGCGCAGCGATCATTGGGGGTGGAGCATCACGGCCGTAGCCGCATGCATGCTTGTCGCGAGCCGGGGATCACACCTGGACTACTCCTTCTGGAAGGATGAGATTGTGAGCGCTGCGGCCATCAAGGCAGACTGGCTCTCATTGTATCGCGACTGGATTATCCCTGACACCGCTCCGCCTCTATACGCAACTTTACTGAAAGCATGGGCAGGCGCCTGGGGCAATAATGAAAAACCCTACGAGCTTTAAGTTTAACCCTAACATTACTCAGCCTGTTGGCAACAGCCTGGGCAAGATTAGGTGAAACAAGAATTAAAGCCGTTAGCACCCTCCTGTTTTTAGGCCTTAGTCCAACACTCATAGGACATGCCCAGGAAGCAAGAAACTATTCGCTGGCTCTCTTTTTCTCAACCTGTTTAATAGCTTTCTACAGCAAGAACTCAGCTTCAAGACAAGATAGAAACTCAGATTCATTGCTCGCCGCTAGCCAATCAGCCGCCGCAATACTTCTATCTCTATCGCATTATTTCGGCCTGCTCTTCTCAGTAACTGCAACAGTCATTCACGCAGCCTTCAGGAAGGACAGGCAATCAGTTAAATGGGCCTGTCTAACAATCTTGATTATGTCAATATGGCCTTTATACCACCTAGCAATTGCAAGCAAGGCCGAGGACAACCTATCTAAAGTTAAATGGATAGACGTCCAGCCGGTAATAGAAACATTTCAAGAATTTCTAGCAGGTGTCTTTCCAATTGTTGGCATTTACGGCGCCATACTGCTGACCATTCTTGCAACTATATCTCTTCTCAATAGGCGTTGGCGGACCGCAATAGCATACAATTACTCACAAATTAGCTCTAACAAATACGACTCAATAGATGAATGCCGACTCCTCGCCAGCACCCTCTTCGCATTTGTTATACTTATTACATTTATTGATGCCCGACAGCCCCTATCAACAGCTCGGAATTATATAGTTACGCTGCCAGCGGTGGCCTTTTTGTTTGGTGACATTATAGATATTCTACTATCAAGCAGTCATCGGCCGACAAGATACATTACTGCGATAGTTATGACCTTCATATTGTCATCTCTTCTTAGCAAGTCAATCGACGAAAACCTGCGGTTCACCCACCCACTAACAAACTACAAAGCAGTCGCTTCTGCAGTCAACGAAGAAGAAGCGTGCGACGCTGGATGTTACGCAACTAATACAAATGACAAATATAAGGTTTACTTTGATATCAGCCGACTCAGGCCAATTTCAGAAGCCAAAGGCCGGAATCCAGAACTGATAGTTGCAATTGGAACCAACAAGCGTGAGTCCAAAGAACTTCAGAAAGATTATCCCAAGTTGTCCTGCTGGGAGCCAATGCAGTCGATACACACAGAAGTGTTTGTACTCATCAAAGACCCTGAGCAACTTAATCTTAATAAAAGAGGCTTCACACCCTGTGATAAGGTCTGAAGCCAATAAGCTTGGCTAAGTATAGATAATGAGTTTTACTTGATGTATTCCTTGAGCACCCCGTTGCGGTTGGGGTGGCGCAGTTTGCGCAGGGCCTTGGCCTCGATCTGACGGATGCGCTCGCGGGTCACATCAAAGATCTGACCGATCTCCTCGAGGGTCTTCATGCGGCCGTCATCCAGGCCGTAGCGCAGGCGCAGCACATCGCGCTCACGGGGGCTGAGGGTGGCGAGCACGCCTTCGAGGTCTTCACGCAGCAGGTTCTTGGCCACGTCCTGCTCGGGGTTCTCGATATCGGCTTCGATGAAGTCGCCGAGGCGAGAGTCTTCCTCCTTGCCAATCGGTGTTTCCAGGGAGATGGGCAGCTGCGCGCTCTTGGCAATGAAGCGCAGCTTCTCGATGGTCATTTCCATCGACTCGGCAATTTCCTCCTCGGTGGGCTTTCGGCCGAACTCCTGGGAGAGAGTTTTGGTGGTCTTCTTGATGCGCGAGATGGTCTCGTAGAGGTGCACCGGTAGGCGAATGGTGCGCGACTGATCAGCGATAGCCCGGGTGATCGCCTGACGGATCCACCAGGTGGCGTAGGTGGAGAACTTGTAGCCCTTCTCGTGGTCGAACTTCTCAGCGGCGCGGATCAGGCCGAGGGATCCTTCCTGAATCAGGTCCTGGAAGCTCAGGCCCCGGTTCATGTATTTCTTGGCGATCGACACCACCAGGCGCAGGTTCGACTGCACCATCTTTTCCTTGGCGCGGCGACCAAGCATCAGGCGGCGGCGGAACTTGATAAGGGGCATGTCCACCAGGAGCGCCCACTCCTTGGTGTCGGGGTAGTGGCCGTGATCTGTTTCAAACTGAGCCGCCAGCTCCTCCAGCTGGAGCAGGTCCGCGATCTTGCGGGCCAGCTCGATCTCCTCATCCGGACGCAGCAAACGAATGCGCCCGATCTCCTGGAGGTAAACGCGAATCGAGTCTTCGGTGTAGACGCCTTTCGGTCCCACCTTGATGCTGGCCAGGGCCTTGGCGCCCTTGGCATCCTTCTCAGATGCTTTCGCGTCTGCAGCCTTGGCCCCTGCAGCAGCCAGCAGCTCGTCGGCTGCTGCATCGAGGTTGGCCGGTGCTTCGGCTTTTTTCGCTGACGCCTTGCTGCTGGCTTTGGTTGTGGTCTTGCTGGCGGCCTTGGCAGCAGGCTTGTCTTTTGCTGCCGCTTTGGCCTTGGGCGCAGCCTTGGCCTTGGTTGGGCTCACCTTGTTAGCGGCTTCAGCAGCTGCATCGCCCTCAGCAGCTTTGGCCTTACTGCGGCTGGCCTTCGGCTTGGCCACCTTGATGGTTTCGCCCGAGGCGTTGGCAAACATCAGGATTTCGGGCTTGGCCGCCTTTGGAGCGGCTGCCTTGGCAGCGGTGGCTTTGCTTGTGGTGGCTTTGGATGCAGCAGCAGGACTCATCGGATGGGTAGGACGGCGGGGCAATCAACAACGGTGAAAGCGCCGGAAACGAGAAAAGCCGACCACCGGCAACACCGGCAGACGCAAAAACGGATCACGGCCAACTACGGGAACAAACGCTCAGCCTGGTGCTCTCAACGGATTTGACCTGCCGCGGCTCAGATGAAAGGCATCCGGACGGAGAAGGTGCTCAGATACAGGGTTGAAGCAAGCAGGAGGGGCGAAAGCCCTATCTATCGATACGGGTGAAAGGTCTGAAGCAGGAACGGGAGGGCGAAAGCCCGGGCAATGCTGTCAGGGGTGTTCGCAGATCGGGGACGCAGGAACGGCGCCTGGTCAGCCTCGGATCTTCCCGCTGGACGGAACTTTGCTGGTTCCGACTACAGCCCTACGGACTGCTCAACAATCACATCTTAAGAAACGCCCGCCAGCTCCGCAAGGTTGAGCGACAGTCAGGTGAGCAACAGCCAAGGCTTGAATCCCGAGCAGGACTGCAAAGCGATCGCCTGGCTCCAGGTGTGGCTTGAAGCCGGCCGGGAAGGACAGGTATTCACCTACAGCAATCCCCAGGCCCTGGCGGTGGGTTGCGGCGATCTGGTGCAGGTGCGTCTGCGGGGCCAACGCCACATCGGATTGGTGGTGGAGCTCCTCAACAGCCCACCCGACGGCCTCACCGACAAACAACTGCAACCGATCGAAGCGCTGCATCAACGGGCGGCGGTGGATCGTCAGTGGCAACAGTTGATCGAACACGTGGCTGAGACCTGCCGCACCAGCGTGTTTCGAACACTCCGGGCGGCGCTCCCGCCGGGTTGGCTCGGTCAACGCAAGGCCGGCAAGACCGTCGGAGGTCGGCAGCAACTCTGGCTGGAGCTCACGAGCGTGGGCCGAAACGCCGACAGCATGGCGTTGAGCGACGGGCAAAGCCGGTTGCTCGATCAGCTGCGAGAGCAGGGCGGAGCCGGTTGGCAGCGAGAGCTGCTCAAAGGCCTCGAGCTCGGCCCGAGTGTGGCGGAGGGTCTGCTGAAACGCGGCCTGGTGGAGCGCCAGCGGCGCAGCTTCGATGGCAGCAGAGCCGGCGCAGGCCAGGGAAACGCGAACCGGGATCAACCCCAAGCCCTCACCCCAGACCAGGCCAACGCCCTCAGCGCCATCAACAGCGCCGGATCAGGGGAGCAGTTGCTGCTGTGGGGCGTCACCGGAGCCGGCAAGACCGAGGTGTATCTCCAGGCCGCTGCCCATCAGATCGAGCAGGGCCGCTCAGTGCTGCTGCTCACGCCCGAGATCGGTCTGATTCCCCAGCTGCTCGATCGCTGCCGGCGCCGCTTCGGTGATCGGGTTGTGGAGTACCACTCGGGCTGCAGCGATGGCCAGAGGATCGATGCCTGGAGGCGCTGCCTGGCCAGAGCAGAACCGCTGCTGGTGGTGGGCACCCGCTCCGCTGTGTTTCTGCCCTTGCCGCAGCTGGGGCTGATCGCGCTTGATGAGGAACACGACCGCTCCTACAAACAGGACAGCCCGATGCCCTGCTACCACGCCCGGGAGGTGGCAAGCCTGCGGGCCCGGTTGAGCGGTGCGCGGCTGCTGCTGGGCTCTGCCACCCCCAGCCTGGAAACCTGGCTCGCCTGCCAGGGCAGCACACCCGCCTGTCAGCTGCTGCGCTTGCCGCAACGGATTGGCGGGCGACCCCTCCCGCCGGTGCATGTGGTGGATATGCGCCAGGAGCTGGCCGAGGGCCACCGGCGCTTGGTGAGCCGACCGTTGATGCAACGGCTGGAGGCCTTACCGGGCAGCGGCGGCCAGGCCGTGGTGCTGGTGCCTCGGCGCGGCTACAGCAGCTTTCTGAGCTGCCGCAGCTGCGGCGAGGTAGTGGAGTGCCCCCACTGCGACGTGGCGATGACCGTGCATCGCCAGCGCGAGCGCTCCTGGCTGCGCTGCCACTGGTGCGATCACCGCTCAGAGATCAGCCAGCGCTGCGGTGCCTGCGGTTCAACGGCCTTCAAACCCTTCGGCGCCGGCACCCAGCAGGTGATGGAGCATCTGGAACAGGAGCTCGAGGGTTTGCGGCTGCTGCGGTTCGACCGCGACACCACCCGCGGCCGCGATGGACACCGCCGCCTGCTGGAGCGATTCGCCGCCGGGGAAGCCGATGTGCTGGTGGGCACGCAGATGCTCGCCAAGGGCATGGATCTCCCCCAGGTGACCCTGGCCGCGGTGCTGGCCGCCGATGGGCTGCTGCATCGACCCGATCTGCGGGCCTCTGAGGAATGCCTGCAACTGCTGCTGCAGCTGGCGGGGCGCGCTGGACGGGGCGAACAACCCGGAGAGGTGCTGGTGCAGACCTACAGCCCAGAGCACCGGGTGATCCGGCACCTGGTGGATGGGCGCTATCAGACCTTTCTGCAGGAGGAGCTGGCAGAACGCCGCGCCGCCGCGTTGGTGCCCTTCAGCCGCGCCTGCCTGCTGCGGCTGGCGGGGCCATCCGCGAGCGGTACCGCCACAGCGGCGGCCCTGCTGGCGGAACACCTGCGCCCTGCAAGCCAGGCGCAGGGCTGGCTGATCATTGGTCCGGCGCCGGCGCCGGTGGCGCGGGTGGCGGGTAGAAGCCGCTGGCAGCTGCTGTTGCATGGGCCAGCCACAGGCCAGCTGCCGGTACCGATGGAGAGCGAGCTGCGGGCGCTGCTGCCGCGGGATGTGTCGCTGGCGATCGACCCCGATCCGCTCGAGCTCTGAGCTAGGCGGGCAACTGGGGCAAGCCGAAGCCTGCCGCCAACTTGAGCCGCTGCAACAGCGCCACCAGGGCCAGCAGCAGAGCGATAGCGAGCGATCCGAGGCCAAGCCGGCTCCAGCGCCAGCAGCGGAACTCGAATTGATTGATCGCTCCAGGTTGCAGGCGCCAGATCAACCTCGATCCCTTTCCCTTCTGGGCGGGAATCACCTGCGCTGGCAGTGGTTCCGCCAAACGCACCGCGCGCAAGGGCAGCGGTTCAAGCACCAGCTTCAGCTGCAGAGCCGGCAGTGGCTGCAGCCCCCGCAGATCAATGTTGCAGCGGAAGGTTTGACGGACCCCGAGCAGCCAGTTGCGCTCCTCCAGGCTGAACGCTGGTGGCGGGAGATCCGCGGCCACCAAGGCGGCGCCCTGCTCAAAGGTGGAGCTGAGCAGCTCTAAGGCCTGGGACGCAGGCAGAGACGCCGTGCGAAGGCGCAGCAAGCCATGGTCCTGGCGGCGTTTCCAAGGCGAATCGCCCAGCTCCGCGGCCAGCTGCCGTTGCCAGGGCAACGGATTTCCGGTGCTCGATTGGCTGGTTTGGCTGAGCTGCAGGCGGCCGGGGGCCGTGAAGTTGAGGGTGGTTTCCAGATCCACGCAGCCCCCCAGCAGCGCAGTTATCAGCAGCAACACCACAGCCACCAGCGCAAATCCCCAAGGAGCGCTGGTGGGACCGGTGGGGGGCGCCGGAGGTGGTGGCGGCAACCGCCGGCGGCGGCGGGCCATCGCCGTGACCCGGCCCTCCAAAGGCTGCATCTCGCCCAGGGACGGGAGGGTCATCGACCATTCGCGCGGGCGCTCAAGCGCGGGCGCCTCGAGCACCTCCTGCAGATCCTTCGCCTGAGCCCTCAGCCCAGCATCCCGGCAGGCCCGCAAACTGCGGCAGGTGGCAGCAGCGGCCACTGTGTCGCCCTGGCCCATCTGAGCTGTGGCCAGCAGCAGGCGCAACTCTCCGCCGAAGCGCGTGCTGGCCGCATGCTGGGCCAGCAAGGGCTCCAGCAGCTGACAACAGCGGCCGTAATCACCCCGCTCAAGGGCCTGGCGCGCAGGGTCGCTCAGCGCCTCCAGGGATGGGGACTCAGGCTGCTCCACGAATCAGCGAGGCTGCGAACTCCCCACCACCATGGTGCCGATGCCGGCATCGGTGAACACCTCCAGCAGCAGGGCGTGGGGTGTGCGCCCATCCACGATGTGGGCGGCGGAAACGCCCTGGGCAAGGGCGCGGATGCAGCATTCGGTTTTGGGCGTCATGCCGCCGGCCACCACGCCACTGGAGATCAGGCCGCGGGCTTCCGAGAGCGTGACCGAGCGGATTAGAGAGTCGGGATCTTCCCGGTTCTGAAGAATGCCAGGGGTATCGGTGAGCAGGATCAGCTTCTCGGCCTGCAGCGCGGCGGCGAGTTCACCGGCCACCGTGTCGGCGTTGATGTTGTGTGCCTGCCCCACATGGTCGGCCGCCACTGAGGAAATCACCGGGATGTAGCCGGCATCCAGCAGCGGGAACAGCACGGAAGGATCCACCGCCGCCACATCCCCCACCAGGCCATTGCTGCCGTCGCCGTAGGTGCGGGCGCGCACCAGGGAGCCGTCACTGCCGCTCAGGCCCACCGCCTTGGCACCGAGGCGATTGAGGCCGTTCACGATCTGTTTGTTCACCCGGCCCACCAGCACCATTTCCACCACGTTCATGGTTTCGGGGGTGGTGACCCGCAGCCCGTTGCGGAACTGCGGTTCGATATTGAGCCGGCCCAGCCAGTCGTTGATCTCAGGGCCGCCGCCGTGCACCACCACGGGCTTCACACCCACCGAAGCCAGCAACACCAGATCGCGATACACCGCATCCCGCAGATCGGCGCGCACCATGGCGGCACCGCCGTACTTCACCACCACCCGGCGGCCGGCGAAACGCTGGATGTAGGGAAGCGCTTCGCTGAGAACAGACACCCTCAGGGAATCGCTGCGGTCTTGATCGGCTGGCATAAACGTCAACGGGAGCAGAAACGGGAAAGCTGGGCGCCTCAGCCCGGCTGAACAGGCACCAACTCCAACAGCAGTTCGCCATTGGCCGGCTGACTGAGACGGGCCTCGAGCCCCTTGTCAAAGAAGCGGCCGAGGCGGTCCTGTTTCTCCTGCCAGCGCTCAAAGGGCACTCCCTCGGTGCGGAAGCGCATGGCCAGGCCATACCCCCCGTTCTCCGCCAGCTCGGTCACGCTCTCCAGCTGGGGCGGCGCGTCTTCGTCCCAGAGCTTGAGGGCCTCGAGGGAGCTTTCGAGGTGGGCCTTCTGGCCGTAGCGCCAGCGGGTCACATCCTTGAGGAGCTTGCGCAGGGTCTGGCTGGCGGGCTGCTGGCGCAGCGCTTCAGCCCCGGGCTGAGCGGGCAGCAACTCAGCCGGAGGCAACTCCGACGACTTGAGCGCCAGACCGCCCAACAGGATGGGAATCCCGTAAAAGATCGTGGGCAGGCTGAGGTTGGGGTTGCCGGTGGCGTAGCCGATCCAGCCGATCACCGAGAGGGAGGCCCCGGCGATGGTGACTAGGCTGCCAGGGGAAGCGATGGAAAGCATGGCCACATCTTCGGTCAGCGGCGAACCAAGTGCTGATCCCAGCTCCACCCCCACCACGGAGCTGGTGGAGCAGCTGCGCGCCGACCGGCTCTGGCTGCTGCAACAGATCGATGCCGGCCGCTGGCCCGAGCTGCGCTTGGATCTCGCCGCTCTGGAGCGGGAGCTCGGTCAGGTGCTGGAGCAGGCCCAAGACACCTTGAAGCTGGATCCAGGCGCAGGACGCTGAAGCGGCCAGCAATTCAGAACGGAATCTCGTCTTCGCCTTCCGGCAGATCTGGGACGAGGGGGGAGGCGTTCCAGGCGGGCGGTTCGGGAGCAGCAGCTGCCACCGGTGCAGCCGAGCGCGGCGCAGGCGCAGCGGAGCGAGCCGGAGCAGGGGCTGGCTGACGCGCCGGCATGGGCGCCGCGGATGGAGCAGCGCCCATGCCGGCAGCACCAATCGAGTGGAGGCGCGAGAGCGTGAACTCAGCCCGCTTCTCCTTCACACCGTCCTGGCGAGTCACAGTGTTCATGCGCAGGCGGCCTTCCACCATCAAGCGCTGGCCCACCTGAACCCGGTTCTGCAGATCCTGCGCGAGGCTGCCCCAGCCCACCACCTTCAGCTGACCCGGCGGATCGTCCGGCCGCAGGCCGTCGAACTGCACCGCCATCTCCGCCACCGGAGTTTGGTTGTCCTGGGTGTAGCGCACCTGGGGCGCCTCCAGCACCTCCACCTCCAGCAAGCAATGGTTCACGGCAGCGTTCACAGGCAAGGGGCCACATCCTGATGCACGGCCCGGTTTTGCACCAGGGGCAGCCGGCCAAGGCCTGGATCTGGCTGTTTGCCGGAACCGCTGAAGGTCCTGAGCTGGCCGAGGCCCTGCTGCAACGGGGCTGGAACGTTCGGGTGAGCGTGGTGACACCGGGCGCAGCTCGGATTTATGGGCAGCGGCGCGGCCTCGAGGTGCGCGTGGGAGCGTGCAGCAACGATCAAACCCTGGAGCAGGAGCTGCGCCAGCTGGCACCCCGCTGGGTGGTGGATGCCACCCACCCCTTTGCTGTAGTGATCAGCGAGCGCCTCCAACGCCTCTGCAGGGCGCTCGATCAGCCACTGGTTCAGATCGAGCGGCACCTACCCGCCAAGGCCGCTCCAGGTGAGCAGCTGAAGTTGCTCGATGGCGTTGGCGCTCTGAGACAACGGTCGATGGCCGGCGAGCGCCTGCTGCTGGCCATCGGCGCCCGGGAGCTGGGCGCGGCCATCGCCGCCACCCCGGCCTGCAGGCACTACGTCAGGGTTCTGGATCAGCCCTCCAGCCTCCAGGCGGCCTTAGCGGCTGGGCTGCCGCAGGAGCGCATCGCCTGCCTGCGGCCGGATCCCCTTGGCACTGGAGCGATCGAGCAGGCCCTCTGCCGGCGCTGGGGCATCACGCAGGTGCTCTGCCGCCAGGGCGGCGGCCGCAGTGAAGCCCTGTGGCGACGGGTGTGCCAGCAACTGGAACTACCGCTACTGCTGCTGCGCAGACCGAGTGCCAGCCCAGGCTTGCCCATGGCAGAGCTGCTGGAGAAGCTGGGCCAGCCCTGAGCCCCCCATGGCCGCCAACGCCATCATTGCCCTCACCACCGAAGCCAGTGCCGAGCAGGCTGAGGCTCTGGCAAGGACGCTGCTGGAGCGGCGCTTAGCCGCCTGCATCGCCCTCAAAACGGTGGACTCGCTCTATCGCTGGGAGGGACGCCTGGAGCGCAGCAGCGAAGTGCAGTTAATGATCAAAAGCCACGCCAGCTGTGCCAGCGCACTCGAGGCAGCGGTGCGGGAGCTGCACAGCTACAGCACCCCGCAATGGCTGCTCTGGCCTGCAGAGGCCAGCAGCGACTACGCCGCCTGGCTGAGCGAGTGCTGCGCCATCAGCTGACGCAGATCCACCTGGGGGCGCGGTCCAAGCTGGGTGACCACCTGGCCGGCACAGAGCGAACCCAAACGACCGCACTCCTCAACCGAGGCACCACGCGTGTGGGCATGCAGGAATCCAGCGGCGTAGAGATCACCGGCGCCGGTGGTATCCACCAGAGGCCCAAGCTTGAACGGCTCGATCGTGTGAGTGCCGCTGCCGTTGAGGATCACAGAACCCTGCTCGCTGCGGGTCAGCGCCGCCATCCGGCAGCGGCCGCGCACCTGTTCAGCGGCCGCCTCAAAGCTGTTGGCCTTGTAGAGGGAGGTGATCTCCATCTCATTGGCGAACAGGATGTCCACATGGCCATCCACCAGCTCCTGGAAGCTGTCGCGGTGGCGCTCCACGCAGAAGGCATCGGAGAGGCTCAGCGCCACCTCAGCGCCGTTGGCGCGGGCCACCTCAGCGGCGGCGATGAAGGCACGCTTGGCTTCATCGCTATCCCAGAGGTAACCCTCGAGGTAGAGCACCTTGGCCTGGGCCACCATCTCAAGATCGAGATCGCCGGGATCCAGCCCCACTGAGGCACCCAGATAGGTGCACATCGTGCGCTGAGCATCGGGGGTGACGAGGATGAAGCAGCGGGCCGTGGACGGTCCCTCGGTGGCGGCCGGTGTGTCGAAGCGGGCGCCGACGGAGCGGATGTCGTGGGCAAAGATGCTCCCCAGCTGGTCGTTGCGCACCCGGCCGATGAAGCCGGCGCGGCCTCCCAGCTGGGCAATGCCCGCCAGGGTGTTGGCGGCGGAACCACCCGAGGTTTCCAGACCCGGGCCAACGCTGGCGTAGAGCTGCTCAGCCTGGGCTTCATCCACCAGGGCCATGGTGCCCTTGGTGAGCTCGAGGTTGTCGAGCTGGTCATCGTCGGCGTGCACGAGCACGTCAACGATCGCGTTGCCGATACCGACAACGTCGAGGGTTTTGTTGGGGGCCATCAAGGGATCAGCGGCTGAGCAGAGCCCGCTTGGGCCCGTGGATCGGATCCTCCACCACGATCGTCTGATCGCGATCAGCACCGAGCGAGACGATCGCGATCGGCACTTCCATCAGCTCCGCCAGGAAGCGCAGATAGCTCATCGCCGTGGGGGGCAGATCCTCGAGGGCGCGGCAATCGGCCGTGGAGGTTTGCCAACCAGGAAGGGTTTCGAAGATGGGCTGGCAGCGAGCGAAATCTTCGGCCGAGCTGGGGAAGTGGTCGATGCGCTCACCATCGAGCTCGTAGGCCACACACACCTGGATCTCATCCAGCTCATCGAGCACGTCGAGCTTGGTGATCGCCAGGCAATCAAGGCCGTTCACCTCCACGGCGTAGCGGCCGATCACGCCATCAAACCAGCCGCAACGGCGGCGGCGGCCTGTGGTGGTGCCGTATTCGCCACCGCGGTCACAGAGGTGGTCGTTGAGGCTGCCCTCGAGTTCGGTGGGGAATGGACCTTCGCCCACTCGGGTGGTGTAGGCCTTCGCCACGCCAATGACCCGGTCAATCAAGGTGGGGCCAACGCCGGCACCAATGCATGCACCACCGCTCACAGGGTTGGAGGAGGTGACGTAGGGATACGTGCCGTGATCGAGGTCGAGCAGCGTGCCCTGGGCCCCCTCGAACAGGATGTTTTGCCGGGCGCGCGCCGCCTGGTGAATCGCCCGGGTGCAATCCACCACGTGGGGAGCAAGGCGCTGGCCATAGGCGACGTATTCAGCCACCACTGCATCGAAATCGAGGGGCTCGAGGCCGTAAAGCTTCTGGAGCGTTTCGTTCTTCTCCGCGAGAGGACCCGCTAGGCGATCCCGCAGGCGCTCCTCATCGAGGATGTCGATGATGCGAATGCCGTTGCGCTGCGATTTATCGGCATAGGTGGGGCCGATGCCCCGGCCCGTGGTGCCGATGCGCCGGTCGCCCCGCTGCTGCTCCATCGCCTGATCCAGCAGGCGGTGGTATGGCATGGTCACGTGGGCGGTGGAGGCCAGACGCAAGCCGTCCACAGCAATGCCGTTCTCGGCGAGCATGTCGAGCTCGCCGATCATCACCTTGGGATCAACCACCGTGCCGGAGCCGATCAGGCACACGGTGTCGGGATAAAGGATGCCGGAAGGAATCAGGTGCAGCTTCAGCACCTTGTCATCCACCACGATGGTGTGACCGGCGTTTACACCGCCCTGGTAACGCACCACCACATCGGCGGAGCGGCTGAGGAGATCGGTGATCTTGCCCTTCCCCTCGTCACCCCACTGCGCACCGATGACGACGACGTTGGCCAAGGACACAGCGGCCCGCAGCCGCTTCTAAGCACAAACAAAGAGGATCTCAGATCGAGCAGCCCTCCGTCAAAGTGTCGGTGCCCGATGCCGCTGAACGACACAAAAAAGCGGCCCGTAGGCCGCCGAGAACCCTGTGATCGGGGACGCGAATCAAGCGCCGCGCACGACGCCTGTTTCAGCCTTCTTGAGCTCTTTGGAGAGGCGATCCCTCAAGGCATCAGGCACGGGACGGTTGGGGTAGTTGGCGTAGTGACCGGCCAGGGAGTTGAGCGCGGTCTGCATGGTGGTGAAGGAGGCCAGGCCGTTCACCTTGGGCTGAGGCCGATAACGGGAGATGTAGTTGTTGATCAGAGCGCGGGCCTGGGTTTCCGCTTCCGAGCGGCCCGGATCGTCGGCCGGCAGTGTGATGGTGGCCATCAGGGTGTCGGCCACAGCCACCGTGTCTTCCACGTAGTTGCCCGTGAGGGGACCGCTGCTGCCCGAACAGGCGGTAAGCAGCAGCGAGAGGCACAGGCACACCGCAACAACGGCTGATATGAGTCGACGCCAACCAGCCGCCATGGTGTTGATGCAAGGTTTGGCCGGATCCTATGGCGTCAGGCCGTAGCAAGCCCGGCCCGTTCACGCTCCAGCTGCTGCTGCTGCTGGGCCACCACGGCTGTAGCAGGCAGGTCGCTCCGCTCACCGCCGGCACGCTGCACCAGTTCCACCATCCCATCGGCGGCACCGCGGCCCACCACAACGCGCCAGGGGATGCCGAGCAGGTCGGCATCCTTGAACTTCACCCCAGCTCGCTCGCTGCGGTCATCCAGGAGCACATCCACGCCGGCGGCCTGGAACTCCGCATACAGCTGCTCACCGAGCAGGCGCTGGCTCTCATCGGCCACGTTGGCCACCACCAGCATCAACTCATAGGGAGCAATGGCGGTGGGCCAGCAGATGCCGTTGCTGTCGTGGTGTTGCTCCACCGCGGCCTGGGCCAACCGCGACACGCCAATGCCGTAGCAGCCCATCCAGAGCGGCTCCTCCTGACCCGCCTCGTTGGTGAAGGTGGCCTCTAGAGCCGTGGAGTATTTGCGGCCCAGCTGGAAGATGTGGCCCACCTCAATGCCGCGGCTGGCTTCCAGGCACTGGCTGGGGTCATGCAGGCAGCGATCACCCGGCTGGGCAGCCCGCAGATCCAGGCTCTCAGGAGCAGGGCACAGCCCGCCCCAGACAGCCCCCACCAGGTGCGTATCCAGCTGATTGGCCCCGCACACAAAGGCCTCCAGGGCAGTGGCCGTGGCATCCGCCAACCGAAGGAAGCGGGGCTGCCAGCTGCGGGCGCCCTTGAGCAGGGCATCGTCGAGATGCGGCCCCATAAAGCCAAAGGGCAGCTCGGCCAGACCCTCGCGGGTTGCGGCTTCGGCGCTGAGGGGAGCCACATCCAGCAGCGTGCCGTGCTCGGAACCGCAGCGGGCGGTGAGCGCATTGGCGAGCTTCACCTCATTGAGCTGCTGATCCCCGCGCAGGCTCACCAATACGGGCTGAAGGCAGCCATCCTCAAAGCGCGCCAGCAGCAACAGCACCTTCACGGTCTGGCTGGGATCAAAGCCATGGGCACTGCACAGCGCCTCAATGCTGCTTTGGGCGGGGGTCACCAGGGGCGTGCCCTGGCCGCCGGCACCCACACCCCCGGGTAGAGCCACCGGCTCGCTGGGCATGGAAACCGCCCGTTCCTGATTGGCCGCGTAGGTGCCATCGGCACTGGCCAGGATCAGGTCTTCGCCCGCGTCCGCCGTAACCATGAACTCCTGGCTGGCGGAGCCGCCGATGGCACCGCTATCCGCTTCAACAGCCACCGCACGCAAGCCGCAGCGGCTGAAGATGCGGCGGTAGGCCTGATCCATGGCCGCGTAGGTCTGCTTCAAGCAGGCCTCATCGGCATGGAAGGAATAGGCGTCTTTCATGATGAATTCACGCCCACGCATCAGGCCGAAGCGGGGACGGATCTCATCTCGGAATTTGGTCTGGATCTGATACAGGTTCACCGGCAGCTGCCGGTAAGAGCGCAGCAGATCGCCAGCCAACGCCGTGATCACCTCTTCATGGGTGGGACCCAGGCCCAATTCCCGGCCCTGGCGATCGTCGAGGTGGAACATGATCCCCTCGCCGGCGGTGTAGCCGGCCCAACGACCACTGCGCTGCCACAGCTCAGCGGGTTGGAGCTGGGGGAGAAGCGTTTCCAGCGCTCCTGTGGCGTTGAGCTCTTCGCGCACAATCGTCGAGATCTTCTGCAGCACCCGCCAGAGCAGCGGCAGGTAGGCATAGATGCCGCTGCCCACGCGGCGGATGTAGCCGGCCCGCAGCAGCAGCTTGTGGGAGGGGATCTCGGCCTCGGCGGGGTCATCCCGCAACGTCACCAGCATGAGGCGGGAGACGCGCATGGGATGCTCAGCAGACAGGGAGGCCGGAAGCTACCACCAGGCTTCTCCCACAACCGGCTCTTGAAGCGCCACACGCACCGCGCGAAAGCAGAAAGAATTCGAGTTCAGCAGCGAAAAGTCTGCTAATTTCCGTGTCAAGTCCAATCAGTCCCAGTTCTGTCTCATGCATGCCCATTCGGTCTCAACGGGAATGGGCGGTGGGTCACAGCTAAATCCATCGATGAATGCACAGCTGAACAGCGTGGTGGGCGCCCTGGCGAACAGCCTGGTGGTGGGCGCTGAAGGCGCAGCCAATTCAGCAGAAACCAACGAGAATCTGATTGGAATCGATGAGGTGCAGCGGAGCCTGAACCGCTCCAGGGCCTCGGTTTATCGCTACACCAACACCGACCCCCGCAACCTCAACCCTCCCTTTAACCCCCGCAAGCTCAACCCGGAATACCGCAGCGACCAGAAGGAGCCACTGATGTTCCACCCGAACGAGGTGGCGCGCTTTGCTCGCGATGTGCTGCGCATTAAAGAGGTGACCGTGGAGGTACTCAATTCACCCTCCACCGCCACACAGCAGTTGTTGGGTTCGATCCTGGATGAACTGCGCGCCATCCGCAGCCTGCTGAGCGAGGCCGAGGTTCGCCCCACCTCGATCGAGAGCCGCCGCGACCATCACGAGCAGGCCAGGCCCGCCGCCTGAACGGCTTTCCCCACTTGCCACCCAGCAAGGGAATGCCATGCTTAACACTCAACTCTTGATGATCTGTTGAAGGGTTGCCAGCGATGGTTCGCTGCTCACCCCCTCAACCGTCTCCATGGATTCAGAACCTCCTCCTCGACCCACAAGCCATCCCTCGGAGCAACCATCCGAGACCGGAGATGAGCCCTACAGTCCGGGAAGCCTCTTCCACACTGCAGCTCCGCTCTTCGGGACGGTGCTTGCCCTCTGCACTCTTGTGGTGCCCCTGGGCAGCGTGATCGGCGACCGCCATCCAGCAGCCACTGCCAGCTCTCCCGCCACTGCCCATGGATTTGCGCAGTCTGCAGGCCTCACCGGCGCCAGGGCTGGTGAACCTGATGGTGGAAATCCCAGCAGGCAGCCGCAATAAATACGAATTCAACGCCGATGCCGGCCTGATGGTGCTGGATCGGGTGTTGCATTCCTCCGTTCGTTACCCGTTCGACTACGGCTTCATTCCCAACACCCTCGCCGAGGACGGAGCCCCCCTCGATGCGATGGTGATCATGGATGAACCCACCTTCGCCGGCTGCCTGATCGCAGCGCGCCCGATCGGCATCCTCGACATGGTGGATTGCGGCGCCCACGACGGCAAATTGCTCTGCGTGCCGGCCGCCGATCCCCGCCAGCGCAACATCCGCAGCATCCGTCAGATCGCCCCCAACCAGCTGGAGGAGGTAGCGGAATTTTTCCGCACCTACAAGAACCTGGAGGGCCGGGTGGTGGAGATCAGCGGCTGGCTCGATGCCGATGCCGTGCCCGCCCTGCTGGAGCGCTGCATCGCAGCAGCCGGCAGGAACGGGGCCTAGCTGAGGCGCTGGAGCAGGAACCCCTCGAAGCCCAGGGCCTGGAAGACGCGGGCTGGATCACCAAAGCCAGCGGCATTCACCAGGCTGGTGAGGCGGGCGAGGCCGATCGGATGCAGCCCCTCCTGGCTGGAGGCATCCAGTCCACTGGCACGCTGAAAACCCTGCCAGGCCGCATCCAGCTGCCCCTCGAGGGAGGGCAGGCTGGTCTGCATCAGGTCGACCAGTACCAGCTGCGCACCTGGCTTGAGGCAGCGAGCCAGGGCGGAGAGGAAGGCGAGTTTGCTCCCGTCATCAGGGAGGGATTGCAGCACCAGCACCGAGAGTGCGCCGGCGTAGCGACCCGCCATGCCAGGGGCATCCACCAGCGCTTCAACGGTGGACTGCTGCCACTGAATGCGGCCCTGCCCGCCGAGGCGGCGCTGGGCCTCCTGCAACATCTCGGCGCTGGGATCAAGGGCCGTGAGGCTCCAATCGGGGCGCTGGGCCGTAGCCTCGAGGAGCTCGGCGCCGGTGCCGCACCCCGCAACCAACACCTCGGCACCATCGGCTGAAGCAGCGGCGGAGGCCACCAACAGGGCCACCGAAAGGCGCGCCAGGCTGCCGTAACCCGGAATCACCTGGCTTTGGAGCCGTTCGTAGCCTGCTGATTGCACCGGGTTCGAGTCTTTGAACCGATGTTAGAGAGCCGCAGCGGGAGCCGATCGCGCCTGTTTAGGCATGCGGATTTGGTGTCAGCCCTCAACAGGGGCATCAAGAACCGTCTCCGGCCAGGTAAGTTTGTCGGCGCCGAAGATCCCCGTCCGACCGTGCCCACCATCCGTTTCGAACAGGAAGGCCAGCAGGTCGGTTGCATCGAGGGGGCCAATCTCCGCAAGGCCGCTATCGACGCCGGCATCAATCCCTACAAGGGCCTCAACAACCTCAATAACTGCGGTGGCGTGGGCCAGTGCGGCACCTGCGTGGTTGAAGTGGTGGAAGGCATGCAGAACCTGTCCCCCCGCAGCGATGTGGAGCAGGTGTATCTGGCTGATCGCCCTGCCAACTACCGCCTCAGCTGCCGCACCAGCGTGAACGGCGACGTAACCGTGCGCACCCGCCCCCAAGGTGGTGTGGGCAAAGGCTCCAACAGCCTGGTGGGCGCTCTTAAGAGCCTGATCGGCAAGTGAGCCAAGCGCTCCGGATCTACAGCTACCCCCAATGCGGCACCTGCCGCAAAGCCCTGCAATGGCTCGCCCAGCAGGGCTTTTCTGTGGATGGGGGCAACATAGAGCTGGTGAACATCACCGAGCAACCACCCACTCCAGAGGAACTGAACCAAGCCTTCACCGCCCTCGGACGCAAGCGGCTGTTCAACACCAGCGGGCAGAGCTATCGAGCCCTCGGCAGCGCCGTGGTGGCCGCGATGAGCGATCAAGAAGCGCTGGCCGCTCTGGCTGCCGACGGCAAGCTGATCAAGCGGCCTTTTGCCATCACAGCTTCGGGAACGCCCCTGGTGGGATTCAAACCGGAGGAGTGGCAGGCGGCCCTGGCGGGCTGATCGGCACCGTGAGCTCATCTAGCTCATCCATCAATGCATCGATGCCAGCCCGGTTCATCTGGGCCAGGTAGTTGAGCTTGAGCTGCTGCAACAGCGCACAGAGCAGATCCTGACTGCGCTCCAGGGTGCCGGGCTGCTCCAATGCTGCGGCCAGCTCCTCCCAGAAGCGATCGATCGCCTGCTGGATCAGTTCGCTCTGGCGATCGTCATTACGGGCCAGCCGCTCGGCGGTGCTGCGGGAGAGATCCAACAGGCTCTCCACCACACCACCGGCCAACTGACGACTGACACCCACCGGCACAATCGCGCCACCGGGCACCTCCCGAAGCTGCTGCTGCAGGGCATGGCCCAGCAGCGACTGCAACTCTGGAGCCAGACGCGGAGTGACCTTGCCCAGCAGCATCGGTCCCCAGAGCCGGATCAAATCCAACAGCTGCTGGTCATCCACCCCGCTCACGCTCTGATGGCTGCGCAAGCTGCGGAGGCGGCTGGGCCATTGGGGCGAGCGGATCAGCGACTGGGTGCCATCCACCAGCTGCAGGGCCAGCACCTCAAACAGCTCCAGTGCCAGCAACGACACCACCGCTCGGCTCACCGCCGCCCGCAGCGGCTCCACGTTGATCAGACCGCACTGGCTGAGGCGCTCCACCACCGGCACCACGCGCATCCAACGCCAGAAGGGCAAGAGCAACGGCAGATCAATCCATCGCCGCAGCAGCGCATCACGCCAGCTGAGCCCTGGGAAGCGCCGCCGCAGCCGCAGCATCCGCAGCAGGATGTCGAAGGCGAAGACGCTCTGGAACAGCAGCAGATCAAGGCGCCAGAAGTGATCGCTGGGCCTGCCGTTCTCATCAATCGAGCGCCAGTAGCTGGTGGCCACCAGGGGGAGCACCTGCTGCTGCCAGAAGCGACGCTCCTGCGCCCAGCTGTGCTGCCCGAGCCAGTCATCGCTGAGCAGGCGCTGCGCCGCTTGCTTGGCAGATTCTTCTCCAGCGCGCTGCCGCAGACGGTTTTTGATCTTCTCGAGTGTGCCGCTGTTGCCTGAGGCAGCAAACGGGTTCTCGTTGATCATCGCCTCGGTGAGCTCCACCTGGCGTCGCCGCAGGGTGGCGGTAGCGGCGGTAGCAGTAGAGGCAGACGGTGGAGCCGCGAGCAGGGCCTGATCCAGGCGGCGGAACGCCTCGAGATAGGCCTGAGTTTCGCGATGGGGCTCGATGCCCTTCACCGGGTCATAGAGGGGTGTGATGTCAGGCAGCAGCGTGAGCGGCACCACCAGCGGCACCTGCGGCAGCGGCGTGAGATTGCGCTGCAACCAGAACGTGCGCAGCGGGATGTAGGTGATGTCAAACAGCACCAGGGCCAGGTTCACTCCGGCCCAAAGCGCCACACCCCGATCCCAGTGCTGCCAGAGCCGCGAGGCCGTGACCCTCTGGGTCGACAACCAACGCGGACGAACCATCTCAGGGTCTGGCAACGGCCCTAATCTGCCTCACTTGCACCCGCCGCCGGCAGCACCACCCCTTGTCCAGCCCAGAACCACCCGCCGCCGAGCCGCAGTCCGACAACAGCAAAACCAATCCACAGCAGGAAAGCCCCTGGGTGTTCTGGCGGGGCGTGCTGATCACCCTGGGCGTTGCCCTAGGGGTGCGACAGACGGTGATCGAAGCCCGCTACATCCCCTCGGGCTCCATGCTGCCGGGCCTTCAGATTCAAGATCGGCTGCTGGTGGAGAAGCTGAGCTACCGCCAGCGTTCCCCCCAGCGCGGGGAGATTGTGGTGTTCCAAGCGCCACATCATTTCGATCCGGTGCTCAAACCCGCGCATCAGGCCGGTCCGCTGCGCTGCCTGGTGGTGAACCTGCCCTTGGTGAACCTGGTGCCGGGCCTACAGGAACCCGCCTGCGACGCTTACATCAAACGGGTGGTGGCCGTGGCCGGCGATCGGGTGGTGATCAATCCCCGCGGCGAGGTGAGCGTGAATGGTCGGCGCCTCAAGGAGCCCTACGTGAGCAACTACTGCCCGGTGGATGCCCTGGGCATGGGGCCCTGCCGCACCCTCAATGCCACCGTGCCGAAGGGGCACGTGCTCGTGCTCGGTGACAACCGCGGCAACAGCTGGGACGGCCGCTTCTGGCCCGGTGGTGCCTTCCTGCCGGAAAGCGAGATCATCGGCCGCGCCTTCTGGCGCTTCTGGCCCCTCAGCACCGCCGGTGAGCTCACCAGCACCGATCCGCTCAGCCCGGTGAAACCGGCAACCGCCCCAACCCAGGGCTGAGGCCTGTGGCCAGCACCTGGCCCGTGAGCGTGGCGCCGCTGAGGGGTTGATTCGCGGCCCTGGGGCCCCTGGGATCCTCAGCCGCCTGCCAAGGACGCTGGGGATCAAACAACAGCCAGCGGTTCGAACCCTCCGCGAGCCGAGGAGACTCCTGGCCCAGCAGCCGGGCCGGCCCGAAACAGAGGGCGCGCCAGAGGGCCGCCGCACTCCAGCCACGCCGCACCACCAGCTCCTGCCAGAGGCACGGCAGCACAAAGCGATGGCCCGCCACGCCCGGCTTGCGCTGATCCAGCGGCAGGAGCTGCTCCTCCGGATCAAGCGCTTCGTGGTGCACGGCCACGGCCGTGAGGATGCCATCAGCCAGGGCCTGCTGCAGGGCCAGGCGATCGGCTGGGGTGCCCAGGGGCGGAACCACACGCCAACCCTCAGCAATCGGATCGAGGCTGCCGCTATCCGCCACAAGATGCCACCAGCACACGGTGGTTTCCGGACGCTGGTGTGCAGGCAGCTGGCGCAGCAGGGCCACCCCTTCGGCCGTGGAAAGATTCATCAGCTGCAGGCGCCGCTGCGGATGGCGTTGTGCCATCGCGAGCAGGCTTTGCAGCGGCAGGGTTTCACTGATCGAGGGATCGGTGGGCCAGCCCGCGCGCAGGGCGTCCACGCCATCGCGCACCACGCCGCCCTGGCTGAGGCTGGCGTCGCGGGGAGCCAGCAGCACTGGCATCGCCCCGCATTCCGCCAGGGTGAGGCCCCGCTCCAGCAGCGCCAGCGAAGGGCATTGATCCCCCTCGGCCAAGCCAATCGCTCCGGCCGCCAATTGATCGCCATGGGCGGCGAGGTCCTGGCCAGCAGCGCCATGGCTAAAGCTGCCCCAGAGCAACACCTGCAGAGGGCTGGTGGGTGCCAGGGGTTGCAGGCGCTCAGGCCGATCTCGCCAGCTCAGGGCGCGCGGCAACAGCGCCACCGTTCCATAGCCAGCCGCGAGGGCAGAGCGCTCCAGGGAGTGGAGTGTTTCGGCTGTGCCTGTGGCCGGATCCTCCAGATGGGAATGGGGATCCACCAGCGACGGCGCCAGTAGCCAGCTCCGGGCATCCAACACCTGGGCGCCCAGGGCCGTGGCGCGCTCGGCAGCGGTAGCACCGATCGCAGCCAGCCGGCCCTCGCTGATCAGCACATCGCAGGCGAGCGGCTCTGAACCCTCCGCTTCAAGCAGCTGAACCTGCTGCAGGAACAGCGGCGGGTCCGGGCGTGGTGTCATAGGGCCCCGGCGGCGGTGCGATCCAGAACGCCCCCAAGATGGGCCGTTTGGTTGAGACACACCACCACCGGCGGCTGATCAGCGCCGTGGGGGTAATCGATCACCGTGACACCACCGTTGCCCTGCTTCACCGCCCAGATATCGGAGGGGTTCAGGCCGAGTAAGGCGCACAGGATGGTTTTGTTCACAGCGTCGTGCGCCACCACCAGGGCGGTTTCATCGCTGTGAAGGCTGGACGCAATCGTGTTCCAGCCCCGGAGCGAGCGATCCCACACATCGTGAATGGTTTCGCCATCGGGCATCTGTACCGTTTCAGGCGCCCGCTTCCAATCAGCCAGCAACGCCCCCCACTGGGCGGAGATCTCCGACTCCAGGCAACCTTCCCACTGGCCGTGGCCGATCTCCACCAGGTCTTTCAAGCTGGTGAGCGGCACACCGGGGTGGTGCTGCAGGATGCCTTCAGCGGTCTGGCGGGGCCGAGCCATTGAACTGGTGTAGGCCCGCTGGAACGACACTCGTCGCAGGTAATCACCAGCTGCAGCAGCCTGAGCGCGCCCGTTGTCGTTGAGGGGGATATCGATCTGGCCTTGGAAGCGCCCCTGGCGATTCCAATCCGTTTCCCCATGGCGCACCAGCAACAGGCGCGGACCGGCACCCTTGGCGGGGAGGGCGCTGCCGCACACCTCGGGGTGCAGATGCGTGGTGCCGTTGAGCGATTCGATCTGCACCGACAGGCCTCCATCGGCATCGGCGCTGAGATTGAGCACCGACAGGGAGGCGTTGTCGAGGCGGAGCCGTCTGAAGCCAGAGGCAGGTAGGACCAGCAGGCTGAGCAAGAGGCAACGCAGGATGGCGTTGTGGCCCACCACCAGCACGGTTTGGCTGCCAGAAGCAGCGGGATCGTGGCGCTGCAGCAGGCGCTCGGCGAAGCGCTGCGCCTGGGCCATCAGCTCAGGGATCGGGGCGTAGCGGCTGCCATCGGCCCGTTGCAGCTCCAGTTGTTCGGGATGGAAGGTCCAGGTGCGGTGGTCTTCGGGGAAGCGCTCGCGCACTTCGCTACTCAGCAAGCCGCTCCAGGGAGCGAGATCCACCTCCAGCAGGTCGTCGTCCAGGCTGGGTTCGAGGCCGCCGCCATGGGCGGCGAGCAACGCCGTAGCCGTGTCGTGCGCTCGGCGCAGGGGCGAGCTGTAGGCGGCGGTGAGGGACAGATCCCGAAGAGCCTCACCGGTGGCCAGGGCCTGCTTCACCCCTTCCTCGGTGAGGCTGGAGAGGTCGTCGCGCCCCTGAATGCGGTGCTCCAGATTGAAGCTGCTCAGGCCATGGCGAACCAGCAGGATCCGGAGAGACACAAGTGCACGTTGGAGCAAAAGGCATCGTATTGGTTGGCTTTCAGCACAACAGCAGCGGTGAGATGCTGCGCTGATCAGCACCACGGAGCAGGCGCAGGGTGACAGCAGCCAACAGGCCAGGCGGCAGGCCCGAGGGCAGCGCACCGGGATGGAAGGTGGCGTTGGCGCTGGTGAGCCTCGCCCTGAGCCTGCTGCTCTGGCTCAACGGCTTGATCGACAGCCTCAGCCGTCCCTCCGTGGGCAACGACCTCAACCGGCGGCAGCTGGAGCTGGCGGTGTTGGCAGAACCACAGCTCAGCGGCCCCCTTCAGCCGCTGCTGGGGGGGCGCAACCCGGTGAAAACGCTTGAAGAAGCGATCCGCACGGAACTGAATCAGGCCCAGGAGGGCGGCGGCGACCCTGATCTCGATCTGGAGCTGGAGCATGCCCTACTGCTGCGCCATCTGGGGCAAACGCAGCAAGCGAATGACCTTCTGCAGCAACTCGCCAAAGGGGATGACACCTGGGCTGCCCTGGCCCAAGCGCTCCAAGCCCCCGCCAGCACCACACCACAGGCCGAGCGCCAACAGCTGATCGCCGCCATCCCGCAGGGGGGGCTGCTGCGGCAGTGGAGCTGTGAGGCCCTGTTGGGTGATCAGGCCTGCGGCGCCGCAACCGCCAGCCGGCAGGCCGCCCTGCAGCTGCTGGCGGTGACGGTGCTTCCGGTGGTGTTGCTGCTGGTGGGCATCGCGGCCCTACTGCGGGAGCTATGGCTGAACTGGCGGGGCAAAGCTGCCGAAGCGCCAGCGCTGCAGGGCCCGCTGCTGAGCGGACTCGATGCGGTGCTGCTGATTGCCGGCGGCTTCGTGGTGATCGGCGAATTGCTGACACCCCTTGTGGTGGCGCCACTAGTGGGGGGCGTGCTGCAGCAACTGGCGATCGCCAGCCCCCTGCGTGAAGGCATCACCGTGGTGTGCCTTTATTTGGCCCTGATGGCAGGCCCGCTGGTGATCCTTGCGCTGATGCTGCGGGGCCAGGGAGACGCTGCAGCCATGCCCCTTCAGTTCCGCTGGCCGCCTCTGAGCCGCAGCCTGCGCCAGGCCCTGAAGGGTTTTCTGATGGTGCTGCCGCTGGTGAGCTTGGTGGGCTGGCTTCAAGGACAGCTCTGGGGCGATCCCGGCGGCAGCAACCCCCTGCTGGAACTGGTGCTCAACAGCCACAACGTTCCGGCCCTCACCTGCTTCGGCATCACGGCCATCGTGCTGGCCCCTTTGTTTGAGGAAACGATCTTTCGAGGGGCACTACTGCCGGTGGCAGCCCGCAAGCTCGGGAGCACGGGCGGCATCCTGCTCAGCGCAGCGGTGTTTGCCGTGGCCCACCTCAGCCTCGGGGAACTGCTTCCCCTGCTGGTGCTGGGGATCGGCCTCGGTTGGCTGCGGCTGCAAAGCGGGCGCTTGGGCAGCTGCGTGCTGATGCACGCCCTCTGGAACGCCCTCACCTTCGCCAATCTGGTGGTGCTGGGCTGGTAGTCGGCCAGCGCTTGAGTCTCAAGCCATGACGCATCCCCTTGCTGAGGGGCGGAGCGCGTGGTTCACTTGCGCAGTTCATCAAGCACCCGTGGTCGCCGCACCGCTGCAACAGACCCAGGAGGGTCAACGGCGATCCACCGCCCGGCCCCTGGAGCTAATTCAGGGATCGCTGTCGTCCCGGCGTGCCGACAAACAGTCGCCTTGGCTGGGCAACCTGCACCGGGTGGCTGATGGTGGCCTGCTCGGCTTGGGTGTGGCTGTGCTGGCCTTGAGCGGTCTCACCCTGCACTGGCAGGGCCAGTGGACCCAGAACTTTCAAAAACTGGAGGCGGCCCAGCGGCTGGAGCACCGTCTTCAGGAATCGGCTGCTGTGCTTGAGCAGCACCATCTGGCGATGACCAGCAAGCCGGCCCTCCTGGAACCCACCTCCAGCGAAAAGCTGGTGTATCTCGAGCCCCCCGCCTCCAGCACCACCTCAGGCTTCAACACACTCCTGGCCCAGGTGAACCCCCGTCAGATCCTGCCGGGCTACTGATGGCGGTGCACCGCCTCGAGAGCCGGCGGCCGGCCCCCCGTCAGAACGCAGTAGCCCCGCGCCAGAGGCGGGTGCTGCAACTCTCGCCAGTTCCCAGCCGGCGCCTGTGGGCGGTCTACCTGCTGATGGCCGCTGGCCTGAGTGGCTTGGCCTTGCGTTTGGCCTGGGTGCAGGTAGTGCAGGGTCCTGAGCTGCTGAACCGTGCCCGCGCGGTTCAGACCCAGACCATCAACCCACTAGGGCGCCGCCGAACGATCGTGGATCGCCAGGGCAGCCTTGTGGCCCTCGATGAGGAGCGATTCACCCTCTGGGCCCACCCGCGCTATTTCGCTTTCCCCGGCGACGACATCGGCAAGCTGCGTAGCTCCCTCGATGTAGCCCGCAAGCTCTCGAGCGTGCTCGCCGTTCCGATGGCGGATCTTGTCCGGGCGATGGACGGCCGCAAATCGGGTGTGAAGCTGGCCACCGATCTGGATCCGGAAACCGCCCAGCGGGTGCGCAATCTGGGCATCAGCGGCATCGACCTCGAGGCCTACCCCCAACGGGTGTATCCCCAGGGCAGCCTGTTCGCGAATGTGGTGGGCTTCCTCAACCTGGAGCGCGTGCCCCAGGCGGGCCTGGAGCAGAGCCGCCATCAGGATCTGCGCCGCCATGAAGCCACCCGCCAGATGCGGCGCGGCGCCGATGGCACGCCTCTGCCAGATGGCTTGAAGGCCGGTGTTCTCTACGGAGACGACCTACGCCTGCAGCTCACCCTCGACGCCCGCCTGCAGCAGGTGGCGCTGATGGCGCTTAGCAAGCAGGTGAAGCAATGGAACGCCAAGCGGGGCGTGGCGCTGGTGATGGATGTGCGCAACGGCGAACTGCTCGCCCTCGCCTCCACCCCCACCTACGACCCCAATCAGTTCTGGAAGTACAAACCCGGGCTATTCCGCGAGTGGTCGGTGCAGGACCTCTACGAACCGGGCTCCACCTTCAAGCCGATCAACCTGGCGATCGCCCTTCAGGAGAACGCCATCGACCCGGCGGGCAAGGTGAATGACTCAGGCCAGCTCACCATCGGCGGGTGGCCGATCTTCAACCACGACCGCAAGGGCAATGGCCTGATCGATTTCCCCACGGTGCTGCAGGTATCGAGCAACGTGGCCATGGTGCAGGCGATGCAGCGGGTGAAGCCAGCCAAGTTCTGGAACTGGCTGCACGCCCTCGGCATCGATACCCAACCCGATACCGACCTGCCTGGCGCCGTGGCGGGTCAGCTCAAGAGCCTGGAGACCTTCCGTACCCAACCGATCGAACCAGCCACAGCCGCCTTCGGCCAGGGCTTCAACCTCACACCGCTGAAGCTGATCCAGTTGCACGCAATGCTCTCGAATGGCGGCCGCCTGGTGAGCCCCCACATCACCCGAGGCCTCCGCTCTGGAGACGACCTGGCACCGGCACCTGCGGCCTCGGGGGTCCAGCTGATCAGACCCGAAATCGCCCAGACGGTTCTCAACTGGATGGAGACCGTGGTGGAAAAAGGCAGCGGCAAAGGTGTGCACATCCCTGGCCACCGCATCGGCGGCAAAACCGGCACCGCCCAGAAGGCTGAAAACGGTGTGTACATCCCGGGCGCCCGCATCACGAGCTTCGTGGCCCACCTGCCGATCAACGACCCCCGCTACGTGGTGCTGGTGGTGGTGGACGAGCCCAAAGGAGGCAATGCCTACGGCTCCACCGTGGCCGTACCGGTGGCGAAGCAGATCATCGAAGCGCTGCTGGTGATCGAGAAGATTCCCCCCAGCAAACCGGTGACCAAGACCGCCGGGTAACCGCTTGGTGACAGAGACGGTGCATTTGGGTTGTGCTGGCTAGTTTGAGCCCATCTCACGGGGCCCTGCATGGCCAACCTGCTCGATCAACTGGCCGCCATGACCGTGGTGGTCGCCGACACCGGTGACATCGACGCCATCCGCCAGTTCACGCCCCGGGATGCCACCACCAATCCCTCGCTGATCCTGGCGGCGGCGCAAATCCCCACGTATCAGAGCCTGATCGACCGCTCCCTGCAGCAGTCGCGCGAGGTGTGCGGAGCAGCTGCACCGGCAGAAGAGGTGGTGCGCGAAGCCCTCGATGAGATCTGCGTCACCTTCGGCACCGAGATCCTCAAAATCGTGCCCGGTCGTGTGTCCACCGAAGTGGATGCCCGCCTCAGCTTCGACACCGAAGCCACCATCACCAAGGCCCGCAAGCTGATCGGCCTCTATCGCCAGGCCGGGATCGGCCGCGAGCGCGTGCTGATCAAGATCGCCTCCACCTGGGAGGGGATCAAAGCCGCCGAGGTGCTGGAGAAGGAGGGTGTCCACTGCAACCTCACCCTGCTCTTCAGCTTTGCCCAGGCGATCGCTGCAGCTGAGGCGGGCGTCACGCTGATTTCCCCGTTTGTGGGGCGCATCCTTGATTGGTACAAAAAGAGCACCGGGCGCGAGAGCTATCCCGGGCCCGAGGATCCCGGCGTGGTGTCGGTGACCCAGATCTTCAACTACTTCAAAACCTACGGCTACAAAACGGAGGTGATGGGCGCCAGCTTCCGGAACCTCGATGAAATCATCGAGCTGGCGGGCTGCGATCTGCTCACCATCTCGCCGAAACTGCTGGATCAGCTGCGCAACACCCAAGGCGAACTGACCCGCAAGCTCAACGCCTTCAACCCCGCTCCCACCGAGGAGCAGATTCACCTGGATCGTCCGGGCTTTGAAGCGATGATGCACAAAGATCCGATGGCCACCGAGAAGCTGCAGGAGGGCATCACCGGCTTCACCCGCGCCATCGAAACCCTCGAGGCGCAGCTGGCCCACCGCCTGGGCGAACTCGAAGGGGCAGGCGCCTTCCAGCACGCAGCGCAGGAGATCTTCCTGCTCAACGACCTCGATGGCGATGGCTGTATCACCCGCGAGGAATGGCTGGGCAGCGATGCCGTGTTCGATGCCCTCGACACCGACCACGACGGCCGCCTGCTGCCCGCCGATGTTCGAGGTGGCCTGGGGGCAGCGCTGGCCATCAGCGGTTCTTAACCAAACTGATCCACACTGGGTGGATTGCACCGCGATCTCCGTTGAACGCTCTCGACACCATGCGGGCCCTGGCTAGCCAGGGTGAAGTGCTGGATGTTCCAGCCGGTGACCTGATCTTCAGTTCCGGTGAAACCGGCGACTGCATGTTCGGCGTGCTCGAAGGAAGTGTGGAGCTCAGCTGGAACGAGGAAGGCGGCCAGGAGATCATCCAGGCCGGCGATGTGTTCGGCGCCGGCGCCCTGGTGACGCCGGAGCATCGGCGTTATGGCAACGCCAAAGCGATGAGCGATTGCAAAGTGCTGGTGATGAACCGCGAAAAGTTTCTGTTTGCGGTTCAGGAATCACCCATGTTTGCGATCGAGCTGCTTGGCTCAATCGACAAGCGCCTGCGCCAGCTCAAGGACTGCACCAAATTCAGCTAACCGCGCTGAAACAGCAGGCGCTTGATCACCCGCTGGGCGATATCGCCGTAGCCCATTTCACCGGAGAGGATCTGGGCGATCCGCTGGGGGGCGGTGGGACGTTTGATTCCGAGTTGATAGCCCACCTTGGGAACCCGGTAAAACACCTGGGCGATGCGCCGGCCCCAGGCCATGGATTCACCCCAGGCCTGCCGCATCACTTGGCTGTAGCCCGCTAACGACTGTTCGGCTTCAGCCTGCTCACCGGCCTTGCGGTAGACGAGATAGCGATCGAGCGCTTCAGCACTGCGCACGCCACTGAGCAGCGCCGGCCGCAGCCCCTCGGCCAGGAACGGATCACAGAGCGAGGCAGCATCACCCACGGCCACGGCACCGGCCGGGGTGTGCAGCGGATAGTGGCCATCCCACACCCGTAGCGGTGATTGAAGCCGCAGCCCCGCATCCGCTGGCAAGCCGAGGCTCGGTAGCAGCTGGGCCATCACGCCGGTTGCATCCACGGCGGCCTTGCCGATGAAGGTGCCCACACCAATGCTGTAGCCGCCCTGGCGCGGAAAGGCCCAACAGAAGCCATGGCGCACCATGCCGAATTCAAAGCGGGCTGTGTTGGGCTCCAGCACCTCGGCCTCCACCTCCACCGCAACGGCACTGGCAAAGCGCGGCCGGAGATTGCCCAGGCCTAGGGCGGCGGCAAAGCGGGAACTGGAGCCATCGGCTACCACCACGGCGTGGCTGAGGTAGCGATGCCCCCCCGCTTCTACACACCACTGGTTGCCGTGGCGCTCGATCGTCGACACCGGTGCGGCATCCACGAGCTCAGCACCGGAATCGATGGCCTGCTGCGTGATGAACTGATCGAGGCGCGAGCGTTGCACGATCCAGAAGGGTGAATCACCCGGCAGCACCGCGGTAACGGGATCCTCCAGGCACCAGGTGAAGCGCACCTGCTCGATCACCTGATCAACGGCGGGCGAGAGATCAAAGGGAAACCAACGCTGCACTGAAGCCGCCATGCCACCACCGCAGGGTTTGCGGCGCGGCATGGCCTCTGCCTCCAGGATCAGCACACGGTGCCCGCGCGTGCTCAAGTGAAACGCCGCTGCGGCACCGGCCGCGCCGGCACCGACAACGATGACGTCATGCATGTGAGCGGAGCTCACACCTTGAGGATGTCGGCTTCCTTCTCAGCCAGCAGCTTTTCGATCTCGGTGATGAACTTATCGGTGAGCTTCTGGATCTTGTCCTGCTCATCACGGCTCTGATCCTCGGAGAAGTCGCCTTCTTTCTCCTGCTTCTTCACCTTGTCGATGGCATCGCGGCGGATGTTGCGCAAGGCCACCTTTCCTTCTTCGGCGTATTTAGCCGCGAGCTTGCAGAGGTCTTTGCGGCGATCCTCCGTGAGGGGCGGGATGTTGATCCGGATCACCTTGCCGTCGTTGTTGCAGGTGAGGCCCAGATCGCTCATCGAGATCGCCTTTTCGATCAAGCCGAGCGATCCGCCATCAAACGGCTGCAGCTGGATCGTGGAGGAATCCGGCGTGCTGATCGTGGCCAGCGACTTCAGCGGCGTATCCGCGCCGTAGTACTCCACCTGGATCTTGTCGAGCAGCGAGGCGTTGGCCCGACCGGTGCGGATGGTGTTGAAGGTGCGCTGGGTGGAATCCACCGACTTGCGCATGCTGGCTTCGAGATCCATGGGTGCTGACAGGAAAAGAAAGGCTCAGGCCGAGGGCAGGATGCTGGTGCCGATGGGCTCACCGCGAACAGCCCGGCCGATGTTGCCGGCGCCGAACAGATCAAACACCACGATGGGGATGGCGTTGTCCTTGCAGAGGGCGATGGCGGTGCTGTCCATCACCTCCAGCTCGCCGCTGAGCACATCGAGGAACGACAGGCTCTCGTAGCGCACCGCATCGGCGTACTTGTTGGGGTCTTTGTCGTAGACCCCATCCACTTTGGTGGCCTTGAACACCACGTTGGCGCCGATCTCAGCCGCGCGCAGGGCGGCGGTGGTGTCGGTGGTGAAGAACGGGTTACCGGTGCCGGCGGCAAAGATCACCACGCGGCCCTTCTCCATATGACGGATCGCCTTACGACGGATGTAAGGCTCCGCCACTTCTTGCATCGAAATGGCGCTTTGCACGCGGGTGGGGATGCCGGCCCGCTCAAGGCCGTCCTGCAGGGTGATGGCATTCATCACCGTGGCGAGCATGCCGACGTAGTCGGCGGTGGCGCGATCCATGCCGGCCGCCGAGCCCTTCAGGCCGCGGAAAATGTTGCCGCCGCCCACCACGATCGCCAGCTGGGTGCCATCGGAAACCACCTCGGCCACGTCCTTAGCAATCGCACTCACGATGGCCGGATCGATGCCATAGCCCTGCTCGCCCATCAGGGCTTCACCGCTGAGCTTGAGCAATACGCGCTGATAGGCCATCCGTTCGCGCTTGCATGTCAGTTGGCCGAACAGTAGCAAGCGTGAGATCCCTTGCCGACGCTGGCTCCAGCCGCTTCGATGGGACAACCGCACAACGCTGATGACAAGCGCTCAGGCCGGCGATCCACTGCCGCCGAGAAGCTCCAGCGTGATGGCCCGGCTCACCCTTTCGGCGGTGGAGCAGCTGGTGGCCGAACCCGGCGGCTGGGGCGAACCGATGGTGCACCGGGCCCTGCTGGTGAGTGGGTTGTCGGTGTTGCTGAGCAGCCTGGCGTTGGTGCAGGGGCAGCAGGGCGCCTAAACGTGAGCGCTCAAAACTCGATGCCGGCCTGAGCTTTGACCCCCTGCTCGCGGAAGGGGTGGCGCAGCAGTTTCATTTCGGTGACGAGATCAGCCCGCTCCAGCAGCCCAGCCGGTGCGCCGCGGCCGGTGAGGGCCACGTGGGTGAGCGGTGGGCGCAGCGCCAGGCCCTCCAGCACCTGCTCCATCTCGAGGTAGCCGAGCTTGAGAGCCACGTTCACCTCATCGAGCACCACCAACTTGCGCTCAGCCGAGGCCAGATAAAGGAGGGACTGCTCCCAGGCCTGCTGCACCAGCTGGCGATCGCGCTCCCGGTCCTGGGTTTCCCAGGTGAAACCCTCACCAAGGGCGTGCCAGTGCAGCGCTTCACCGAAAAGCGCCAGCGCCTTGGCCTCGCCGGGATGCCAGCCGCCCTTGATGAACTGCACCACGGCCACCTGCTCCCCATGGCCGAGGGTGCGCAGCACCAGCCCCAGGGCTGCGGTGGTTTTGCCCTTGCCATCGCCGGTGAACACCAGCACCAGGCCCTTCTCGAGATTGCGCTCGCCCACCCGCTGCTGCTGCACCTCTTTGCGGCGCTCCATGCGGCGGCGGTAGGCATCGGCGCTGGCCTCAGGGGCCAGGGCACCACCCATGCCGAGTTCAGAGGCGGCCTGATCGAGGGGGTTTTCGAGCGGATCAGGGGGCACAACAGAAGCTCAGATGGCAGCACTCTGGCAACGCTGCGATCAGGCTGCAGAACGGGCGCGGGCCAGGGCCGTATCCACCGCCTGCTGCTGATCGCGGCGGGTGATCCAGTGGTGGTACGTGCGGGTGTGGATCGCCACCGAGTGGCCCATCATCCGGGCGGCCACGGTGTCGGGCAGGCCGATGTGAATGGTGCGAACCGCCCAGGCGTGACGCAGGTCGTAGGGGGTGAGGGGCAGCTCGTAGCGGCGGAACTGCTCAGCCACCCGCCGGCCCACCTGCTGCAGGGTGGTGCGGCGCAGATCCGTGCGCACCGGCGGCAGCAGATCCCGGGCCTCACCGAGCCGCGGCAGCTCGAAGCGCTCCACCCACTCCGGCTGAAACGGCCACACCTGATGCTCCCCCGTTTTGCTGGTGGGCAGCACGCGGATCACCCGATCACCACCGGGAGCCAGTGCGGAGAGATCGCTAAAAAACACCTCGTGGTTGCGCAGTCCATAGGTGGCCATCAAGCCGTAGGCCAGGCGCCAGCCAAGGTTGGGGATGCGTTCGATCCAATCGAGGATCTGGATATCGCTCGGCAACTGGCGGAACTGGGCGGCATGCAGGCCGTAACCACCAGCGCGATCAGCCCAGTCGGCCGGTAGGTCAATCGCTTGCGCCCGCGCCAGAGCCGCTAAGGCAGTGCCGCATTGCTGGCGGCCGCGACTGGCGAGGGGGTAGCTCTCGAGCACCGCTTCCAGCAGCGCTGTACTCATGGGCTGCGGGTGCTGCTCCGCCAGCTGACGCAATCGCCGCAGATAGGGCAGATAAGCGCTGGTCCAGGTGGTGCGGGTGCCGGCGGCATTGCGGCGGCGGCGCGGATCAGCGAAGAAGTCGCGCTCGAAGCGATCAAGCGCGGCAGCCGCATCCGCTACCTGCACCGCAGCAGCGGCCTTTGGGGAGCTCGAGCCGACCTCCCCCCACTGGCTCCAAGAAAAGGTCTGCTGCTGCAGCTGCTGCAGCACCCGCCGCAGGGCCGCGCGAGCCAGCTCCAAACCGTTGTGATCGGCTGCAAGCCCAAGGCTGATGCGCTGCACCAACACGGCCCCACTGCCACGGCGACAGGGCAACGGCCCCCGCAGGGCCAACCGTTGACCGCGTCGCTCCAAGCGCAAACTCACCCCGCTCGCCGCCAGCTGGGCGTTGTGCACGCGTAGCTGCTCGTCCAGAACGTGAGAAGGAGAGGCGGCGCCCGTCATGGCGCGGACCCTATCGAGCTTGCAGCGCGACGGCCAGCCCCGAGCCAGCAGCGTTACGCTCGAGCGCACATTTCACCTGATCACCGCTGGGCATGGCCAAGGTCGGCGTGCTGTTGCTGAACCTCGGCGGGCCTGAGCGCATTCAGGACGTGGGGCCGTTTCTCTACAACCTGTTTGCGGATCCGGAAATCATCCGGTTGCCGAACCCGGCCCTGCAAAAGCCTTTGGCCTGGTTGATCAGCACCCTGCGGGCGGGTAAATCCCAGGCGGCTTATCGCTCGATCGGCGGCGGATCACCTCTGCGCCGGATCACCGAGCAGCAAGCACGCGAGCTCCAGAGCACCCTGCGCCAGCGCGGCATCGAAGCCACTAGCTACGTGGCGATGCGCTACTGGCACCCGTTCACCGAATCGGCCGTGGCCGATATCAAGGCCGACGGCATCGACGAGGTGGTGGTGCTGCCGCTCTACCCCCACTTCTCGATCAGCACCAGCGGCTCGAGCTTCCGGGAACTGCAGCGGCTGCGCCAGGCCGACACAAACTTCGCCCGCCTGCCGATTCGCTGCATCCGCAGCTACTACAACGATCCCGGCTACATCGGCGCGATGGCCGAGCTGATCGCCAAGGAGATCCAGGCCTGCCCCGATCCGGCCAGCGCCCACGTGTTCTTCAGCGCCCACGGGGTGCCCAAGAGCTACGTGGAAGAGGCGGGCGATCCCTATCAAGAGGAGATCCAGGCCTGTGCCGGCCTGATCATGGACCGCCTCGAGCAGCAGCTGGGCTACCGCAACCCGTTCACCCTGGCCTATCAGAGCCGCGTGGGCCCCGTGGAATGGCTCAAGCCCTACACCGACGACGCACTCCATGAGCTCGGCGAACAAGGGGTGAAAGACCTCGTGGTGGTGCCGATCAGCTTCGTGAGCGAGCACATCGAAACGCTCGAAGAGATCGACATCGAATACCGGGAGATCGCCACCGAATCCGGCATCACCAACTTCCGCCGCGTGCCCGCCCTCGACACCACGCCTTCTTTCATCGAAGGCCTGGCCAACCTGGTGCAGCACGCCCTTGAGGGGCCTGAGGTGAACCTGGATCAGGCGGCGGCATTGCCCACCAAGGTGAAGCTCTACCCCCAGGACAAGTGGGCCTGGGGCTGGAACAACAGCTCCGAGGTGTGGAACGGTCGCTTGGCAATGCTCGGCTTCTCCGCTTTCCTGCTGGAGCTGCTCAGCGGCCGTGGCCCGCTTCATTCCCTGGGATTGCTGTAGGGCCGCAGCTGGCGGCCTCGCCGCTGCGCTGGCGCTCAGCGGGATCGCCCAGGCCGATGGCCGTTGGAGTCAGGGTGTGTTTCCGGTGGCGGTGTTTTCCGGCTACACCAGCCATTTCGGACAGCGCCTCGGGCCATCCGGTGGCTGGGATCCCCATCACGGCATCGACATCGCCGCTCTGATGGGCTCGCCGATCCGCAATTGGTGGGGCGGGGTGGTGCAGGAGGTGATCCACGACGGCAGCTGCGGCCTGGGGCTGTTGATCCAATCGGGCCCCTACGAGCACATTTATTGCCACCTCAGTGGCGCCGTTCAGGGCGGTGTGTACCGCAGCGGCGATGTTGCCCTGCGTGCCGGCAGCCGTGTGCCGAGCGGTGCAGTGATTGGCCATGTGGGCGTGAGCGGCCGCAGCACCGGTCCTCACCTGCACTGGGGTGTGCGCTACAGCGGCCGCTGGCTCAATCCCGCCGCAATCCTGCGGGCCATGGCAGCGGCTCAGCGTCAGCGGCGCTGAACGCCGCACACCCAATCCCCTGGCCAGCCCTTAGGGTTGGAACACCTTGAGAGCCGACTGCTGCCGTCGTGACCGTTACGTCCGTATCGCCAACGGCCGCTGCGGCCAACGCTTCTTCCGAGCAGTCGACCCCGCAGCGGGTGAATGGCGGCTACGCCCTGATGGACTCCCTGCGCCGCCACGGCGTGGAGCACATCTTTGGTTATCCCGGCGGGGCAATCCTTCCGATCTACGACGAGCTGCACAAGGCTGAAAGCCGCGGCTGGCTCAAGCACATCCTGGTGCGCCATGAGCAGGGCGGCACCCACGCCGCCGATGCCTACGCCCGCGCCACCGGCAAGGTGGGCGTGTGCTTCGGCACCTCCGGCCCCGGCGCCACCAACCTGGTGACCGGCATCGCGACCGCTCATATGGACTCGGTGCCGATGGTGGTGATCACCGGTCAGGTGCCCCGGGCCGCCATCGGCACCGACGCCTTCCAGGAGACCGACATCTTCGGCATCACCCTGCCGATCGTGAAGCACTCCTGGGTGGTGCGCGACCCGCGGGACATCGGCCGGATCGTGGCCGAAGCCTTCCTGATCGCCGCCAGCGGCCGCCCGGGTCCGGTGCTGATCGATGTGCCCAAGGATGTGGGCGTTGAGGAATTCGATTACATCCCTGTGGAGCCCGGCAGCGCCGTGCCCGCCGGCTTCAAAGCCACACCGGCTCCCGAAACCCAGGCCATTGATGCGGCATTGGCGCTGATCCGCCAGGCCAGGCGGCCCCTGCTCTACGTGGGCGGCGGCGCCATCAGCTGCGGCGCCCATCCCCTGGTGCATCAACTGGCGGAGCGCTTCCGTCTACCGGTGACCACCACCCTGATGGGCAAAGGCGCCTTCGATGAGCAGCACCCGCTGGCGGTAGGAATGCTCGGGATGCACGGCACGGCCTACGCCAACTTCGCCGTGACCGAGTGCGATCTGCTGATTGCTGCCGGCGCCCGCTTTGACGACCGCGTGACGGGCCGCCTGGATGGCTTCGCACCGCGGGCCCAGGTGATCCACATCGACATCGATGCCGCCGAACTGGGCAAAACCCGCCGACCTGATGTGGCGGTTGTAGCTGATGTGAAGGACGCACTGGAGGCCCTGCTGGCGGCCTCTGCCGGGGAAGACTCGAGCGGCCGCACTGAGGCCTGGCTCGAGCGGATCAACACCTGGAAGCAGCATTACCCCTTGGTGGTGCCGGCTCCGGAAGGAGAGATCGCACCGCAGGAAGTGGTGGCCATGCTCCAGGAGCTCGCACCCGAGTCCTACGTCACCACCGATGTGGGCCAACACCAAATGTGGGCGGCGCAGTTCCTGCACACAGGCCCGCGCCGCTGGATCAGCTCCGCCGGTCTTGGCACCATGGGCTTCGGCATGCCTGCAGCCATGGGCGTGCAGACGGCCTTCCCCAATCAGCAGGTGATCTGCGTGGCAGGCGACGCCAGCATCCTGATGAATATCCAGGAACTCGGCACCCTCAGCCAATACAACCTGCCGGTGAAGGTGGTGGTGCTCAACAACGGCTGGCAGGGGATGGTGCGCCAGTGGCAGGAAAGCTTCTACGGCGAGCGCTATTCCGCTTCGGAAATGACCGGCGGCATGCCGAACTTCCCGATGGTGGCTGAAGGCTTTGGTGTGAAAGGCGTGCGCATCAGCGAGCGCTCCGAGCTACGCCAACAGCTCTCCGAGGCCCTGGCTCACCCTGGTCCGGCCTTCATTGAGGTGCAGGTGCGCCGCAACGAGAACTGCTATCCGATGGTGCCCCCCGGTGCCAGCAACGCGCAGATGGTGGGTCTGCCCTCCCATCCCGAGCTGGCGATCGACACCAGCCGTGAGTGCCACAGCTGCCACCACACCACCTCGAGCTCAAGCCTTTACTGCCCCAACTGCGGCGCCAAGCTCTGATGCGGCGCTGGTTGTTGTCGGGCCTGATGGCCTGCGTGCTCCTGCTGGGTGCTGCCAGCGTGCACGCCGCAGAAGTTCTGCAGGTGCGCAGCGCCACCGTGCTGCAGGTGGGCGACCACAACCGCACTTACACCGTGGAACTGGCCTGCTTAACCATTCCGCCGGATGGGGATTCTGCAGCGGTGGCCTGGCTACGCAGCGAGTTGCCTCGGCGCACCAAGGTGAATCTTCGCCCGGTGGGCAACGACAACGGCACCCTGGTGGCTCGGGTTCAGCGGCTCGGCGCAGCGGATCACTCAGCAGACACCGATCTCGGTGCAGGCCTGGTGGCAGCCGGGCTCGCCAGTGCGCAGCCCGGCTGCTGAGAAGCGATGAGCATCAATCGCACGGCCAAAGGCATCGTGTTGGTTCCCTGCCTGCTGCTTGGGGCAGCCTTCCTGGCGGCAGCTGTCTGGGGTGATGCCGCTGCAGCAGAGAATCAACGCCTGGCCATGGTGATCGGTGTGGCGCTGATGGCTGGCGGACTGCTCGCTCAGCTTCTGCCTGAACAGCAGCCGGAAGGGGAGCAGAACCCGCCCCCCAACGACTGAACTTGAGTTATTTGGCTGGCTTGGTTTTGTCCTGGTTTTCCTTTACCAGACGGAAGTACTCGGGGGTCGGGAAGATCGTGTAGTTGTCATTGGGGGCGTTGATGATCTCGCGCAGCACGGCGGTGAGATCAGCCACCTGGGGCTTCAGCTTCTGACGCTCAGCCACAGGCATCTGAGCCAGGGCGTTCTGGAGATTCTCGTAGCTGAGGAAGAACACACCGCGAGGCCCCTCGGGCGTTTTGATCGTGAGGAAGGGTTTGGTGAAGAACACCGGCACATTCAGGCCTTCACGGATCTGCTTCTCCGTGAGGCCCTGCTCCTTGAGGAGCTTGATCGCCTGGGTGCGATCACCGTCGTTGCCCAGGATCGGGGCCACCAGGGGCTTGCTCTTGTCCTTGAGCTGCTTGTTGAGCTCCACCACCTTCTCGTTCATCACGTTGAGGGGCAGAGCCACCACACCCGCCTTGAGGCTGGGGTTGCTCTTGTTGAGAGCGGCCAGTTCTTGATTGGCCTTGGCGCTCTCCAAATAGAGCGGCAGCACCAACTGTTTCTCCTGGGGAATCGGCAGGGGCACACCGTTGGCGTCGGTGATCACAAACACCGGCACCACCTGCAGCTTCTTAATCGCCTCGGCTTCAGGAATCGCTAAAGCCGGATCTGCAGCCACGCCCGCAGCAGCCACCGCCAGCCCAGCACTCACCACCAGGGAGCTGACAGCGGAGCCGAATCTGCAGCCCATCTGGTGGCCCCAGGCGTTCAGGCGGGACTGCATGCGATCAACTGTTGAAAGGCTGAGCCTAGTCAGAGAAATCCACCTACCTTTCACGGGCTGGACGGTGCCGGCCATGACCACTCCATGACCACTGCAGAACAGCCGATCACCGCCACCCGCCCTGCTGCGCTTGGGGTTCTGAGCTACCGCGAGACGCCTGCGCGCTGGCTTAGCGCAATGGGTTTGGTGGCCGCGCTTTTGGGCAGTCAAACCCTGGCGGCCAGCACACCGCTGCGCAGCGATGTGCGCATGCTGCTACCGAGTGAAGGGCTGCTCGCGGGCTTGGGCGATGGGCTGCGGCGTGGTTATGGCCTGGCCATGGAGGAAGCACTCCGTTGCGGCAGTGAACCCCCATCGCTGCAGGTGGGTTGGCTCCCACCCGGCGCTGATCCGCTCGCACGGGTGCAGGCGGCCCCTAGAAGCTCGCTTCTGCTCGCCCCCCCGGCAGCACCCCTGGCCGCCTATGGCCAACTGGCGGATCAGCAACGCCTGAATGTGTTACTGCCCCTGCAGCGCGGCCAGTCGCTGGATGGCTTGCCGCAGCTGCGGGGCTCTGATCGTCTTTGGCCCTTGATGCCTGGCCGCAGCCTGGAGGCTGACCGCCTTGCCCAGGCCCTGCAGGGGCAGCAGATCAAGCGGGTGATGGTGGTGCGCGATCGCAGCAGCGAAAGCCGGGCCCTCTCCGATCGGTTTGTGACCAGCTTTGCCAACGGCAACGGCCAAGTGATCGGCCCCACCGCCGAACCGATCGCGCTGGCCGGCGATGACAAGGCCGCCCTGGAGCAACTGGCCAGTGATGTGGATTGGTACCGGCCGCCGGCTTTGGTGGTAATCACGCAGCCCGGGAGTGAGCTGGCGGAAGCCGTGCGCGCCACCCGCTGGCCCGAAACGATGCTGCTGGCCTGGACTGCGCCGGTGGAGAAGCCCCTCGCGATCGAGCAGATCGGCGTGCTGCCCCTGAGCCGCGGCCCCGGTTGGGCGTCATTCGCCCAACGCTTTGAGCAGCGCTGGGGCTACAAGCCTGGCGTGGTGGAAAGCGCTGGCTATGACAGCGGCCTGATGGCTGCTCTGGCAGCTGTGAACGCAGGAGGCCGAGCGGGGTGGGATTTGCAGTGGTTCAGCGCCAATGCCAAACCCCAACCGCTCTGCAGAGCCCTGAAGCTGCGGGCCCAAGGGGCCAAGGTGCGACCGGAAGCAGCGAGCAGTCAGTTCGACCTGGGGCCTGCGGTGCCGCCGTCGGCGCGGCTGCAATTAAGCCGTGGCTGAACTGGTTCTCCCTCTCGAGGCCGTTGGCCTTGAGGCCATCGGCGATGTGGGCGGCAAGAACGCCTCCCTGGGGGAGATGATTCGCGCGCTATCCGCGGAGGGGGTGAGGGTTCCCGGCGGCTTCGCCACCACCGCAGCGGCCTACCGCCACTTCATCAGCAGCGGAGATCTGCAGCAGGAGCTGCACACCATCCTTGATGGACTGGATAGCCATGACATCGCTCAGCTTCAGGCCGCCGGCGCCGCGGCCCGCTCCCTACTGCTGAACGCGGCACTGCCGGCTGATCTCGAGCAGGCGATCCTGGAGGCCTACCGGCAACTGGATGTTGCAGGAGCCTCTGAGGCAGCGTCCGTGGCGGTGCGCTCCAGCGCCACCGCCGAAGACCTACCCGACGCCTCCTTCGCTGGCCAACAGGAGACCTACCTCAACGTGCAGGGCGAGGCGGCGTTGCTAGCGGCCTGCCGGCGCTGCTTCGCGTCTCTCTTCACCGATCGCGCCATCTCCTACCGCCAGATCAACGGCTTCGATCACTTCGAGGTGGCGCTCTCGATCGGCGTGCAGCGGATGGTGCGCGCCGATCGGGCCTGCTCCGGCGTGATGTTCAGCATCGATACGGAAACGGGCTTCCGAAACGCCGTGCTGCTCACGGCCGCTTACGGCTTGGGCGAAAACGTGGTGCAAGGGGCGGTGAACCCCGATGAATATCTGATCTTCAAACCCACCCTGGAGCAGGGCTTCGCGCCAATCCTGAGCCAACGGCTCGGCAGCAAGGCGATCCGGATGATCTACGGCGATCACGGCTCCACCCGCAATGTGGAGGTGCCTGCGGAAGATCGCGCTCGCTACGCCCTCAGCCAAGAGGAAGCCCTAGAACTGGCGCGCTGGGCCTGCCGAATCGAGCGGCACTACAGCGAGCGCCGCGGGCAGCCCACACCGATGGATATCGAATGGGCCAAGGACGGCATCAGCGGTGAGCTGTTCATCCTGCAGGCGCGGCCGGAAACGGTGGAATCGCGCCGCAGCACCAACCTGCTGCGCAGCTGGCATCTGGAACCACACCAGGCAGAACTGCTCTGCACCGGCCGAGCGATTGGCGCTTCCGTAAGCAGCGGCCGTGCCCGAATCCTGCGGCACCCCAGCGAAATCCAGCGCTTCCAAACCGGTGATCTGCTCGTCACCGAGCGCACCGACCCGGACTGGGAACCGATCCTCAAACGGGCCAGCGGCGTGATCACCAACCAGGGCGGTCGCACCTGCCACGCAGCGATTATTTGCCCGCGAGATGGGCATCACCGCGATCGTGGGCGCCGGAGATGCCACCGAGCGCATCAGCGATGGCGACACGATCACCGCCAGCTGCTGTGAGGGAGATGAAGGGCGGGTGTATCGCGGTGCCCTGGCTTTCCGCGTCGACGAACGCGACATCGGCGAACTGCCCAGCACACGCACCCGCATCCTGATGAATGTGGGCAATCCCGAAGAGGCGTTCAGCCAGGCAGCCATCCCCTGCGATGGCGTTGGTCTGGCGCGCCTGAAGGTGGCGGCCATCGAAGCGCAGCTCAACCAGGGCTGAACAACACCGCTGCGCACCAGCAGCTGCCAGGTCGGGCCACTCTCCCTAGCTTGCAAACAGCAGGCCTGGGCGTGCCATGCCGACGTTGAAGCCGGGCTTCAGCACTGAACCCGCCTTCGCCGCTCTCGAGCCGGTGCTGCAACGCCATGGCCATCAGGCGCACGCCCTGATCGAAGTGCTCAACAGTGCCCAGCAGCACTACGGCCATCTGAGCGAACCGTTGCTACGCCATATCGCCCGGCGGCTGCACCTGCCCTTCAGCCGGGTGCAGGGCACCGCCAGCTTTTATCACCTCTTTCGCTTCCAGCCAGCAGCACGCCACAGCTGCCTGGTGTGCACTGGAACCGCCTGTCATGTGCAAGGGGCAGCGTCACTGCTGCAGGAGCTGCAGCGCGCGCCACTGCAGGAGCTGGGCGTGGAGCTGGGCACCGTGCGCTGCATCGGCACCTGCAGCGGTGCCCCTTTGGTGGTGGTGGATGGGGAGGTGTGGAATCACCAGAGCGGCAGCTCGGTGCTGCAGCGCTTGCGGGAGCTGGGGTGATGGGCAGCTGCCTGCGGGTGTGCACAGCGGCCAGTTGCCGCAGCCGCGGCGGCAAGCAGCTCGAGCAAGAGCTCGCCGCCGCGGCCAGCCCCAGAGGGTTGCGCGTGAAGGAGGTGGGCTGCCTTGGCCCCTGCAGCGACGGCCCCCTGATCAGCATCGACGTTGACGGCGACGGACAGAGCAACAGCCGCTTGCTGGCGTTGGACCGTGGTGATCCCCAGCAGGTTGCCCAATCGCTCAACACGGCCCTCGCCACGGATCCAGAGCTGAGCCACTGGACTCCCCCAGGCAGCCGAGCCATTCACCCCGACGAGCCGTTTCTGCGATTGCAACGACGGCTGGTGCTCGCCCAGTGCGGCCGCATCGATCCCGGCTGCATCAACGATGCCCTCGCCGCCGGCGCCTATCAGCAGCTGGAGCGCGTGCTCGATCACCAGGGCCGCGTGATTCCCACCTGGGCCGATGTGCTCACCCGCGCCAATCTCGGCATTGAGGCGATCCATGAGCGCAATGCCCATCAGTTCCCGCTGGATCTAGCCAGCCAGCCGCAGGCCAACGGCTGATCTGCTGCAGAGGCGCAGCACGCCACAGCCGCGCTCCAAAGCATCCCCTAGAGGTTGCTGATCTCCATTCGGGAGGCTCTGGCATGCGCTCTATTTCGGTGGAACTCACGCAGCAGGAGCTGCTGCTGTTCCTCAACACAATCCGGGCCCGCAGCCTGTACAAACCGTGCAGCCATAGCGCTGCCGCAGAGATCTGGAAACCGTGGATGGCACCGCTGCTGGAGAAGCTCCAGCAAGCGGCAGCCGTCCACCCGGATCTTCAGCCCAGCAGCTTGAGCGCCTGGCCGTAACCCTGGCAACGCGGCAGCGGCGAGTAGCCATGGGCCCGCAACACGCTCTCCACGCGTTCGGTAGCCGCGGGTAGCGCTGCCGTGGACAGCGCCGGAAAAGCGTGATGCACGCTGTGATGGGGTAAGCCGCCCAGAAGCTCGTTGACCCAGGCGGGTACGTCAACCGTGCGGGAGCTGTAGAGCTGGGTGAGCAAGGAATGGCTCTGAGGCCGCCACAGCTGCCAGTGCTCAATGGCACCCCGCAGCTGCAGCAGCGCACCCGCCAGGCGCTCTACGAGCAGCCAGCAGAGCACGTAGGCCAAGAGTTGGCCGTGCTGCAGCACCAGCGTGAGCAGCAGGCCCTGCACCACCAGAACGCCGAGAGCATCTGTCAGAAGAGCCCGGCGCAGCCCGGGGTGCTGGGCTTGCAACACCAGCGCTTCCTGCACGGTGCGCAGGATCAAACCCGCCCCGCCCGCCAGCAACAGCCATCGCCACTGGCCGCTCTGTTGGCGGTGCACACGTTCCGGATCGCGGAGATCAGAGCCGTTCCAGCGGTGATGGAGGCCATGCAACAGCCGATAGGTGCAGAACGGCCAGGCCATCGGCCAACTGATCAACGCCGCAAGGGCCAGCTCCAGCCGCCGCCGCCCCAACAAGGTGCCATGGCAAGCCTCATGGGTGGCGATCAACAGCAGCGTTTCCGCCAAAGCCACCAGCACGGCGGCAGCCACCCTCAGGGGCAGCCACCCTCAGGGGCAGCCACTCCACGCTCCAAAACACAACACCGCCAAGGGCCAACAGGCTGAGCAACAGCAGCAGGCGCCAGATGGCCGGGCCGCTCGACATACCGCGCAAATCGGCAACCGCAGCGTGGAGATCCGAGATCAGTGGAGTTGGTGAGGCGGAGGAACGCACGGGCTACAGAACTACCGGCAACCGTATGGAGCACTCAGGGCCAACCCGGCCGATGCAGCAGCTCTGCGGCAGCAGCCTCAGCTCAGGCTGTAGCGCAGACCCACTTGCGGATCGATCAAGCGACTGCCCGCCGGCATCGCTTCAGCCGCTTCGGCGCAACTGCCCTTCATCCAGAGCAGGAGCGTGAGCAGGCCGCTGAACTGCACATCGCCTCCGGCGGTGCTGGCCAGCACCGTGCGCGGGCTGAAGCGCTCCAGCAACTGGGGCAACACGGTTTGACCGCGCACGAAGGCCCCTGCCACCGGCAAGCCCAGATCCACCACCGGCGTGATCACTGCATCCAGCGGTTGCGCCGGCAGATCAGCCGGCAGGTAGCCATGGGGTTCGAGATAGAGGGAGCCTGCGGGATGCTGCAGCAGGTAGCCGTTCTCCACCTGGGGCACTGGCGCCCCCGCCGTGGCGGTGATCGATAGCTCGCCGTACTGAACGTGATCCCCTGGGGCGAGGGCCGTCACCGTTTGGAAGCCCAGCTGGCGGACCTTGGTGGCGGCGGTGGGGGATCCCACCACCGACAACGCCGGCGGCAGCAGCTTCAAGGTGTCGGGGTGGGCATGGTCATCCAGACCCTGGGTGAGCAGCAGCAGATCCAGATCGGGCGGCACCGGCTGGCTCTCGGGCAGCTGCCCCTCAAAAAACCAGGCCCCAGGCGGGAAACGAAGCGCACCACTGAGCCAGGGATCCACCAGCACCCGCAGGCTGCCGAACTCCAACAGCCAGCCATTGGCCCCGAAATAGGTGGCGTGCATACCTTTTGAAACTTCAGTCGAACTGGTCATAAAACCTTTGTGGCACAGGGGTTTTGAAGGGTTTAGTGTGGTGGTCGGATATGCCATCGAGAGCCACCTGGGGCCACAAACGGCCCCACAAAACACCCCCTATGGCGACGCCAACATCGGCCCTACTTTGGGTGAAACGGCTCCGCGGCGTGGTTCGTACGGCCCTTGGTCAGGGGTGGATTCTTCGGGAGCACGCCGGCAAGCGAAACACTGGCGAACGTTCCGAAGGCAAGAGGACTCAGATCACCCGTTGCTGGGCTGATGGTTCGCGGTCCAGCGTCACCGTGCCAGTCATTTGGTCGGCTTCAAACGCGCCGGCATTGCTGGCAACATTGAACGGCTCCGGGCGTTGACCGAAGAGCAGGGCTTGCCGTTGGCAAAAGCAGCTGAGCTAATCCAGCTCCAGGATCACGGTGGCAGCGCCGCCACGGTCCGCGAGGCAGCAGTCGACTGGCCGGCTGTCGTCGAACGCTTCCGCGAGCACTTGATCAGCAGCGGGCAAATCCAACCGTCGACTTGGCAGCGGCGTTACCGAGGCCGCATGGGGGAGGTCTTGGCTGCCATGGGCGGCAAGCGAGCGCCGAAAAGCGGGCTGCAACTGGTGGAGCAGCTGATCAAGGCCACCGCCGATCGCAACCCACCGGGCGGTACCGGCAGATTTCACCGCGTTAGCCACGTCAGTGGCCTTCTCGAATTCGCCTGTGAGCACTGCGGCGCGCCTGATCGGTTCCGGCCACCAAACAAGCAAGCCCGCAAAGCACTGATTGGCCGAAAGGTCGAACAGGAATCTCCGTCGACGCCACTGCTTGACGACCAAGCTCTGCGCGTTTATCGGGCGATTCCAGACCCAAAGTAGAGATTGGCATTCGGGCTAATGGTGGCCTTTGGACTGAGGCCAGCCGAGATCCCACTGGTTCGGCCAGAGAACGGAGCCCTACGGGTACCCGGGGTAAAACGAAATGCAAGCGGCAAATCACAGGATCGACTGGTTCAATCACTAGATCCAGTAGGCGCCGAGGGCTTAGGCGATGAGCTGCTGGCAATCCTTGAAGAGCGCGGAGAAGAAGCATTGCCGCATCGAACGGTTGCCGCTTTTTGGGGAACCCGGATGCGCGACCAGTTAATGAAACTACCCGAATGGCGTGCAGTTATTGAAGAAGCAAGATTAACTGGACAAGGCAAGATCGTTGTCTATTCAGCCCGCCATGGATTCGCATACCGTGGAACAATGACTTACGGCTTAATGCCTCGAGTACTGGCGCAATTAATGGGCCACACCGTGATCGTGCATAACCAGAAATATGGGTGTTGGGTCAGCGAGGAAGGGGTTGCGGCAGCAGTTCAAGCGGCAGTCGCAAGGTTGAAGGAGAGGAAGCTGCATCAGGCGACGCCGGGGTGACTACTTGCAGATCGGACAGCTGGCTATAGCTTGCACAAGCCAGAAGCTCTGGGAGCGCGATTGAGGCGGCTACCTCCTTCGCCAGACCAGGCACCAGCACAAACGCTGGTCCGTACTGCTTTCACCACAACAGAAAGCGGGCCGATGGGGAATGGATCGTTCAACCCTTGTGCGATGACACGCAAAAAAGACAAGTATCAGCAACTGGCCAAAAGCCAAGCGCAGATCAACGGTGTCTTAATCCGGCTTCCATCCCAAGGCGATCACCTGCGAATACTGGCAAACAAAGCCGATGAACTGATCGCAGGCAATGGCGGCACGCCACCTGATCACTGGAAGGATCTCACCGGAGTCTTGAAAGCTGTGGCCATCGCCAAGGGATCACATGATCCCGAGAATGAAATCATCAATTCGAGCAGATCAACTAGTCAAAACATCTAAAGCATGCGAATTAATCGGCGTCAGCCGCCGCACGCTTCACCGCTGGATCAGTGAGGGGATCCTGGAAGAGGTCAGCACTTCTGGCGCGGGCTGACCAGCAAGTCACGGCATCGCTGGGATGTCAAATCAGTCGAAGTCCGAATCAGGGCCCTTCGCGCGCTTCCTGCCAAGCCTTCCACAGAGGTGCAGGCATGAAAAAAGCCACCCGTAGCGGTGACTGCCAGGAAAGATGACGCTCCTGCTGCTGTTCAAGCAGCCATCGTCAACGTAGCTGGTTTGAATTCGTCTTCCGCTGGTGGTGGATTGATCCAGACCACCTCTGGTTGACGCCAGCAAC
>Ga0194115_10000552_pt1 | contig 54689 bp, 43 predicted proteins | sample TA2MahsurfametaG_3_FD_148656 | JGI IMG/M metagenome (GOLD analysis project Ga0194115, IMG submission 148656) | Freshwater microbial communities from Lake Tanganyika, Tanzania - TA2015002 Mahale S4 surface | ecosystem: Environmental > Aquatic > Freshwater > Lake | place: Tanzania: Lake... | reverse complement strand
AAACATCATACTATGAGATGTGGGATAAGAACTATTTGAAGGAAATACTTGAAGATGATTATGATATCATTGAAACACGGGATAGCAACCCCGTAAAAAGTTCTGATTTAACAAATCAGGAGCAAAACAATGACCAAACAAGTCGATAAAGACGAAACTTTTATGAAAAATGAGTGGGGAACTCAGTATTTGTCAAGTGAATATGGTTGGGAGACTAAAATTCAGAAGCCAAAAATGCTTCGTGAGATCGCAAATGATGATTTGACTCCCAAAAAACACGATTTTTATCATCAAAATGAAATTCATGAAAAAATTCGCAATGATGAGGACTATGATGATTGGGAATATGGCACAGAACCGCTTTATGAATCTAAATAACGCTAATAAATAATATAGATTTTATAAAATTTATAAATTTTATGCCTGTCGAACGGGTAAGTAAAGGTTTTAAAGATTTAAGTATGACTTTTCAGGTTAATCCTGTTAGTTTTGACATGATTGCAATTAAAAATGAAAATGCAATTGCCCGTTCAATCAGAAATTTGGTTTTTACTCTTCCCGGAGAAAGATTTTTTAATCAAAATTTGGGATCAAGAGTAACTCAATCTCTTTTTGAGAATATGGATGGCATTAATGCATCTATCATTAGAGATGAAATTGAAAATACAATCAAAAATTATGAGCCAAGAGTGAAGTTAATAGATGTAATCGTAGAACCTAATTACGATGATAATGAATTTAATGTGATCATAAACTTTCGTATTATTGGAATTGAAGCTCTTCCACAACAATTATCATTCGCACTGCAGCCAACACGATAATGGCATTAGTTAATTTCACAAGTCTAGATTTTGATCAAATAAAGACTTCGATCCGTGAGTATCTCAGATCGAATTCTGATTTTACTGACTATGATTTTGAAGGATCAAATCTTTCAGTATTAATTGATATTCTAGCATATAACACATATATCTCCTCATATAATGCTAATATGATTAGCAATGAGGTTTTTATTGATAGCGCAACACTGAGAGAAAATGTAGTTGCTCTTGCTAGAAATATTGGTTATGTTCCCAAATCCAGAACAGCAGCAAGGGCATCAATTTCATTCTTTGTAGATACTACAAACTTCTCCATAAAACCACTTACTTTAACATTAAATAAAGGTGTTGTATGTGCATCGGCAAATGTGTTTGGAAATGAAAGTTATAGTTTTGCTATTCCAAATGATATAACAGTTCCAGTTACTAATGGAATTGCTTTTTTTGAGGGTGTCGAAATTTATGAGGGAACATTTTTAACTTCAAACTTTGTAGTCCCCTCTGGTACATCTTTTGAAACCCAAAGATACATTCTTGATAATGCAAACATTGATACATCAACTATTTCAGTAACAGTCAGAGACACCCAATCAAGTACATATTCTAGAAAATTTGTTTTATCCAATAATTTACTTTCGGTAAATTCAAAATCAAGAGTATTCTTTATACAAGAAATAGAAGATCAAAGATATGAGTTAATTTTTGGTGATGGTATATTTGGGGAAAAACTATCTGCTTTAAATTATATTAATGCCTCTTACATTATTACGAGTGGAGAATCAGGAAATGGAATATCTTCATTTACATTCAATGGTAGAATTGTAGACAATAACAATGGTCTCGTCACTAATGGAATTTCTCTGGTAACAACAAATACTGCATCTCAGGGAGGAAAAGAAATTGAATCCTTGGATTCAATTAAAAAGTATGCTCCAAGAGTTTATTCATCTCAAAATCGCGCAGTAACTGCAATGGATTATGAAACCATTATACCAAGAATTTATCCAGAAACTCAATCAGTATCAGTATTTGGTGGAGAAGATCTAGATCCACCTCAGTTTGGAAAGGTGTTCATTACTATCAAACCATCTTCTGGGTCATACATTCCAAGTTCAATAAAAGATAATTTAAAAAAAGAACTTAGAAAATATAGTGTTGCGGGAATTGTTCCAGAAATTCTTGACATAAAATACCTTTATGTTGAAGCTGACATTACTGCCTACTACAATCCCAATCTTGCACCAAATTCAGAGTATGTTAAAACTTTAATATCAAATAATATTAATTCATATACAAATTCTACTGAATTGAACCGCTACGGTGCGAAATTTAAATATAGCAAATTCCAAAAAATTATAGATGATAGTCATGAATCTATTACTTCTAATATTACAAAAATTCAAATTAGAAGAAATTTAAATCCAAATCTAAATCGGTTTGCTAATTATGAACTTTGTTATGGAAATTCTTTTCATATTAAGAGTATGGGAGGATATAATATAAAATCCTCTGGATTTACAATAAGTGGAATACAAGAAACTTGCCATCTATCAGATCTACCAAATTCGAATAAAAAGACAGGCACAATTTTTATATTTACGAACCCCGACTCAATTAATCCAGTAATTCAAAATAAATCAGTTGGAACCATAGATTATGAAAAAGGTGAGATTATACTTAATGAAATTCAAATAATATCTACATCAAAAACTTTTAATGGAGAACCTATAATTGAAATTGCTGCGATTCCATCTTCGAATGATGTTATCGGAAAACAGGATCTTTATTTGGAACTAGATATTAATAACACAACCTTAAACATGAAAATTGATGATATTTCTTCTGGTGCAGATATTTCTGCATCTTTATATGATTCCACCATAAGTTACACAAACGGTAGTCGCGTAAGAAAATAAAAAACATGGTAGTTACAAGAATCAAAATTAGTTCAGTTGTTGAAAATCAACTTCCATCTTTTGTAAGAGATGAATTTCCACTTGTAAATGAATTTTTATCTGAATATTATAGTTCACTTGAATATCAAGGTGGTGTATTAGATCTTTTGCAAAATATAGATCGATACATTAAATTAGATCAACTTACTAATCTTGTAGATTCCACAACGATTACATCTGAAATTAATCTTGGCGATGCCACAATAAATGTACAATCGACAAAAGGATTTCCGGATTCTTATGGATTATTAAAAATTGGGTCCGAAATTATTACGTACAAATCCAAAACCAATACTTCATTTAATGAATGTGTTAGAGGATTTAGTGGGGTAATTTCTCACCAAAATCCATTAAAACCAGATAATTTGATTTTTACAACATCAGCAAGAGAAGAACATGTGAATGGTTCTTCTGTTTTGAATTTAAGTATTTTATTTTTAAAAGAATTTTATAAAAAAGTAAAAAAACAATTTTCGCCAGGATTTGATGAAAGAGATTTATTTTCAAATTTAAATCAGAGTCTTTTTATAAAGCAAGCGAAGGACTTTTATTCTTCAAAAGGGACCGACCAATCCTTTGAAATTCTTTTTAGATCTTTATATGGAGAAGATGTTGAGGTAATTAAACCAAGAGATTATTTGTTTACTCCATCGGATGCACAATATAGAATTACAAAAGATTTGATTGTAGAAGAAATTGAAGGTAATCCTTTTGATCTTCTCAACAGAACTCTTTATCAAGATGAAGATTCTTATTTTAAATCGACTTTTGGATCGGTTAATAATGTTGAGAAAGTATCTAGGGGTGGAAAAGATTATTATGCTATTAGTTTAGATTATGATCCCAATGTAGATTTAGAAAAAGATTCTCAACGTTCTGATTTTTCTATTCACTCACAAACAAAATTAGTTACATCTTGCTCAATTGGATCAGATGTTATAGATGTTGATTCTACAATAGGATTTCCAAATTCTGGATTTTTAGTTGCAGATTTATCTAACGGAACATCTCTTACCATTTCATACACATCAAAGTCATACACACAATTTTATGGATGTACTGGAATAGATCAGGAGTTAATTTCTGGGCAAAATATTAGAATTAATTCATATGCCTATGGATTTGTTGGATCAGACGTTGTTAAAGTAAGAGTCACCGGAGTTTTATCTAATTTAAATTATGGTGTTGATACCAAGTATCATGATGAAGGAGAGTCTATTCAAATAAAAACTATTGGAAAAGATTCTAATGATGTAAGAGCAAATAACTGGATTTTTAATATTGCCACAACATATGATATTGACACTCTAACATTAACAGATTTAGTAAATTTTTCTTATAGAATTGTAACAATAGATAATCATAGCATATATGTTGGGGATAGTGTAAAGTTAATTTTCACCGATAGTACCGAAGTAGTATCTTCGGTAGTTGAAGTTTTAAATCAAAAATCTTTCATTATTGCAGATCAAGGACAAATTGACGTAAACAAAAAATATAAGGTTCAAAAATTAATATCCAAGACAAATGCTTTAAATTTTTCATCATCTAATATTTACAGCACTAATGTACAGAATACATATCAAGATGGAAAAAACTCTTTTTATGTAACTTCATCTTCTCTACCAAGTTACTTGAATCAGTCATTATTGGTAAAAGATAGGTCTGTAACTTTCTCCGGATTCTTTAATGGTGTAGATTTAGTAATCGGAAATCATGGATTCTATACAGGAGATGCTGTTTTTTATTCTGCAGAGTCAGTCTCTAATAGTCTAGGTATTCAAGATCAAATTTATTTTGTCAATAGAGTAAATTCAACAACAATTAATTTATCTAGAAGTAGATCTAACCTTTACGAAGACAAATTTATTTCATTTAATGCTACTGTCACAAATAATAAATTAGTTTTTAATGATTTTTATAACCAAACTCTTGATAATCAAAAATTAGTAAGAAATATTTTATCGCCAGAAATTGCGTCAAATTCTACTGAGACCTCCCCAGGACCGATAGGAATTTTAGTTAATGGAGTTGAAATATTAAATTATAAATCAAGAGACAGTCTTTTTTATGGACCATTGGAGGAGATAAATGTTTTATCTCCTGGATCAAATTATGATGTTATAAATCCTCCCATTCTTTCAATATCAGACCCTGTTGGATTTGGAGCAACTGGATTTTGTGAAGTTGAAGGGGAGTTTGAAGAAATACAAGTTATTGATGGTGGTTTTGATTACATAACAGAACCTGTAATTAGTGTTACTGGTGGTTCTGGGTCGGGAGTTCAAGCAAAGGCTCAACTCATTGATTTTAGTCATGCTGTTTCTTTTAATGCAACATCTTTCGGGGATGTTAATCTCACCAATGACACAATTACATTTTCAAATAACCACAAATTTAGAAATGGTGAAGTAGTTATCTATGACCCAGAAGGTCAACAGTCTGTTGGTGGATTGAGCACAAATTCCACTTATTATATCTCAACGCAAACAGAAAAGCAGATAAAAATTCATACTAATGCAAATGATGCACTTACAAATACAAATCCAATAAATCTCACCTCATATGGTGTTGGTAATCATAGACTTATTTCGGTTCAATTAAAGAAAAAGATTTCTTCTGTTATACTAACTAATAAAGGAACAAAGTATAAGAATAGAAAAATTTCAATAAGTCCAGTAGGAATTAATACATTTTCAAATATAATTGAAGCAAAAAACCATGGATATTCAACGGGAGATATAATTGTTTATTCCACAACCGGCAGTGAAATTGGTGGGTTGCAAAATGGAAAATCTTATTTTGTAACTTCTCTTGATGAAAATTCCTTTAAACTATCTAATGTTGGAACATCAAGCACTATTGGAATAGGGTCAGCTATTGTTGGTGTATCAACTTCCCTAGATTTCTATTTTAAAAATAAACAGTATGTTAATCTCTCAGGTAAAGGAACAGGAAATCATATTTTTAACTATCCACAAATTAATGTATCGATTAGTGGAAAAATAGGAGTCTTCTCTCCATCGGGAACAGATTATCAAGCTGTTTTACAACCAATTGTAAGGGGACAAATTAAATCTGTATTTTTAGAGTCTGGTGGAACTAATTATGGATCTGAAAAAATTCTAAACTTTAATAGACAAGCCTCAATAACACTCAAAAGTGGTCAAGGTGCTGAGGTAATTCCAGTTTTATCGAATGGAAAAATAGTACAAGTTTTAATCACAAATCCTGGATCTGGTTACAATTCTCCACCAACTTTAATTGTTTCTGGTCCTGGAATTGGAGCAAAACTAACTCCCATTATTTCAAATGGATCTTTAACAGAAGTAAAGGTTATAAATGGTGGAGTTGGGTATGATACTGCATTAATTAATGTTGTTTCCTCTGGAACAGGCGCAGAATTTAAATCTGTCCCCCAAAAATGGACTGTGAATTTGGTTGAAAGAAATATTCAAAGCAATCAAATTACAGATGATGATGGAATAATTGATACTGGGATCAATTCAAATTATGGGTTACAATATACACATCTATATGCTCCAAGAAAATTAAGACAAACTATTTTTTCCCGTGAAGTTATAAATGGTCAAATTTCATATTTACCTGACTTAAAGATAGAAAATGGAAAAGAATCTCTTTCAAATACACATTCACCAATTATTGGGTGGGCATATGACGGCAATCCAATATATGGACCATATGGATATTCAACAATAAATGGAGGATCTGTAAAACCAATAGAATCTGGATATTACCTATCTTTAAAACCAAATAGACCATCAACTTCAATTTTTCCAGAGGGATTTTTTGTCGAAGACTACTCATACAGGTCAAGAGGAGACTTAGATGAGTACAATGGTAGATTTTGTGTAACTCCGGAATTTCCAAATGGAGTTTATGCTTATTTTGCAACTATTGATGGGTCTGGCGTTGAATCATCTCCACCTTTTAGAAATTATAGAAAACCAGTTTTTCCATACTTTATTGGTAACAGTTACAAATCAAAACCAAATCAGTATAATTTTTCTCCTCTGTCAAATCAAGATAATATTGATCTGAAAAATACTACATTTTTTAGAAACACTACTCCATATAATTTATTGGATAAAAATAGTGGATATGACTTTATAGTAAATTCAAATAATATTAAGAGACAAAATTCTATTGTAAGGTATGTAAAACCAGGAATTGTGGATTCTATTGGTATTAAAACCGGGGGATTCAACTATAAAATTGGAAATAAAGTTATTTTTGACAATTCAAAATCTGGGGGACAGGGAGTATCAGCTGAGGTTAACTTACTAAACGGAAAACAAATAAGAAACATCAGTGTTAACTCGGTTTCCATTAGTGGAGTTGAATTTATTTCAAATCCACAAGGTATTATTGGGTTTGCTACATCACCACACAATCTTTCTATTCCATCTAATAATGTTATAATTACAGGATTAAACACTTCTACCTCAAATCTAAATGGAAATAATGTTGTTGGTGTTAGATCTGAGACCTTTTTACTTTCTGTTGGAGTTGGAACAACAGGATCTACTGGTATAGTAACTTATTTCAGTGTTTTTGGTCCTCTCGATTTTCCTAATATTAGAGAAAATGATGTTTTAAAAATAGATTCTGAGAAATTAAAAGTATTAAATATTGATCGTGAATCATCAAGAATAAGAGTTTTAAGAGAATATGAAGGGTCAACTGGATCTTCTCATACAGTATCATCTTTAATATATGAAGATTCTAGAAAATTTACAGTTTCTTATAATCCAAGAATTGATTTAAAATCAACAAAATATAATAAAGAGATTTATTTTAATCCCCCAGAATCTATTGGAATTGGAACAACATCAGGAATAGGAATAGGTGCAACTTTATTTTTCTCAAATCCAGGAGTTGGTGCATCATCTCTCTTCATCCCAACTAGAACAATATACTTGCCAAATCATAATTTATCTACGGGAGATGAATTAATTTACTCATCAAATGGTGGTAATCCAATAACAGCGTCTACAAATGGAATATCAACTTTCCAATTAGTAGATGATCAGATTGTTTATGTAGCCAAAGTAAACGATAGTTTAATTGGAATAGCAACAAATCAGGTTGGAGTAGGTTCTACTGGTATTTTTGTGGGTATAAACAGTTCTGTTACCACAGAAATTTTATATTTTACAGATCCTGGACTTGGAGAAATTCATAGTTTTACAACAAACTATAAAGATATTGTAGTTGGAGAAGTTAATAAAAATTTAGTTACAGTTTCCACTGCTGAGACTCATGGGTTAAATGTTAACGATATCGTAAATATTTCTTGTTTGTCTGGAATATCTACTACTTATGTTATCAAATATGATGATTACAATAGAAGAATGGTCATTGATCCAAAATCATTTATATCCGGAGATGTAGATGCTTCTAATGACACGATTCAAATTCTTTCTCATGGGTATATTACCGGACAAAAAGTTATTCATACTTCATCTTCCCCTGCCGGTGGTCTTGAAAATGGAGAAATTTATTTTGTTGTAAAAGTAGATAATAATAGATTAAGACTAGCAAAAACTTATTATGATTCGACATTAAGCGATCCGAATTATGTTAATATAACTAGTGTTTCCTCTGGAACATTATCGCTTGTAAATCCTCCAATTACAGGAACCAGAAATCAGCAAATTATTTTTGATGTATCAGATTCATCTTTATCATATAATATAAGTTTTAATAAGTATCCAGCATTTAAATTTGATATATACACAGATTCTTCTTTTGATACTACTTTTGATTCTAGAAAAAAGACTGGTGAATTAAATATTATTAGAAATGGTATATTGGGAGTAGATGCAAATGCTACTGTTACAATCAATCTTTCAAATGATGTTCCAAATACACTTTATTATCAACTGACTCCCGTTGATTATGATACAAATAATATTACAAAACTAGAAATAATATCTGATTCTGAAAATATTTTAGATAATAATAAAATACTTGTAAATCCAAGTATTTATAGTGGTAGACATTCAATTTCAGGAATCGGATCAACTACATTTTCATATACTATTTTTAATAAACCAGAAAAGTTATCATACACGGATTCAGAAGCTACGCTTTCATATACAACAAATTCTTTAACAGCATCGGGTGGAATTTCTAGTATTAGAATAAATTCTGGTGGATATGGATATGAAAGTTTGCCTGCTATCGTAAGAATAGATTCCTTAGATGGATCTGGCGCTGTAATAGAACCATCAGGATCTACCGTAGGAAGAATTTCTTTAACGGAGATACTCGATATTGGATTTGAGTACTCATCGGATCCATCAATAAGACCTATTGCAAAAATTCCACAAGTTTTAAAATTAAAAACAACATCATCATTTGAAAGAATAGGTATTTCTTCAATAGGAAAACAATATAACATATCTCCGGATCTAATTGTCATAGATTCGATTACAAAACAAATTGTTTCCGATGTTGATCTAAGATATAAACTTGGAGATAAAGAAGTTACTATCTTAAAAAATACAGGTGGAATTAGTAATTCAATTCCAGAAATTATACCAATCAATAATCCAAATGGTGTTGGAATTAATTCAATATCTTATAATGAATCAACAAAAGAAGTTACTGTTGGATTAGCAGTAAGTTATAGTTCTTCTAATGATTATCCATTTTCGGTTGGTGATAAAGTAATTATTGAAAACACTAGAGTTGGATTTTCAACCTCAGCAAAAGGATATAATTCCTCTTCATATGGATATGCTTTGTTTACCTTGAAGGCAATAGATCCAAATATTGGTGGAGCAAATGGAACTGTAACTTATAGTCTAGGAGAATATCTATCATCTGGAGAAAATCCAGGAGTATTTAATTTATCTCTTTCTGCGGGAAGAATTACTCCACAAAAGTTTTTCCCAATATTTGATGTTAAGTTGAAAAAAAATGAACTTAGAATTGGAGAAATAGTTTCTACCGAAACTGCAAGTGGCACAGTTGAAAAATGGTATTTTGATAATGATATATTGGTAGTTTCTACAACTCAAGATTTTAAATCTGGTGATATATTAGTAGGATCTTCATCAAAAACAAAATGCTCAATTGAATTAGTTTTCTCAAATGATGCTGACTATAATATTTCTGCAACATCATTAGTTAAGAGGGGTTGGAACTTAGAGTCTGGATTTTTAAATAATGATTACCAAAGAATACACGATAGTGATTATTATCAATATTTTTCATACTCTTTAAAATCAAAAATTGAGTATGAAGATTGGAAAGATCCTGTCAGTTCAATGAACCACACTGCAGGATTTAAAAAATTCTCAAATTTAATCATTGAATCAAATGACGCATCTTTTAGTGGAATATCAACCGAACAAAACTTGGGAGATTTCACTGCAACTGCGGATATTATTAATGTTGTTGGATTAAACTGTGTTAATGACTTCGATCTTGCAAGAGAAAACAAATTGACAATAGGATCTGATATTATTTCAGATGAAATAATATTAAATTCATCTTCAATTCAAGATTATTTTGAATCTGTTGGAAATAGAGTTTTAGTAATTGATGACATTAGCAGCAGATTTAATAGTAATCCAAGGCCAACTCCTTTTAGTGCAGTAGATTCGTTTGATCTATCAACTGTAAGATCTAAAAAATACATATCATATATTGTAGATAGAAGATTCACTGGAGAAAAACAAATAAGTGTTACTACACTGTTGCATAATGATCTTTTTGGATTCTTAAATCAATATGGAAGAGTTGAAACCGCAAATGATCTTGGTTCATTTGATTTTATCATTAGTGGAAGTGAAGGGCAACTTTTATTCTATCCAACAAAATTCCAAGCAAATGATTATAGTATAAATCTATTCTCATATGATATAAAGAATACTGTCTCTGGAATAGGCACTATCAATCTAGGAGATACTGTAAAAATAAACAGTAGCATCAAAACAATTCCAGTGGGATTTAGCACAACAACTAATTTAGTCAGCTTTGCTTCCACATATAGAGCATCAAAAATTATTGTTCAATATGCAGCGATAGATAATTCTTATTTCGAATATGATGAACTTACTATTATTCACGATGGATCATCTGCTAATATTCTAGAATATGGACAACTATCTACTAATATTTTATCCCCACTTGGATCAAGTGGGATAGGAACTTATAGTGCATATCTTTCGGGGTCGGAGGTAAAGTTAGATTTTACTCCAAATGTAGGATTATCTACATCTTATCATGTCAATTCAATTTTGGTTTCAATAGCAAATACCTCATCATCAGGAATTTCTTCAACAACTCTGAGAACTGGCAAACTAGAATCAGCAATAACTTCTATTGCTTCTTCAACATCACCAACACCCACAGTAGTTTCCGAGTATGAAAATACTTATTCGGCAGCTTATTATATTGCAAGTGTAGAAGATACTACAAATAATCAATATCAAATATCTGAAATTATTGTTGTGGATGATGGAACAACACCATCAATAACTGAATTTGGTATTTTGCACACATCTTCAAATATTGGAAATTTTGATGCTAGCATTTCTGGTGGAAAAACAAAATTAACATTTACTCCAATAGCAAATTCAAATGTTGAAGTAAGAGTTTTCCAAAATTCACTAAGATTTTTTGATGAAAATCTTACAGAATTAATTGATTTTACAAATGCTTTAATTGATACAGGAAGCGGAACTTATGATGGAACAGAATCTGATATAAGAAGAATTTTTGAGTTAACACATAAAGGACTTCCAATATTCAGAAGAAATATTTTAGGAAATTCTTCAACCGTTGTTGATTTGACAAATAACCTTATTAAAATTCCCAACCATTATTTTGTAACTGGCGAAGAATTGAGGTATACCCATTCCGGACAAGGAACTTCACAATCTATTGGTATTTCAACAGAAACAATAGTTGGAGTGGGAACAACTGATAAGTTGCCTCAAACTGTATATGTCATAAAAGTTACCGATGCGGCAATAAGATTAGCATCATCAGCAGAAAATGCTCTTAAAACTGTTCCAATACCTCTTATTATTTCATCTGTTGGAATTGGCACATCTCATGCATTAACTTCTAAAAAACAAAATACAAAAGTTCTGATATCGATCGATAATGTAATACAATCACCTGTTGTATCATCAGCATTGACTTCTATTTTACTGAAAGAAATTTCGTCTATTGATCAAATAATAACAGTTTCTGGAATCACTTCTTTCTTCAGTGGAGATTTGATTGAAATTAATAATGAGATTATGAAAGTTGATGCTGTTGGATTTGGTAGTACTAATGTTTTCTTAGTAAAACGTCCATGGATGGGAACAGGAATATCTTCTCATGCCAATGGATCTCTTGTTAAGAAAATTGAGGGTGATTATAATATAATTGACAATACAATAAACTTTGTTACTGCTCCATATGGATTAGTTCCAATTGGAACATTTACTGATGGACCAAATAATATCGATTATTTGGGAATAAGCACATATTCTAATTTTAGTGGTAGGAGTTTTATAAGATCTGGTATACCAGATACTGATAAAGAACCATATACTAATAACTATATTTTCAATGATATCTCACCACAATTTACCGGATATTCAACTTCATTTATTTTAAAATCAAATGGACAAAATATAACAGGAATTTCGACAGATAATGCTATTATTTTAGTAAATCAAGTTTTCCAAGGTCCAAAGAAACTTGATGCTCCAGTTAGTTTTGTTAGTGATTATGTTCTCAGAGAAAATTCTGGTATAACAAGCATTCAATTCAGTGGATTCATATCTACTACATCATATGATGTAAACAACAATAACTTACCTCGCGGTGGAATAATTGTTTCCGTTGGAGCATCGAAAGGATTTGGGTATCAACCAATTGTAGCAGCTGGTGGAACTGCTATTATTTCTGGATTAGGAACAGTAGCATCTATTAGTATAGGAAACAGTGGGTCAGGATACAGATCAGGTTTACAAGTTGTTAAAGTTGGAGTAAAAACAGAAAATCTGGAAAATGTACAAATTACATATGTTGGAACAGCAACAATCTCCGATGGAAATGTTGTAAGCGTTGCAATTACAAATCCAGGAACAGGATATACAACATCAAATCCACCCTTTGTAGTTTTTGACGATCCTTTAAATTATTTTAATCTACCATTAGTTTATAGCTCTTTAAATCAAGGAATTGGAATTGGTACTGGTGCAAGAGTAAATGTTGTAGTTGGTCAGGGATCAAGTGTCATAGACTTTGAAATCACAAATTTTGGGTATGGATATGGTCAAGGAGAAATTTTAACTGTTGGGGTAGGTGGAACTGTTGGAATACCAACGAACACCTCTTTATCATACAGTGAATTCAATATTACAGTTGATAGAACATTCTCAGATACATTCTCAGGATGGACATTCGGAAATCTTCTTGTCTTAGATTCATTTGACAACTTATTTGATGGTATCAAAAAGTCTTTCCAAATTACTTCCAATGGATCCCCAAGATCTATTAGATCAAGATCTGGTTCTAATATTGATGTTGAATCAACCCTTTTAGTCTTTATTAATGATATTTTACAAGTTCCCGGAGAGGGTTACATATTTGATGGTGGCAGTTTTATCGATTTTACAGAAGCTCCAAAATCAGGAGATAAATCAAAATTACTCTTCTACCAGGGAACTTCTTCTGTCGATGTCACTAATGTTGACATATTAGAAACTATTAAACCAGGAGATATTGTAAGATTGAATGATGACAACATTTCTTATAAACAAAATGATAGACTTGTCACTGATATTATTTCAATCGATACTCTAAAAACTAATCCATATAAGAGTCCAGGTTTATCTGATGATCAAGCATATGTACGTCCTATAATTTGGTGCAAACAAACTGACGATTTATTCATTAATGGAAAAGAGGTTGGAAAAGATAGAGTTTTATATGAACCATTGATTTATCCAAATACAAGGATTATACAGACAGTTGGATCTGCCTCGACGATAATTTTTGTTGAAAGTGTAAAAACTTTCTTTGATAGTAATAAAGAAAATTATTCGGGACAAAACAGAATTAGATTAGTTTCACAAGAAAATATTGTGGGAGCATCAGCAACTGCAATCGTATCGATTGCAGGGACTATTTCCTCAATTTCAATTACAAATTCTGGACTTGGATATACATCTGCACCAACTGTTATTGTTGGTAATCCAGTTGGTCTTGGATCTACACAAAGAGCATTAGCAACCTCAACTATATTTGATGGATCTGTAACTTCTATTCAGGTATCTTTCCCTGGAACTGGATATACTTCTTCAACTCCACCATCAGTTTTGATAGATTTTCCAAGATCTTCATATTTTATAGAAGACATATTATCAATTTCTTACAGCGGTGATTTTGGAATTATTTCTGGAATTTCAACAACTACTGTTGGAGTAGCATCAACAGGAATTATTTTTGATCTTGTAATACCACAAGATTCTTTCCTAAGAGATACCTCTATTGTTGGTACTGCACTGACAGTAAGTGGAATTCAAACTGGATATTATTTTGTTGTTTATAATTCAAATGTTGGCAGTGGAGTTACTTCACTAAGATCTGATGGTTCTATTGTAAGCATTGGAAGTTCATTCCTAGATAATGTCTATTATGCATCCAAAGTTTCAATTGCACAAACAAGTGTTTCCGGATTTGGAGTAACTTATGTTGCAAAAGTAACTGTCAGTGTTAGTGATTACAACGGACTCAGTGGAATTGGTTATAGTAGTTTCTTTGGAGAGTATAGTTGGGGTAGAATTTCTGCACCATCTAGACCAAATCCCAAAAACTTTACTTATTATAATAATGGACTACTGGGAATTTCTACTTCTCCAATCGTTGAAAGATTTAACCCTCTTAAATATTCAAATTATAATTAATAAATAGATAAAAAATCGCAAAATGTCTGCAATTATAACTGATCAACTTAGAATTTTAAACGCTAAGAATTTTGTAGCGGCTGCAACCTCAGATACTAATAATTATTATTCTTTTGTTGGGTTGCCGAACGCTACTGATTATTCTTCAACCTGGGATGCAAATCCTCCTGCACCTAAAGATAGTTTTGAGCAAGAAAATGATTATTGGGACACTATGGTAGCCCTTAAAAAAATTCCTGCTGGCAATGTTAATCAAGTTGTAAGAAAAAATACTTGGACATCTGGCATAACATATGATATGTATCGTCATGATATAAGTAGAACAAACACATCAAAACCATCAGAAGCAACTAATTTATATCTCGCAAATTACTTTGTAATTAATGATGACTTTAAAGTTTATATTTGTTTGCAAAATGGAACTGATCCAGGAAACCCATCTGGTAGACCTTCACTAGACCAACCAACATTTGTAGATCTAGAACCCAGAGCAGCTGGTGATAGTGGAGATGGATATATTTGGAAATACTTATACACAATTAAACCAAGCGAAATTGTAAAGTTTGACTCAACAAATTATATTCCTGTTCCAAAAAATTGGGATACTAGTTTAGAAAATTCAGCAATAAGAAATAATGCAGCAACTAGTGGTCAATTAAAAATAGTAACAATAAAAAATCGTGGAGTTGGACTAGGAACAGCAAATAGAACTTATACAAGAGTTCCTATTAAGGGAGATGGGCAGGGAGCAGAGGCAACAATTGTAATAAACAATGAATCAAAAGTAGATTCAATAACTGTCTCTAACGGAGGTTCTAATTATACGTATGGAACAGTAGATTTAGTTGCTGGGGGAGTTCCAACAGGATCAACTTCTCCAATTTTTGATGTCACAATTCCACCCAAAGGTGGACATGGATATGACATTTATAGAGAACTAGGTGCATATAATGTTCTTATTTTTTCTAGAATAGAAAATGATATTGAAAATCCCGATTTTATTACAGGTAATCAAATATCTAGAATTGGAATCGTTGAAAATCCAGAAAGTTTTGGATCATCTTCACAATTAACAAGCGACAAAGCCAGCGCACTTTATGCAATTCGATTAGTTGGGTCTGGTTATAGTTCGGCTGTTTTTACTCCCGATTCTAGAATTACGCAAACGATTGGAATAGGGTCAACTGCTGTTGGTAGAGTAGTTTCTTATGATCAAACAACAGGTGTTTTAAAATATTGGCAAGATAAATCTTTGGTTGGATTTAATAGTAATGGAACGCAAAATTCATCCCCAATATATGGATTTAATGTTAATAGATTTACAGCATTTCCATCTAATGGAGGTTCTATAAACGTAGTTGGTGGGTCTTTAACTTTACAGATAGGAACAAGTTTTTCTGGTGTATCTACCACAATAAATAGTAGAACATACTATCTTGGCCAATTATTTGCCAATGGACTTTCAAATCCAGAAGTTAAAAAATATTCTGGCAATATAATTTATATTGACAATAGACCTTCGATAACAAGGTCTGCAAATCAAAAAGAAGATATTAAAGTTATTTTGCAATTCTAAAGACTCATGCCACAAGAAACGAACCTTAACGTCTCCCCCTATTTTGACGATTTTGATGAAGATGAATCATATCATAAAGTTCTTTTTAAACCAGGATATCCTGTTCAGGCAAGAGAGTTAACAACTTTACAATCAATATTACAAAACCAAATTGAAAAATTTGGAACTCATTTTTTTAAAGAGGGATCTGTTGTTATTCCCGGTAATGTAACATATAAAAATGATCTCAATAGTGTTAAACTGGAAAATACATTCGGTGGAATATCATCAGATTTTTATTTGAGTGTATTAGTCAAGAAAAGAATAAGAGGCGAAAGAAGTGGCATTACTGCTGTAATTGAAGACTTTTTACCAGTAGGACCTGGTATTGATAATGTAACAATTTTTGTCAGATATTTATCGTCCGATTCACAAAATAATTCGGATAAAACTTTTTATGATGGGGAAAATTTAGTAGTTGATGAAGATGTAACTCAATTAAAATTTGAAGTTGATGTTAATACATTTAAACAAATAGAAAAACCACCTATAATTTTAGGAACGGGAGAAGCATTTGCTACTACTGTTGCAAATGCAAGTACATCAAAAGGATCAGCAGTTTTATTGCAAGAAGGAGTTTATTTTATTAGAGGAACTTTTGTAAATGTTCCAGATTCTAGGGCATATATTAACCCATATTCTAATATATCAAGTGCAAAAGTAGGTTTTAGAGTTTTTGAAAGAATTGTAAATGCTTTTGAAGATGAAGATTTGTATGATAATGCCCAAGGATTTTCCAATTTTGCTGCTCCGGGTGCAGATAGACTTAGCATTACTACAAAGTTAGAAGTACTGCCATTAGAAACTGTTGATGCAGAAAATTTTATTCAATTAATTGAAATTAGAGACGGTGAAATTGCAAGTATAACAAAGAATACCTCATATAATATAGTAGCTCAAGAATTTGCGAGAAGAACATATGATGAATCGGGAGACTATTATATTGATCCCCCAATTATTAAGGCACAAGAAACTTTAAATGATTTAAGAGGAAATGATGGAATATTTAGTGAAGGGCAATTAACATATGATGCACAAATTCCAGCAAGCGATGAAGTTGGAACATATAATATTTCTCCAATGAAGGCTTATGTTCGAGGATTTGAAGTTGAAACCGTAAGTCCTGTATTTTTAGATTTTCCAAAAACAAGAACTACAAAAACATTAGAAAATCAAAGCATAAATTATTTTTCCGGGTCTACATTTACTCTTAATAGAGTTCATGGGTCCCCAATTGTAAGCACCGCTTCAACTTATTTTGTAAGTCTCCGAGATTCTAGAGTAGGAACCTCTCAAACAACTCCACCGGGTAATGAAATTGGAGTTGCTCGTGTTTATGATTTTGCATTAGAATCTGGATCATATTCTACATCAAATCCAAATGAAAATGAATGGGATATTTCTCTTTATGATGTCCAAACATATACAAATATAACTTTAAATGAACCCATAACATTAACAACTCCAACCCATATTAGAGGAAAGGAGAGTGGTGCTATTGGATTTCTTAGATATAATGTATCTGCTGGAACAGCATTGACTGTTTATGATTCAAAAGGAAAATTTTCTCTTGGAGAAAAATTAATATTTGATGGCGTAGAAAATACTAGGGTTATTAGAACAATTAGATCATACGGAACTAGCGATGTAAAATCCATATATGGAATAGTAGGGACAGCATATACTTTTACTGCTGATACCATCCAAAAAACTTCTATACCAGTAGGTCAAGTTAGAATAACTGCGGCTGATGCTACACTTGGAATAAGCACCGTCACCTCTACCAGTGCATTTTTTGTTGGGATTGCTACTGTTGGAAATTTAGTTGCTTTTTCAAATCAATCTACAAGCATTTCTGGATTATCTACTGTTACATTTGCAAGAATTCAATCAGTATCGGATAGATCAATAACAATAGCTGGAGTAACTTCTGTTACTGGTGTATGTGATGGAGCTTTACCTACAACTGCAATTACTCCATCAGATTTTAGAATTGTATCAACAAGTTTACAAGAATCACCTGATAATTCACTGTATACTAGACTACCTAAAAGTTATGTAGCAAGTGTAGACTTAACGGATTCCAATTTAATAATCAGAAGACAATTTGATGTAGTTATTACTTCTAATTCTACTGGGGCAATAAATGCAGGTCCAGACGAAACATTTCTTCCATTTGACGAAGAAAGGTATGTATTGGTTGGAGAAAGTGGATTAGTAGAGTCTTTAAGTCAAGATGAGTTTTCTTTTACAAATGGATCAAAAACTCTAACGATTAATGGTCTTTCCGGAAGTGGCAATGCCAAGTTAATTGCAACTTTGAGAAAGACTAATGTAAAATCAAAAATTAAAAATAAAAATAGAATAAGAACACTTATAATCGACAAATCAAGAAATTCTTCATCTGGAATAGGATCAACTACCTTAAATGATGGATTATCTTATGGAAATTATCCATATGGAACGAGAGTTCAAGATGAAGAAATTTGTCTACTTGTTCCCGACGTTATGGGAGTTTATGCAGTTTATGAGACAACAGATACCAATGATCCAACTCTACCATCGCTAGTATTAACTTCTTTAAGTGGACCAACTAATAAAACAGGAGATCTTCTACTCGGGGAAGAATTTATCGGAGAAACTAGCCAAGCGATTGGAGTTTATACTGAAAAAATTAATGATTTGAAGGTAGAGTTTAGTTATCTAAACTCAAATAACTTTATTGCGGGAGAAAAGATAACTTTTAGAGAGTCTAAAATCACTGCATTTATTTCATTGATTGATGAAGGTGATACGAACATAAGTTCGTCATTTGCATTAGATGCAAATCAAAAAGAAACCATATATGACTATTCGAAACTAATTAGAAATAAAAACTCAAAGGAACCAACTAGAAAATTAAAAATTGTTTTTGAATCTGCAAGTTTTTCAGATTCAGATACAGGAGATTTAACCACTGCAAATTCTTATGAGCAGTTCGATTATTGTTCAATTAAAAGTGTATATGATACTGTTGGAAACACTGATATTATTGATGTTAGACCAAGGGTATCGCCAATTTCACCAACAGTAAATTCAAGATCTCCATTTGAATTCTTGTCTAGATCATTTACTGCGTCAGGTAACTCTGCTAGAAATATTTTAGCTTCGGATGAATCAATACTTTTATCTTATTCGTTCTATTTACCAAGAATTGATAAGATTGTTCTGGACAAAACAGGATTTTTCCAACTAGTAACTGGAATTCCTGATGAAAATCCACAAATTCCTTTTATAAATGACACTGTTTTAGATGTAGCAACAGCATATCTTCCTCCATATATTTGCAATATCAATGAAGTTGATATTCAAATGAGAGAGCATAAGAGATATACGATGGCGGATATAAGCAGACTTGAAGATAGGATAGAAACATTAGAATATTATACATCGTTGTCATTGTTAGAAACTAACACTGCTACGTTTAATGTAACTGATTCAAATGGTATAAACAGATTTAAGTCTGGATTTTTTGTAGACAATTTTTCTACAACAGAAAGACAAGATAAATCCACTATCGTTAAAAACTCCGTTGACATCAATAATTTAGAACTTAGACCAACTCATTATACAACCTCAGTTGATTTACTTCTTGGAACAAATTCCTTACTCGGTATTGGTAATTCAGTTAACACACTAGCAGATCCTAGAACTGATACTAGTTTAATTGGAACAGGAGTAAAGAGAACAGGGCAACTTGTCACTTTGGATTATGACCAAGTTCTTTTGCTAGATCAACCATATGCATCTAGAGCAGTAAATGTAAATCCATATGCAGAAGATTTTTATAACGGAACAATACAACTATTCCCATCATCTGATGTATGGGTAGATCAAGTTAGATTGTCTGCAAATACACTATTAGTTGAATCAAACTTTATTGAGTCTTTGGGTCAATTTGATATTAATCAACAATCTGGATTCTCGCCAATAACTTGGAATAGTCATGAATCTGCATGGGCTGGAAATGGTTCTATGGGCACAAAGGTATTAGATACAAAACTAATACCTTTTATGAGATCAAGAAATATTGAATTTATTGCAAAAAGATTAAAACCACTAACAAGAGTTTATTCATTCTTCGGCGGAATAGATGTCAATAAATTTATTGTTCCAAAACTTCTTGAAATAACAATGACTAGTGGAGTTTTTCAAGTCGGAGAAGATGTTATAGGAACTTTTGATACTCCCGGCACTTCATCACCTAAAATATTTTTCAGAGTAGCTAAACAAAATCACAAGTATGGAACTTACGATAATCCATCGGATGTTTATGTAAAAAATCCATACAATCAAAATATTAATATTCCAGATTCATACTCTGCCACTTCAACAATTCTTAATGTTGATACATATACTCTTTCAAATCAACCAAATGGTTTATATGAAGGATATATCGCTGTCGGAATGAAATTAAGAGGATTGACCAGCAAAGCTGAGGCAAGAATTAGTGATATTAGATTGATAACTGATCAATCTGGTGCTATTCTTGGATCTTTCTTTATTCCAGATGGAAATATCACGGCAAATCCAAAGTTTGAATGTGGATCAAAGGTTTTCAGACTTACATCTAGTAGAACAAACTCTACTATATTTGGCACATATTCAACTAGCGCGGAAGAAAAGTTCTTAGCGGAAGGAAAAGTTAATGTTGTTCAGGATAACATTATTGTTACAAGACCTCCTAGATATGAAGCACCTCAAGATGCACCTTATATTTCCTCAGGTGGTGGTGGATGGGCACCATCATCTGAACCAGTAGATAATGGTGGTGGTTTTATTGGACCAGAACCCCCACCACCAGTACCAGTAGATACTAGAAGAGAAGCATATTTTAATAAAGGAAAACCTGGTCTGAGTAAAAAAGATCAAAAGAGATTGATAACAGATCTAATGGCAGCAGGTATGAACAAGAAAGACGCTAAGGCTCTTGTAAATAATAAATCAACACCATCTGATATTGCTTCTGCTGTTGAGTGGTTTAATAATACCCAGTATTCAAAAGATATTGATATTAAACTTATCAATGAAACTTATGTAAAAGGAGTAAAAACAAAGGTAGAAACCTCAGCACAAGAGACATTTAAAGGAGATAAACGATATCAAAATATGATTACAGCGGGGGATAAAACAATTGTTGGAGGAACAGATAAAAAGGGAACGGCGGGCAGAAAAGCTGAGCCAACAGTTGGTCCGGGTGCTGTGTTGGCGCGACAATCTCTACCAACATCCGCACCAACATCAAGAGCGTTTGCTAAATCAAATCCACAACACACAGTCAAAAATCCCCCAGCTCCTGCACCAGCACCAGCAGCAAAACCAAGTTCTCCACCTTCTTCTCCACCTAGCGGTGGCGGCGTGTTTGGTGGCGGTGGCGGCGGTGGCGGCGGCGGTGGTGGCGGCGGCGGTGGCGGCGGTGGCGGCGGCGGTCGTGGCGGCGGCGGCGGCGGTGGCGGAGGCAAAAAATCCGATATCCGCTTAAAGAGGAATATAACTGCAATCAACTCCGCACTAAATATGATTATTAACTTATCAAAATGACAATTTTGAATAAATTATGTGAGATTAATGGATATCATTATAGCTGGAACGATAAAATGAAAGAATTGACTGGGGTTAACGGATCAGAATATGGTGTCATAGCTCAGGAAGTACAAAAAGTATTTCCTGAGATTGTAAAAACTGGTTCTGATGGGTATTTGGAAGTAGATTATATTCAGATAATACCTATTTTAATAGAAGCAATAAAGGAATTAAAGGAAGAATTGGACCACTTAAAACAAAATAAATAGAAAATAATAGTAAAAGTAAAATGAAAGTTATAGATCCATTAGCACAATCATTTTATGTTGAAAATGAAAGGGGAGTTTTTGTAACTTCGGTTGATTTATATTTTAGTACAAAAGATCCAATTATTCCGGTAACAATTCAACTCAGGTCAATGGAACTTGGGTTGCCAACACAAAAGGTTTATCCTTTTAGCGAAGTTGTTGTTGATCCAAAAGATATTATTGCATCTGAGGACGGAAGATCTCCAACCAGAATTACATTTCCATCTCCTGTTTATTTGCAAGGATCAAAATTTCATGCATTAGTAATACTATCAAATTCTCTTGAATATAACGTTTGGGTGTCAAGACTTGGAGAAATTGATGTCTCTACCGCAACGCAGGTAGAATCAAAACAAATTTTGGTCACTAAACAACCAACATTAGGTGGATTATTTAAATCACAAAATGCACTGACTTGGAATGAAAGTCCATATGAAGATTTAAAGTATACATTATACAGAGCAAACTTTAAAACAAGCAATGGCAATTTTAATTTTTATAATCCAGAATTGTCAGTAGGAAATAATCAAATTGCAAAATTAAATGATAATCCTCTGGAATTTGTTTCAAAGAAAATAAGAGTAGGGTTAGGAACTACGGTACAAGATAATAATTTACAACTGGGAAATACAGTATTTCAATATGCAAGTAATGCAACAGGAAATTATGTTGCATCAGCAGGAATTGCAACAGGAACTTTAAGAGTTATAAATGCAGGTATTGGATACACTCCGTCATCCGGAGTTGCAACTTATGTTGGTGTTGCTTTAACCAGTATAACTGGAAATGGAAGAAATGCCACAGCAAACGTAGTAATTACTAATGGATCAGTTACTTCTGCCACCATTTTAAATGGGGGAACTGGTTATGTAGTTGGTGATGTTTTAACCGCAAGTCAAGTAGGATCCCAAACTCTGGGAAGAAATTTACAACTATCAATTTCTTCTTTAAGAGGAATAAATGAATTAGTCTTAGATAATGTTCAAGGAGATTTTATAACGGGAACAGGAAGTACAATTAGATATATTAACAGTTTAGGTATATCAACCGATCTAAATGCATCTGTTGGCGGAAATGTTTTAGTCGCAACTGATGGTATTCAATCAGTAACTGATGGTTTAAACATTAAAGTTAATCACAGAAATCATGGGATGCACGCTGGCGAAAATATAGTCAGAATATCTAATGTCTATACTAACATAAAGCCAATAAAACTAACATCAGATTATGGAAAAGATTCAAATGGCGATATTTTAGTAGACAATACTATTAATTTTGCCACATTTGAGAATGTTGGAGTAAGTAGCACTAATCCAGGATATATTTTGATTGGAAATGAAATTATTGCATATGAAGGTTTGACTGCAAATTCATTGACAGGTATTACGAGACAGATTGATCAAACGTTAGGGTTCTCATATTCTTCCGGAACTTCTGTTTATAAGTACGAATTAAATGGAGTTTCTTTGAGAAGAATTAATACAACACATACTTTACAAGATTCTACTGATCCAGATCCAATAGATTTTGATTATTATAATATAAAATTAGATATGTCCCAAGATGGGAAAACAAGTACTTTACCTTATGGTCAAGTTGATAGAAGTGTTGGAAGCGTTTTTCCAAAATTATATGCAAATGAATCAAAATCTCTGGGTGGTCCTTTTATTAATGCAACGCAAAATATTCAATATGAAATTGCAAGACCAAACATTCAAACACTTGCCATTCAGGGAACAAATATTAGTGCTAACGTAAGGACTGTTTCTGGAACTAGTGTTGATGGAAATGAAAATTCATTTGAAGATAAAGGATTCCAACAAATATCCTTAACCTCTAATAATTATTTTGATTCTCCAAGACTAATATGCTCAAGAGTTAATGAAACTGAAAGACTTACTACATTGCCTGGAAACAAGTCGTTAGTTGTTAACCTAACATTAGAATCTTCAAATGGATTTTTATCCCCCGCTGTCGATTTAGATAGGGCATCAATGATATTTGTTTCCAATAGAATCAATAGTCCCATTCAAAATTATGCGACAGATAATAGAGTTTCTACTATTGAGGATGACCCATCATCTTTTGTTTATGCTACAAATTCTATTCAACTTGAAATTCCAGCAACTTCGTTGAAAGTTCTTGTCAGTGCTTATGTAAATGTTTTTAGCGACTTTAGAGTTTTATATTCAGTAAAGAATGATCCAAATGAAAAGTCAATATATTATCCATTCCCAGGATATTCAAATACAGCAAATGCAGACATAGTAGTTCAAGATGCTAGAAGTGATGGAACCTCAGATAAAAAAGTCGTGAAGAGCGGTGCTTTTGGGTTTGAAAGTAATCAAATAACTTTCAATGAGTATGAATTTACTGTATCAAACTTACCATCATTTAAGTTTTTTAGCATTAAAATAATTGGATCTGGAACAAATCAAGCATTCCCACCAAGATTAAAAGATTTAAGAGTTATTGCTTTGGCATGATATGGATTATTTAAAAGTTGAGGGGCATCCAAATCTAGTGAGAGATGAAAAATCAAAAGCTATTTTAAACACAGATATGAACGAATATGAAAATTACATGAGATTAAAAAAATCAAAGGAATTTGAAATCAAAAGAATTGAAAATTTAGAAAGTGATATGAATAGTATTAAAGATAATATTGAAGAAATAAAAAATTTACTGAGGAATTTGTCAAATGGATCCAAATAAAATTACTTTAGAAGACTTAAATAAGTCTTTTGAATATGAAAAACTTTCTAGGGATATAGATAGTATAGATGATATTGAAACTTTGCGTAATTATGTAAAGTCGTATGTGAAACTTTATCTTAAACAACAAGAAGTCATATCTAAATTCTAATGGCACAACCATCTACCCGACAAGAACTTATTGATTACTGCAAAAGGCAGTTGGGAGCACCAGTTCTTGAAATCAACGTTGCAGACGAGCAAATAGAAGATCTGGTTGATGATGCAGTTCAATATTTTCAAGAAAGGCATTTTGATGGTGTTGCACAAACTTTCTTAAAATATCAAATAACACAAGATGATATTGACAGAGGAAGGGCTCCTGGAAATAATAAAACAGTAGGTATTGCAACTACATCCGCAACAGCAATAATTGACGGAACTCCAACTACTTTTGCATATAAAGAAAATAGTAATTTTCTACAAATTCCACCTTCTGTAATCGGAATTACAAAAATATATCACTTTGATGGTACGAATACTACAACAAATAATATGTTTAGTATTAAGTATCAGTTGTTCCTTAATGACATTTATTATTGGGGATCAATGGAAATTTTAACTTACGCTATGGTAAAAAGATATTTGGAGGATTTGAATTTCCTTTTGACAACGGAAAAGATGATTAGATTTAATAAAAGGCAAGATAGATTGTATTTAGATATTGATTGGGGTAGTGTTAAGGTTGGCGATTATTTAATTATAGACTGCTATCGAGCATTAGATCCAAACGATTTTTCAAGAGTTTGGAATGATTCTTTCTTAAAAAGATATCTTACTGCTCTCATTAAACGTCAGTGGGGACAAAATCTAATTAAATTCCAAGGGGTTAAACTTCCAGGTGGAGTTGAGTTAAATGGGAGACAAATATATGATGATGCACAGAAAGAACTTGAATTAATAATGGAACAAATATCGAATACTTATGAACTTCCACCATTAGATATGATTGGTTAGTCATATGCTTAATCCATTTTTCATTCAAGGAACCAAATCAGAACAAGGACTCATTCAAGATCTGATTAATGAGCAACTTAGAATGTATGGCGTGGAAGTTTATTATCTACCTCGAACATATGTTACAGAAAGAACTGTAATACGAGAAGTTATTGAGTCTAATTTTGAGAATGCATATCCAATAGAAGCTTACGTAAACACATATGAGGGTTATAGTGATAATCCAACAATTTTGTCAAAATTTGGTATCCAAGCACTGAATGAAATAACTTTGATTATTTCTCGAGAAAGATTTAAAAACTATATTTCTCCTTTAATTAAGAATAAACAAAATATAAAATTATCAACAAGACCAAAAGAAGGAGATCTAATTTATTTTCCTCTGGGCGAAAGACTATTTGAAATTAAATATGTTGAGCATGAAAAACCATTCTATCAACTTCAAGGATTATATACATATGAACTAAGATGTGAACTGTTCAGATATGAAGATGAACTTATTGATACTGGAATTGATGAGGTTGATAGTCTCATTACCGGAGATGACTCTTTGGAATCTGAGCAATCTCCAATTGGAAACATGGTAAGTCTAACAATGGTTGGAGTTGGAGTTACTGCAACTGCAATTGCAAATATTGTTAATGGTGGTGTTAGAAGAATAACTATTACCAACAGAGGAGGAGGATATACAAGTGTTCCTCAGGTAGGAATATCAACTGCACCGATAGGAGGAAAAACAGCAACAGCTGTCGCAGAAATGATTGGAGGTATTGTTGTATGTAACGACAACACAAATCCAAATGCAAGATCTGTTCAAAGTGTACGAATTACAAATGCTGGATTTGGTTATACAACTAGACCAGGAGTGAGATTTATTGGTGGAGGTGGTAGCGGAGCAACTGGTGTTGCAGAAATTGCCAATGGAGTAATTGGCATTATTACAGTTACAAATGGTGGTTCTGGATACACAATTCCACCAACTGTGACAATTACTGGTATTTCGACTGTTATTACCTCAGTTGCTGCAACTGCGATTGTTTCCGCAGCAGGAACAATTTCTTCAATTCAAATTCTGAACGGAGGAATTGCATTTACGTCCACCCCCACAATTCAAATAGGTAATCCATCACTCAATTCTACTGGAAACTTTGTATTCAATGAACTGGTCACAGGTTCTCAAAGTGGTGTAACTGGAAGAGTTAAATCGTGGAATTCTGTTACAAATATTCTAAAACTGTCTCAGGTTAGTGGAGAGTTTATAGCAGGAGAAAATATTGTTGGGGCAGCATCAAGTGCATCTCATTATTTACGTTCTATTGATGTTGATCCTGTTGATGACGGATATGCATCGAATAAAGAAATAGAGATTGAAGCAGACAAAATAATTGATTTTAGCGAAAAGAATCCATTTGGAATGCCATAACTTTCATAAATATTAGTTATTAGTTTGATTATAATAGGTCACTATCATGTTTGAATACTTTTATCACGAAATTTTAAGGAGGACTGTTATTTCTTTCGGTTCTCTATTCAACAACATCACAATTAAGCATAAAGACAATTCTGATGATGTTGTGAGTGTGATAAAAGTTCCTTTGGCATATGGACCAACTCAAAAATTTCTGGCAAGACTAAATCAATCCCCAGATCTAAGCAAAGCCGTTCAAATGACCTTGCCAAGAATGTCATTTGAATTTACTGGATTGACATATGACCCATCAAGAAAGTCAACAACGACTCAAACTTTTACAACTAAACAAGTAGATAACAGTCAAGAAACAAAGAAAGTCTATCTGCCTGTTCCTTATAACATGCAGTTTGAACTAAGCATAATGTCAAAATTAAATGATGATGCTTTGCAGATTGTAGAACAAATTTTACCATATTTTCAACCAGCATACACAATGTCAGTTGAGTTAGTTGATGTTATTAATGAAAAAAGGGATGTTCCAGTCGTTCTTGAAAATATTACGATGCAGGATGATTATGAGGGTGACTTTAATACAAGAAGAGTTTTAATTCATACTCTTAGATTTACAGTAAAAACATATCTATTTGGACCTGTTCCATCTGCAACAAAAGATATCATCAAGAAAACAACAATCAGTTACATTGCTGGAGATGCCACAAATACTCCTACAAGAGAAGTTGTTTATTCGGCGGAAGCAAGAGCGATCAAAAACTATACTGGAATTGTTATAACAAATCTAACAAAAGATATTTCCAAGGAAGATTTACTTATTACGGTAAATGATGGCAATACTATTACAACAAACACATATATTGATCTTGAAGGTGAAGAATTATATGTAAAGGCAAAATCTGGAAATATTATTACGGTTGAAAGAGGAAAAGATAATACAACTATTACTCCACATTTAGCAGGTGCTCAGATAAAATCAATTACTAACGCAGATAACGATCTAATTGAATCTGGTGATGATTTTGGTTTTAGTGGAACTGTCTCTTGATAAGATATGAAAATGAGTAAAAAATTTGACGATCTGAATGAAACTTTTAATGTTAAAGCAGAGATAATCCCAGTTGAAAAAAAATCAGACATTGAAAAAATTGAAAAGATTAGTTCTGATATTAATGATGTTAAAAAAGATTATGAATACACAAGAGGAAATCTTTATTCTTTAATAGAAAAGGGGCAAGAAGCTATTAATGGAATTCTCGAACTAGCACAAGAAAGTGAGATGCCGAGAGCTTATGAAGTTGCTGGCCAGTTGATAAAAAATGTTGCTGATGCAACTGATAAATTGATGGATTTGCAAAAGAAATTGAAAGATATTGAAGAAGAAAAGACAAAAGGTCCAACAACAGTAAACAACGCACTTTTTGTTGGATCAACAGCAGATCTAACAAAATTGTTAAAACAACAATCCCAAACTAACGATGAAGACATTTAAGCAATTTCAAGAAGACTGGACTAATAAATATAAAAAGAGTATTGATTGCTCAAATCCAAAAGGATTTTCTCAACGCGCTCATTGTGCGGGAAGAAAAAAAAAAGAGCAAAAGGTGAAAGCACTAAGTCAAAACCAGTTGAATGAAGAAAAACGGTCGCTGTCCTAAAGGAGAATATTATTGCTACACTAATAAAATGTGTAAAGCAATTCCTGCTGGATTTATGGTTGATCCTGAGGGAATGCTTCGTAAAGAAAATGGTGCGTCGATTGATGAGGGTGCTCGTATTCCAAAAAAACCAGGACAACCAGATAAATCTGATAAGCACTCAGATCTCTATACAGATGAAGATCCAAAAGGAACAATTCATGGTCTCGGTTTTAAAGATGTTCAGACTGCGAGACAGAGTGTATCAAAAATAAGAAACTCTGGAAGATCTCATGCTCATAAAATCCAAGCAGCAATTGCTATGGAGCAAAGAGCAAGAGTGGCAGGAAAAACTTCGGAAGCTGCTGTTTACAGAAAATTCATTAACTCGATGAAAAAGAAAACAAAATCAATGAATGAAGAAGGTCTCCGTGATTGGTTTGGTAAATCCAAATCAAAAGATGGTAAAGGTGGTTGGGTTAATGTTGTAACTGGTGGCACTTGTGCGAGCGATGAACCAGGTGAGGGAACACCAAAATGCGTCTCCTCTGCAAAAAGAGCAAGTATGACACCAGCAGAAAGACTATCCGCTGCAAGAAGAAAAAAGGCAGCAGATCCTGGACAGCAACAAAAGACAGGTGCTGCAAAGCCAACTTATGTCTCAACTGATTCACCTAGAGAAAAAACACGTAAAGAAGAAATAGATTTAGTAAGTTTAATTGAAAAAAAACTTTGTAATCATACCAAAGAAGGTGTTGATTGTCCATGTCACGGAAAAAATAGGTGTCCAGTAGTGTTAAAATCAAAAGATCACGAGTACTCTATGGTTCGTTCAGAACTCTCTACAATTATGAGTGCTGCTAAGAGACTTAAATCCAAAATGGCAAAAGGTGAGGGTAATGTGGAGGCATGGGTGCAGTCAAAAATTACAAAAGCTGCTGATTACCTAGATAGTGCAGCAGACTACGTTGATAGTGGAGAAATGAACGAAGAGTCGGATAAAAAAGGTAAAGGTAGCGGTACAAAAGATGCTTGCTATCATAAGGTTAAATCAAGATACAGCGTTTGGCCTTCTGCATATGCCTCTGGAGCACTCGTAAAGTGTCGCAAGGTAGGTTCTGCCAACTGGGGAAATAAATCTGAAGAAAAAATCACAGATAGAATTCTAAATGATATTTTATCCGAAAAGTGTTGGCCTGGTTATAAAAAGAAAGGCATGAAAACGATGTTTGGAAAGCGTTATCCAAATTGCGTAAAAAAAGAGGATGTGACAATTGAAGATGCAGAAGGAAATACTTTTGCAGAGGTTGTTGATCTGATTAAACCAAAACCGATTAAAGGATTTAAATCTCAAATAGAAGAAGCAACAAGACTTCAGGCACAAACTGGAAACGTAGTTGCAGTAACTTTATCTTGGAGAGGAAAATATTATTCTCTTAAAATGTTTTTCCCCCAAGTAAAAACCCCAACTAAAAAAGAAATAAATGATGAACTTCAAAAAGTCTACCCAGGATCTATAGTTTTATATCATACTATTTCAGAAATTCAACCTGGACAACCATTGATACAAGCATTTGGTCCTCAAGGAAGAAGTTTTGCATCTCCAGGTCCAAGTAAAAATTATGTGAAGACAATGGGGGAAGAAGTTGCAGCATGGCAACGTTCTGCTGGCAAGAACAAGGAAGGTGGACTCAACGAAAGGGGGCGCAAATCTTATGAACGTGAGAATCCAGGAAGTGACCTTAAAGCACCATCAAAAAAAGTTGGAAATCCCCGTAGAAAAAGTTTTTGCGCTCGTATGTCCGGAATGAAAAAGAAACTAACATCATCAAAAACAGCAAACGATCCCAATTCGAGAATTAATAAATCACTTAGAGCCTGGAACTGTTGATTTAGAGTTGATTCATTATGTCAAATGATGTTTATCTTGGTAATCCGCTTTTAAAGAAAGCAAATACACCTATCGAATTTACGCAAGAACAAATTCTTGAATTTGTCAAGTGTAAAGATGATCCTGTTTACTTTGCAAATAATTATGTAAAGATTGTAACTCTGGATCACGGTCTGCAAACTTTCAAACCGTATCATTTCCAAGAAAAGTTAATTAATAATTTTCACAATCACAGATTTAATATCTGTAAGATGCCAAGACAAACTGGTAAGTCTACCACTGTGATATCTTTTTTATTGCATTATGCTGTTTTTAACGATAATGTCAATATAGGTATTCTTGCAAACAAAGCTGCAACAGCAAGGGAACTTCTGGATAGGCTCCAAACTGCATACGAAAATCTTCCAAAGTGGATGCAACAGGGTATTATATCTTGGAATAAGGGATCTCTTGAACTTGAAAATGGATCTAAAATATTAGCAGCATCTACTTCGGCATCTGCTGTCCGAGGAATGTCATTTAACATTCTATTTTTGGACGAATTTGCTTTCGTTCCAAATCATATTGCAGATTCTTTCTTTGCGTCAGTTTATCCGACTATTACTTCTGGTAAGCAAACCAAAGTTATTATAGTTTCAACTCCACACGGTATGAATCATTTCTACCGAATGTGGCATGATGCCGAAAAAGGAAAAAATGAATACGTTTTTACTGATGTTCATTGGAGTGAAGTTCCAGGTAGAAATGAAGAGTGGAAAAAACAAACAATTGCTAACACATCAGAGTCTCAATTTAAAGTTGAATTTGAATGCGAATTTTTGGGGTCAGTTGATACTCTGATAGCACCATCTAAACTTAGAAATTTAGTCTACGATCAACCAAAGACTCGTAGTGCTGGATTGGATGTTTATGTAGATCCAGAAGAAAACCACGACTATCTAATTACGGTTGACGTTGCAAGAGGGGTTGGTAATGACTATTCGGCATTTGTTGTATTAGATATAACTCAATTTCCACATAAAGTTGTTGCAAAATACAGAAATAATGAGATAAAACCAATGCTATTTCCAAGCATTATTCATGAGGCAGCTACTGCATATAATAATGCATATATTTTATGTGAAGTAAATGATGTTGGAGATCAGGTTGCTAGCATTCTGCAATATGATTTGGAATACACAAACTTATTGATGTGTTCAATGAGAGGAAGGGCTGGGCAAATCGTAGGACAAGGTTTTTCTGGAAAGAAAACTCAACTTGGAGTTAAGATGTCAAAAACAGTGAAAAAGGTAGGATGTCTCAATCTTAAAACAATGATTGAGGAGGATAAATTATATCTCAATGATTATGAGATAATTGCAGAATTGACAACATTTGTCCAGAAACATAACTCATTTGAAGCTGAGGAAGGATGTAATGATGATTTGGCAATGTGCTTAGTGATATATGCATGGATAGTTGCCCAAGATTATTTTAAAGAATTGACGGATCAAGACGTTAGAAAAAGGTTGTATGAAGAACAGAAAAATCAAATAGAACAAGATATGTCTCCATTCGGATTTATCTCAGATGGTTTAGATAGTAGTAGTTTTGTTGATGCAGATGGTGATAGGTGGTTTGTTGATGAATATGGCGATCGTTCTTACATGTGGGAATATATGTAAATGGACTTAGATAAACAAATACGACTTGGACACTTACTTCTTACAGATAGAAAATGTAGATCTTGTGGTGAGGTCAAAAACCTAATCGATTGTTTTTATAGAACAAGAAAGGATAGAGGTCCAGTTGCATCATCTTTTGCTTATGAATGCAAAGAATGTTCAATAAAAAGAATTATAGAAAATAAAAAACAATTTCCATCATCAGTCAGAGAATGGGAATATCCAGACTGGTAATAAATATAATTCACGGCCCATTTCCGCCACGTAAACTCATTTTTTAATAAATAATTTTTAGTTAACTGAGATTTACGGAGAAAAACATGGCGACTCCTCAATTATCTCCAGGCGTACTCGTCCGAGAGGTTGATCTAACAGTAGGAAGAGCTGATAATGTTTTAGATAATATTGGAGCAATTGCGGGTCCTTTTGCTCTTGGTCCAGTTGAAGAACCTATTGACATTACCACAGAACAAGAACTTATCAATGTCTTTGGAAAGCCTCTTTCCACGGACTCACAATATGAGTATTGGATGAGTGCATCGTCTTTCCTTTCATATGGCGGTGTTCTTAAAGTAGTTAGAGCCGATGATACCTCACTTGTGAATGCAAATGCTATTCGCAATTCTTCTGGCGTCTCAACTGCCGGAGAACCAACACTTAAAATTAAGAATTTTGATGATTATGAAGCAAATTATGCAGATGATATTGCTAACTATATTTTTGCAGCAAAGAACCCAGGAACATGGGCAAATAACTTAAAGGTTTGTGTCATTGACGATAAAGCAGATCAAATTCTTCAAGTTGGTGCTGCTGCTACCGCTGCTGTAACAGTTGGAACTGCAGTAACAACATCACTTACTAATGTTGTTTCTGCTGGTGTCGGAAATACTTCACTTTTCAGTGGATATCTAAAAGGAATTGTTACTGGAATTGGTGCTAGCACAGTTGATGTGAAGATAACTTCACTTGTTGCAACAAATGGAACTCAAACAGCAGTTACTTATGCACCAAATTCAAGACTACAATCATTTAAAGCTGCTACAAGTGGTGGCAACCTAACGGTTTCCTTTATCAATAGTGGTGGATCTGGAATTGCAACAGCCACAATTAATACTGGCACTACTCCAATTTTAGATTGGTATGATGAACAAGTTCTAACACTAACCAATGGATCCATCTATTGGAACTCAATTGCTCCTAAACCAGGAACAACCCAACATGCTGTAAATAGAAATGGTAAGAGTGACGAAATTCACGTAGTTCTTGTAGATGATCTTGGAACAGTAACTGGAATTCAAGGTAATCTTTTAGAAAAACACATTGGACTATCAAAAGCATCAGATGCTATCTCGGCAGTAAATTCTCCACAAAAAATATGGTGGAAAAATTATCTTGCAGTATATTCAAACTATGTTTATGTTGGAGACAACCCATCCGATGATCTAAATGTTAATGAAGATGTGGTTCCTGTTGGATTTAGTGGTGGATTTACTCCATTCACGACTGCACAGGGTCTCTGGAATCAGGATGCCCAAAGCAGAACTTATAGTGCTATCGGTAACGTCACTTATACTTTAAGTGGTGGAAATAACTATACTAATGGAATGACAGCTACCCTAGGAAATCTGATCACAGCATACAATCTCTTCTCAAATAGAGATGAGGTACAAGTTGATTATCTGATCATGGGTCCTGGATTGGGAAATAAGTTTGAATCACAAGCAAAAGCAAATCATCTGATTTCTATTGCCAATCAAAGAAAAGATTGTATTGCCGTAATTTCACCACATCGCGCAGATGTTGTGGATATTACCAATTCAGATACCCAAACTGATAATATTCTAGAATTCTTCTCTCCACTTTCTTCTTCATCATATACAGTATTTGATAGTGGATATAAGTACACTTATGATAGATTTAACAATAGATTCCGTTACCTTCCCTGTAACCCAGATGTTGCTGGATTGATGGTTAGAACAAGTATTGCCGCATATCCATGGTTCTCTCCCGCTGGACAGCAAAGAGGAATTCTGAACAATGCGATCAAACTTGCATACAATCCATCAAAAGCACAGAGAGACCAACTTTATCCACTAAGAGTTAATTCGATTATTAACAAACCCGGAATTGGAATTCTACTTTTTGGCGATAAAACCGCACTTGGATATGCGTCTGCCTTTGACAGAATTAATGTTCGCCGTCTCTTCTTGACCGTTGAACAGGCTCTCGAAAGAAGTGCTCAGGCTCAACTATTCGAACTGAATGATGAAATTACCAGAGCAAATTTCAGAAACATTGTTGAGCCATACCTCCGCGATGTTCAAGCAAAGCGCGGTCTTTACGGATTCTTGGTAGTTTGTGATGCATCAAACAATACTCCTGATGTTATTGATAATAATGAATTCAGAGCTGATATTTACCTGAAACCCGCCAAGTCTATTAACTATGTCACACTTACCTTTGTTGCTACTAGAACAGGAGTAAGTTTTGAAGAAGTTGCTGGTACTGTTTGATTTTAATTAAAACAAAAACAAGGAGGAACTAAAAAATGGCAAACTCTATTCAGGATTTCAAATCAGCACTTATTGGTGGTGGTGCTCGTCCCAATTTATTTGAAGTAACTATTCCAACTCCACCCAGTGGAGTAACTCTAACTGCCAACTTCCCTATTCTATGCAAAGCAGCAAATCTTCCTGCATCAACTATTGGATCTATTGATGTTCCATTTAGAGGAAGAGTATTTAAGGTTGCTGGTGATAGAACATTTGATACTTGGTCCATTACTGTCATCAATGATCAAGATTTTCTTATCAGAGATGCTATGGAAGCTTGGATGCAATCAATTGGACAATATGCAGATGGCAGTGGTGCAACTGATCCAAGTACTTATATGTGCAACGCATATGTTAAGCAGTTTAGGAGAGGTAATAGCACCGTTGGAAAAAATACCCAAACTGGTTCTGGTTTAGAAACTGCTGCCACATATAAATTCTACGATATTTTCCCAACAAACGTCAGTGCAATCGACCTCTCATATGATAGCTCTGATCAAATTGAAGAGTTTACTGTCGAATTCCAAGTTCAATACTGGACTCCCTCTACTGAGGAATCATAATAAATAGAGGAAGGTAAAATTAAAAAATAAATTATGGCAAGACTGTTTGGTTTTTCAATTGAAGATAAAGAGCCATTGCCTCAGACTGCGGTTTCCCCCGTTCCTCCCAATAATGAGGACGGGGTTGACCACTACATGAGTAGTGGCTTTTTTGGTTCATATGTAGATCTGGAAGGTGTTTATAGAACAGAATTTGAATTAATTAAAAGATATCGTGAAATGGCGCTTCATCCAGAAGTTGATAGTGCCATTGAAGATATTGTAAATGAAGCGATTGTTTCGGATAGCAATGATGTTCCGGTGCAAATTGATCTAGACAATCTAAATGCTAGTGATGGGATAAAGAAAAAAATACGTCAAGAATTTAAATATATTTTAGATCTTTTAGATTTTGATAAAAAATCTCATGAAATTTATAGGAATTGGTATATTGATGGTAGAATCTTTTACCATAAAATTATAGATTTTAAAAATCCTCAAGAAGGGATTAAAGAACTTCGATACATTGACGCAATGAAAATGCGTTATGTAAGGAAAGAAAAGAAAAAAGATAATGATAGTAGATTAAGAAATATTCAAGTTATTCAAACTGATAATCCTATGGATTATGAGTTTCCTGAACTAGAAGAATATTTTATTTACAATCCAAGAACAATTTACCCATCAGCAAATCCAGGTCAAACTGGTGCTAGTCAGGGAATTAAAATTGCAAAGGACGCCATTACCTATTGCACATCTGGACTTGTAGATAGAAATAAAGGAAATACATTATCTTATCTACACAAAGCAATTAAATCTCTCAATCAACTTCGCATGATTGAAGACTCTCTGGTTATCTATCGTCTGTCACGCGCACCAGAAAGAAGAATTTTCTACATCGATGTGGGTAATCTTCCCAAGGTCAAAGCAGAACAATATCTGCGTGATGTCATGATGCGTTATCGTAATAAGTTAGTTTACGATGCAAGTACTGGCGAAGTTCGTGATGATAAAAAAATGATGGCGATGCTTGAAGATTTCTGGCTTCCAAGACGTGAGGGTGGTAGAGGAACGGAAATTACAACTCTCCCCGGTGGACAAAATCTTGGGGAAATCACTGACATTAATTATTTTCAAAGTAAACTTTATAGATCTCTAAACGTTCCACCATCTAGAATGGATGGAGAAGGTGGATTTAATCTTGGCAGATCATCCGAAATTCTACGGGACGAGTTAAAGTTCACCAAATTTGTTGGTCGTTTGAGAAAAAGATTCTCAAATGTGTTTAATGATATGCTAAAAACTCAACTGATTCTCAAAAATATAGTAACCACAGAAGATTGGGAAATCATGAGTCAGCATATTCAATATGACTTCTTATATGATAATCATTTCTCTGAATTAAAAGATGCGGAATTGATGAACGAAAGACTGACGATGGTTGCAACAGCAGAATCATATGTTGGAAAATATTTTTCTCAGGACTATGTGCGTAGAAAGATTCTTCGCCAAACTGATGAAGAAATCATTGAACAAGATAAGTTGATCGAAAAAGAAATTAAAAATGGTATTATTCCAGACCCAAATACTTTAATCGATCCAACAACTGATGCCTCAATGAATTCAAATGCATCTATGGATTTGGGAGCACCTATTATGGAACCAGATCTAGAATCCCAATCAAAGGTGGTTAAACCGCCAGAAATGCCCAACGGGGGTGAAATATAAATACAACAGTCATTCATTAATGAATTAAAATGGAAGAACTCTTAGATATGATTGTTACTGATGAATCCCCCATTCAAATCAGTGATAAAATTAAAGAACTTCTCTTTGCAAAATCAGCGGAGAAAATCGATTCTTTTCGTCCATCAGTAGCATCTAATATGTTTGATGAGGATGAAATTGAAGATTTTGGGGAAGAATAATAATAATTAATAAATAACTAAAAGTGTACTATAAAAAATAATGGCTCATAGACCAGTTGGATCTGGATCCTCGTTTGCATTTACTGCAGGTGCTGCATCCACATCATCTTCTTTTTCAGTTCAATCAAGTGTTTTGAGAGTTACTGCTGTTAGTGGTGCCGCCCATGTTTTAATTGGAGGTAATCCATCAGCGACAAATGCAGACTATTTTGTAGCATCAGGGCAAACAGTTACTCTTGCTCTTACCAAAGCATCAAATCGTGTTGTTGGAGTTACAACAGGATCCACGACAACCATTGTCGTTCCAGAAGGAACACAAGTTCCTTTTGGTGTAGGTGATTATGTAAGTCTATCTGCAAGTGGACAATCATATTATGATTTTACTCACAAACAAGTTTTGTCAGTTGATACTTCTTCTGGTGTCAATGGGTATTTCCAGACAAGAATGATCGTTGATCATAACAGTACCGGTATTGCAACGGCATTTGTATCACCAGATTCAACCGTTTCTTTATCAAACAAAATTTCTGCATATGGGGTCGGTTCAGGAACTTTATACCATCAACAAGTTCAAATCACAGGAGACGCTTAAAATGAAACTTATTAGAGAAGAGATCGAAAAAGTAGAAGTTCTTACTGAAACAGTAAACGGCAAAAAAACTCTCTATATTCAAGGACCTTTCCTACAAACTGAACAACCAAACAGGAACAATAGAATCTATCGTATGCCTGTTATGGAAAGAGAGGTAAAGCGTTATACTGAACAATATGTAAACAAGGGTCGTGCTCTTGGAGAACTTGGTCACCCTGATGGACCTACTGTAAACCTTGATAGAGTCTCGCACAAAATTGTTTCTCTTGAACAAAGAGGAAATGATTTTATTGGAAAAGCACAAATCCTATCAACTCCAATGGGTAAGATTGCAGAGTCACTTCTTAAAGAAGGAGTTACTCTTGGCGTTTCTTCTCGTGGTATTGGTTCAGTAAGACCAACAAAAGAAGGATATAATGAAGTTGGTGAAGATTTTATGCTTGCAACTGCTGCTGATATTGTTGCTGATCCTTCTGCCCCTGATGCTTTTGTTCAAGGTATTATGGAAGGCAAAGAGTGGGTATGGGATGGTGGCATCCTAAGAGAAAAGTATGCAGAAAGGGCACAAAGACGTATTAATACGCTTGTAGACCAAAGAAAACTTGAAGAGCATAAATTAAACTTATTTAATGATTTCTTAAATAGTCTTTGAAATTATTAAAATATAAATAAATATAGATTTCATACAGGAAAATCGGAGAGTTCAAATGTCTCGTGGTAAAAATTTACAAGAAATGGAAGTAGGCACTAAGCAATCCAAAACTGCTGTCAATGCCAGTGCGAAGCCAGCAGATTCAATGGATACGTCAGGTGCCGGATCTTATGAAGATCTAGGAGGTCCTACCCCACAAAACTATAAGCCAGATGATGATTCAGCAAAGTTGAAAACACCTGGCACAACTTTAAAGCAAGTTAGAGATGTGGTTAATAAGGGCGCATCTGCTGCAGACCCAATCAAGGGTATGAAAGAAGAAGAAGAACTTGAAGATGAAGATCTTATTGAAGAAGAAATTGATGAAGATGAAGAAATTTTAGAGGATAAAGAAGAAGAGGAAGATGAGGAAGAGGGAGAAGAGGAAGATGAGAACGAAGAAGAGGAAGAAGTGGTAGAGGAAGAGTTTGACATTGAAGAAGATGTTAATGCTCTCCTAGAAGGTGAAGATCTTTCCGAGGAATTCCAAGAGAAAGCACGCATTATCTTCGAAGCTGCTCTTCGCTCAAAAGTTTCCGACATTAAGGAATCCCTAGAAGAGCAGTATGCAGCTGCTCTTCTAAAAGAAGTAGAAGTAATTAAAGAAGCACTTTCAGAGCGTGTAGATTCTTATCTAGAGTACGTCTCTGATGAGTGGTTCGCTGAGAACGCACTTACAATCGAGCACGGTCTCAAAACTGAAATGACTGAATCATTCCTCCAAGGAATGAGAGGACTTTTTGAAGAACATTATGTAACAATCCCTGAAGATAAATATGATGTGCTTGAGAGCATGGTAGAAAAACTTGATGAAATGGAAGAAAAACTCAACGAGCAAATCGAGAAAAACGTCTCCCTTAACAAGCGTCTCGCAGAGTCGGTTGCTGATGGGATTTTAGATCAAGTCTCCGAAGGTCTCGCACAGACACAGAAAGAGAAGCTAGCTTCACTTGTTGAAAGTGTTGAGTTTGAAAGTGAAGAAGAATATCGTGAAAAACTGGAGACTTTAAGGGAATCATATTTCCCAACAAAGGGCATCTCTCCATCAGCTAAAACAGAAACCTTGTCTGAAGGTGTAGATTCTGCACCTGAAACTTACTCTGGTTCTATGGAAAGATATCTAAGAACTCTTGGTAGTTTTAGCAAAAATAACTGAATTTAATATTAGTCAAACGTAAACATTCACAAAAGGTAAACGCAAATGTTCCATTCAGAGCATCTGCAGGAAAAGTGGGCTCCACTCCTCAACTATGAGGGTCTTGATCCAATCAAAGATTCCCATCGTAAGGCGGTAACCGCTGTCCTGCTAGAAAACCAAGAAAGATTTTTAAGAGAGCAATCCTCTTTTGAGAGCGCAGGTTCATTCCTAACAGAAGCACCAACCAACGCAGTTGGTAATGGTGGATTCACCAGCGCAGGTGGAACCAACACCGCAGGTTTTGATCCAGTTCTAATCTCACTCATTCGTCGTTCAATGCCCAACTTGGTCGCTTATGACCTCGCTGGCGTTCAACCAATGAGTGGTCCTACTGGACTCATCTTCGCAATGCGTTCACGCTACACCAGTCAGAGTGGCACCGAAGCTTTCTACAACGAAGCAGATACCGCATTCTCTGGTCAGCCTGCTGGTCTGGACGACGCTAATGGTTTCAGCGATGCTATCGCTGGTATGGGTACTACTGCACAGGCAGGTTCAAACCCAGCACTGCTCAACCCAGTTGGCAGCGCAAACTCAACCGGTTACAACGTTGGTCAGGGTCTAAGAACTGATTCAGCTGAGAACCTTGATGGTGTTGGTGCAGATGCATTCAACCAGATGGCATTCTCGATCGAGAAAGTCACCGTTACTGCAAAGTCACGCGCTCTGAAAGCTGAGTACTCACTAGAACTCGCTCAGGACCTCAAGGCTATTCATGGTCTGAATGCAGAAGCTGAGTTGGCAAACATTCTGTCAACTGAGATTCTTGCAGAAATCAACCGTGAAGTCATCAGAACCATCTACAAGGTTGCTGAGCAAGGTGCAGTTCAAAACGTTGCAACTGCTGGTGTATTCGACCTCGACGTTGACTCCAACGGTCGTTGGTCAGTTGAGAAGTTCAAGGGTCTACTCTTCCAAATCGAGCGTGATGCTAACGCAATCGCACAAAGAACTCGTCGCGGAAAGGGCAACATCATCATGTGCTCTGCTGACGTTGCTTCAGCACTGACCATGGCTGGTGTTCTCGATTACACCCCAGCACTCAACGCTAACCTCAACGTTGATGACACTGGCAACACCTTCGCAGGTGTTCTCCAAGGTAAGTACAGAGTATACATCGATCCATATTCTGCAAACCTCACCGCCAGCAACACTGCTCCTTCTAACCAGTACTATGTTGTTGGTTATAAGGGTTCCAGCCCATATGATGCTGGTCTGTTCTATTGCCCATATGTTCCTCTCCAAATGGTTCGTGCCGTTGGTGAGAACTCCTTCCAGCCCAAAATTGGCTTCAAGACTCGTTATGGTCTTGTTGCTAACCCATTCGCTGAAGGAACTAACCAAGGTGGTGGTGCTCTTCGTGTTAACCAAAACCGTTACTACAGAAGAGTTGCTGTTAAGAACCTCATGTGATCCAATTTCACATGTAAATTCTGGGGGGTCTCAAAGACTCCCCTTTTTTTATCTAAATATTTAAAAAAACATGACCAGGGCACAGATTGATAATAGAAACTTTTTATCACCTACTGGGTTTAAGTTTACTTTAACAAGAACACCTAAGGTTGCATTTTTTTGCAATCAAGCAAATATTCCAGACTTGACACTGGGAGTTGCAGTTCAACCAACATATCTAAAAGATATTGATACACCAGGAGATAAAATTTCTTTTGGTGATTTATCACTTAGATTTCTTGTTGATGAAAATTTAGAAAACTACATGGAAATCCAAAATTGGATTCGTGGATTGGGATACCCAGAAAAACTAAGTGAGTTTGCAGATTTGCAAAATTCAGGAACAGTTCAAGGAAATTATGCAAAAGATCGCCAAAACATATATTCTGATGGAACTTTACAAGTATTAACTAGCAGTCAGATTCCAAATTTCCAAATATCATTTAAAGACTTATTTCCATATTCTTTATCAACAATGACATTTGACGCAACAGATACTGATATACAATACTTTACAGCAGACGTAAGTTTCAAGTATACTATCTACAATATAGTAGATCTTAGTGGCAATTCTCTATGAGTTTAGACCTTGATATGATTCAAAAAATGTGGGAGCAGGACTCTAAGATTGATATGGACAATCTTCACACAGAGTCTACAAATATTCCAGTTCTCCATTCAAAATATTTTGACTTATATAATACCATTTTTCTTTTAAGAAAAAAAGCAGAGCAACAAAAAAGAAATATTAGACACGAAAGATATGAGTACTATTCTGGAAAAGCAGATCCTGATGTTTATGTGGAGAATCCATTCCCTAAAAAAATTAGGGATAAGGACACTATGCAAAAGTATTTGGACGCGGACGAAAAACTTTCAACGGTTTGTTTAAAGATTGACTACTATGACACGATGCTTGTTTATATTGAAAGCATCTTAAAAATGATACAGAATAGAACCTATCAAATTAAAAATGCTATTGAGTTTATGAGATTCAACTCTGGACTAGGGTAAATAAATATTCATAGCAATTATGATGCTATGAGTGACGTAATAATTGAAAAGAAAAATGAAGTTTTTTTAAAGCTTCATTGCGAACCACATATTTTATATGAACTTCAACCATACTTCACTTTTGAGGTTGAGTCGGCAAAATTTATGTCCCAGTATAGAAGCAGACACTGGGATGGTAAGATTAGATTGCTCAGCACTCATACCGGAGAAATATACGCCGGATTATTAGATAAGATAATCGATAAAATTTCTCTTCACAATTATCAATACGAGTTTAAAGAAAATAAATTTTATGGGAAACCTTTTGAGATAGACCAAGGAATCTCGTATGAGGGTGTAAAAGATTATATGAAATCTATTTGTTCTCATTCTCCACGGGAATATCAAGTAGAGGGAGTATACGATGCTCTAAGACATAATAGAAAATTATTGATATCACCCACAGCCTCAGGTAAATCCTTAATGATTTATTCCCTTGTAAGGTATTATGTAGATAAAGGACAAAAAATTCTTTTAGTTGTTCCAACGACATCTCTTGTAGAGCAGATGTACAAGGATTTCGAAGATTATGGTTGGGATGCTGAGTCATATTGTCACAAAATCTATTCCGGTAGAGAAAAAACAAATGAACATCCTGTAACGATTACTACTTGGCAGTCTGTATATAAATTAGAACGTTCATTCTTTGAAGAATATAATTGTATTATAGGCGATGAGGCTCATCTTTTCAAGAGCAAATCTTTAATAGAAATTATGACAAAACTTCATCATGCAAAATATCGTTTTGGATTTACTGGAACTCTTGATGGAACACAAACTCATAAATGGGTTTTGGAAGGTTTGTTTGGACCATCATATAAAGTAACAAAAACTGATGAACTAATGCGACAAGGACATCTTTCGGAATTAGAAATTCAATGTATTGTTCTAAAACATCCACCACAAAAATTTGAAAACTATGAAGATGAAATTCAATATTTAATATCTCACGATCAGAGAAATAAATTTATTACAAATCTTGCTTTAGATTTAAAGGGAAATACTCTTGTTCTTTTTTCTAGAGTAGAAGCACATGGAGCAATACTCTATGAGAAGATAAATAACAACAAAGGTGAAAACCGCAAAGTATTTTTTATACATGGTGGAGTGGTCACTGAAGAAAGAGAACTAGTTAGAGAAATTGCAGAAAGAGAAAACAACGCTATTATCGTGGCATCTTATGGGACTTTTTCTACCGGTATTAATATTCGTAACTTACATAACGTTGTGTTTTCGTCACCATCAAAATCAAGAATTAGAAATCTTCAATCTATCGGAAGAGTTCTCAGAAAAGGAAAAGACAAAGTAAAAGCAACACTTTATGATATTGCTGATGATTGTTCATACAATTCAAGAAAAAATTATACATTGAATCATCTCATAGAAAGAATTAAGATATACAATGAAGAAAATTTCAACTATGAAATAATAACTATACAACTTAAAAAAAATGGGAATTGAAGAAGACTTTTATGCAACTCTTAAATTAAAAACAGGCGAAGAAATATTTGCCAAAGTGGCAGCATCTGAGGAAGAAGATAGAACTGTTCTTATTGTTACAAATCCAATTATCGTAAATGAAATAAGAACAAGGCAAGGTATTTCGGCATATAAAATAGAACCATGGTTGAAAACAACCAAAGATGATATGTTTATTATTAATTTAGATGATGTGTTAACAATGTCAGAGTCTTCTGATATAGAAATGATAGTACTATATCAAAATTATGTTAGACAATCAAATAAAGAAGCAAATAAACATTCGAAGATAAGTCGTCAAATGGGTTACATTTCAAATGTAAATGATGCTAAGGAAATATTAGAAAAGATCTTTAAAAATAGCTAAAATACATCTTATGAACCTCCACAAAGGTTATTATATACAGTTTGTTATACCTTGTCAACTATTTCTGAAAGTGTTATAATATCTACATAATAATGATAAAAACTTATGATAACTACGGCAGTCATGACCAAAAGAAAGAGGTCAGAGCATTACGTTAACAACAAAGAGTTTCTTACTGCTCTCATTAAGTATCGTGAGGATGTTGAAATAACATTTATTCAAAAGTATGGCAGAGAACCTACGAAAGATGATCGTTCTCAAAGATGGGACACAAAACCTCCTATTCCTCGCTACATTGGAGAATGTTTTCTGAAGATTGCAAATCATCTGTCATTCAAACCAAACTTTGTCAACTATATGTTTAAGGAGGATATGATCTCTGATGGAATCGAAAATTGCGTTCAATATGTTCATAATTTTAATCCTGAGAAATCCCAGAATCCTTTTGCTTACTTTACGCAGATTATTCATTATGCGTTTCTCCGCAGAATTCAAAGAGAAAAACGCCAACTAGAAATCAAGAATAAAATTATCGAACGCTCTGGTTACAGCGAAGTTTTTGACGATAACAATAGTATTGACGGATCGAACTATAGCGATTATAATTCTATTAAGGACAATGTTCACTCCAAACTTCGCTATTGAATGAAAGTCGCTATCATTACTGACCAGCACTTCGGAGCAAGAAAGAACTCTAAACTTTTTCATGATTACTTCCTGAAGTTTTATAATGATGTATTTTTTCCTACCTTAGAGAAGGAGGGAATTACTACGATCATTGATATGGGTGATACTTTTGATAGTCGTAAAGGTATTGATTTTTCTGCTCTTTCTTGGGCTAAAAATAATTACTATGATCGTCTTCAGAGCATGGGGATTCAAGTTCATACGATTGTTGGAAACCATACTGCTTACTATAAAAATACAAACGAAGTAAATGCTGTAGATTTGTTACTTCGTGAGTATAATAATGTGACTGTCTACTCAGACCCAACAGAAGTTAAACTAGATAATCTTAATGTTCTTTTTGTTCCTTGGATTAATCAAGAGAATGAAGCAAATACTCTCAAGATGATTGAAAAAACAAAAAGTAAAGTTGTAATGGGTCATCTAGAACTTCATGGATTCAGAGTGAATAAACAAGTCATTATGGATCATGGACTAGATAGTTCTTTGTTTGATCGTTTTAAACTAGTCTTTTCGGGACATTATCACACTCGCTCTAATAACGGAACAGTATTCTATTTGGGAAATCCTTATGAGATTTACTGGACGGATGTAAACGATACTCGCGGATTTACTATTTTTGATACTGAAACGCTAGAACATACTCCAATCAATAATCCCTATAAAATGTTTTATAACATTTACTATGAGGATACTAACTATCAAACGTTTGATACACGCGAGTATGAAAATAAAATTGTAAGAATTATTGTTCGGAAAAAAACAGATACTAAAAAATTTGAAAAGTTTGTTGATAAACTTTATTCTTGTGGCGTTGCCGAACTGAAAGTTGTTGAAAATTTTGCAATTCAAGAATCGGATGAGTTTGAAGCTTTTGAATCTGAAGACACCTTATCTATTCTGAATAGATATATTGAGGAGGCAGAAATTAATCTTGATAAGTCAGTTATCAATAAAATGATTCAAGAAATCTATCAGGAGGCTTGCGAACTAGTGTAAAATGTATATTCTAACGATTTATGGAAAAGAGGAGGATGGGGCATATTCGGTGCGAGATGAGGATGGCGAACAGATTCTTTATTTGTTCGAGGAGGAGGATGATGCCACTAGATATGCTATGATGTTAGAGGAAGAAGGTAGTCCAGAAATGCATGTCATTGAAATTGAAGATGACATGATGGTAAAAACATGTGAAATTCATAACTACAAATATACAGTTATAACACCTGATGATATTGTGATTCCCCCTAATAATAGTCATGATTTTATTTAAAACTATAAAGTATAAAAACTTTTTAAGCACTGGTAATCAATTTACTGACATTGATTTTACAAAAAATAAAACCAACTTAATCATTGGTACAAATGGTGCCGGTAAAAGCACAGTTTTAGATGCTTTGTGTTTTTCTTTGTATGGAAAACCATTTCGTAAGATTAATAAACCACAACTAACAAATTCAGTAAACGAAAAAGATTGTAGAGTTGAAATTGAGTTTTCGATTGGTCCTGTCGAATGGAAAGTTGTAAGAGGAATCAAACCAGCAGTATTTGAGATTTGGAGAAATGGCGCCGCCCTGGATCAATCCGCAGCTGCACTTGATCAACAAAAATGGTTGGAACAAAATGTCCTGAAGATGAACTATAAATCTTTTACTCAAATTGTAATTTTGGGTAGTAGCACCTTTGTTCCTTTCATGCAACTTCCTGCTGCTCATCGTCGAGAGGTGATTGAGGACTTGCTTGACATCAAAATTTTCTCTTCAATGAACACTGTAATTAAAGAAAAAATTCGTCAATCAAAAGAAGAAATCAAAGTCTTAGAATATAAAAAAGAAACACTCCTGGATAAAGTCAAAATGCAGAAAGACTTTATTGAGGAACTTGAAAATCGTGGTAATGCTAATATTAATGCTAATAAAGATAAGATTACCAAGTTGGATTCCGAAGTTGGTATTTACATGACTGAAAACGCCGTGCTAGAGGAGGATATTTTTAGATACACGAAAGAGCAAGAAATCGTCACCGGTGCTGCAGATAAACTTCGTAAATTAGGAAATCTTAAAGGTAAGATATCTCAGAGAGTATCTACGATTACCTCAGAGCACAAGTTCTTTACAGAGAATACGGTATGCCCCACTTGCACACAACCGATTGAAGAAGAATTCAGAATAAATAAAATTACAGACGCTCAAAATAAAGCAAAGGAGTTGCAATCTGGTTATCAAGAACTAGAGGAGGCAATTAAAGGGGAAGAGGAGCGAGAGCGTCAATTCACAGCACTATCCAAGGAGATTACGAAACTCACTCATGGCATTTCTCAAAACAATACTAAGATCACTGGATGTCAGAGACAAATCAGAGATCTTGAATGTGAAATTCAAACTATTACCGAGAACCTTGCAAACCGAAATTCTGAACATGAGAAGCTAGAATCCTTTAATAAAAACTTAATAACTACATACGACGAACTCGCTTCTAAGAAAGACTCTATTAACTATTACGATTTTACGTATAGTTTGTTAAAAGACGGTGGAGTAAAATCCAAAATCATTAAGAAGTATCTACCGCTGATAAATCAGCAAGTTAACCGTTATCTTCAGATGATGGACTTCTATATTAACTTCACTCTTGATGAGGAATTTAACGAAACCGTCCAGTCTCCAATTCACGAAGACTTCTCTTATGCTTCTTTTAGTGAAGGTGAAAAAATGAGAATCGACCTCTCACTTTTGTTTACTTGGAGAGAAGTTGCGAGAATGAAAAACTCAGTCAACACCAATCTTTTGATTATGGATGAGGTATTTGATTCTTCACTTGATGGGTTTGGCACAGAGGAGTTTTTAAAGATTATTCGTTATGTTATTAAAGATGCTAATATATTTGTCATCTCTCATAAGACAGGATTAGAAGACAAATTTGAAAGTGTCACAAAGTTTGAGAAAGTCAAAGGTTTTTCGCGTATGGTGGTCTAAACTACCCAAGAACAATGCAAGTCCCAAATTGGAAGCACCATTCCAAGAAAGAACAAAAACGAAAACTGAAACCACAAGCACTGAGGCAAGCCAAAGCACGACTTGCCCAGTTCAAAAAGCGTCACATGGGTCGTCCAAAAGGCGACCTTTCTTTGTATGATGGTCTCATACGAAAAAAGATTCATGTCTGTCCGTCACGAAATCAAGTCCCAACTTGCTAAACTGCTTGCCACTGAGGACTTAGTGGTGGAGCACAAGAAAGTAACAACTGCTTGCTTTAACGTACATACTCGTGTCTTGACTCTGCCTCTGTGGGAAAAGGCAAGTGGACTGGTATACGATTTACTTGTTGGTCATGAGGTTGGTCATGCTCTGTTCACTCCCGATGAGGATTGGACTGAAACGGTAAAAGTTCCCCCTCAGTTTGTGAATGTGGTTGAGGATGCTCGCATTGAGAAACTGATGAAGCGTAAGTATGCTGGTCTTGCAAAGACTTTTTATAATGGATATAAAGAACTAAACGAAGACGACTTCTTTCAAGTCGCTGATGAAGATATTTCTACTTTTAATCTTGCCGATCGTATTAACCTTTATTTCAAGATTGGAAATTTTATTTCTCTCGATTTTAATCCAGAGGAAAAAGAAATTGTAAATTTGGTTAATGCATGTGAAAGCTTTGCAGATTCTCTGATTGCTGCCGAAGAACTTTACAAGTATTGTAAGAAAGAAAAGGAGCAGCAGCAGAAGGTTTCTGATTTTGATTCTCACGAGACTCAGGGAAATTCGGGATCTCCTGCAAGTGATTTTGTGGAGACTAATGACTCCTCTTCTGAACAAGAAGGGGAGAGTGATAACTCTTCTGAAAAAGAGTCTTCTGAATCCTATGGTGGAATCGCTCAGGGAGATAAAACTTCTTTCAATTCTTCTGAAACTGAACCAGATATCCGAACTGCGGATTCACTTGAAGAAAAAATTCGCAATCTTGTCGGAGAGCAGTCTGATGAAAACGTTTACGTTGAGATTCCTCAGGTAAATCTTGATACCATTATTGGTACTAATTCGAAAGTTCATGTGGACATTGATAATTCGTTTTCGCATCAACAGAAAATTCATAATGAACATGCAAAAGAAAGGGGATATTCTCAAATAAATCTTTATAAAGAGTCTGATATTTCTTTTAAAAAATTTAAGTCTTCTACCCAAAAGGAAGTTAATTATCTTGTAAAAGAATTTGAGTGCCGTAAGTCGGCGGATCAATATGCTCGTGCATCAACTGCCCGTACAGGAGTTCTTGATACTACTCGTCTTCATACTTACAAATATAATGAGGATCTATTCAAGAAAGTTTCTGTAATTCCTGATGGTAAGAATCATGGTCTAGTCTTTGTTTTGGATTGGAGCGGTTCTATGGCAGACGTGATGCTTGATACTTGCAAGCAACTGTTTAATCTTGTTTGGTTCTGCAAGAAAGTTTCTATTCCTTTTGAGGTTTATGCTTTTACCAATGAGTGGCGACGTGGTGAGTATGATTATGAAAATGATCGTTATCTGGCATCTGATCGTACTCCCCATTATCAGAAAAAGGATGGTTTGATCTGTGTAGATGAAACCTTTTCTATGATGAACATTCTTACCAGCAAAGTTTCTGGTAGTGTTCTCGAAAACCAAATGTTGAATATTTGGCGTCTTGCTTATTGCTTTGAGAATCCATATCGTTGTTCTTATACTCATCCAAATCGTCTTTGTCTTTCTGGAACTCCTCTTAATGAAGCTTTGATTACTCTTCATCAAATCCTTCCAAAATTTCAAAAAGAAAATAAGTTGCAGAAAGTTCAATGTATTGTTTTAACTGATGGAGAAGCAACTCAACTTATTATGCATAAAGAGTCTAAACGACATCCTCAGGGAGGAACTTACATTGGAACTGGATACATTTATCCAGGAACTACTTTTCTTCGTGATCGTAAGGTTGGAACAACTTATAAGTTTGGGTATGGATATCATCAGTTTACTGATGTTCTTCTCAGGAATTTGAAAGATAAATTCTCGTCAATTAATTTCATTGGTATTCGTGTTCTTGAAAGTCGAAATTTTAGTCGATTTGTCAACATGTATCATGATAATGATACTAAGGAGTATCAAAAAATTCAGAATGATTGGAAAAAACTAAAGAGTTTTACCATCACCAAGTCTGGATATGATGCATACTTTGGTATGTCTGCAACTGCACTTTCACAAGATACTGAGTTTGAAGTTGCTGAGGATGCCACTAAGTCACAAATCAAATCTGCTTTTGTCAAGTCTTTGAAGACTAAGAAACTAAATAAAAAACTTCTTGGTGAGTTCATTTCTCTTGTTGCCTAAATATCTAAAAAGTATCTACTGATATGAAAACCTTTCAAGAGTTTATGATGATCGCCGAAGGAATGACGATGAGGGACTTCAAACAACAAAGAAGTCGCCAGAAGCAAAAAGAAAAGAGAGCAGCAGATAAGATTGCTCCTAATCGCAGAAAGGATATTCATACTGATAGATATTCTCCTGAGAGAGCAGCAAGACATCGTTTTAATGTAGATCCTGATTTTGATGAGGGCCCAGCAGCAGACGAAAGAAACTATCCTGGTGGTAAGTTGAAGAATCCTAAGAAGATTCGCAAGGCAAAAGCACTTGGAGAACTTGGTGGATAGTGGCATGAAACAAAAATTTCCACTCGAACACTTAATCAAATACGATACCAAAGAAGTGTGGGTGATTTGTAACAGCGCAATTACTGCTATGGGTATTCCTGCGATAGTAGAGAAGTTTTATCCTGGTTATAAAGGAAAAATTGCCAACAGAGAATCCTTTGAAAAATTGAAGAACCAGTTGGCAAACTGACCACTGGGGGTCCTAGTGACCCCTTTTTCGTTTTATAATGACTTTAGTTAAAAACTCCATTATGTCTCGCACCAAAATGAACGACGATCAGATTCTCACCGATCTTCGAAATACTTTCGGTAAAGAATTTACTGCCGCAGATGTTCGTGGATATTGTGCGTCAAAAAATGTTTCTTATCCTACTGTAACCAAGCGTCTTGATCCCTTCAAAGTCGGTCGTGGTAAGTGGAATCTAGAAGTGACTCCAACCGTCATTGGTAAAATGGAGAAGGCATATCAAGCACCTGCCGCTCTGCCTGCTATCGAACAAAATCTCATTCCCGATAAAGATGATACCTTCGTCAAGTTTGGTAACTTTAATGATATTAAAAAGATTATTCAGTCCCGCATCTTTTATCCTGCGTTCATCACGGGTCTTTCGGGTAATGGTAAAACGTTCAGTGTGGAGCAAGCGTGTGCTCAACTGAAGCGAGAACTTGTTCGTGTTAACATCACGATTGAGACTGATGAGGATGATCTGATTGGTGGTTTTCGTCTTGTGAATGGTGAAACTGTCTGGCACAATGGACCTGTGATTGAAGCACTTGAGCGTGGTGCTGTGCTGTTGCTAGATGAGATTGATCTTGCCTCTAATAAGATTCTCTGCCTTCAATCTATCTTGGAAGGTAAGGGAGTGTTTCTCAAAAAGATTGGTCGTTTCGTGAAACCTTCCGCTAGTTTCAACGTGATTGCCACTGCTAACACCAAAGGTAAGGGTTCTGATGATGGTCGCTTCATTGGCACCAATGTGCTCAACGAAGCATTCCTTGAGCGTTTCCCTGTGACCTTTGAGCAGTCCTATCCCGCCCCCAGCATCGAACAGAAGATTTTAGAGGCTGTTGCTCTGGAACTTGGTGTCGATGATAAAGATTTCTGCAAGCGACTGGTTGATTGGGCAGACATCATTCGCAAGACCTTCTATGATGGAGGTATTGAGGAAATCATCAGCACTCGCCGCCTGGTTCACATTATTCGTGCTTATAGTATCTTCCAAGACAAGGCAAAGGCAATTCAAGTGTGTGTGAACCGCTTTGATGACGAAACCAAACAGTCCTTCCTAGAACTGTATGATAAGGTTGATGCTGATTTCCAACTGCCGAGTGAAAATGAAACTGTGGGATGATTATAAGGAAGTTTTTTATCTTGACATGTTTACGAAATACTTGACTGTTTATCAAAACATGTTAGAATGTAAGGAACCTACTGGAACAGATTATTCTGTTTATTCTGACTTTGATTCTTATATGAAAAAACTTGATCCTGTTGCTGGATATCTTTCTAGTAAATTTGGCAAAGACAAAGCAGAGTCTCTTGTAAACGATTTTCTTTTTTGTTATGGTTAATTCTTGGAGTCTACTTTACGATGAACTAAAAATGGACGAATATCCTTACTCAGATTACCAATTCTCTCTTACTGATGGGGGTGATGGTACACTCAATCTTTCAAAAATTTCATCCCCTCACTCAGTTGACAAAATCGTTATGAATGAAACAAAGAATCATCTTTGGAAATACAATGAAGATAAAATCCTGAAAGACATTCAGGATTATGTGACTAGTACTTATGGTAGTCACTATTGTGGTCACAATCAGGTATATAAAGACACACAAACGATTGATCTGATGGCAGCAAAGGATCTTGCCACACATTTCTGTCAGGCAAATATCCTGAAGTATGGTAGCCGCTATGGTGATAAAGATGGACGTAATAAGCGTGACCTCCTTAAAGTCATTCACTATGCTATGCTTCTGCTTCACTTTGACGGACACTATTCCCGTCAAGATAATGGTCTTACTGAATTCCGCTGATTATGAAATTGAAATCTAAAACTATGAAACTCTCCGACAAAACTCTTACACTTCTCAAAAATTTCTCTTCCATTAATCAGTCTATTTTCTTCAAGAAAGGTAGGAGTCTTCGCACAATTTCTGTGATGAAAAATATTCTTGCTGAGGCAACGATTACTGAAGATCTGCCTAAAGACTTCGGCATCTACGATCTTAACCAGTTTCTGAATAACTTGGGTCTCTATCAAAGTCCTGAACTGGATTTTGAACATGAAAAGTATGTAGTTATCCGTGAAGGCAAGTCTCGTTCAAAGTATTTCTTTGCTGACTCAAATGTTATCATTACCCCTCCAGATAAAGCAATCAATCTTCCCACTGAAGATGTTTGTTTTGAACTGAATACTCAAGTTCTTGATAAACTTCTCAAAGCTGCCTCTGTTCTTCAACTACCAGATATCTCTGCTGTTGGTAAGAATGGTGTGGTGAAACTAGTTGTTCGTGATAAGAAGAATGACACTTCTAATGCTCACGAAGAAGTTGTTGGCGAAACTGATGCTGAATTTGTATTCAACTTTAAGGTAGAAAATATTAAAATTCTTCCTGGAACCTATGATGTAGTTGTATCACAAAAACTTCTGTCACGTTTTACTAGCAAGAACCACGATCTCTGCTATTATATTGCTCTGGAACCTGATTCTGCATTTGGTTGATGAACATCTTTGTCACTTCCCCCTGGCCTGCTGAGAGTGCTATCTGCCTTCCTGATAAACACATCGTCAAGATGCCTCTGGAGTGCTGTCAAATGCTCTCTATCGTGGCATCAGGTAAATGGGGTCACGGGTACGGCACTCTCCAAAAGACCGATGGAACGCCTTATAAGACCGAAAAAGGTGCGTTTCGTAATCACCCCTGCACCAAATGGGCTCTGGAAAGTATTCATAATGCCTATTGGTTGATTAAGTGGGGAATGAACTTATGTGATGAGTATGCTGTGCGATATGGTAAGACTCATTCGTGCTATAATACTCTTGTGTCTGCTTACTATCTGTTCCCAAAAGGAAAGATAACCAGTGTAACTCCATTTGCTCGTGCGATGCCCGATGAATATAAACTTGACACAAGCATTGACACTTTTACTGCTTACAAGATGTATATCGCATCCAAACCTTGGGTTGCATCTAATTATCTTCGTATGCCGCAACGAAAACCTAATTGGCTAAAATGAATCTCACTCAACATAATTTTGATATTGTTGAAAATTCAAATATTGTCATCATTGACAATTTCTTAAATCAAGACTATTATTCTGATTTGTGTAATCATATTATTGATGTAGACACTCCTTGGTATTATCAACCTAATATAAGTTTCAATACTGATTTTGACTCAGTAAGTGATTTTGGTTTTAGTAATGGTCTAAACATAGATGGAAAGTGGGTTGAAAATAAATTATCTACCTTATTGATTCCATTTTCGCATTCAATTAAAAATTTAATATCATCACCAAATGTACTCAGAGTTAGGTTAGACATGACATTATTTAATCCAACTCAACATATGCATAAAGTTCATGTAGATTATATTTTTCCTCATTACGCTTCAATTTATTATGTTAACGATTCTGATGGGGATACTGTCATATACAATGAGAGGTATAATGGTGAAAGAGATCTGGATATTTCCAATTTAACCATAATGCATAAAATAAGTCCAAAAGCTAATAGACTTGTTATCTTCGATGGACTTTATTATCATACCGGCCATTCCCCATCTAGAAATAAAAATCGTATTTTGATTAACAGTAATTATGACAAGTGATTTTATTTGGGTTGAGAAATATCGACCTAAAACGATTGACGATTGTATTCTCCCAGAATCTACCAAAACTATGTTTCGGGAGTTTCTAAATAAGGGTGAAATACCAAATATGCTTCTTGCTG
>Ga0194115_10000544_pt1 | contig 54999 bp, 47 predicted proteins | sample TA2MahsurfametaG_3_FD_148656 | JGI IMG/M metagenome (GOLD analysis project Ga0194115, IMG submission 148656) | Freshwater microbial communities from Lake Tanganyika, Tanzania - TA2015002 Mahale S4 surface | ecosystem: Environmental > Aquatic > Freshwater > Lake | place: Tanzania: Lake... | reverse complement strand
AATTGCGGATTTCCCTGTGTCACGTTGACGCAAAAGATTTGTCGTCCAAGATGGCAAGAAGAGTGTCATTTTTTCTTCTCCTGCTCCGCTTCCCGTATCACAAACGGGCGATGCTGACTACGATGGAGGATCATCCAGATCCCGCTAAGGCGATACTCCAGATTCAGGAAATCTTGGAACGAGGCTATGAAATGGGTGCGCTGCTTGAGTACTATGGGTTGACCCTCTCCATCTTCCCGCATGACTGGAACATTGTCCGCGAAAACGTAGAGCATGTAGACGATGAAGAAGTCGCGATTGTGACAAAGCCTCCATCCCCCAACAAACCTCTCTTCCTAGAGAGCAAGAATCGCAAGACTTCATCTTTCATTCTCAGATTGGGCTATTGGGCCAATACACCCAACGACTGCTCTTCGGTCACGGTGGTTTTCAAAGCGGGCGCGTATGGACAGGCTCAATGGATTGTGAACGAAAAGCTAATCAATACTCAGCACAGGGCGCCGTCGCAGCTTCCATCATTCGTGAAGGACATTACACGAAGTGAACAAGATCAATGTATCAAAATGCAATTTTTTTCAGCAGAGAAAAGAGCATGCACATCTACACGTTGCAACTTGACGATGAAGCCCCGACCGACCTTGAGTATTTGACATATTGGCATGCACCTCTCGTACCATCGATCTCCATTTGTGGTATCGCCTGTGTATCGGATCTATCGTACCTCTTCAAGTGAGGCCGAAGGCAGATGAGACACCGAGATGATTCCTCATTCTCCTAGCCGTCATGTCGTTGCCGATCTCCAATCAAGCGATCCACGTCCTTCAGTGGCAATAAAGACTTATGGTTACCACGATAATGTTGTGCCATCCCTAGCGCCTAGGTGTGATTTGTGATCCGTCCTGTTGAGACTTTATTCGTTGAGAACGAAACAAATCTTCCCTACCGAGTCTAAAGAATCAAACGACGTCAATCGTCCGCGAAAAAGGATCGCATATCTACTCCACGATGTCTACGTACTTTGTCTATTGATAGCGAATGTAGTCACGTCCTACGAGGAGTTCTCTCAAGAGTAGGCCCAATTTCACATATTCACAAGCTATCTTTCTCCCCTGCGACAAATTTCTCTGAGGGGGTAGTATGAACGTCACTGTAGGATGACCGACACGTATAGAGGTTGTAATCAGAAAGTCTCATTCCGTACATCGATTACTGTGGTTTGCGTTCATAATCTCTCATCATGGGATGGGTTCCGATCATCAGCGTACCACGATACGGTACCCTCTTTCGGGTTTGTCAAGGTACTGTATCATACAAGAATGGACTGTTCGACAATCGAGAGAGTATGTAACAGGCCGGCGTAGCATCCATTTTGAGTCCAACTAATCAAGACACATCAAACTTCGACCAATCTTTTGCATTCGTCGAAGATCCTCCCAACAGTACCGTTGGAACGGTGGGCTACGCTGAAAACCTCGTCTCGCTGATGGCGGCAAAATTCTCACTTCGTTCTTCCACACTTTCTTTCATACAGTGACGATGCTTGCTACGATGGAGGGCCAACAGAATCCCTCCAATGCGATACTACAGATTCAGGAAATTCTGGATGCCCAACACAAGACGCTTTATGATCGAAAAAAGGTACTTGATGAACAGGAAGAGGCATTTCAGAAGAAAGTACGTCTGTTCGAAGAAAGTTACCCTCAATCTGGGAAAGAAACGGATGTCTTGCATCTCAATATCGGTGGATCGACCTATGTCGCGGTCCTCCGACGTGTATTGACACAGTTTGAAGATTCGATGCTGGCTTCCATGTTCAGTGGACGTTGGGATGACTCCCTCCCAAAGGATAAAGATGGGAATTTCTTCCTAGACCATGACCCTGAGGTTTTCATGTGCCTCCTCAAATACCTTCGTATGCTTGATCAGAAGAGGGGAAGTAATGTGTATGTACCCATACCTGGAGATTCCTGTGAAGTTGGTGGATTGCTTGAATACTACGGATTGACCCTTTCCATCTATCCCCATGGCTGGGAGATTGATGAGGATGGGGGTGATGCAATCGTGACGAAGCCACCCTCTACCAACAAACCCGTGATTCTTGAGAGTAAGGGAACGACATCCGGTTTCATTCTCGAATTAGGGACAGACACAGCACAAAAACCAGATGGATGCTCTTCGTTGACTATCACCTTCAAGGCTGGTACGTCTGGAAAGGCGGAATGGATCGTCAACCAAGATCTTGTCGGTTCACGGTCCCTGTATTCACCAACCCCTAAGCCATCCATCATCGAGAATGTGGAATCAACGCGACCAAACGATCAAAATGCAATGCTCGTACGAATATGTAAGCAAGCGGTACATCTACACGTTGCAGGTTGATGATGCAGCCCCTTCTACAATTGAGTATTCGACACCGCCGTACGCACCGCTTGTACCCACTGTCTCACTTTGTGGTACTGCCCATGTCTCGGAGCTATCGTATCTTTCCAAATGAGACTGAACGTCAATAAAGCATTGTAGGATTTATCATCCATTGTGGCTGTCACTTCGCTGCCAGCCTCCACCCAAACTAAAAAATGGTTTTCGGTGGAGTGTGACGTGACAACAATTACTTATAGCTAACGTAGCAACGTTGTGTTAATCCTCTAGCGAATAGCTCTGCGTATCGATTCATTATCCATAGCGAGGCGAACCTTCTTTCGAGATGGAAGGAAATAGGATCCATCCGAATCGTTACTTCCGTCCGTCGGATTCGAATCACCTCCAGACGATTCATTCGCTTCGTCACTTCCTTGATCGGACGGTTCGGCACTAATGGCGGCTGGTGTGGACCGATCCCCCGAAGGTGAAATCCAAAATCCTTCTCTATTCACGATCGATGACGTCGCATTCCATCCGATCTGAGACAAGTTACCGATGGCAGCTGGTGTGGACCAATCCCCCGAAGGTGGTATCCGAAATCCGTCTCTATTCACGATCGATGACGTAGCATTCCATCCAATCTGAGACGAGGAACCTGCAGATTCCTGATGAGACTTTTCGTTGATTCCCATCAGCAACATGGATAGGTCATCACCATCGATTTCTTTCTTTGCACTAAAGTAGGCCGAATGCTGCCCCGCGGCAAAGGCACCATTTTGGGCGAAAATTGGATAGGAATCCGCGGAATTCGACGGTACATAACCAATAGCCTCGTCCTGCCATTCTTGGCGTACTTCATGCGATGATTGACGAGGTTGCAGTGGGATGGAAGACGTGTATGTGTTTAAGTTGAAACCATGCACCTCACCGGTAGCTGATGGGATCACATGGTTCATAGCAGTATTTTCGGAGATAGGAAGACTGGAATGATCATTCGTTAGCTGGCGATCCCCCCTCGGCGACAGATTTCTCCCCAATAGACGATGGAAATCATCAAATGACCGACTGGTATAGGTTGGGGAGAACTGAGATGGATCTTCCTCTACATTAATCATGCGAGGCGTGTTTCGATCCTCCTGTCGTGATTCTTTCACGTTCTCAAAGCCAGTCAAAAAGTCGGGTAACTCACGGACGACAGACACCGGGGCGGACGCACCCACACTCGGTACGTGTTTCCCGATTGCATCTTTTTGTTCATGTTGATAGCTTATTCGGTAATCGATGCTACCAACGTCGTCACTAGGCCTCGTGGTCTCGCCAGGCAAGACTGTAGTGGCTGCAGCTATTGGCGGGGTAGGTAGGACGGTGATCGGTGGGACAGAATGTGACTGTAACGCCTGAGCTACTCCTATGTATGCTTGGTCCGAAAACGGAGTGTACGTGGGTACTGGATTCGTCGAAACAACAGTTGGGGGGATCGTAGTAGAGGGCCGTACGCTTATTGGCACATTTTGTGGGATTCCGTAGCTGGGTTGTTCAAGGTACTGCTGCTGCAAAACGGTACCCGATGTTGATGTCTGCTGCCAAACAGGCAATCCACCGCAAGACACGGTAGGCATGCCCTGACTAGCAACGGACGGTCCTTGAGGGACGACCCCGGCGGGCAGTCGAGGGATCGCGCATGTTGAGATCGGTGGCAATATCGAAGGCTTAGAGTACTGTGGAAGAGTGATGAAAATAAGCGACTGGAACTGGAAAAACAAAAATTTCTGGTGGAATGACAGGCACTTACGACATGTGGATCGGTAGACGGTGTAGCCGAAGAATATCCTGAAACGGAGACTAACGGATCACCCTTACTCTGCTTGCAGAAACAGAATTTTTGTGAGTGGCCGGCTATGACTTAACCCAACGCCGTCAAAACGACCCTTTGTCAACACTTGCGAGAACTTACTTGCCGATCCAGTCGTTCCTTGCAACATTGACGGTAAAAGGCTTCCTCGGCTTGACGAAGTCGTTGCATATTTTGTTGATATTCTGCCGCCCTCCTCAAGTCCTGCCCATACAGACAATGAAGACCCATGATACTCTTCTGAGACAAAAACATGAGCTTTCCGATGCCCTTTCCGGCATACTTTTTGCTGATACGCATCGGGGTACAGTGCAGCTTCCGACTAAGGAAACCCCTCAAGGATGACCCATTCGGTTCATCAACTTGGCCTTTGTCGAAGAGCTCAACTAACAAATCTGCGTAGACCTCTTCCTCCTTTGTCCACTTGCCACTTCGGTACTGAGTATCTCGGAAGATGGCGGGCACAGGAGGTGCTTTCATCGCAGCCCGAAGCTCCTGGTGAGACCCCGGTATCACAGTCGGTAAGGTGGGATGTGCAAGCATTACTGGAGCCGATGCTACGGAGCCAGGCGCGATGGTATGAGGTAGTATAGTGATAGGTTGAGAGGGGAAAGCAGGCACATTCTTTGATGCAAAAATGTATTGTTGTTGTTGCGTACTGACCGCTGGAGGCAGAGCCCCTGGAAGCAATGAGGTCGCAAGCGGGACAAAGCCTGGCGGGCCCGTCGGTCCCGGCGGTTTCTCTTGTCTGCTCCCTTCACCGATGCATGCTGTTGTGTCAGAAAATCCCACTGAGTTTATTGATTCGTGGACTGGTGGTGTGGACGATGAAACATCATGAGATTTCGGCGCAACGAGGGCTAAGGCTGCCGCGGCATCAAGTGCCTTAAGGAGTGGGGTGTCGATGGCCGAAAATCCTCCAAAGCTCTCGGTTTGGGTACGGGCGTTTCCTGTACCGTCGTCTGGGTTTCTAGGAGCTACACTTGAATTAGGCAAAACTGTCGTTACAAATTCACCTTGTCGACCTCGATCAAGTGTAATTGGATGGCGACCATCCATTCTATTTCGTGGCTTCACTCAGATATATCCCGAACGTTGGCTCCAGTCTTTCCTTGGACTCTCATGCCATGAAGTACGTAAAGTGAAAAGATCGCGTTGAGATATCGATGCTACTGCTTTAGACGACTTTGATGGAGGTACAAAACAGAAGGACGAATGGGCTGTAAGATCGATGCCCACACACATACGATAGAGATGAAAGACGTGGGTGCCGCCTGTTGATGTCAAACGGTACGTTACTGCACGCAGCCAAATAGCTCCTTGCCAGATGGCATTTGTTCGCGCAACCTCCAGAGCAGATGGCCATCTGGCATCACCTGGCCAGTCAGCAGCCAATCAGCTGGCGTTCACACACAATCGGTGGTTTAACAGAAATTCATATCGTCTGTTCATCTCCCATCCTAATTCGACGAACTTTCTGTATGGTAGGTATTGATGCCACAAAGTATCTTTCTATAAGTTGATCGTAAGGTCTATCGAAGTCGTTAAAGTCGGGTGGGAATTCATTTATATGAGAATCGAATTGAGTGACGTCACAGCGCACGTTCCCCCATAACGCCTGCCTTGGTCTTGCTGTCAAGCCGCTATTGATAGTAACGTGACGACAGTGTAATACACAGTGACTGTGAACCCTCGATCTATTCATTCTTCGTCTACTCAAAACCTCACTTTCTCGTTGGAAGGAATCAACAGCTGCCACGAGTCTGCTCTAAGCGTGTGAATACCCCGTCCAAGGGTACCTAGGGCGATCCATGCACCGTCGAGGCTCCAGTCGACGCTGGAAATGCCTCCGACCGATGAATCGTTGTCAAGGAACTTGTCCACAGCTATTTCAACTTCTACCACCTCACTCCAAGTGACTGTGTCAATCATACGGAAAGTATCGTTAGTACCAGAAAAGGCCAAATAGCGCCCATCGGGACTCCAACTTGCCGCCACAAGTCGAACTTCTTGCCCATAATGGAATTCATGACATAGCAACCAACCTTCCTGGATGTTTCGGATCGAAGCGTGTCCACCACCCCCCACCGCCGCCAAGTATTGACCACAGGCTCCAAACGTCAACGAATACACCGGTTTGGGGTGTGAAAATTCGGCCAAGGGAACAAAGAAATTATCAAATGCTTTTTCTTTGTCAAAGAGGGTGACACTTCCATCCTCACGACCAATGGCCAACGTACGTATCGACCAGTCATGGCAAAGTATGGGTGAATCGCTAAAATCAATTTCTCCAACAGGTTCCCAATCGATGCTCGTAGGACAAAGCAAGGTCAAGACTCCATCCAACGATCCAATTGACAATCGTTCATCCTGACAACTAAATGCGACGCTGGAAATGGAGGTAGGAATGACCGTTGTAAAGATTATCGACCGCGAAGGGACGGACAAGATAGAAAAAACCCCTTCGTCGCCGCCGAATACTAAGATGTTATTGGAGTGTGAAAAAGCTAGTGCTCGAAGAGGTTTTGCGAACTCCATTTGCTGAAATTAGGGAAAGAATGGGCGTTCGTGTTAGCGAAACAGCGAAACTCCGCATTTGCCTTACCCGGCGACTTTCGACTTACAAAGATAACACTCCAGTTCCTTGTGGTCATTAAAGAGAGCGCACCGTCGTCTGTTGCGTAGGCAAGGTAGGATGATCCTTTGGGACTATCAGTGCGTGAAAAAGCTACAGCCGTCACGATTCCCCGTTGCAGTAAATCAGAAGCTGGTTCCGGAGGAGAATCTTCCATGTCTCGGAAACTATCTGCGTGCAAAATCCAATTCGTCTCAGAAGCCGTGCTAAAGTATGCACTGGATGCCGTTGATGATGATTCGTCAATCTCAGAACCATCAGACTTTATGCCAGCCTTCACCAACGCTACACAAGAATCGCGATCGGCTATTGCGAGATATCGGTAACATTCATTCGCAGCGTTACACTGCCCCCATGACAGACACAAAATCGAGGAATTCCTGTGCACTTGGTGAACGAGTGCGTACGTCTTGGTCTCAACCACCAGGCAGCTGCCATCGGATCCTGCTATCGCCAGAAACGAGCCATCAGGACTCCAGCATAAATCCTGAACGCGATATCTCATTGACTCATCCGGCATATTGCTCAGCTCACATTTGATACTGAAGGTTGCTTCATCAAAGACTGTCACTTCTCCACGGCTACCTATTGCTAGATATGACCCGTCATTATTCCATTTCAGACTTTGAATCGCGCCAGCGCGACTAATCTCACGGAGTAGCTTTCCATTTCGCCCGTAGATGCCACACCGCTTGTCACTTCCGCCAACGGCAAACGAGGACCCATTTGGGTGCCAATGTAAACAATACAGTAATCCTTCTCTCGAAAATTCAGCTTCCATCGGATTGCCTTGCAGCATGCCTTCGGTGGTATACAAAGCAATCTTTCCGTCAAAACCAGCAATTGTTAGATGTCTTGCAGTTGGATCAAACTGAACCGAGTATATTCGATCCAATCGTTCTACTGTCTGTAGTAACCGGACATCCTCCAGCTGTAGCGTCGTTGGATCCGTTACAATATCGAAAATTGCAGCGACACAACCATCACCTCCTATTAACAAATGACGATCGTCGGGTGAGAAATCAGCGCATCGTATCCGTCCTCGCATACGGATATTGACCATTTCTCCAAACTTTCGATCTCCACCATCCAATATACTCAGGGGCTGATGTCCACCTAATACCTCCATGACTGTCAAACGCCCAGATTCATCGCCTAATGCCATCAGTAGCGTCCGGGGCGTTGCGGGTAGACTCAAACAGGTTCGGGACATCGCCAAGGCCGAAACAGGCGCCTGTCGGGTAATTTCTGCCCATATCATCCCAGTAGCTTCAAACTCATTGTCCCAATCTTCACTTGGTTGTGATTGACGAGCCTTATTTGAACCAATAGATACAGGGCTTGCAGCAGACTGTGGAGATGATGACGGGTCGACGGAAAGCTGCAGGAAGCGATTCTTGGCGAGACGTAATTGCAAGGCACGTCCTTTGCGTTTGAGGTGCCAACTATTCATAGCGTCCTTAACAGGATACCGGAGAGAGAATGGGTCCGAGTCATCGAGAGAATTCGATTCCGTCGAAACGGCACCAGAAGGACTTGAGAAAGTAAAATGGGTAGGTATATGGGATGTCTTCCATGGAGACGATGACGATTCGTTTTGAGACTCAAAACTCCACTCTCCTGGACTTGATGCTAGGGAGGAATCAATCCCACTGACCGTCGTCGAGGGTGTTAAAATCGGTTCGACGTTGTTGTGAAGGTTTCGACGACGACCCATCGATTCTAGAAAAGTAGTATCCTCACCATGTTGTTCCTTTGGATGTTGTTGTTGTTGTTGCTGCTGAATCTTCTCACATGATGATGATCCGATAGTATTCCGAGATTGGATTCGATCGAAATACCCATCATCATTTTCATTCAAACTCTCGTGTTGACGAGTGTATCGTATCGAAAGACAGTTTCCCATGGGGGACGAGACAATTTGTCACTTTCTTCGTTTCCCTTCTAGCACTCTCGTTTCTCTTCTATCACTCTTTGTCCGTTTTGTTCCCTTCTATCAACTCGTTTTTCGTTTTGTCTCAATGTGAGATAAGTTATGATGAAAACAAGAAAATCTGAGTTTCCCAGGGAATTTAAATTAGGGGCATATACAGGAAAATTCTATCTCGCGCGAGTGTTTGCAACGACGAAATGGCGTGGAGGAAGGTTAATTGTCGTCACAATCTATCCCGTATCCTCGAATGCTAAACAACTGTGGACTACCTACTGAAAAGAGAGTACCGTACCCCAGCATGTCCCTACCATTGACATGAATCACGTGGGTCTTTAAGACTGATCAACGGATGAATCACGTGGGGTATGGCGACATAATCGCTTCACAGAATGGAAATTTTGACTCTCGTGTGGTTCAAATATTCAACTGCACCTCGAAGACTGCAATCCCGTCATTTGGCACCATGGTTTCGGGCAGGTGGAAGATAGCACCCAAAACAGTACATGTAGATCTAGTGTTCATTGTTCATTATCACAGTCCGAAGAGGTCTTCTGACATAGTCGAAATGCTGCAATTCGGGCCAAGAGTGACATACGGAAATCCCTGCGATCCTCAACGGCCAGACGATTCGGGGCTTAAATACGAGCTTCATTCGCCATTCGTTCGTAGCTCGTCGATTGGATATGGCTTCAACGTGGAAGGGTGTACGGAGTGTCAATGAAATCCATCGAGTCAAAGGAGCGATATAGTAGAAGCTGACTCACAAGCTGTAGTCACCCTCCGAGACGGATGCACAATTTGTTCGGAATGCCATTACTTCATATTTGAATTCTTGAATCGACCATTCTATCTCTGAGTAGTCTATTCGCAACTGTCTCCTTTCCAAGCAAATAGCATATTGATTTGAAATCGACGGTACTTCAACGATGGCTTGCAACTCCAAGTCTCACAGAAAGAGGCCCTTTCTTCCGTGGAAGGCACTGGTGATTGGCTTCTTTGCGTTTCCGGTAGACTCATTTTCTTTCTTGGGATCTTCCAACATGCAGATTCGTGAATCGTCTTCGTTATCCATGACGACGAATATTGCGGGAGGATCTGGTACCAAATCCGTCGGATCAAGTTCTGGAACACAAAGCTTTGGAAAAGTGGGGAACTGGGAGTTTGTAAATGGAAATTGGGTCCTTCGACCACCGTCGTCGGAAGAAGTACCTAGGGCGGTCTTACATTTTTTAGGCGGTGCTCTTGTCGGAGCTTCTCCACATATCACCTACAGATATTTATTGGAACGATTGGCTGAAAAGGGTTTCCTCGTCATTGCGACGCCTTATCAACTTAGTTTTGATCATTTACAAACCTGTGACGATGTCATTACGAAATTTGAACGAATGGCACCCTCTATTGCTCGGCAATATGGGGCAATTCCCGTCGTCGGTATCGGACATTCCTGTGGTGCACTCTTGCAACTATTAATTACGACACTATTCCCCGATACACCACGAGCTGCGAATGCCTTGTTATCATTCAATAACAAACCCGTCCAAGATGCAGTCCCCTTTTTCGAAGAAGTCTTTGCTCCCTTTTTCACAGCTTTGGCGACGCAGAATATGACACGAACAGCGACTAGCAATGACTTGATGAAACTTTACCTACAAATGGCCAAATCGGTAACAGAAGGTGCGTACATGAAGGGTTAGGAACGTTTGGTTTAGTCGGACCGACTGCGTGATACGTCGAGATGGTTTCGGCTTACATTTTTCGGTGCATTGGTATCCGATTTAGGTGAACTTCCTTCCGATGAATTATTACAGGATTTACAAACGTTTTTAACTCCCTTTGGGAGTCCACCTCAAAAGATGACCGTACCCAAGGATCTTCGTGATGCAGTCAATCAGGTCGTACAGCCATCGGTAGCGGCTCTCTCCGAATCAGGATTATTGCCGATCTTGAATCAAGCTGTACATTCCTTTGAACAGATTCCAAAGTTGGTAGATGAGGTACGTATCTCTCACCCTCCCCCCAGATAAAGAGGATATTGAAGTGTGGGTCACACCATACCATATATGGATCTCACACTCACCCATGTCAGTTTCGACGAAAACCCTCTCAGGTAGCAGAGGGAGCAAAAGACTTCGTCCCGACGCCGACAGAGACACGTGCTGCAGCCCGAAAGGCGTATCGAGCTAGACGGACATTAATTTTGGGTTATACCGATGATTCAATTGATGAATCGAAGGAATTGGAAGCCTTATTAAAGGAGGCAGAATCGATTACCCGTATGCGTCGACCAATGATCGAAATTGCTGTCCAACGAAAGACATTAGCAGGAGGCCATGTGACGCCACTTTGGGCACCACCCCTCGATTTTGCATCACGAGCGGAAGATATCTTGGGTGTGGACACGTCGAAGGAACGACTTGCCTATCAGGAAGCGGATGCTACCGTGAAGGAGCTTGTCCAATGGCTGGAGGAAGGAAATCTGTAGTAGGCGGTTAGGCGATACATTTGTCACCACGTCATAGATAAGCTGTAATAACCTCAAATTCTAAAAGAATAGGACTATCGTTTCTTCGCTGAAAATGGTGGAGGTGGCATACCGATTGCGGCAAAGAGGGAGTTGTCTACAATCGGTCGCGGCGGTGAGGTAGGGACCGTAGTCTCTGGAATTCCCTCAGTGCTGGGAGCGATACCATTGGGTGACAGTGGAATGTCTGATAGAGGCATATCTTCCAAACCCTCGTCGTCATCGTCGTTATTCGCGTCCGCCGCAGGTGTACTTGGAGTCGGTGGTGACGTGACAACATCCGCGACATCCTCGAATGGAGCATTCTCACCCAAGACTTCATCGGCACTCGCAGTTCGTTTTCTTGGTGCTGCATACGGGGATACCTCCTTCCTCACGGTAGGAACGCTTTCGCCAATGTCAGGAGTATATTCGGCAAACAATTCATCCGCACTCAAACTTCGCGGTTCCGTTGCAATATATGGGGTTGTCGTGGTAGGGACCATTGTCTCCGTTTCCAACGGTTTAGGCGCAGCATATTCCGTAAAGACTTCGTCCGCGCTCATTGATTGACGAAGCGGAATCTCAACGGAAGATTGGACTTCCACCGTAGTTGGTGTCTGTAAGTCGGATGTTTGTTCTGGAGTATCTTCGGCTGGAGCATCCTCAGCAAACAATTCATCGGCACTCATCGATCGTGAAGCCAAGAAGGCATCGGTTCTGGATGGAAGCGGTGAAGATGTAACGAACGTGGCAACATTAGTGGATGGACCTGATGATGAATCGAACACTGTGGGTGGTACAAATGTGTGAGATCCCGAAAAGGGAGCTGGTTCGACGACTGTTGGAGCTGGAGTAGGTTCATACAATGCCGGGGACTCCGAGTTAGCCTCTGTAGATATGGGTGCACCATATTCCGCATTGGGGAGAGTGGAGTCCGCTGATCCAGCAGCAGTACTGGCCGATGGTCGTTCCCAGGATGTCTCTTGTGTCACCGAGTTGTAATAGTAGACTTGTCCGCTAGATGGATCCGTGGTCTCCACCCAGTCATCTGGAAGAGGTGCACCCGGGTACTCCCACGATGTTTCGTGAGTAACGGAATTGTAATAATATACCTGACCACTCGTCGGATCCAAAGCTTCTACCCAATCGCTGGGAAGGTCGCTGGAGGAAGCAACGGGTGTGTCCGAATTTTCCACCACCTCATCCGTCGATGGTACAGTCGATTCGTCGACCGGGGGGGACGGTGTCACCGTCTCCTTGAGAGGTGAGGGTTGAGAAAACATTTCTTCCGCATTCACGTCGGCGATTTGTGCCGATGACGCATAGAGGAGAGATGAGTCTCGTGAGTGGTAGGGTGGACTTGACATGACGGTGTTGGCCACATTCGAGGCTTTTGCGGGAGACCTCATGGGTACTGGAGTCCCCACGGAGGAAGTTCCTACAGAGTTCATGTTGGGAGCACCAAACGAGCCCGGTGCTGTACCGAAAGAGGAGGCAGGTGCCGAGGCGACTGCCCCAAACGATGTAGGGGCCGAGATCGATCCACCACCGGGTGTGAAGGTACTAATGGGTCCACTAGAAGATCCTGCTCCCCCCATTCCGTACCCTCCCATCCCATAGGGTTGCATATTCGGTGTGGCAGGACTGCTAGACACTGGTGCAGCAGCGACTTGACCGTAGGCCACATACCGTCCCCGATTATTGTTCAAGGCACCATATCGATTCGTCGTTGCTAAAGCGGAAAATGGATTAGGTCCTCCAACAACTCCACCACTATCGGGGGACGTTGCGCCTGCCGACATTCCACCAATACTGCCATTCCCTGACGAGGGTGGTGGGGCGAAGGTCGTCGATCCATAGCTAGAGGTATGAGAATGGCCATACTTTTTCTGAAGGGAAACATCACTGCTACTGGAATGGAAACCATCAGGCCGATATTTTCCAACCCCCAGTGCCGCTGAGGAAGACCCGACTCGTGAATATTCCATCCGTCCATTCGAGGTGGGAGCAGGAGTGACGGCCTGTGACAAGGAAGAGGACGACGAGACCGCCCGGTGACCCCGACCATCGGTACCACTACTCACCCCATGGGTGTGAGCGTCGGGTCCTGATACTGGAGCTGGTGCTGAGGCAATCCGAGTCGTTGTTGTCATCGAGGGACTGGGAGTACCAAACATGTGAGATGCCGGTAACTCGGGTGCCGGTGTTGAAACCATACCATTGTTGCCGAACGCTGGTGGTGGTCCTCCTCCTCCCACCGTGGCGTATGGTTGTCCTGGTGATGGGGAACTGAATGGTGTTGGAGCACCGACCAGACCACTCGAGCCCATTCCTCCTCCTCCTACAGCTCCCCCTGCAAACGTCGGTGGAGGTGGCATGGCAGGATTATGGATGCGTAATCCACCTAAATCAATTCCTGGAGGTAATCCTTGTCCTCCATTATCTAAAGCAATTTGAGTTTCGGCTTGTAATTGGATTGGTAACAAATGTTGCCGAACAACATTCAATGCAGCAACATCGTAGGGCGTTTCACCTTTTGCATTCTTCGCCAACACAGATGCATGAAACTGAGTAATTAATAACTTGACGACATTCAAACTTTCCGTTGATGTTGACATACTAGCATAATGTAGTGGTGTATTCCCTACCATATCGGGTTGTTGAATATCCACACCGGGTTGATTGAGTAAGAGAAGGAGCAATCGCTGACAGGAATATTGACAGGCTAGATGTAATGGATATTGTCCTCGGGTAGCATGGACGACAGTGAAATTTGGATTTGGAATTCCCGCGATACATCCCATCGCAGCTTCTTCCTCTCCCCGTTGAACGCAATAGACAAACTTTCCCACTGCATCATCGGGTGGAGGAGCGACTGTCTGAGCGAGTTTATCAAAAGTCGATTGTGCCCATTGAAACATCGTAACGTTGTTTGGCACAAATGTCGGTGGACGGCTAAAACAAGAAACCTTTCGGAAGGACTCTGGTACTACTACCAATACTACCAATGCCACAACCACAAATCAAGATGAAACGACCGGATCTTTTCAGACCTGGATTGACGTTGGACAAAAATGACACGTTGGGAAGAGTGTAGTGAAGAGGTGATTGCGATGACACAATCAAACTACGTTGTACGTTGCCCACATTTCAACGGTTTCCCATATACCGGTATGGCTGCCAAGGAGCTCCTGACCAACTTTGATACCCTGTTACCCTCGAGCACGGGCAGTGAGGGCCACGCTACCAGCTTCTGGCGAAAGGATGAAAGGGGTGATCCGCGTCATTCCCGAGCGCCTCTCCAGCTCTTTCTATATTGCGAAGAAGCAGACGCGCGAAAAAGCGAAAAATGACCGCAAGGGTAGATGCGAACCATTTGTCCTGTCCGTCATACGTCTCGTGGTTATCATGTGTATCATGACGCTGCCGGCGCGGAACTTTGGAAGGTCTTCCCACCAAGCCCACACAGGTCAGTCGTCTCTTCATTTGGATCATCCTCATTGTTGCAGGTGGTGTCTTTGGTGTCGTTCCTTTGGGGGAGGTTTTGCTCACCCAAGCCGAGGAACGAACAAGATCCACGGAAAAAGAAAAACACTCTATCAGTCGACATAGAATCGATCACATCGCACTTTGACGTCTCTTTTTACACAAGTGAATTCCAAGTCTTTTCTTTTTCCTTTTTAGGATCATTCTAATGATGATGATGATGAGAAATGACAGGCCTCGTCGTCCGAACGATGTCGTGGGATCCTCACGACCAAACGGTCGACGATCGACTCATCGATCCATCACCAGTATATTGCCATTCTTGGCATCCGCCCTTTTGATCCTCGTTGTAGCAAGATGGGAATCTCTGTCTGGACGTACCGATACTTCGATGGAGACAATGACGACGACGACGTCGTCATCGTCTCATCGACGCTTGTTGGAAACTACCGACATCCCGCCCGGGTCACCGAAAGTGAAACTCTTCTATGACGTAACAGCGGAATCATCTGTCCTATATCGCAAATTCCGACAAGAATTAGCCGCGGCAGAATCCCTCATTGAAGTCACTCCCTTAGATGTCACCAAACCATCGATCTGCCCACCGGGGCCTTCCGAACGGATTCAAGAACTTCTACAGGCCGAACAATACCATCTTGCTTTGGAGATCCTAAAGTATTGTGCTGTTGCCCACGGTGACGGGAATGGATTCTTTATCGATGCCGGGGCAAGTGTCTTGGTAGATACTCTTCCACAACTACTACAGGGATACGGCGGGAAGAATATCGCCGTCTTGAATGATCCCTTCTTACCCTCTAGCATCCATGGTGGTCTTTTGTTCTTCCATCCCAACCATGCGGCTACCAATATCGCCATGGCGAAGCAGATGCTGGAAATATTGGTATCGACCAAAATCGAAGGCCTCCTTAGTAATCCAACTCTCCTTCCAAAGTCGTTGTATGATTTGATGACTGCCGAATCTTCCAATGGTTCACAGTTGACGGTGGGACCTTCGGATCGATGGTATTTCTTACAGCATACGTGTATCATTGAACCATTGGGAGGCCGACAGGTCACAGCTCCGATTTCCGTCTTTGCCTTGCAAAGTTATCGGTAGGTAGCAGCCATTGCTGAAGACAATTGTGGCGTATTGGGAATTCGGTTCAGTGAATTCTCTCATGGTTTCTCTTTTTTCGTTTTTTTCACTCGATCCATCGAATTTTTTCTCCACCTCCTCTCTCCAGACTGACCCAAAATTGTCCCGAGCCTAATGGATTTTGTTGCAGTGTCGTCGATCCGATCGAACACAGTCCAATCATGATGACCAAACATCTGATGTTGCCCTATCAGGTCCTTCCCGATGCAAAACATCTACCCAAGCCGTTGAACGCCGAAGCTGGACATTTCGAACCAGATGATCTTCCCTTCATTTCCACTATTAGTGAGGTCATTCATCAACTCCCTGAGGGACAGTCCAAACTTACGCCGAACTTTTTTGATATCCTGCTACAGAATGATTGTCTCCCCTCTGACAGAGAATGTAGTGACTGTCTCCGGAACAAGAAGGGATCGAACTGCCAAACCTGTGCTTCGGTTTGTCCTTGCTACTGCAAAACCTTATGCAATGTTCCAGTCGAAGAAAAGTTCATTCGCAAATCCTTGACGGTCCGACCGCCCCTGTATGCCAGAGATCCATCTCGATTGGTTCCGCGGATTGTCCATCAAACGTGGTTTGAAGAGGTCACTCCCACGAAATACCCTAACATGAGTCGATTGATTGAATCTTTCAAGCAGTCCGGTTGGGATTACCGCTTCTACACGGATGATGAATCCGTGAATTTCTTATCGACTCACTTCCCACCCGAGGTCCGAGAGGCCTATACCGCACTGAGACCAGGAGCCTTCAAGGCCGACCTTTTTCGATATTGTGTCTTGCTCATTCACGGTGGAGTCTACGCAGATATGGACATTTTACTGGAGACCAATCTAGACTTGGCTGTTGCGAATGATATTGGATTTATGGTACCACAAGATGAACCTGGAACCCCCGTCGATCATCGTCATTGTCTGTGGAATGGGTTGATTGCTGTCGCTCCTGGTCATCCATTCTTGGCCAAGGTGATCCAGATTGTTGTCAACAATGTCCGAAATCGATTTACTAGCGTAGACAATGATCATCTCTTCTGTCCCAATCCAGAAATGAGTGTCCTCCATGCCTTTGATACACTCTTCACGGCTGGTCCTTGTATCTTGGGTGCGTCGATCAACAAGGTGTTGGGCCGTCATGGACAGACACCCTTTCATGCGGGTGAATTGGATATATGGGAGGCATCCAAGGCCGAAGCGGCTCTCAAGGGAACCGACTTTGTCATTGGGTCCGACGACAAACCGTCATCGAGAATTCCTGGGAAGACTATCATTCTGCACCAAAACAAATGGGATGTAAGTACTTCATGACAGTTCACTGCGTGGTTCAAATTGAGCTTGTTTCAGCAGAATCTCAACCTGGTTTTCCTTTTGTTTTTTTCTATTTGTTTAGATGGGTGCTCACCGCTTTACGGATTTGGCTCGCAACCTGGTTGTGGCCGCAACCGATCTACCTGATGCCGATGATCGAGCGAATCAGGAGAAGCCTGCGGAACATTATAGTAAGACACACGTCAAGACGGGTATCTACGGTGTCGACAAACTATACACAGACAATATCAAGGCCAACGAAGAATTACGTTTCTACGTAGATGCGCAATGGAAGCTGCAGACGGCGAAGCTGACGGCTGTCACCCACTAGGCGTAGTGGAATACCGTTTCCGTACAGCTATCATTTGTACCCCCTCGCAAGACTCTAGATGTAGAGTACGAGACTGCTGATTCCAACAGTAGGTATGCATGTATATTCACTCTTTCATGTGTACAATGGTGGGAAAAATAGTTTCTCCGTGTACGCTGGAATCACAGCTCGTAGTCGTAGGCTTTCGTGATTCGTGTTATTGATTGTTGAGTCATTGACGTAGAATTCTTATTCACAGTTACTGTGGGCAATAGCTATGCGGTTTCTTCGCTAGGAATATATTGGCTCTATATAACATATATCAACGCAATAAAATAGGCCTTTTCCCGCGGGCAATCGTAGAGTTTCTTAGGTCTTGTGGTCTTGGGAATTAATAACCTGGGAGCACGCCTGTCGGATATATATGCCCCCGAACAATACGAACGAATCAGAAGCCGGAAGTATTCCTCATCAAGATTACCGTGGCGCGGAACAGTTCAGTTCACAACCACGTAACAGTGGATCCACAAATCCTCTCTAGCTGCTGTACAGGGGTCATTCCCATTGGAAACAGAATCGTGACGAAATCCTGGTTGTTGACGTTGGTCAGCTATCCGTGCCGAAATGACTTTTCTCACCGCCGCAGTGACCCCTTGGTTCTGGAAAACGCAGTCCGTACCGGCAACGTGTGGCATTGCCAGTTGGTACATTCAGACGTTACGACACCTGTTTGACTGCGAGGAACGAGCAAGCGTCGTTCGTGACTGCCAAGGAAGTCACCGCGCTGAAGTAACTCTACACCTCACCTCTTTTTGCGCCGCAGGCATTGGAAATCAAGTGTTCTGAACCTGACACCCACCGCAACCCTCATTACTCTTTCCCTCAAACCGCGACCGGGTAGCTGGACGGAACCATACAAAATTCAAAGGCGCAAAGAGTAGACGATCAAAAGGCGTCGATCGCATCCAATCAAGTTAGCTCTTAACGATTTCAAGTGAAACTCGAAATTACCGCAACAAGTCGGGATGGAAGGCGGCTACTATGAATACAGTACAAACTATCGTCCTCAGGAATCGAATCATCGGTATGAAGAAACTCGCCGTAACTCCCATAGTAGTTTGACGGGACATGGCCAACAAGGGGGACGTTCTCCGTACCACGCAGACTATCCTATAATGGCAGAGCAGGATCGACAGCGGGGGGCGTCGTCACGGCACTCCCGCAGCTCTTTGATGGGTCAAGGTCAACATGAAATGGACCTACCGCACTACTCGAATTACCCTCATGACAACGAGCATGATCGACGTCAGATGGGATCGCTACCAAACACCCAAAGAAGTTTCGCAACTCGAGGTCAGCATGAATTAGAAGTTCAGCGTTACGCCAACTATCCACGCGCTATCGAGCAGGATGATTATCAGCAGGGACGACAACGAGCCTCCAGCCGGGGGATGATGAATCATAGTCACCAGGGAGCAGGCGTCCCGTACCACTATGATGGTGCAGAGCAAGATCGACGTCAAGCGTCGTCCCGGAGAAGCTCCGACAATTGGAATAGTCAGGGCCAACTTCTTCGACACGGAGGTGGATATCACTCCAGTAACCAGCTTGGTTATGCCCAGGAGCATCCCAATGGCGCCACGAGTGGAATGTCAGGAGGAAGCCAGCGGCAGATGATGCCACAGGAACCCAGCACTGAATCGATCTCAGAAGAGCTCAAGGAAGGTAAGTAGATACGACAATCTGGTTCGCCGTTGTTTCAAACGTGACAAGGCGACTCTAAACATCATACGTCCATCGGTAGAGTACAAATCCATATTGTCAAGACAAGGGTTTAGTGCTGGTCTTTCCAAGGCACTGATGGAAAATATACAATCTTTTCATCACAGAATTTGGGTGGTTGATAACTCCGGTTCGATGCAGATTGGAGACGGACACAGGGTCAATAACGGAAAGGTACTACCGGTAACACGATGGGAGGAAATTCAAGATACTGTGCTTTATCATTCACAGATGGCAGGATTATTGGGATCCTATACAAGATTTCGATTACTCAACAGTCCACCGAATACGGTCGGAACGGATGAATTCACCGTCGGCGAACAGGGAGCGAGTGTCCACACGGAAATTAACAATGCCCGTATGGTCATGGCAAGGGCGAAACCAGATGGTGTCACTCCACTGACTCAACATATCCGTAATATCCAAGCAGAGATAAAGCATATTTTGCCGGAGTTATCAAGATCAGGAAAACGGGTAAGGATCAACAACTCATGTTCGGATGATGAGGTACTTTTTGTTTATTTCTGGTCTCGGTTTAACAACTTACGTGTGTTTGTATTGTAGGTCGCGGTTATTTTGGCAACAGATGGCTTACCTACCGATGAGCAAGGATATGGTGGCGCTGCAATCACGAATGCATTTATTCAAGCTTTGAATGGTTTGGTCGGTCTACCCGTTTGGTTAGTCATCCGTTTATGTACAGACGAAAGTGATGTAACGGATTTTTACAATCAGCTCGATGGGAAATTGGAGATGAGTCTAGAGGTACTGGACGATTTCATCGGTGAATACAAGGAGGTACGAAAATACAACCCGTGGTTGAATTATGCCCTACCCTTACATCGATGCAGGGAGTTGGGGTATCATGATCGAATTTTCGATTTGATCGATGAACGGGCACTTACAAAGGGAGAATTACGAGACTTTTGTGTCCTTTTGTTTGGGACGGAATACCGATTGATACCTGATCCCGTTGTCGATTGGAAGGGTTTTTTAGGTTATGTCCAGAAGCATCTCGGTGATGAACAGACACAATGGAATCCATTGAACGCAAAGAAGGAACCGTGGATCAATATCAGGAAGCTACACAGGATCTATGGTGGCGGTACCTGTTCAATCATGTAGTATCCTATTCCATGATCTCTCGGTTGCACCTGTTAATGTAGTATAAAGCGATGGCTTATTAGCGAAGTCGTTTTCTCGTCCGCCCTGTAATAATAAATGGTTTCTATTTGTGTACTACAAAACTAACCAACCACTTTTACGGGAAGCCACCATTTCCTCGTGTTTCATCACCTTCCAGATTTGGTTTCTTGCTATGGATGGAGAATTTGTCACGCTTGATATCGGTCACGAAGGGTGACCAATGAAGTCTAGTGGGATCGACACGGGGTTCCTTGACGGGGTATTTTTTGGCCAATGTTTCTAATAGGCCCCGTTCTGCCGCAATGAAGTATACCCCATTGATAATCTTTAGGATACCCAGTTGATTCAATGTAAAGACGATATCTTCTGCCATAATCGATGTAATCTTCGAAATGTCCATAATGCTCATGTTGGATGCATCCGGTGCTTGATTAAGAAAAAAATCCACAATCGTCGATGCCCAATAGGGCTTATACGCCTGTTGTCCAAGATCGGACATCGGTTTTTCGGGGGAACCAACCTTTTCTTCCTTCTTGCTTAATTCATATGAAAATGCAATCAGGACACGACCATATCCCTTTCGTTGATGGCATGGGAATGTCAAGATACAAGCCAGGTTGTATCCGACATCACTGTATTTTTCCTTACTAAAATACCCCACAGGATGGAATCCCCGACCATCGACTTCACATAGGACGTAGAATAGGAAGGGGTCGACATCAAAATACAACGTCTTATGGTCGAGGAATAATTTTGCAATATAGCATAGATTTTGACAATAGATCCGTTCTTCAAATCCATCCACTTCAAACATGGCAAGATTCCCATTCCGATAAATTTCATTCCCCGGTGGATGACGTCCATGGACGGGTAATCTCGATTGGAATCGTTTAAGTTCACTTTTCCTTGAAAACATATTCAGGGTAAATTCACATACGTACAAGACTTCGATAAGTCCCCCCTCGGATAGTAATTCCTTCGGTAGGGGAGAAAAATACCAAGTCTCCATTTGAAAGGCACCTAATTCAATAAAGGTCACATTCTTCACCTTCGTGACTTCTTCATGTTCTCGTAATGATGCTTCATCAAGACCCTCATGTTCATCCAATTCCTGTGCGGCAATCGTTTCGACGACGTGTTCACCGATAGCGGTCGTATGTACCGCTTCCGTCGGTAGGGCGACGACACCAATTTCAGCAATCGTCATGGGCAAATCTTCTTCCCCCTTCTTATCACTATTTGTTTGATTCCCGGCGACGACAGTCGCACCATCATCATCTGCTACAGATCGTCGACGGTTTTTCCTCGTTTGTCTTTCACCTACAGGCGTCGTCGCACCACCGGGGGGTGGTGCCGAATCGACACTACGTCTTCGTCGGGGTGCTGTCACATCGACACTTTGTTGGAGCATCGCCTCCTTCTTGGCTTCACGTTTTTTCTGTTTTTCCTCTTCTGCCTTTAATGCCCTAGCCTTAGCATTCCCCACCGATGGTGGACTTACAATCCGCTCCATACTTACCCATTCATCCATCCGACGATTAAAGTCACGATAATGTACATAATATCTCCATTTCCCATCACCCACCGGAACACGATCGATGACATCACAAAGTCGGACAGACGCTTCCTTACCAGGTTGTAATTTGAACCGATGTTTCGTCGTCGTTGTGCTACTACTAGTAGTACTACTAGTCGCCTTAGAAGTGACATCTTCGTGTTCCAAATCGGAATCTTCCGACCACCAGGAATCTTCCGATGGATCTTCGACGCCATGCCATACCTCAATGACGGATGACCTAGCAAACGGATGTTGATCTTGACTTGTTGTCGATCTTGGACCGTCTCCAGCAGTACCTCCTCCTCCTCCTCCTGGTGTTGTTGCTATTGCTGCTCGTGGCGTCGATATACCCTCCGCCAGTGATGCTGCGATGAGTTGTAGGTCGACTTTCGGGGGTCGACCCTTTTTCTTTTTGGGTGGGTCCGCAAGAACAGCTTCAGCTGAAACAGCCGTTGGATTCATTTTACTACTATTGGACGCCGATGTACTTGATGTTAATCCTGTTGTTGCCTTTGCCTTATTGGGCGTTGGTGCTTTTGATTTCTTTCCTAACTTGGAGAAGGTCGAATTCGGTATCTCGTTTTCCTCTTCTTCGTCTTCATCAACTTTAGTTTTCGGTACGTCGTTACCTTCGACTTGCATCGGGACAGGCTGGTCGGCCTCGTCGGCTACTTCATGGCCTTCAGTAGGCTGGCCAACAGCTTCTGTCGTCGTCGAGGTTACAGCTTCGACTTTTTGCCTTTTGGGGCGGACCATGATGATGCTGAAAGGTCCGTAGATTGGATATTGTTCTCCGTAGGACCTACAATGAAGCAACTTCCGCTGTCGACGGTGCTTGATAACAGTACTATAGTCGGTCGGTGATTCTGACGCCAACACCTTATCCCGTGGTATATGTGTACGTATTATGTAGACATAGGTACATAGATAACGCAACAGGCTAGCGGGACTCTTCTAGCTATGTAAAAACATAGGTCTCATTCGTCACATACATCTATTTCTTCGATCGTTAATAGACAGATGCATTATTGGTCGGTTCGGTACTAGAAGTGGAGACATGTGGTTTTTCTTCGGCCATTCGTACAGATGTCAACGCGACAGCAGGAGCGCCTTCCTCAAGTGCTCCTTCGTCGGGGGCTGTTCCTGCCTTATCTCCTACGACATCCCCCATCATCTCTCGGGGTTTGTTTGATGGGAGCCATTTACAACACTTGCAACACTGGAAGTAGATCATTGTCAATAAACAGAGAAGGCACAATAGAATCACAGCCAAAAGGATGGACATAATCGTTGCCGTGGGTTTGGATGATTCATCATATGTGATCCAATCATCATTCCCTTCACCGAAAAATTGATCATCATCCGCTTCATACGTACATGAATGACATGTCAGTGGACAGTTGATCCATGCCTCGTTATATTCCACACAATACGTATTAATCCGTCCTTTCTCCCGTAGCCAGTCACATCGTTGAAATTGATTCCACCAATCGGCATAGAATGCACCAGAAAAATCACGACAAATATCTTCATCCGGATTCAAGAGGAAAGGTCCGGTCGAAGTATCCAACTTTAACTCGCATCCCTCTGTTGGAGGGGTAGTAGAATACTTACAGAGTACCGTATCAATCCAGGATTGGAAATAGGCTACATCAGCATAGACGCCGGGCTTGGTCATTAAGGCACAATCGTCACCCCAACTAACGACGCCGACTTGGATATCCTCGTCGGGGGTCTTTCCCAATACGATGAGTGGACCACCACTATCTCCATGACAGGAATCTTCTCCCGGATCACGTGCACATAACATACTCTTCCGATGGATATCACCAGTATATAATTCATCACATGCTGCATCGTCCAAGATTTTCAATTCGACCTCTTTTAATTGTTTTGCATCTCCTCCTGTTTCTGTTTCGCCTAATCCAATAGCCGTCACAGAATCACTCGCCTTGAGGAAATCACGACTGCTTCGAAATTGAAGTGTCGTCATGTTAAGATTTTCCGGAATCGGTTCAATCCTTAGTAGAGCGACATCATTTGAATCAGAGATCACACCATCATAGGCAATATGGGGATACACATTGATAACCTTTCTTGTGATCCCAGACGAATAATTATGTCCACCGACGATGGCTGTTAAAATCCCGATATCAGACTGGAAGGCACAATGTGCCGCTGTCAATATAAATTCATTCGTAATAAGACTACCACCACATCCAAATTCACCTTCATATTCTAAACGAACATAGTACGGAAACCGTTCTGGATCAGCATTCTCTCCCGCAACGATCGTCCGACGATGATGAATGGACGAAGACGATGACGGCGGAGGAATGTCGACACCCCTAGCCAGGACTGTGGTAGCAGTTACTCCTCCTCGCTTTCCATTCCAGAAATGAAGGAACACAGTGAGGATAATCTGAGCACTTGATGACTTGATCATCCTGTCTCTTTTGGCAATAGTAGCCTTGAATTTATGTCATGATTCTCAACACAACACATGCCTCTCTTTGAAATGTTCGATAGGCTTGGTCCTCCCTCGACATGTGTCGTGCCTCTACCGTTTCATCATCACAATCGGCAAAAGTTCGGGGTATGACAGTGAAGCTAAGATTTTCTTGAGTCTTGGAATGCTGCCGCTGTCCCGATTCAAGGGGAGGTACCAGGTACTGTAGGATTTGAACGGGGAGTGTCATGTGGAATGAGACGGAAGACGCAAGGACGGCTTCGCAATCACGCCACGACCAAGATTGACTTGACTCTCATCTTCCGAATCCTTGTCAACGCGGCCAAGACAGTCAAAAGGAGGTCATCCATCCCTTTGGGATGTCACAAAGGTACGGTATATGGTACACACAGTTCCTGGTATTCATAGAAGAATCGCCGTCCACTCTAGTCGTACTCTAGTATCACCCTTGTTCTTGGTAGGGTTGGGTCACATATCGTCGCGATTTTTTAGGGAGGATACGCCATGATGTGTACGAACCAGACTTGTGACGTGCCGAGGCATGCGGACCGGGAGAATGATACTTTTAGGAAAAAATGAGATTTGGGAATGCTTTGCTATATGGTTTATGTCATTTGTTGTGTGAGGACAATCTACCCCGCCAAAAACGAAGAATATGTACCTTTTTACGCCATCCCATACCGCAATGACCGACGACCTAGCAGATGGAGGTCGATCCTGACTCGTTAGCGATCTTGGACTATCGCTAGCAGCACCTCCTCCTCCTGATGTTGTTGCTACTACTGCTGGGTTCTCAGTCCCATTCGAAGACTCTTGTGGTGGCATACATGTTTGATAGCTATAGGTCGAAGGAGTGCCTCATGTGAAAACAAAAGGCTGATGACGGACGATGATGCAGAGCCACAACTACGTCTACTTTCACGAAGTGCAATGCATCGAGTGAAGATTTTGAATCGCTAGTCCTACTACGAGAAATTGATGAAGAGTCTTCGATACAAAATCAACTTCTTTGCTTTTCGTTAATGGACAGACCCCCGTCAGTAGAATAGGAGAATTGCTATCCCTCGGCTCCTTTTGGGCGTCACAATGGTAATAATGTCATACACAAACTTTTCTGGTATCCGTAGAAAAAATCTGCGTCCACTCTAGGTATCACACCCTTGTCATTCTTGTTCTTATTATTGCTTTCACCCATCCTCCTACCATCATTCGTCTTCGTTTGTAGGTATGATGTATTCGAACCAGTGTTTTGACATACCGAGGCTTGGGAACAAGGAGTATGATACAGTACATTTGAAAAATGAGGCTTTGGGAATGCAATATGGTTTTGTCGTTCTTCGTGTGTCATGGGAAATGGGAAGCTATGATACGGTGTGTCCCGAGTCCGAGTCCCGAGGGAGATGATATCAGGCCACTTAGAAAAGATAGGTATGTAGTAGAGTACATATATAGAATTGAAAAGATGGGGTTTCGTCCACCGTCCTAACGGCTCGAAGTATTTCTTCATGTGGCAAATCAAAATTCTTTCTTCAAAGCTGTAGATTGATTATAACCGACTCCGCACGATCCAGATTTGCATTGGGCGGAGAGATGCAGTGTACCCACGGCAATCCCCCCAAAACATACTGTACCTTGGATCGAATCCCAGGAGGAAGAGGGAGACGACGGGGAGATAGGAACTAGAAGTGTGTGTGTTTTGGCCCTTTGTTCTCCTAGTGGTCGTGCCAACTGTTCTCGTCCCAAGGTATTTCCATACTATACTTTCTGTCTCTTCTTCTTCTTGTTGTTGTTTTTTCCAGACAGTCGACAACTGGATTTCGTGATTCTAAGTTCTCGTTGGGTTCGACGCAACAAGTATTTTAGAGTTTTTCAATCTTATCATCGTCGATACACTCTTTCTCGCTCACATCCTAATATAAACAACAAAAAAACACCAAAAAACAAAGCATCAACAACAAAAAACAATAATAATAACCAATGGCAGAACACATTCGACGATGTCCTGATGGTCATCGATGTGAAAATGGTAGTCATTGTATGGAAGAAATGGAGGGATCCTTTTATTGTGATTGTCAGGAAGACTTTGTAGGGTTATCGTGTGAATTTAAGGCAGAACGACAATGTAAGGGACCAGAACAAACCGATGCGACATGGTTCTGTACCAATGGCGGGACATGTCGATTATCAGGAGGATTATTTACTTGTGATTGTCCCTCCGAATATGATGGAGGTGTAAGTAACGATGTATACATCATGTTTTGTTGTTTGGATATGGTAGAAGAGAAAGAGAAGGTTTGCATGCTATGTGTTGCTTTGTTGCTGTTGACAAGTCAAAAGCGTTTTCTCGCAACATTGACATCTCATGCCCTCCATTTTTTCCACTACTGTCGACTACTACTACAGCACTGTGAATATATTGCAGGGAGTAGACCAGATGATTGGCCCTCTTTGGAGGTTCGTCGACCACGAAGTTCGACCGATGAGGGTTTGAAGGCAGGCGTCACAGTAACGATTGTTTTAGTTTGTCTATTGGTCGGTGCAATGTTGGCAGCCTTAATCCGAAAGAGTATTATCCGTCGTCGAGAGGGGAAGGAAGATGAATTGGATGGAAGTTTCCCCTCCTATCCTACCTCCTTCCGTAAGGCTGGACAGAATGCGACGAAGGATCCATCGGAGGCACTCAATATTGAAATGGTCGGATCTAGCTTTCGTGAAATTATTATGGGTTCGGTAGGATCGAAAATTGCTTCCAATTATTCCTTTGAGGTCGATTCCGAAATGGGTACACCCCGAGTATCAGAGGCTGCCGTTTATGTGGATCAACTCCCTCCACCACCCCCACCCGCATCACCACCTGGAAGTGGTGGACGTGGTGATGGTAGTGGTGGTCGTGCTTCCCCCACCTTAAGTCGAAATGGAAGTGTCGGTGAATCGTCACGAAATTCTTGGGGTGGACAAATGCTGTAAAGAAGAAAATGAAAGAAGGAAAAGAAAGAACGGGAAAGAGAAAAATGACGAATTCGGTTTTTGGGCGCTATCATGCCTTGCTTCATCATCATCAGCCAGTAGCAGCAGCGGCCTTCTCACCAGTCGCTTCACAATCTCTCTCCTGCCACATGTCACCACAAGAATTCTGTGATCCGAATTAAGTTACCTCCTCCTGCTGGACGAGAACTTGTCGACACAAAGAATATATTTCATACCTACTACTTTTTTTCACATTCGTACAAATCAGTCATCAATAGATCACGCATCGAAATACTTACTTTATCCCTCGTGTAACTGTAGTAGTAAAAGGTACAAGCGAACTACTGTAGGTGTCGAGTCCTTTGGGATGATGGAAAAGTAGTATGCGCTGGAGGTTAACCTTTGAATAAAAAACAATAATTCCATACGTTCGAGGAAAGTGCACTCTAGGAACAGAACAGCAAAATAGATACCGTACCGATACCTCTTGGCGTATATATAGAGATCCGGTAGATTACAGCCGAGGTACGAAGAAGATGGAGCATCGAAAGTCGATTCCATATCATTCTATTCGCATCATTACAGTACCCAGAGGCTGACACAGTAGCATTGCTGCAAAGAGGTGTGATGTGACATTGACAGTGACAGTGAGCAGAGAGGATGGTACCCTGCTACCCATGTATGTATCATAGGTAGAGACGGCAGCCAAGATTTTCGGTCTACGATATGTATGTCACAGTCATTTTGTAGTCAGTAGTCGAACTAGTCAGTACCACGTGGAGCTCGCGCGAAAGGAACGTTTTCCTCGCGTGTCGTACTACACAAGAAGATCGCCGATCCTTTCACGTCAACAACTTCATCTCTCTCAAGAATTCTGTGAAGGCCCTCGCGAAGAGAGTCTGCAGTAGGAAAAATCGACTCAGGTCAGAAATCTGTTTTTCCTCCTGTACTTTCTATAGTCATCTTGGGAATATACTACCTCAAAGACACCTTTGCTATCTGAGTTGACCCCAAACACACACACACTCTCTCTTGATCCGTGGTCGTTTTCTTTTTCACATGCCCAGTACAGGAACCATCCTTTCTTGTTGCAAAAGCAGTAGGTGTCAATCTCGACAGTTCCTTTCTTCCCTTCCGATTTGGAGATCCATCCTATTGGTGGTTTTATTCGTCCTGTTCTTGACGACGGCTTCTGTTAGTGCATCTCAGTTCGTACCTGTAGCAACAACGACAGCATCGGTGGCAACCCTTTCGACTACTCCTGAGAGTCATCTTTCCACTCGTCCGTTTGGATTACCCCAGCCACCATTAACAACGAGTGCCATGGCAAACAATACCAATCCCGAGTCATCCGTCCTTAGTGAGCTGAAGGAAACGATCCGAATTCAAGCTCAAGAAATTGAAGCTCTCAAGGCAAAGGCACTTTCAACGTCTGGGCAGGGGGGAAGTTCCAAGAGCCATCAGTCTCATCATCATGGTGGTGGAGGTGATGTCAGTGAAGAAGATCTTGCCAAATATTTACGTCAACCCTTTTACAAGACAAGTTTATCACGAGTGGGATGGCTGGGTATTTTCTTATCGTCTCTCTCTGCGACGGCAGTCATTATGAATACCTTTGAACATACCTTGGAGAAGCATATTGAATTATCATACTTTGTCCCATTATTGGCAGGTCATGGGGGGAATACTGGTGGGCAGACGATTGGGACGATCCTTTCTGCATTAAGTTCTGGTGCAGTCCAACAAAAGGATGCTGGTCGGGTCATTATGAAGGAAGCAACGGCTGGGATGATGTCTGGATTAATCCTTGGAAGTGTCGTATCGCCTATCGCCTACAAGGTGTTAGGGATTCCCTTCCATATTGCGACAGTCCTTTTCTGTACGATGCCGTTAGTTTCGACGATTGCATCGACGTTAGGTGCATCTATACCCTTTGCATGTGTCTTTGCTGGTCTTGATCCAAGTGTCATCGCTGCGCCTGCCATGACAAGTATCGTCGATATATGTGGTCTCATGTCCTACTTCCTAATTGCGAATCAAATTTTCAAGCTCTATGGTCTGGAACTATAGGAGAAAATACTACACGAAGTACAGGAAAGGATAAAACTAATTGTAGAAGATGATACATGTATAGATCGACGTAACGAGGTAAAGTCAACCCCGTTTCCACGCGGGGAGGAGGGGAAGTTCTGAAGCGGTACTACGGATCTGACAGACGTGGTGTGTAGGAGTCCAAGTGTAGGGAGGGAGAGGTCTTGTCTTTTTTGGCGAAAAATGCCCACTAGGGTATCGTCAAGTTTTCGTTCTGTTCCTGGATTTCCTTCCGATCGAAGAATTCTGGTCGATACAGTTCCAATAGGCGATCCAAGTAGTCAGCATGGGCCTTCGAATAGACTGAATCGGCCCGAACATATCGTGGATTATGTCGATCATTGATCCAATGAACACAGGAAGAAGAAGAAGAAGAAGAAGAACGTGAATGATGATCCTCATGAAGATGTTCTTGATGCCATCCTGATGTCGTCAATAGAAATTCACGGGCGAATTCGGGAGATATCGATAGACACCCCCTTAGGATGACATCAATATAGGATTGATAGATGGGAGCATCCTCCGTTGCTGATTCAGATTTTTGTGGAACATATACCCAGATCGGTGCTCCTTCGTCCATGGTATACGCCGCTACTGAACCTCCCGCTTGACTCGGTTGCTGTAATGCATGAACATGAACAGGATCGATCTGGATCCGTTCATATCCACATTCTCTCTTGTCAAACTCTTCGAGCTCTGTATTAGTCACTGGGATAAGGACACCGACACACTTCCTACCTTGTACGACACGAATTCCTAGGAATGTCACTCCATCCCACCGAATCGACCATATCGGTTGCAAATGATCCACTTGAACAGGAATAGCTTGCCGTCCTTTCGATGTCGGAGCCGTGACAGTTCTTGAATGAGGACAAATTAGGCAGCCGTATCCGAAGATCAAATTTGGAAACGCCATTCTTCTTTTTTGGGGGGTGCTCCTTCGAACAGGATGTATCACGAATGGGCCATTCCGCGATTTTCCGTGGATGATCAAAAATTGAAAAATGTAGGGAATTTTCGTGTTGTTCCTCGAGATTGAAACCCATTTTAGGTTCGGACTTTCCCCGTCTGTGTGGGTCTGAGAAGTGGGGTTCACCCGTACAGTAGGTGTGGGCTCCACAGTCACTCGTGAGGTTTCACATGGTGAAGACTTCGTCGTGGGATATACGAACAAAATGCGTTCAAAGATGTTCTGTCGATTCGATGAAGGATAGAAGCTCTCACACACTCAGGACTCGGGAGTCGGGAGGAGAATCTCACAGACAAACTGACAAGAACGGAATTTCGGAGCTAATAGTATTGCAGTTGAGATTCTGTGCCCATTTCAAATCCCACTGGAGGAGGATTCCGGATTCCTTTCTCCGGACTCCGCACGCGGGACTCGTTACTAGATGTTTCTCTCTCCGCTGTCAACATTGCCGCACCTATTTTGCTGTAACAACACTGTCAGTTGGGAAGTCGAAGGCACATTCCGCGAATTGTGGTGGTAGTACCCGCAACGTTCCCACCGAATCGTAACATGGCGTTGCCGATTCGATGGTCAGCCGTTTCCCTACAGTCGAGGGTCACTCGTCGCATGGCTGGTCCCTATCGGTAAGGATCCGTCGTTGTCATCGCACGAGGACCGATCCGCCGAAAAGATCCATCGACTTTTCGCTACTTTTACGCAATGTTTTCCATCGTACGTCACCAGCTGAACCTATCCGAAAGTCTTTGAGATCGATGTCTTTATGCTGATGAAGGATTTTGTCCCGGTAGATTTCATTAGGTCAACAAACGATCCATCTCTGAACAAAAGGCACCGGATCCGAGATTTCCTCCTCGTTTCGACGGGGAATCATATCCACTGTCAGATTGACGACTCAACGACCTTCCCACATCATCAGCATTTTGGGTTCATTCCTGCTTTCCGCAGGTGTCGATCCGAGTATCATCGCAGCCCCCGCCATGAGGTGTATCGTCGTCGTACGTGGTCGAATGTCGTCCTTTCTAATCGCGAATTAAGCAGGAAAGGATAATGCTAGTTCTAGAAAATGAGACATATATGGATCCTATGGATCGATAAATGAGATAAAGTCATACCGATTGCGAACCGTATCGGCGACTAGTTTTCGTCCTGTTCTCGTTCTTCCTTCCGATGCAAGAATTCTGGTCGATACATTTCCAAAATACGATCCAAATGGTGTCCATTGGTGTTTGAATACACTGGATCGGCTCGAACATATCGTGGATTGTGTCGATCATTAATCCAATGAACACAAGATGAATGAGAAGAACGATCCTGATGGTGGTGACCGATAGAAGTAGTAGTAGGGGACGTCGTGGTAGTAGTAGTAGCAGTAGTAGTTGTTGTTGTAGCAGTCGTCGGATAAAAATCATGTTGATGCCATCCTCGTGTCGTCAGTAAGAATTCACGAGTAAATTCTGGAGATATTGTTAGACACTCACCTAGGATGACATCGATATAGGATTGATAGATGGGAGCATCCTTTGATGCAGATTCAGCCTTTTTTGGTACATAAACCCAGATCGGTGCTGCTTTGTCTACGGTATGTTGTGGTGACGCTGTTGGTGATGCTGGTGTTGTTGTTGTTGTTGCTGCCGCATGACTCGGTTGTTGTAGCTCATGGACATGATTCGGATTGACCAAGACCCGATCATATCCACATTCACGGATATCGAACTGTTCTAATTCTGTATCGGAAACGGGAATAAGGACACCGACACAATTCTTCCCTTTTTCAACTCGGATCCCTAGTAACGTCGCTCCGCCCGTTCGGATAGACCAAAGACGTTCCAAATGATCTACTCGGACAGGAATAGCCTGTCGTCCTTTCAATGTCGGTGCCGTGATAGTTCTTGATTTCGGACAAATTAACGACCCGTATCCAAAGATTAGGTTTGAAAACGACATTCTCATCTATAGGGGCGGTCTCCAATGTAATTTTCAAAAATGGGAAATCCGACGACGAAAAAGTGACGACTCGACGAGAGAGATATTTTCGATCCACCCGATTTTTCTTGTAGGATTAAATGGAAAGCATTGAAACTCCTTCACCCTTTGTATTCGGCGATTGAGAAACCCACCTTTCTTCGTCTGGGGAATTGGTGAAACACCCCCCACCTTGAGTCAGAACACGGAGTTTGCTTTCTCACACTATGGATTTCAAAGGATGGATTTCCGTATCCAAGATTTCTGATGGATGCAGCACCCTAACCCATCAAAACGCGAGCTACGGCAAAGCTTCGGCCAACCTCACATCTCTTTGTCCGTGGCCAGCGCGTTGACGTACAGTATGTCCGATTTGAGGAACAGACAGACGTTGCCTCCAGTCAGGCCGCTGCAGTCAGATCAGTCAGAGAATCTTATGAAAGTTATAGTCACCGTATGTGATGCGAGACCCAAGCTGCAGTAAACTAACTGTAAGAACGAATGTAGACGTTTGAGTTGCACCGACTGCGATATTATAAGGTTAGGTCTGAGATGAAATCTCTATTGTCTTTGTGGGAATGTGGCGATCGTCGTGGCAACACAACGAGTGAACGCTGAGATTATGCGAGATGTAGCGACGGTATCACTGTAAGTTCGCGATCACGACGATATTCATCATCGCAGACGCAGGCAGTGGAGTTGCCAAGGAGATATGTCGAACAAGCGACGTACGTGAATGGTCACGATCACCATGATTTTCTCATCATGGGTGACATTGTGGGTGGAAGTGGCTTTTGCACTGTAGTGTATGTGTACCTCCCACCCCCTCGCCACCGTGACGAATACGGTATCGTCAATGTATTTGGTCTGATGTCCTACTTTCCAATAGCGAATTATGCTACTAAAGGTCTATGGCTTGGAACTTTGGGAGAGAACAGTGCATAGGAAAAAATAATGCTAGAAGATGAGACATGTATAGATCGACATGAGATACAGTCACCCCCATGTTGACCAGCCCAGCTCAGAAGCGGTACTCCGGATTTGACAGACGTGTTGTGTAATTGTCCAAGTAGAAAAGGGAATTTGGCGTGCGTTTTGGCAAAAATTCCATCCTTTTAGGGTGCCAAGTTGTTGTTCTGTTCTCTCTCTTCCTTCCGATGGAGGAATTCGGCTGGTCGATATAGTTCCAAAATACAATCCGAGGTTTGTGCAGTGGTGATGGAATATTCTAGATCGGCTCGGACATATCGTGGATTATGTCGATCATTCATCCAATGAACGCAAGAAGGAGAATGAGAATGAGGATGATGATCATCCTTGTGGTGGTGACCGACAGAAGTAGGGATTGTTGTAGTTGCTGTGGTTGTAGTTGCTGTGGTTGTAGCCGTCATAGGATGAAAATCATGTTGAGACCATCCTTGAGTCGATAAGAGAAATTCACGGGCAAATTCAGGAGAAATCGATAGACACCCACCTAGGATGACATCGATATACGACTGATAGATGGGAGCATCCTCTGATGCAGAGTCTTCCTTTCTGGGTACATAAACCCAGATCGGTACTCCTTCATCAACGCCATGTCCAACCGCTGCTGCTGCCACTGCTGCTGCTACTGCAGGACCTCCTAGAGATGACTCGGGGACGGTTGTCCTACTAGCTCTTGTACGTGATTCGGATCAATCTTCATCCGATCATATCCACATTCCCGCATATCAAAGTAATCCAACTCTGTATCGGTAACGGGGATAAGGACACCGACACAATTGGTACATTCTTTTCGACAGGGACGGATCCCTAGATAAGTCACCCCATCCATCCGAATAGACCAAATTCGTTGTAAATGTTTGACTCGGACAGGAATCGCCTGTCTTCCCTCCGATGTCGGTGCCGTAATCGTCCTTAATTTGGGACAAATCAATGATCCATAATCGAAGATGAAGTTTGAAAATGCAATTTTCATGTTTCTTTTCAAGAAGAAGAAGAAATTGGTAAAATCTGCGAGTGGGATTCTTTATGACAGTCTTTGAATAATACCGGTGGTAATCACTTGTTCACTTTCGTCCAGGGGGGATTGTAGTGAAACCCACTTTCCCAGTCGTCTGTGATGAAATTTTTTCTGAAACCCCATTTTCCTTCTGTGAAGACGGAATTTGTGAAACCCCACCCCCACCTGATGGATCGGAATACTGCACGGATTTGGTCTTTCTTCCACTACTAGTATGAAAGGATGGGTTTCAGAGACTGGATTTCCAAGATATGAGAACCCCCCTCTCGAAACGTCCTTGTCACATCTGTCATTTGTTACTGCCATCGATAGACTGCCAAGTTCACGCACACCCCTCTCTAGATTTGTTCCGTTGAGATACAAAATTCTACGTACGTCGATTGAGGGGTTATAAGGACGTTATGAACGTTGCACTGGCCAACCAGTGTGGTCTTCTTTCGCTTGGAATAGGCAGATGCATACGGTACATACCTACAAATCGGATTTGTGACCCAGAGTTCGCAAGGGAATCCCGCCGGGGCCAATCGTGATATATGTATGTATGGAAAAATTCGACGAAAGGGTGGGACATCTTCCCGCCAGCATGACCCAATGTTGGCTCCCTCCCTCCTTTGCCGATATATGGCACCATATCTCGCCTTGAAGGATTTTGTCGGCATTGCCACTACCTGGTCTCTTCCCTAAAAGACCTAGAGGTGTCTTGCCCGAAAACAGAGAAGACGACGAACTCCCCCCATTGACATACTACCATTCTCAATAGCAGTAGGGTGGATTGACAGCAGAGTATCCCAACCACAACGTGTACAGAGGAATCAGAAAGACACGCATATTTACCACCCTTATAGTTATCCATACAAAATGTCCACGACCCAACGGGGGCAAAGGGTCCTGTATGTTGGTGTCTTGGTTCTGTTGGGTATAGTGGCATGGTATACATTCACCTTGACGTCATCGTCAACAGTAACTTTCTCATCGACGACAACAACTCTGACGAAACGTCGTCTTGGTCAAGAAACCCTATTTCGGGAATTAGATATGGTGTCCATGAATGATGACGATTCCGTTCCCATCCATGATGACATCTTGGGTGACGAAAATGATGATGGTGATGGTGATTTTGTGGATGACGACGAAATAAAAGACGATGATAGTACCGGAACGACGGAGGTGAATACTAAGAAGGAAACGGAACCAAAATCATCCACCACCGTTAGTAGTACAACCATACAAGAACCAACCAAGGTCGCACGTACAGTCGAGAAGACGACGACGACGACGACGACGACAGTCGCACCGGTAGCAGCACCTCATGAAATGCAACACAATGGTGCCTGGGGTGAAGATATTATGATGGATGTGATGGAGGGTGGTGGTGGTGCACAATTCGTAGCGGTACAAGCAACGGAGGAACCAACCAAACCTCCTAGGAATAAGCAAAAAGACGAAAAGACAGACGTCCCAGCAACGACGACGACAACCGAAGAAGGAGAAGCACCCACGAAACCACCTCGAAAGAAACGTACGGATGCTCCTGTCGAAATAACGTCAGCTCCGACAAAGGGACCGACTAAGTCTCCGACGAAACCACCAACGACGACGATTACTACTACTACTAGTTCTCCGACTAGTACTCCAACGACGGCTCCTCCTTCCGAGAACAATAATGATAAAGGAGGAAGTCTTCCACCCGTCGGGGAGGCAGAAGTTTACCATGCATTGGATGATGATCCAATTGTAGAAAAGGATGAAGAAATTGTAGAACATGTGGAAGATGAATTAGCCAAACAGGAAAAGGTCGCACGGACCGCAGGTGGATTTGGTTTCGTCTTGGCAATTTGTGCCATGATCTTCACAGCACATCAAATGTCTGAAAATCCAGATGGGATCTTTGCTAGGTAAGGAAGAAAGAAAAAAACGGAGAAGGAAATGAAAAAGATGAGGGAGCGACGACTGGGAGGGAGGGTACCGAAAGCCGTTCTTGTATACAAAACGCAATCTTCTCACCCCATCTCATGAACTTCATTTTTGTTGTTTTCTTTTTTCCCAAAAAATGGTTGATACAGTATTTGTCGATTGGCAATTACATTGGCTACCGTCGTTGTGAAGATAATATGTATGCCTTGTCGTAAAATTATTGGAACAGGACATCCACATTATACTGGACACATGCCGATTAGTACTAGTGATTATCGATACCGAGGTGCTGATTCTGGCTTTGAAATGACCTAACTGTAACAGAAAGGAAGAAAATGACGGAAGTAGATCCTGATGTCCCGGACAGTCCACTTTACTTGCAAGAGGAGTCGACGTACAGGAATATACACACCAAAAACACTACTACAGCTGAATATATCATACATCTCCCATTGTCTATCGCCATATGGACATCCTCAATGAAAAAAAAATCTAAAAAAAGACAAATTACATTACCTGGATAGGTAGTAGTACAACGCGCACGCGGCGAATCGTGCACACCTGCCAAATCTCTCCCGACGTTTTTCTTGGGCTGGATGAAAGGAAACGGCGGTGGATGCAATCCTATTTTGTTGTTCCATCTCATCAATAACAATAGTAAATGTCACCAATCCACTAGCAGTGATTGTCATGGTTTGGTTTTCCTCCCTGAATTGAGTCCGTGTCGTTCCCCACTTGATTCATTCGCCCTCCCACCGGCGACGCCCTCTATCGTTTAGGGATTCAAACTATCAAAACGTTGAAAATTCTCATACCCTCGTGATTTGGGTGTTGTACTTGTAGTACGGTCTCGTTTCTTCCATTCGCCCTTGGCAGGTTTGGATTTCGCACTGCTACTCTTTCGTCTCATAACAGTAGTAGGATCTGGAACACGAATCTTTTCACCACTTGCCGCGGCAATCGAAACGACGGCTTGATGTGGGAAGATCAATACACGTTTATCTGATACACCCGGAAATTCCAATAATTGATCAATATCTTCATCGAATTCAGTTTGTGATAATACTTTCTCTTCAATATCACCACCAATCATATATATTAATTTCCCAGTTTCCTTCTTTAGTAGGTTTTGTATCCAGAAACAATACGTAGGAATTGCTGCGACACTCCGTCCGACACAGAGATCGTACTTGTAGTGTTGATTCCGTAAGACTTCTGCTCTACCATGATAGGTTTGTACATTCTTCAATCCTAATTGATTGGCCATATCTTGGACGGCCGTCAATTTCTTCCCTACACTATCCACCAAAAGAAAATCACATTCTGGATATGCAATTGCCAAGGGAAGACCAGGAAATCCACCTCCAGTACCGACATCCACAATTTGCATTTTCGGTTGAATCATCTTCGTCGAACAGGCTGCCAAGCTGGGTAAGATGTGCCGTCCAAAGATGACATCGGTAGTACAATCTTTCCGGGATACTAAATTGATCTTATCATTCCAATCCACGACCAAGACTGCCAAGGCAGCCAATTGTTGGAATTGAGATAACGATAATCCCAAACGATCACGGACAATCTGACGAGCTTCATCGGAGGTAGGATTCATGGCGAAGTCCACAGACGTACTAGATGAAAGCTGCGTTGACCATTTCGTCTCAGACACATGTGCATGTCGTTGTTGCTGTTGTTGTTGTCGGTAGAAGGGCCGATTGGGTCCGCGAGGATCCTCCAACAAAATAAAGCTAGCGACTACTGGAAGCAGAATGAGGACTGCTATTCTCTGAAAGATAGTCATTGTAGCAGTCAAGAGAGTTTAGTGACCAACGTTTTGTTTTGGAACTGAAGGAGCCACTGCTGCAAGATTGTGCGATGTTCTTTGATGCTGCCGAACTCGTTGATGGCTTCCGACGGTTGTGGTCTGTCGGGGATCCGCAGACTTCGGTGACGTTGGTCGATTTGGTCAAAGATCAGCAAATGTTGACGTCACTTATCTTCTTTGACTGCGAGATGTCGGTGGCAAAACAAAACGAGTTCTACTCTATAGAAGAAAGCATTTCGACATCGGCCGACCACCGTTGTAGTTCCTCGAAATACTGAACAATGAGGTCGCTTGTAGTTCATTTGGTTTTCCTTTTGATTGGGACGAAGACGTTGACAGGTTTCACATGTCCTTCGCGTACAACGCGTCGAGGTGGTGTATCACGCCGATGGTCGTTGAACCATGATGAACGAAGTGATGATCTTTCGTCGACTACCCGCAGCAGCAGTAGTAGTCGAAGGATCTTGTTTCAACAGGCAACTGCTACTACCCTGATTCTTCTCACAGGAAGGACTCGTTCTGCAAACGCTATTGTCACGGATGAAACCGACAAATTTGCAGACAATTGGTGGACTAGTAGTACAGGGGGAGGAGGGGAGGATACTTTGACATCCAAGGTAGTAGTACCGAACACTCCCCGTGAAGTATCCGATGAAATCGATATTTCGGTTCCGAAAGATCAATTACTATCAAAGGGTCTTGGTCTAGAATTGAATGAGGTAGAATTCCGTACGAATCGTCGTGTCTTTGTAAAGTCAGTCCAACCTGGATCATTGGCGGAATCATTGGGTATACGGAAGAATTGGATTGTCGTCGCAGTTAATGGTCAAAGTACGGAACGGACAGATGTTGCCGGTGTTGCGTTGATGGTATCTAGAGCAGCTACCACCGCCCAAGGTAATGAGGAAGGAGACACTTCAACAACGATGATTACATTACGATTCCGTGATCCTGTCGTATTTCAAAATACATTACGAAGTTTGGAGAATAGTAATGGTGGAGAAGTCACGACACAAATCGCTCCAAGTGGTGATACGACACAACGGAATGCGGATGGGAGTGTTATGCGTGGAGAAATGATCCGTTCACAAGATGATCAACGATTAACAGTGACACAATTAATTCCTCCCAAATCAATATGTACTCGACGTGCTCAAGTGGATGATTTGATGGAAATCTCCTATATAGGGACCGTCATTGAAACGGGTCAAGTCTTTGATGGATCGGCAGTCAAAATTAATGGACAAGGAATTCCAGGAAGAGCCAACGACATTAGTATCTTTTTCGTATTGGGGAAACAACCCTTTGGACAATTCCCCCCCGGATGGGATGTCGGGTTGGAAGGAATGTGTGTAGGAGAGCGAAGAAGACTCTTAGTACCACCCGTCTTGGCATATGGATCTACAGGCCTACCACGGCGTGGGATTCCTCCCAACTCCACTCTGCAGTACGATGTGACGCTAGTGTCCTTAAATGGTTTGGCAACGCCGTAGGATTGACACGGTCAATTAATCCAAAACTTTTGCTACATGCTACTTTCGAAGCGTCCACTTCTTCCTTGATAGAAATAACATGTAAGACTTAGTCCATCTGTACGTACGCGGTCGGGCTATTTTTCTTGGTAGGATACTCCTCTTCGATTTCGGGCAAGCTGTCCGAAGTCGATTTTCGGTTGTTGCGGTCGCCTAATGTTTCCGGCATGAGAATACCAAAGACGATAATGGGGATGAACGAAATAAACAAAGAGCCAGAGAGACTCGCGACGTGTCCGAATCGTTCAACAACCTGTTGCCCCAAGAAGTTGGAGAGTGTGGCACCCAGGCCAAACATCGAAGCCGTCAATCCCACTGTGGTGTTTGCAATTATTGAGTTTACATGATTTCTCAACAGGTCAACCATGTATTTCAAGGCTACTTACTCAATAGATTGAATCGGCCGGTACCAAAGGTAATATCTGCCACCAAAATCGGATGAAGAAGCCCGAAGAAGCCACCACCAAGTCCATCCAGAATCTGAGTAGACAAGAGATACGTGGATCCCGCATCCTTCCAATAAATGATTAGGGCGCATCGAAGGGGGAGTGTCAAGATTCCTGCCATGAACAACGGCTTCCGTCCAATGCCGACTCCCGTCAATCGTTGTCCAACCCATGTCGCAATCGCCATAGTCAGTTGTGCCAAAACGATGGCACCAGCAATTAATGGAATGGCCGCTCGACTCGGTCCTTGATCTTCTTCGTCACCGTTTTCACCCATCAGCTCACCTAAGACTAGCAAAACGTTGGCGTTTGCAAAGTGGAAGAAGAATCCAGTCAGACACAGGACGCAAGAGCGTCGATCGGTGATCACCTCCCAATACGTGGCCGCTATTGGGGGCAATGAAATGAAACTGCTGCTCTGTTCCAAGTCTCCTGTGTTCTTCTTCTTGAGATTGTCATCATCCTCGTCCAAGCTTTCTACACGGCCGAATTCATCCATAGCCACCTTCCCATGAAATCCACGACCCATCTGAGGATCACCTTCTGGAAGATATTGAACGAAAACAATCGCACCTAAAGCAGAGGCGCTGATGACGAAAAAACACATTTTGATATCAGGATACATGAGATACGCCACAAGTCCTGCAATACCGGCAGCGACAATCGACCCGATATGACCCCATAAGATATTCGATGCCATGACGGAATCGAAATGATGTGGTCCAAAGGTTGCCAATGTTAAGGCTGCCAAACAGGGTCCGATGAAGGATGAGGATATCCCTTCAATAATTTTAGAAATGAAGATTAGTCCATGATCTTGATTCCCCTCTCGGACTAAAAGGATCGTCGATGCCGATAGGGCAGTCATGATGCTTGCCACAGCTAAAAAGATCCGTCTATCTATCGTAGTCTTGTCAATAAGATCACCTGCAAAGGTTTGCATGACGAGGGCTGTAAGGCCCATCAATGACAAGGCGACTCCCACACTCCCTTCATTCCATCCAATTCCTACCAAATAGATCCCTTGAAAGATATTGAGTCCATCTCCCTAAAAATGAATCGGAAAGAATTTCGATAAAGACACAAAATCCCGAGAATGAATATTAGCATTTTTTGTGTCGAACCGACTAGTATAGGTATCAGTCCATCCACCAGAATCGATTGTTCGAACAACTCAGTCCATTCACCAGAATCGATTTATTTCCAAGAACGTACCAGTTCTCCCAGACAAAACGAGACTAAAACGAAGGCTATCGTTGGAGATAATAACCGTGGAGATAAAGTTTTGTGAGGATGTTGAGGTCCTTCTTCTGGAATCATATCTGCATTTCCCGCTGAATGCATGGCGGTATATATAGTTGGTCCAAAACAGTTCGGGTACGACTGTTGTTGCGTGTAGTGGGTACGGTACTACGATACTACTTTGAGAGGGCCCTTTTGGGAAGAAGGAATGTGTCTTTTCTTCACTTGTTTTGCGAAAAAATGAACGGGTGTTTGTTGTGGGAGGCTCGTGAATCTTCTTTCGTTACCGCGATGTTGGTTTTGGCGCGTTTTTTTGTCGGTTTTGGCGATTTTCGGGTGATCGAAGGAGTCATACACCGAGTCCGCATAACTCAAGGAAACTTATCCAGCTCCTTCGAAGCCGTTGAAATGACGTGGTTCTCGACTCCTCTGACCAAAATATCTTCCAGGAACACCCTCGAAAATTGAGGGTGAAAATAGTGCATTTGAAGAGGGTGTCCCAGAAACCTACCTACTGTGGGTGAAAAAGGTGAAGAACAACACGCATCGATTTGAAAAACGAACAAAACTCCGTCACGAATCAATGCCGTGTTGAGAAGAATCAACAAAGATCATCATCAATCGTAAAATCTCTTCTTCGTCACTGTCTTCAGATAAAGGTTGGACGTATCTCTATCGCATTAACATTGTTGCACAAAGCCACCTATCTTTGTACAGACGCTCCGGGTTAACACGTACGCGGCATATTCAGAAAATGGCGGATACGAAGCCTGGAACAGGAGATGTCGCCATCCCAACATCGAAGAAATGGGACTTCCAGTCGTCATCGCAACGTCTGATGGAGAGTATTCAACGTCGTCCCTTACGTAGTGGGATCGTCGCTGGCTTTGTTGCTACTATGTTATACTCTACTTATCAAAGTCGTGCACAGAAACAGAAGGAAGAAGCAGAAGACGCCAAGGAAAAGAAGGTCCTTGTCCTACCGTTCTACAAGATGAAAATCGTAGAGGAATCTCGATCCAATCCATTACGATCACTATTATCAGCATCTTCCGATTCTAGTAGTCGTACGGTCGAAATGAGTGTCGATGAATGTGTACGTCTTATCCATCAAGCTGCGGCAGATCCACAAATTGTTGCCCTGTATGGGATTATGGGTCATGGACATAATTTTACTACCGGGGGTTGGGCCCATATTGAAGAGATTCGGAATGCACTAGTAGTCTTTTCACAGGCTCATCGACGACATTATGAACCAGGTAGGCCTGAAACTGCGAAGGATGTACCGAAAAAACCCATGTACCTGTATACGAATACCTTTGCCTGTCCCACATCCTCGGGGGGTGTTGATATGAAGGATTATTACCTAGCCTCCATCTTTAGTCATATCCATTTACAGACACAGGGTGATTTGAATTTGATGGGATTACATACGACGAATACCTTTTATCGAGATTTCTTGGCAAAATATGGTGTCACCGTCCATATTTGGAAACATGGACCCTATAAGAACATTGCGAATCAATTCACGCACAACCAATATAATCAACCCCATGCTGAAAATGTTATTAACATTATGCGTGGAATTCAACGACATGTCTTAGGGAAAATGTTTGAAACTCGATTTGAAGAATCGAAGGATTATAAGCCCCATACCTTTTGGCCTATGGTCTTGAATGCGGGGACTTTGTCAGCTGCCATGGCCCAACGTATTGGATTCGTCGATTACATTGCACCACGAAATCCATTAGATGATTTGATTGATTATCAGACCAAAGATAGTACGACAAAGGAGGCTTTACAAGAAAAGTGGCAGAACAAGTCTGATGAAGATGATGATCATTCACAGTTGGTTCCTTTGACGGATCTTCGAAGCTTTCCAGGTACCAAACCAATTACTATCATGGAATATGCTCGCAAAAAGAAACAACAGCAGCAACAAAAAGAACAGAAATGGCAGATGTATGAACGCTTACAGAAGCTTCCCTCGGGTGTACGATCGATGTTGGGCATGTTCTTCGACTTTGATAAGGTACGACATCGATTCCCGTGATTGTGTGAGAATGACTCACGTTGTTGAACGATCACTCACCCAAACTCACTCAATCGAATTTTTGTAGAAAAATTTCAATGAGGCTACCGCAAAGGGAAGAAAGGAACAAATTGCTGTGTTGAAAATCTCAGGCCCCATTACGGATGCTACCGCAACGAAACTCGAGCAACCCCTACGTCGACTCAAGCAAGCTCACGACACCGTCCCCGTAGTCGTAATCCGTGTAGATTCTCCAGGTGGGACAATTACAGCCTGTGAGACTATTCATCAACAACTTCAAGACCTACCCCAAAAGATCGTCGTGAGTTACGGGAATGTATCTGCATCGGGTGGATACTACATCAGCGCCAACAGTGACCGTATCTTTGCGTCTCCAACGACCATCACCGGATCTATTGGAGTTGTCATGTTACGTGCCGACTTGCGAGGATTAGCCGATCAATGGGGAATCCATTTCGATTCCATTCCCTCTAGTGATTTTTCTGGAACCTATGACCCTTTCTTTCCCATTAATAAACGCATGAAGGAAAACTTTTCGAATGCTTGTGATCGAGCATACTTTCACTTTAAGGAATTGGTGAGCCAAGGACGAGGTATGACAATGGAGGAAGTCGAAAAGGTTGCACAAGGACGAGTTTGGACTGGGGCACAAGCTGTCGAGGTGGGATTGGTGGATGAATTGGGCGGTTTGGATCGAGCCATCGCCTACTGCCAACGGAACCATACGACGACTGGAAATGCACGAGTTGTCGAATGGCCACCTAAAAAGTCCCTCTTTCAAGCACTTATGGATCGCAAAAAGAATTCTGATGATGATGACATGGACAATGTAGAAGTACCAAGCATGATGGAATCCGTCGTCGAACTAGCAGCTTTGGCTGGTGCAGGTTCTTGGATTCTTGGGGAATCTCCGGTTCCGGAAGCCAGGATGAAGAAGGAAAGTGCCATCTCGTCCGTGGAACGTTTGATGCAGGAAGGCCGAATTCCGATGGCCATGTCGGGAATGTTACTAACAATTGATGAGAATACAGCCATTCGATGTCTCCTGGAACAAAATGATGTCCCCGACGTTTTCGTAGGTATTCCCGCCGGATTTTGGGAGATGTAGAAGAAGGGCTTCAGGTGTTTTGGGGCTTTAGTACCGTTCCTGTCGGTACTACTAGAGGTATATGCTGGTAAATATAGCGTTTTCCATAGTTTAGGGCACATTTACGCATCGTGATGAGAAGAACTTTTCGCTGTAATATTCGGGGGACGCCCTCCTTTCTGCGCACTCCAAAAGTGTTGGAATCCGTCGAATCCCCCTATTCTAGCAGCATTCCCTCCGTCATTGGAGCTCCCTCCAGGAAGCCTGCCATCGACTGTCACACTTTCATCCCTCTACTAGAGGATACAAAGTCGTTCTTCCCATACACAAGTTAAGACTCGCAACCCACATTCACGTGTGAAAAACATAGAGCTCCAAACCAAAAAAACCCTTCCCTGTCTTCTTCTATATTCATCATCATCATCATACCAAAATGACGGTAGCGATCACATCAACATCATCGACTAGTAGTAGTCGAAACACGGAACTCCGTCCTCAAAGAGCGTATTGTAGTCATCAACCAAAATGGCAACGATTTCAGCCAGCCTTTATGATATCTGAAAGTACTAATGCTGCACAAAAGGAACGTGAACCCTTTCAATATCAAAGACAATATTCTCATGTCTATTCTCAACGTTTAGCAGTATTACGACCACGTTGTTGGAAATCCTTTGAAATGAATCATGAAGGAGCACAACAACAACAACCACAGTATCAACGTACGAATCGTGTTTTAGAACTTCGAGAAGATATCCCTAGTCGGATTGTTGGGACATTAGTCAAAGAAAGGAATGATCCAGATGAGAAAACGATTGGGACGAATACATTATGTCGTCTATCAGATACATTATTTTTAGAAGATGAAAGTGGTCGTGTCGCTCTTCATATTGATAATCCACATCAATTTTGTACAGGTGTCGTTGTGGGGATTCAAGGGAATGTGGATAAACAGGGTGTCTTTCATGTCGATAAAGTCGTCTTCCCATCACAAGCTTCACCACTTAAATTGCTGAATACATCTATCATCCCTACAAGTCTTCCTGATTCGAAGAATGAGAGTGGTACCGTCCAGGTATCTCCTCATTTACTTTTGGTTTCATCACTTCTGTGTGGAGATGCGAACGTTCCGTCGTTACCCCGTGAAATGTTGTTGGGTTACTTACAGGGTCAATTTACAACAGATGCTGCCAAGGTTTGTCGAGTCTTAATCCTGGGTGGTGGACCATCCTCACAGGAACCACTTTTGGGTGTGAAGGAATTCGATACCTTCTTAGTCCAACTCACCAAGGCAGGAATTCCCGTAGATATCATGCCGGGGAAGAATGATCCGACGACAGCCAATTGGCCTCAACGACCACTCCATTCAAGTCTATTACCTCATGTCACATCCTCCTCTTCGTCGTCGATCGTTCATCGGACACCCAATCCTTATGCTGCCGTCTTGGGATCACAATATATTATTGCTACCGATGGTGCCAATGTCCATGATTTACAAAAGTATGCCACCACGGCAACCACGACCACGAAAGAAAATCATAGTCTCAGTGATGATGATGATGAGGAGGAGGAGGAAGATCCACAACTACCAACAAGTATGACGCAACTGGAAGCCTTGACAAGGACATTAGAATGGTCACATGTTTGTCCTACAGGACCAGATAGTCTTCCGACTGTCCCACATATGGAACAAGATCCGATGGTAATCGAATATCAACCAAATTTATATATTAGTGGGAATGCAGATCAATTTGCAAAGACTGTTGTGAATGGTACCACAATTCTTTGTGTACCAAAATTTTCGGAAACGGGTGAAGTTGTCTTGGTCAATTTAGAAACATTGGGATTAGAACTTTTACGATTTCAAGAAGAATAAAGAAAAAAAGGAAGATGAGAAGAAGAAGAAAATGGAACCGGATACAGGAGGGGTTCGAACAGTAAACTCTTAATATTCATTTAAACGGGGGATTACAAAGGATTTTTGTCTCTATTGTTATACAAAGAATCCTGGTCTTAAGAATGCGTCATTCTTTATGCATATTGCGCTGACCTTCATCTGGTGGGGTCTCATCAAATCATTTCCATATACGGGGATTGTCATTCCATAGGAATCGTCGACTTCAATGTGGTTCGTCCATCTCGTCGTCGTCGTCGTCATCTTCGACTGTCTGTCCGAAGGATGGAGAGATATAGTGTTGGGAATCACTTTCTTCCATATCATCTTCATCATCTGTTTCTTCCTCCGTCGTATTACCGTCCCGACGGATCATCCCATCTTCCTTGGACCCCACAGAATTCAATCTTACACATTTCAATGCTGGGAGTTTGTTCTGTAATTCATCCAACCGTTCACTATTCTCATCGATACCACGACACCCATACAATGACAAACTCTGTAGATGGATCAATTCATGGAAATGAATTAAAACAGCAGACGTTACACCCGTATTACTCAAATTCAATGTTTTGAGTCTTGTCAGGGCTGCCAAGGCGGATGCACCATGATCCGTAATACGTTTATTTTGAGATAAATTCAAACTTGTTAGGTTCCGTAGTGTCGAAATGTAGGAACATGCGACACCACCAATAAATCCTCCACACAAAACAAGAGATTCAAGAGATTTGATCCGTGATAAATGTAAACACCCCATTTCGGTAATCCGTCCCGAGAAGATATCTAAGGACTTGAGATGTTTGAGGAAACGTAAATGCTTTAGGCCATCATCACCGATATCCCGGCAATCCAAATTCAATACCTCCAATTGATCCAATGATGCTAGATGACGGAGTTCCAGATCCGATATGTTACATGAAAAGAGAGAAAGACGTTTCAGTTGTCGGAATTTCGCAATATGGACTAATCCATCATCTGAAACGTCCGTATCGGACAGGTCTAACGATGTCAATTGGGTGACGACGCCATTATCGGCCAAATGGGCAAGAGACCAATCACCAATAAAGCATGAATCGAAAGTAAGTTCCTCCATATTCGGTAAATGTGTCAGCCTAGCAATTTGGGTATCCCGTACTCCCGAATAACATAAATCAAGACGTTTCAATGTATCAATCTGACCCTGCCAGGAAGAATGTCTACCAACCGAGGGAGGGAGGGAGGGAGGGAGGGAGGAAGGAATCCAAAAATGAAAGGACGGGAGTGCGTGAGGAAGGGGGTAAAATTTTGGAGCTTACGAACAAGACGACGGATAACATCGATCAATCACGTACAAGATACCTGGACAGAAGGATACATCCAGGACCTGAAGTTTCTTCAGTGCCCCAAGAGTCTGGCCGAGAATGGTGCTATTGATGTCGGAACAACCGTTCAAGTTTAATTCTTCCAGATTCTCAAGCCGCGATAAATGTTTCGTCCCAACATCAGTGATAGCACACCGAGCCAATGAGAGGATACGTAACCACTCTGAACGACCATGGTGCCTTGTAAGGGTGTTGATGCCGTCATCGGAAATGAGACGACACCATCCAAGTGACAGTTCTTCAAGTTGGTTGAGATATTCTAATCCCTCCATACCGTCATCGGTAATCAAATCACATTCAGAGAGATCAAGTTTCTTCAGCCATACAAGTCCTGACAGGGCGATGACAGCTCGGTCTGTGACACATCGGCACCCATTCAAGGATAAGGATTCCAATGAATTCAAGTGCGATATGTTAATGATCGCCTCATCTGTCAATCGTCGGCAGTTGGCCAAAGATAGCGTAGTCAAATGGTGTGACATTGAAAATGCCAACAGTCCTCGACCAGCTATCGAATAGCAATTGTCAAGACGTGCGACTTCTAGACGACTCAAATCTGCCAATTTCAACAACCCTCGATCTGTGAGCCGTTGCGAGCCACGGAGGTCCAATAGAGTCATATTCCCCGTGACCGAGGAAGACTGGAACATTTCGTAATAGATACTCGGATTCTGTGATTCGAGGTTCATATCTTCCATATCCTGTACTGGGGAATCCAAAGGACTGGAATGCGGTGTCGTCGATGAAGCCGAAAGGAAGGACGATGTTGAGAAGGAGGATTCTTCTGCCGCTGGATGGTTTTGCGTATCATAATATTGCGACACACTGCAAGAGATTTCTTGATTCTTTGAGTTGTAACTGTCCAAATCCATGCTTTCCATGACACCATTGTCATCTGTACTCTCTGTCGCTGTAAGCTGGGGAGAGCTAGCGGGTGATGAGGGTAGGCTTTGACTGGTGAAGCTATCAAACCAATCATCTTCCACTCCACGACATCCAGAGAGTGTTAGATTCCCCAGTTCACAATTCTTGAGGATACGAAGAGTCGTGGGATTGAGGGCATTATGTTTGACTAGTGAAGTGACTAATGCATCCACGACATCTTGGGGTAAACCAGGCGGTAGTTCACCGTCCAGATAGGCCAACGATCGGCAAAGTGCATCCGAGGCTAGCTCTGTCAGACTTTTGGGCGACCGGGTAAAGTCTTTTTTCGTGACGAAGTTGTCTGAAGTAGGAAATAAATGAGCAATCGAGTCATCTGGGAGCTACAAAAACAGTGGTTGGACGGGACAAACAAACAGGTGAGGTATATCCGCGGGGGTGAGTCATGTTGATGATTTTCACACAACTATTCTCCTTACCGCGCCAACGACCGAGTGACGAGATAACTTTCGCTCTCGCCGAGGAGCAGAATCGGAAGGGGAAGAAGAGTGACCCTGAGGTAAAGGAGAGCATTTGAAAGACGTTTGACAGGGTGAGAGACGATTTCCATGTTCTGTTCTCTACTACGGCTAGAGGGGTTCCCATTCCAAACGTACCCCTCGTTGTCGCTTCGTATCTCCAACGCTTGAAACTTCTCGTTGCGTTGAACATGCACCTCCCATCCTTCGCATGGGGTTATAATCTACTATTTCTGTATCGAATCAGCTTCGGAACAGAATAGATTCGAAATACAAGCTTAGAAAATAGAAATAGAGATAAGCGATGGCGTCGAAGATGTCAGGCCGAAAAGAATTTCCGCAGAGACGTGCTGACGAACCTGAACTTGGTGCAATACAGAACATCATCTCGTCGAATATCTCGAGGAGAAGGGGTGACAAGCGGAAGGTGACTATGTGGTCTCATTTCTGTGGCAATGATTCGAGTCTCCAGCAATGTATACGGAGTATAACTGTTCACTTATTGTTCCGAAGCCGGCAGGTACCTTTGACGTTGGTAGCAAAAGATACCAAAAATCTATTGACGTCACAAGGGCTCGTGTATCACATGGGTATATAGGATATGTACGAACACGATATTCTTGAAGTCCTATCATAAACTTTTGCTAGTTTTCGACTTCCCTCTGCTGTCACCAGCGGACATAAACGATAAACACACTTGCAAAGAATGCATTCAAACTTCTATTTTTGTTGGCCATACGTGATTTCCCGGAGTGTTCAACAAGAGTTAACCTATAGTATGCTTTATTTTCTCTTGCAATGGACCCTCGAGCCTCATCATTTCGCTAGGAAATGATCGAGTTGCTGGGACACCAACGAAGAAACTACCAAAGCAACCAATCCTTCAATCCATCCACCAGTCACCGTGTTGACCTATTGGTGTCCAGAAACTCTTGGGCCTGGTGAATCTTTGTTGAGGGATCCTACTCATTCGACGACGATATTTCTGCGATCGACAATGAATGAGCCCGACTTGCCTTGCATACCAATACTATACCCAGAGCTTCGATCTCTCACGGCAAATAGATGTTCATTGCAGTTTTTCCTTCGACAAAACTGTAAACAGATTCCATAATCTGTGACTACACAGGATATCTCTCCTTGAATTTTCTAAGACCAGCCCCCGCCTTGCATGAACGACACGACCGCGATGTTTCCACACCCCGTCACCTTGGGTGTCCCTACCTACGAAAAAAAAACACTCACCCTATACTCCGTAAACCGTTTCGTGGGAGTTTTCCGATATGGGATGCAATACGATGCATACACCTTCATCGTTCGATGAGGTCCCGCGTGATAAGCTCTCTCGACGTTGCCTTAGTTCAGATCGAAGAGTGTTCCACCGGATATCGGCCATTTCTACCTACCATTACCTACCAGTATTTATTTTTTGGCTTAAGCATGGGGAAAGGAAAGAATGTATATAGTTCATACTCCTCAACAAGCGTCGCTCTATAAGGACCTGAATCAAAGTTCAAGAAAGTCATAAACGCCTTCTCATCTTGGGCCGTATTGACCGGGTGCGCCATGATGGCCGGGTGGACCACCACTACCACCACGTCCTTGCATGGGTGGTCCACGACCTCCTCGTCCACCACCATCGAACCCACCTCGACCACCACCACCACCACCGCCGCCACCACCACGACCACCAAATCGTCCCCCAAAACCACCTCTTCTTCGCTCTTGGGCCTTTCGTAAAATGGCTGCCGCCTGACCGACTGCCTGTCCAACACCTTCCGGTGGGGCACCACCATGTTTCCTCCAATGTTTAATCCTATGCAATCAAAGCAAAACGAGCAAAAGTTTGAGAACGGACTGAGTGTGATCGACAATACCTTCATCCAATCTCGATCCTCCGAGAACTTGAAAACAACAACCTTCACAAACCTGATAGACAATATCACCTGGCTTTTTGGTTTGTTCACAAAAGGCAAGAAGAGAAACAAAAAACAACAACTTACCGATTAAACATGGGTGCATGTTTTAACATTTCAGGTAAGACAATAAAGACAATCTCTGGTCCACGAACATAGACTTGATTAATTTTTCGTTTGATCCCATTCGGATCACGGATGACAGCATTTTTAATATATAAATTCATCTGATCTTCTGCCTCAAATAATAAACCACGGATTAATTCACCCTTTTTCGTTTCTACCTCAACGACTGCCCCTTCAGCATCATGTAAGACAACAATTGGAATCCCCACACGATTATTCCCAACGACGGACATGGTATGTTATGTATGATATGTGTACGTGTTAGAGATCAACACTATGCAAAAGAAGAACAAAGACTCTCGACCTTGTCTGGCTGAAGCAAAAATGATACAATGAGATACAGAAGGATCTATACAGGGGGCCGGATGTATGTGAACGTAACAGGATTGATTTTCTCTGAACTGCTGTAGTTGGATCGATACCCTCCTAGGGACTTGTTGTTGTTATTGTCAATTGGAGTCTTTCGTTCCTCTTTTGGCGGGACGCGCCGACGCCATACATCGGCGGCAGGGGTTCTTTGGACACTTCGTTCGTCCTTCAACCGCTCGCGGCGAGCAAGTCAGGTATGCGACCGGCGCTCCTTAGGATGATGATGTGTCCTACCAAATTCACGTGGCGCGAGCACGTAGGGTTTCGGCCTTCGCCTCCATGAATGATGGAAGAAGATGTACTACAGTACAGTACGGGTACTACCGTAGCCCGAGTCTCGGGGTTCTCATGCTGGTGACTCTCTCTCCAAGATGACAGCCTCCCAGCCGGCACATCATTCGTTTTTTTGTCTTCTTGATCCCTGCCTTGCGTAACATAGCATCAAGAAGAAACCATCATCCATGTCTTCCGCATTAGCCAGAGTCCGTATTGTGGCGATTAATGATGTATATGATTTGGCAAATCTTCCACGGTTACAGACTTTTCTGGCAAGGTTAGATGTCAAACCATCTGCCATTACGGTGGCGGGTGATTTCCTATCTCCATCGACCTTGAGTAGTATTGATGGTGGTCGGGGGATGGTCGCTACACTCCGTGCGACGGGTGTAACACATGTCTCCTTTGGGAATCATGAGGCTGATATCCGTTTAGATCAAATGTATCAACGTCTAAAGACTTTATCGAAATCGACCCAAATCCTTAATACCAATATGAGACAGAATTTACCCAACAATGCATCATGGATGGAAGAAATTACCAACCCATATTCGATCATACAATCACCCTGTGAAAGAGTCAAGGTAGCATTACTAGGAATGTTGAGTGATGAACCGGGATTGTTTCGTGATAATACCTTTAAGGGGATTCCGATTGGGAATGTCATTGATACCTTCCAAAATACTCAACGACGGATATATGATGAGGGTGTGGCAGATTTCATCCTCCCATTGACTCATGCTTCCCTATTTCGTGATAAGGAACTTGCCCGTGCCATGTTGGATTCATCATTGTATCAGAATATGGGTGTCATCCTTGGTGGACATGAACATGAACCGTACGATGAAGTTGTTCATGGTGGTAGTAGTAGTGATGACGGTGCAGACGGTACGAGTACGGACTCGATGATTCGGATATTTAAAAGTGGGATGGATGCACAGGCAGCAGGATTAATAGATTTGACATTTGATTGTCATCAACCTGACAATGGACCAGCCAAGTTGGTAGATATCAATTATGAACTGGTCGAAATGAATGCCTTCGAACCATCCATCATCGTCCAAAGTATTGTCGATAAGCATATGGCGGTCATCAAAAACTTGGAAAATGAAGTCATTATTGATATTAACAGTACAGTCCGACTACCACCTGGGATCATGTTATCATCGGAACGGACCCGTTTTGAACAAACGACGGTCGGAAGTATCTTTTGTCAAATGATTAAGGAAGAACGTGAAACAGATGCTGCAATGATTAATGGTGCAACGATTAAGGGGGGGATGAGTTATTTTGATGGGAAGATGAGTTATGCTCAATTAAAGAAAGAATTACCCTTCCCAACGAAACTCGTCATCATCCCCATACCAAGATATCTTTTGGATCAGGCGATACATTATTCACGCACTGCCATTGAAGAGGTTACGGATCCAGATTTAGAGGATGTCCCACGTAGAGGATACCTACAATTGGATTGGGACTATGAACACAAGGGAAATCGTGGTTTTCCTGATGATATATTGACCGTCGCATTACCAAGGAATCTTCTGAATGGATTTTGTAAGATTCAACCCTTGATGGATTGGGCGAAGCAATTAAAGGCAGAGGGGATATTTCCTGGACCTGATGATCATATCCCTGCATTAGAAGTCGTCGTCCGACATGCATGTAAGAATCGATGGAAGGGTATTGTGGGGGATTTAGAAAGTTTTAATGATTTCGATTTGAATGGGGATGGTGTCTTGGATCGGCATGAAATTAAGGAGATGATGACACATTTCCTTGGTCACGAACCTGCCGACTTTGTCGTCGATGATATGTTAGCATCTATTGATGATGACGAGAATGGATTCATCGATCAGGGTGAATTCAGTTTCGCATTAGCTGAGATTGAACGTCAACGATATAGTCGATGACATGTCCTTTCCCAATTCTTTTTTCTATACAGACTTGATTAAGATTTTGAGGTTGTGATTTCAAAGGATTGTCATGTACGTTTCCTATAGGATTGACAATAGCATGGAGAGGAGAGGGGTCCACCATAGTTATGTATAGGGTGGAGGCTGCGTGGGATGACATGACATGGAAGGAGGCACGCACGAAAGACACTTTACTGCTAGATGATATTGCGTGGTAGGTTCCCATTTATTTTTGTTACTATTAGCCTTTGTGTTGTTTTTCAGCTCCTCTCTAAACTTCAATATTGATGCATTCAGCAGTCTTGGAGAAACGTTTCAAGATACCAGCAGTGACCTTTCCAGGTCCTAATTCATATGCCTTTTCAAAGTCCTTCGAAAGGATCAAATCCATCGTATTCTCCCAAAGGACTGGGGACGTTACTTGTGTCGCCAATAATTTCTTCATCGTGGCAGGATCGGAATGGGGCTTCGCGTCGACATTACTAATGACAGGGATTCGTGGCTTTTTCAATTCGACACCTTCCAATACCTTTTCAAGGGAGGCAACAGCAGGTGACATAAAGTCTGAAAAAAAAGAGAAAAAATGACAAACAAACGTGAACACATCAGTCAAGTTGCGTGAAAACCAGAAGGCATTTCCAAACTCATCATCAATCAACACGACATAAATCACCTACCAGTGTGGAAAGCTCCAGCAACGGCAAGCTTGACCGTCATACGAGCCTTGTATTCCGGTTTGGCAATTTCAGCAACGACATCACAGGCAGCAGAGGAACCACTAACGGCATAGTTTCCCTTGCACAAAAAGTTGGCGATCTGGATCTTTTCACCACTCTTTTCACTAGCAGCTAGACAGAGTTCTGTGACCTTGTCACTGTCTAGGCCAATGACAGAGACCATCCCAGTATCGACAGCATCGGATGCTGCCTGCATCGCCTCTCCTCGTGCCTTGGTAATCTTAACACCATCGGCAAAGGACAAGGCACCCGAAAAGCAGAGTGCGGAATATTCTCCCAAACTTAGGCCCATAGCACAGGTAGCAGCATCGATAGCCTCCTGACCTGCATCCTGTCGGAGTTTTTCTACAGCAGCCATACTCGCCACGAAGATAGCTGGTTGAGAAATGACGGTCGAATCCAATTTTTCTTTCGGTCCCTCGG
>Ga0194115_10000536_pt1 | contig 55357 bp, 75 predicted proteins | sample TA2MahsurfametaG_3_FD_148656 | JGI IMG/M metagenome (GOLD analysis project Ga0194115, IMG submission 148656) | Freshwater microbial communities from Lake Tanganyika, Tanzania - TA2015002 Mahale S4 surface | ecosystem: Environmental > Aquatic > Freshwater > Lake | place: Tanzania: Lake... | reverse complement strand
AGTTAAACGTTTTTAACTCATAAGTGAAAATACCCTCGACTGTTTACGCGTAATATAGCTAAACGACCACTGATTGCTCGGTAGACAATTGACCATATGTTTGAGTGTATTTTTCATTTCTATTATATTTATATCGTTTTTCTAAAAAGTTTTAATTTCTTGTACAAAGATACAAATTTTTTTTTATTGGGAAATATTTATATAAAAAATTTATGAAAAGATTTATTATCAGCGAAGAAGAAAAAAAACGTATTTTAAATTTATATCTTAACGAGTTGGATATTAATTTCGAACATAAGAATATAATTACTGAATCATTCTCGATTAATTATAGAGCGACAAGTACATATCCTGCTGGAGGTACAGACCCATCAACTTTTATTGATGATTATGTAAAAAATTTAGTTGCTAAAATAGATGCAAATGCAGAAGCTGGAAAATTAAGAGCAAGTGCCAATGGTATTTATTGTTCTTTTATAAGAGTTGGGTCAGGAGCCAGTAATTCTTGGGGAGGTAAAGCGACAGGATATAATTTGGAAAATGATTTATACACAAAAGTCACACCATCCGAAACAGTTTTATATCAGAAAAACTTGGATTTATCACTTAATAGAGCAAAAGTTTTTGAAACTAAACTTTTTGAAAAACTAAAACCTTTTAAAGTTTTCAAAGATCCGAATTTAACTAGAGTGATGACACAATCATTTGTGGTAAATACTGGAGGTAAAAATGATAAAGATAGAGATACATCTTTATACCCCAATACAGGTCAGTTTATAAATTGTCAAATTTCACTAAAGTCAAAAGACGAACTAAACGATCTTAACTCCGTTCAAAATTTTACAGAAATAACCGCAAATATGGTTTCAACTGGAACATATTTTTGTGATGGTACAAATTCACAGGGTAAACCAGCAACTCCTGATTTTTATGATGTTCAATGCCCACAGTCAACTAGAAATAATAAAAATAAATTAGCGGCTTTTGAAATAAAGTGGAACCCAAATGTTTTAAAGAATACATATACAGAGCCATTAGCAAGATGGAATTTTTATTGGACTAATGATGGTTCAAAAATATCAAAAATCACAAGACAACAATATAACAACACAAAAGTTATTGATAAAAATTTTCCTCCTCAATCCAATGTTTCAAAAGATGATGTTGTTTTAAAATACATGATGGGAATTTCTGAAGGAAATACTGTAACTGGTGGCCAAAGATATTCTAAGTACGTTGCACCTTATTAATAATTTGATATTGCAACAAAATTACAACTTGTATATACAATATTTGTTTTTGAGACCTTTGAGGAACAACTTATCAAACCGAAGTTTAAACTTATATCTGTAAATTGAGATTCAATTACTTTTTTATGTCCTGGAGAATCTAACCAACTTTTTAGTGTAATGGTTGCCAATTGTTCATAAGTTACATTGTTAATTTTTTTTACTGAGATGATTTCACCAATACCTTCATTAATAAATAAATTTGATGGTGTTTTTACCCCGCACGATCCATTAGTAAAATTGTATAGTTCTTCATATAACTTTTTATTAACGCTGTCATTAACATTACTAAATTTAATATGACTCGCAAATTCAGTTTTGGCACATTGAGTTGCGGTTTTTTCAGAAGTATAGTTTTTCAATGTTTGAGATACAAACAAAGATTTCAAACCTATTGATACCCGATAATTGTTGATTTTGTCAACAAGTAATTGATCAAAAAGTTTTGAGTCAAAATTATTATAATTCACTACTTGTGAAAAACAACTGAAAAAAATTAATGAGTATAAAAAAAGAAATATGGTTTTCATTTGGTAAATTCCGTATTAAATGTTAATTACAAATATATAAATTTTTATTTGATTTCAAAGGCACATCTCATAGGTCGTTTTGTTTTTGTTGCGTCTTCAGGATTCCCAATAACAACACCATCTTTGATTGTAAAGGCATGTTGTCTAACAAGTACAAAGAAAGTTCCCTTTGGGTTTTGTTTAACAAAAGTACCTACGGTCATGTTTCTTTTTTTAGTTACACCTTTAACAGTAACATCATACATTAATGATTTTAATAAATGATCATTGTGTCTTACCCCAAGAGGACAGATTTTCTTACCATTCACTTTTATTAAACTGTCGGACATCTTAACAAGAGTTTTTATAGTCCCATAAGTTCCTTTTCTTGGTTTTCTTCCAAATTCATCGGCAACATACCTGTGAGCGTAATCGTATGAAACTTCAAAAGATGATGCGAAAGCCCTAACAACACAATCATTTGTTTCACTTCTGGCAATTGAAGATTCAGTATATCCCTTAATCGCGTTTCCTGTTTTTTCGTATGGTAATTCGTTTTTCATACTACAAAGATACAAAAAAAAATTTAAATCAAGCCATATTGATTTAATTCGTACAAAAATTTTTCATAATCTTCTGAGTTAATAAACTCCTCGTGGATCTGTTGGTGTATATCTTCCATAATACTAATATAAATATATTTTAGTTTTAAATCAACTTTTTTAGTTTAGTTGGATATTTATATATATAAATCCACTATACTATGAAAAAAGAAGAAATAGAAAAAATGATTAATGAAGGGATGTCATTGAATCAAATAAGTAAAGAAACTGGTAAATCCTTAACTACTGTGAGGTATTGGGTAAAAAAGTATGAACTTAAATCTTCCCATTTACAATTTAAGTATTTAGAAAAAAAAGAAATTGGTTCAGAAAGGTCGTGTCCTAAATGTAAAAAGATTTTACCTTCTACGGAATTTTATAAACGAAGGGGGGTTGAACATTCATCAACTTATTGTAAAATTTGTACTTCAGAACAAACTTTGAGTCGTATGCAGAAACTTAAAAGGGAAATGGTTGATTATAAAGGTGGTTCTTGTATGATATGTGGTTATAAAAAATATATGGGAGCTTTAGAATTCCATCACCTAAACCCTAAAGAAAAGGACTTTAATTTAGCACATATGAAAAAATACACTTTTGATGATAAAGTGAAATTGGAATTAGATAAATGTATTTTGGTGTGTTCTAATTGTCATAGAGAAATACATGGAAAGGTAGTAGTCCCGCCTGGATTCGAACCAGGAATAGAAGATTAGAAATCTACTGTGATATCCCTTTCACCACGGAACCATATTATTTAAACCTTTTTTACTTCGTATCTATGACCTGAATCTGTATTCACGTTTAAAATTTTTGATAATTCATCAGCATCTTCTTTTTTCTCGAATTCTAAAACCTCACCATGTGAATCCAACATAATTACAGGAAAAATTCTATTATCTTTTGTCTTTACGTGTTTGATTATCACATACATATTACAAATATAAAAATTATATTTATAATAATCAATGAATCTTGATATTGGCTTTAGGTTTTGTTTCAGATAAATTTGGTTTTGGTAATTTGATCTCTCGATGAACTTGTCTTTGTTTAATTTCAAAAACTTCATTCCTTTTGTTTGTTTCTTTTTTTATGATTGGAAATTTTTCTGATTTTTGTGGATGCGACTTTTGAAATAATAAATTTATATTGTTGTAATCAATTTGATTTATTTTTTTTGTCGGTTGATTTTGTTCAATCTTTGGTTGGGGCTTTTTTTCTTGAATAATTTTTTTGTTTATTATTTTTTGGACAATTGAATTATCATTTTTTAAAGTTGGTTTAATTACTTTTGTTGGTGTTGTGTTGATTATGTTTTTGGTAGGTTCTACTGCGTCCTCAGTTCTTGGTTTTACAATTTTATTATCCAAAAGATGATTCAAATTTGTTGGTACAATAATTTTTTTTAAATCTATTTTTTCTTCAATAATTTGGGGGTCTTTCGACTTTTCTTGAGATAAATTTATTTTTTGGTCTTGGATATTGGGAAGTATGGACTTTTTTTTAATGTCTAAGTTGATAAAAGGGTCGTGGTAAGACGATAATGAACTACTTCTAAAAATTGTATTTTGTATGAGATTTATCTTATTGTGTTGAGGTATTTCTTTGACAATATTTTTTATTTCATCCAAATTATAACTTGTAGTTTTAATTTTTGGTTCTCCAACTTTCACAAATAGGTCAAGATAAGAAACAATATGACTGTTGTCTGACATTTCCAAAATAGGTAATGCGTAACTCAAATTTTGATTATTTATTTTTTCGGATTTTAAAATTGAATTTTGATTAACTTGTACCGACCAAAGTAAAAATGATTTGAAAATTTTCAATTTTTGAATATTATCTATGTTATTATCAATAGATGATCGCAACTCTGTCAAGTTATTTTTGTTTTTAGAATCTATTAAAATCCAATTGTTTTCGTTGTTGAATATTTTTGTAATTAGACCAAAAACATTATTATCTACAAGTTTTTCGTCAGGATTTATTTCCAATATAACGTCTGACCAATTTAATTTTTTTGATTTAGAAAAATTCTCAATAATATTAGATGCATAAAATTTTTTAACATTATTTTTTATAAGTTTAAATCTCTTATCATCTTTTATTAAATTATGAACAATATCATAACTTAAATCAGAGGAATTATTATCAATTAATGTTACCTTATAGTCACTAAAATATTGATTTTTGATAGAAGCGACACACTCTTTTATAGTACTTTCAGAGTTTTCAAAAATACAAACAACATTTAGTTTCATCTCAGTTTAATTATAATTATAACTATAAATAATAACAAAACTTTTTTTAATAAATTTTTTTTAAATTTGTATTTATAGTAATGAATTTTACAATCCCAAAATTTTCTGTTCACCATTACATTCCATGGGACTCTAACAAAAATATAGGAGTTTCATATAACAAAATTTTAAACTTAGTTGATGACGATGATTGGGTTTGTTTTTTAGATGGCGATGCAGTTCACACAAGTTCTTTTTTTGGAAAACGGTTAGAGGAAGTTATTGTTAATAATTATAATTTTTCTATGTTCACTTGTGTGACAAATAGAATAGGATGTCCATATCAAATTGCCCAAGGGGTTAATCAAACTTCTGATGATCATAAATATCATAGAGAATTTGGTGAAAATATTTGGAATACCCATAAAACATCAGTAATAGATATTACAAATCTTCAGTTACTTAGTGGAGTTTTAATTTTGATTAATAAAAAAGCGTGGCAAAAAGTTGGTGGTTTTAAAGAATCAGGAATGTTAGGGGTTGATAACGACATTCACACAAAATTTAAAAATTCAGGACTGAAAGTCGGTTTAATGAAGGGAATCTATGTACAACATTGGTATAGAGGAGGAAATATTAGAAATATAAATCATTTAAAGTAATGTTAATTTTTCACAGACAAGGAGGGTACTTCAATACAATTTCACAAGTGGTTAAAGAAGCATTAAATCAACCATCGATTGAGTCAAGTATTCCATCTGACAAAGGAACTTGGGTTTTATTTTTTACGTCTTTTTTATCTGGTTTCTATAAAAGTATTTCACAACCTTACATTGTAATACAAACTGAACTTATGGACAAAACCATTTCAAGATATCCTGAGTACAAAAACTTTTTAGACAATGCGAGCAAAATTTATGATTTTTCCAAGAACTTAAATTTTGGTTACAGCGACGTTTATAGATTACAAAGTGAAGAGTCAAAAGAAATTGATGTTTTTTTTTATGGTGTTTTGAGTGATAGGAGAAAAAAAATATTAGATAAAATAAATTGTAATAAATTAATTTTACACACGTCACCACCTGTTGTAGGGCCTGATTTGTGGAAACATATTAACAACAGTAAAATAATTTTGAACATTTCTTGTTATGATAATAGATTTGAGCCAGATTGGATTAGGTTATCGCCTCTATTATCTAATAAGTCATTTGTTATAACTGAAAAAGTCGGGGACCAAAAATTTAATTCTTTAGAAGATCATATACCTATTTGTGAATATGATTATATCCCTACATTAGTAACTCATTTTTTGAAGAGTCCAATTAATAGAATCAAATGGGCTGATAAAGGTTTTGACTTTATAAGAACAAATAAAACAAGTATAATTGATTGACTATGGAAAATATTTTAAATATATATACTTGTTGCGATGGTATCTATAAAGATTTCACACCATTATTTATTTTATCCAATATACACTATAACGACTCATGTTTTGTAGAAATCGGTGTCGATGACAAAAATTATAAGAAAACAAAAAAATCTTTGTCATTATTGAAAGAAATGTATCCTAATAAATTTCTGATTTATAATGTCAAATTTGGTAATCAAAAAGTGTCAAATCAAAATTTTAATTGTCTATCAAACACGATAAGATTTTTCAATACCCCAGTAATGAAAACAAAATATGTCTATATTTCTGATGTAGACATAATTACGTTACAAAAAAATTTACATGAAATACACATTCAAAATATGGTTAAAACTAAATTACCATACTCGAATATTGTAAGACCAAAATCCAATCGTTTATCGGGACTTCATTTTACCCCTTACGAGAATTACTACCCCGTTCCAAAATATTTAGATTTATGTCAAAATGGGTTTTTAATGCACGATGAAGTTTTTTTATATGAATTAGTTAAAAAAAGATTTCCAAATTTTAATTTTGAGGAAACTTTCAGGCCAGTACATGGTATTCACGTTTCCTTGAACCGTGAACCAGAAGGAAAACTTAATTGGGGTATGAAAAATTGGAAATCACAATGGCAAGAATTTAGAACCACAAATAATTTTAAAATTATTGAGCAACACTTTACTGACATGATCAAAACTAAAATAAACATTATTGACAATTATTATAAATGAAAATTGTTGTCTATAGTGTTAATACCGGCGGATATGATAATCTGAACTCACCAACTGCAGTTGACCCAAACATTCGTTACATTTTATTTACTGATAACAAATATTTTAGGTCTGATGTTTGGGAGGTTAATCATGTTGATTTTGTAGAAAAAGATTTGGACAATCGAAAAATTGCAAGATTTATCAAAATAAATCCTCACTTAGTTCTTCCTGAACATGATATAAGCATTTGGGTTGATAATTGTTATCGAACAAGATTCAATAATGCCAACAATGTTATAAATGAAATATCATTTAACAATTCCATAATGTGTTATAAACATGATGTTAGAAATTGCATCTATGAAGAGGCAAAAGTAATAATAAAGGACAAATTGGATCACAAATCTATAGTTGATCAGCAAATGATAAAATATAAAAATATTGGGTTTCCCTCAAATTATGGTTTATTTGACAGCGGATTTACAATTAGAAAAAATTCAATCCAAGTTAAAGCGTTCAATGAAAAATGGTGGGAGGAAGTTAAAAATCATAGTGGAAGAGACCAACTTTCTCAAGTATTTTCATCTTGGGCGACTGATACTAAAATAGATCAAATAAAAATTGGTAGATCAATCTACGATAATAAATTTTTAAACCCAAAAATAAAACACCCTAAAAGGTGGACAGTAAATTAAAAGAAAATGATAGATATAATTGCAGTTACTTATGGTCAAAATTATCAACTTAAATGTTTCATAAATTCTATCAAGGCTCAATATAATGATTCTTGGAAGTTGTTTATAATTCATGATGGTCCTAATGAAAACCTAAAAAAAGATTTGATCGATAATGGGTATCTTCAAAAAGATAAAATAATTTTCATAGAACATCCATTGAGAACTGAACATTATGGTCATGTACTAAGGGATTGGGGTTTAGAAAATTTAGCAACTTCTGAATATGTAATTTTAACTAATGGTGATAATTACTACACACCTAACATGGTTAGTGAAGTTTTAAAAAGGTCCGAAGATTTAATCTATTTTGATTGTGTTCATTCACATAAAACACCAATCAATCATAATTCATCCGATTATGGATTTATGGATACCAAGTTACAAAGTAGTAGAATTGATATGGGAGGTGCCGTTGTAAGAACTAAAATAGCCAAAAAGGTAGGATTTAAAAACAAAGATTTTGCCGCTGATTGGAAATATTTTAAATCAATTTTAGATTTAGGAATAACTTCTTACAAAATTAACAAAATATTGTTTGTACACAATTAATTTTTAAATCTTTCGTAACCCTCTTCATCGTGTCTACAAGTTAAAACATTAACTAAGGTACTCTTTAATTTGTATTTTTCAATGTAATCTCTACATCTTTCCCATAAATCTGCATCTGATGACGCCAATTCATTTTTTTCCTCAAATAAATTTACATATCTAAGAGGTATTTTTTTAAAATTAATACAAGTTGATGAATGTATGATTTTAAACTTTTGTGGTAAAAAATTAACATAATGTGTTTTGTCATCTGTTTTAGGTAGTATTCTGTTTACTTTGTACGAAGATTTTGTACAGATCCAATCTGATTTGGTTTCATGTATACATTTATTTAATACTTCTAAATGATTGTCGTGCCAAAAATCATCGTGATCTAAATGGCAAAGGTATTCAAAATTTTGAGATAAAGCAACGTCTATACCATGGTTCATAGCGTTGATTCCCCCACTAAACCATAAGGTTTCTCCTGAATATTTATCTCTTTCTTTAGCGTAAGGTAAATTCTCAAAGTATATTTTAGAACCATCATAATTTTTCAAAATTGATTTTAATTCGGATTCATTTTCATATTTGTCACCAATTAAAAACAACTTGAAATTTTTATATGTTTGTGAAAAAATACTGTCTAAAGAAACTTTTAAATAATTGGGGGATTTACCATCTTCCCTTTGATATGTTGTCATAATTATTCCAATACTTGTGTCTTTCATATTTTAAAATTAGTCAATTTATGTTTTTAATTTTTTTGCAGGAACCCCAACATAAGTTCCATTATCTTCAATGTTATTTATTACAACAGCCCCCATACCTATAGTTGACATGGAGTGAATTGATACTTTTTCTTTTATTGAGGAATTACAACCCATATAAACACAGTCGTAAATTTTGACATTACCTGATACTATTGCACCTGGCATTGCCGAAAAAAAACTTCCTATTTCACAATCATGTCCGATTTGATTTCCTCTGTTAAGTAATGCGTGATCACCTATTTTTATGTTTGAAGTCAAAATAGAATACGCCCCGACAAAACTTCCAATACCCAGTTTAACTTTGTTCATTATCAGAGCGGTTGGGTGGACCCAAGAAAAATATTTTGTTGTTTTTGGTAATTTTTGAACCATGTCATATCTAATTTTGGAGTCCCCTATCGCCACCATCACTTTGTATTTTTTAGGATCAAAAGTTGATAATGGTAATGTATATTCATCCACAAACTCATCGTCAACAAAACATGGTAATTTTCTACCCATTTGGGCCATCACTTCACGAGCATGTCCTCCGTAACCAATCAACGCCTTTTTCATTTTTCTTTGATTTTAATTTTTTCCATACAATCTGAATTCCAAAGCAACTCGTGTAATGTCTTTCTGATTATTAATTGCTAACCCATGAATCAAATGTGAAGAAAAAATTAAAACTTGACTATCAGTCACTTTCGGTCTAATTAACTTGTTAGATTCCTCCCAACTTTTTATCAACCTAACTCTGTATTTATTATTGTTTACGGTCGATCCATTGTTAGTTCTCAAAATTTTATTTTCAGGAATTAAATGGGATTTTGGGCATATTGGTAAAACCGAAGTTTCATTTACACCACAAATAGGAATCCAAAAATTTACAAACTTTGGTATATATCCCTCTCCATCATAGTGTTCATACATGTCTTTGTGTGGTGGGTTAAAATCAGATGATTCGGGTCTATTTATTCTTACTATTATATGAGATTTGTAGTCATTTGTATTATCGTAATTAGTTAGTTCAATATTTAAAATCTTTTCTAACTTTGGAATTAAATAATCAATGTCAAACATAAAATCTTTACTAAAAAGATCTCTGGTTTGGGAAACTATTTTAAAATGATCAGTATCGTTGGTGACAAACTTATGGTAATTTTCCAATGAAAATTCTTCAACATTACTACCAATTGTTGACACAACAATCTTTTTGATTGATTCCTCTATCCCTTTTTTGATTTTTGCAAATTCGTCTTTTGAAACAAATTTCTCAATTGTAAAACCATTTTCATACCAATCTAATTTGTGAGTCATATCTGTTTCATAACTTGATAAAATTTCATTGTCGCCAGAAATAAAATCTTGATCATCAGGGACTTCTATATCAAATGTTTCCTCATCTATAATATATTTTAACTTCATACTTTATTATTTTTTTAAATTAACTTAAAATTTATTTTATCCAATAATCTATATACAACCACTCATCATCAACATTGTGAACATCAATTGATTCTTGTATGGTATTAATTTTTTTACTTTCGTCATTAATAATATTCACTATATCATCCAAAGTTTCATAAGATATTAAACTTTCAAATTCTATTCTTTGAAAATTGTTTTTATTTGGGTTTCTGAATATCGTTTTTCTCCCCATTAATCCGAGCTCAATTACTGTGGACATTCCGTGACCATTAGTCAAGTTTATATTTAAAAAACACTTATCGTAATAATTTGATTTGAGATACTCGATGTCGTAATAATCATTTATTTTTGAATGGTTGGTTGTAATTATTTCATAATTAATTCTTTTTTGTATTTCATTTATCATACCGTTCTTCAAATTCCAACCATCTTTGAATCCGCTATAAAAATAAATTTTATCCCCGAGTTTATTTGGTTTAAACACATCATAGTTTTTCAATCTTGGAGTAATACTTTTTCTTATTACATTTTTTGGTAGTTGGAAATTATCAGAGCATATTAAAAATGTATTATTGTAGTTATTCAATTTTGGTATATCGTTTGGTGTAGAAGGTAAGATAATTTTATAACTATTATGACCGTTTATAAAATTACTAGATTCCGAAGCCCCATAAAAAATTGCAGGTTCATTTGGGTCATGATATTCAACTAAATCATATTTTTTTAAAAATCGTTCCTTAAAAAACTTTATAGATGGGGCAACTAACGCCTGTTTGACTCTTGTCATCACTTCATTCTTTTATATAAATTGCAAATTCAGAATGTTCACTTATTAATTTACATTTATCAATCAAATGATTTTGGATTGAGTTTATAACGCCCACCCAAGAAGTATCATCCATAATTATGTACCCACCTTTTTTTACTAAAGGTAAATAATTTATAATATCCTTGGTAACATATTCTTCGTCATGGTTACCATCAATATGCAGTACATCTATTGATTCTTTTTCTATGTTTTGATAATAATTTTCTGACTTTTCCCTGACTAAAGTAATTAATTCTCCTAAATTATTATCTTCTAAAATCTTACTCAAGTTTGAGTAAATGTTATCAAGAGTTTTTTGTTCTTTAAACAAAACGTCATAGAAATACTCATTCACTTGTTTATTTGGGATTTCGTTTCTTAAGGAATCCAATTTATACGGATCAATTCCTATGATTTTACCATTTGTTTTTTGTAAAGCTTCTGCAAAATATAATAACGAAGAACCTTTATAAACTCCTATTTCAACACAGAATTTTGCATTTGTTTTTTCCACTAAAGTTTTTATAACGTTTCCTTTTGATTCTGTACATAGACCCCCAATATCATAGTGATCTTTAATAATTAATTCGTGTAACATTCTCATTTTTTATATATTTCAAATTTAGATAAATCAGGATAAGGTAATTCTAAATCCTCATTATGTTTAGGTGTTCCGTCTGTATTATAAAATTGGTTCATAAGTAATAAACCCCTTGTGGCTAATTCAGGCATCATATAAAAGTTCCAACCCAACGTGTCAAAATGATCATCATGATAAGAACACTCTCGTCTACCACTATATCTAGCTCTTTTGAACCAAAGATACGCATCGTAGTCATCTGTTAAAATAGCCCCACCTTTGGAAAGTTTGAAATGTTTGTAAGGTCCTGTAAAAGATATACACATATGTGTGTTTGGTTTATACATATTGTAAGTGAAACTTAAAGCAGAATCCCAAACCTTACTTCCTTCTAAATTATACGCCCCTTTAATAGTTTTACCTTTCACCGGTTTGAAGTCAACTTTTAATCCTGCATGTATAATTTCACACGGTACGGATGGGTAGGTTCTACATGGAATTCCTATTTTTTTAGATTCAATTTTTTTGGTTATATTTTTTTCATAATATAAAGATAAAAAAAGTCCATTACTCTGATTATCTAAAGTTACAACGTAAGGAGCTTTAGTGTAGTCACTTAAAGCCTTTTCAAAATCCTCAGTCATTTTATATACTCCGTTTGCCATATTAAAAAATTTAAATAAAACACCTATATAAATAAATATTAAATTAAGGAGTTCTTAAGTTTATGTTTGGAAGATTTACTCTTCTGTTTGGTTTGTCTTGAATATTTGACACTAAAATTTGTCTTGATTGATTATTTTTTGTCTCAATAATTTCATTTCTTAGATTATTTCTTTCTTCTTCTCTTTTGATATTTCTATTTGGTTTGAATTTAAATATATCGACTATTTTAGGTCCATTTTTTGGTTGTGTCTTTTCTACAATTTTTCTTGGTTCTTTTCCGAATATATTTTGAATTACCTGTAATCTATTTTCTTCTTGTTCGTTGATTTTGTTATAAAACTCAACATCAGTAACTTTATAAATTCTAAAATTATTGTAGTTTGTCTCATTAACTTCTATTTTATTTGCAACTACCATATTTTCTAAAGGTTCAAAATTGTTTGTTTTGAGCTTTTGTCTAATAATATGTGAATATCTCTGTCTTAAACTAGATTTCATTCCAGTTTCTTTTGTTGCTGTCAAATTTTCACCATGAACTCTATATAAAAAACAAATTCTTGGCGAGTATTGTATTTTATATCCATTTTTGTTTAATCTCCATTGAAACTCAGAATCTGCGGCACAAACCCAAGGTTCAAATCCGTTTAATTTTTTGAAAACTTCTTTTTTGATTGCAAAAACACCTTCACCATAAGTGTTTCTTTTTTTTGACATATCCAAACTTTCTAACTCTGCTTGGTTTTTAAATATAAAGGACATTGGTTTAACTGAATCAATTTCTTTATCTAAAAAATGAAGAACATCACTGACCATATTATTTGTCATTATATCATCAGAGTCGAAAAAAATTATGTTTTCAAATTTTGTTTCTTCCACTAAAGAATTTTTTGTAATATAAGTCCCATTCCTCTGTTCAAAAAAGAATATTTTTAAATTTGGGTATGTGGTATATCTTTCCATAACCGACTTCAATGTTGTCTCACATGAATCAATTCCTAAGAGTATTTCATACTCGATATCTTTACAGGATCTAATGACTGAATCTAAACACTCATGAATATAGTTGGGATTGTTAAAAGCGGTTATAATTATTGAAACCATAAAAAAAGGGTTATTATAATAAATAACCCTTTTTTAAAAATAATAAATTAATTTGGTTAACAATTCAGTTTAGAAACCCCCATGTTATTTAAAATCCCTAATCTTTTTTTTGCCAATTCTTTTTTTTCTCTACTAAATTTATCTTTACCCGTTAGTTTTCCTATCTCCATAAATTTATTTTTACATAGACACGTTTGACCCATAGTAACCATTTCCTCAATTTTTTGTCGAGGTATTAGTGGATTTGATTTATAATACCCAAATGTGTCCAAAAGTGTTTCACAATTTTTTTCGGTTATTTCACTTTTCAAAACATTATCGATTGGAGTAAGGTCAATTTTCGGAAGAGCCCCAAAACTGTTTTTTTTCCACGCATACATTTTTAATGGTTTAGTGAAGTAGCTTTCAGGAGATGCTAACACAGTCACAATTTTTTGTGAAAACATGTTTTGGTATGATGCTTCAGGATCCATCAAAGAATTGTAGTTTAATTTTGTAATTTTTACATTATTTACAGTTTCTATACTAGTTGATAACTGTTTAACCTCATCTACAGTACCTCCGAATCTTTTGAAAAAAGATGGGTCCAAGATTTTACTTTTATCGTCGGTCACTGTTCCTTTTTCATCTACCTTATTACTATATAATTCGACAAAAGTGTCTAAAACTTGTTTGAAAATTCCAAATTCTGATGACGCATAAAAATCTTCAATATAAGAAACTATGTTTTTGGTTATCGCACTCAAAACTGAAAAACTTGTTGGTGGATATGTTTCTGGCATTGTGTCATACATCCGATCCCATTGTTCAGGATCTAGTTTGAATTTGTCAACTAAACCTCCAAATTTAGTGTCAAACTCGATCCTAAAATTTTGCACACCAGGATTTATTGGCATTTTACATTCTTTTGTTTTAGGATCAAAAGTACCTCCTTTTTTCGTACATTCTTCTTTTGCCGAAGCATCGGGATCATCAATAATTGTAGGACTTACTGTTTTGAGATATTTTTCCTTATTTTCAGAATATGCTCTTTTCAGTCCTTCAGTTTTTGTTGGTCCTGCAACACATTTATGTGTTGTAGTGTACCTTTTTTTGGCATCCTCAAAATTTCTTGAAAATGTAGATGATACACACCCATCAGCTTTGAGATTGACCCCGTTAATCTGGTCTGGATGTTTTAATGAGTCAGGATTTCCACTTGCGTCTACCCATTTTTTATCTTTCCAATACCAAGTTAAAAAATTTACTACATCAGCAGGACAATCTTCTGGTTGTGAACATTTTTTACCAGGACTCGGTGTTGGTGGAGTTATAACATTAACCTTTTTTTTACAAAATTTTTCAGCAACTTGTGTTCCTCGATTGACACAAACAATAAAATCTGGATCGTTTTTTAATTTTTCACATTTACTTGTTTGTCCCGCACAAGTTGTGAATCCACCATCACATTTTGAATCGTCGCAACCTAGATCTTCTAAAATTAAAATATTTTTAAATTTCATTATTCTTTATATTCTCTTACTAGTTGAGCCCAATTTTCTTGGTTTTTCAAATCGGGATTATTCATTGATTTAAATTTTGTGTAATTAAAGGCGAATTTATAACTTTGATCAGTGTCCTTGTCTTTCCATTCAAAAATTAGTGCAATGATTTGACTACCGTCATCTTGTGACATTTTTTTCTGTGATTTGAAATCAATATGTTTTTTATGACTTTTAATTATACCTGTCAAACGGTCTTTTATAAATTGAGATAAAACCGAATTTGTTGCAATTTGATTCTCAATAGTTTCAATCGATTTTTTATCCAACTCATCTGTTTTTTCCTCCTCTACTTTTGGTTTTTTCTGACCTTCAGGTATAAAAACTAATTTATAAGAAAAATCTCCCGTTTTTTCAAAATAATATCTACCATTTGCCATAGAATATGCCGGGTCTTTAATTCCAGTGATTTGCGTTATTGGTGGTTCGTCATCTGGCCCAAAATAAACTTTAACACCTTTCTTATTAAAAATATTATCATTTATCTCTAAAATTGTCCAAGCGGTTCCTTGGGAAGATAATGAGTTCTTTTTTAGATACTCAATCAAATCTTCTTTATTTACGTATGTACTTGGAGGTAAAAGAAATTGGAATCCCTCTATTAAACCCTCCATTGCTAATCTTGGTGCAAAAGCTAAACCAAAACCCGTTGCAACGGAATTTTTTACCCAATCTACAACCGCTTCTCTTAAAATATCTTCAGTCGTTTTATTTGGGTCGTCACTTCCAACTTTCAATTCATAAACACCAACCCCAATTGACCATAACAACCATAAAGCGTTGAAAGGTGCCCATCTTTTGATGGAGCTTTTTAATGTCCATTTACCTGTATACAAATCCGAACCCAAACTAAATCTTCCCAAAGTGACCATACTTTGTCTTCCTGTACCAAATAAACCTGACAAACTAAATCTTTCCCAAATACCACCTTTGGACCATTTATCATAAACTTTTTGACCTAAAGTCATGTACTGATCCAATGTTAAAGGTGTATTACCTTCTTTGAATTTTTTTAATATAATATTATATGTATCTTCAGTTTCTTTTGGTATTCTACTCAAACTTTGCCCTGTTGAGGTTCTCATCATTTTTTCTAGTTCTTTAACCATGATGTCCCACATCGAGTCAAATTTTGGCGACTTCCCTTTCCAGTAAGCATACATAGTTCCGCAAAATTTTGACTTACAAGTTTGATTCATTCTTTCCATGAATGCTTTTTGTGCCGCCTCCTCTAAACTAACAGCTTCTTCTTCACCAATTTCTTCTTCTAAATCTTCGGTTCCTCTAAAAACAATGTCCCCAAACTCGTCTTCCATTTTAGAAAGGCCTGTATCAGCAGCATCTTTTAATTGTTGTATTCCTTCGTCAGTGACTTTTGCAATCTCATCATCAGTGACCAAGTACACATTACCATTTTTGGCTTGTCGTTCGGCCTTTGCCGCCTCATTATCTGCAGTGTCAAGTATCAATTTTTTGTAGATATTGTCTTCTTCCAATTTAGCAGCAACTACTTTAGCTTTTTCTGCAAGTTCCGCCCTTACCGCAGGACTAAGTTCATTGTCTTTTGCGGCATCAAATAAATCTCTTACTGTTTTTAATTCTTCAGTAGAGTTATCACTTACTTCTGCTAATTGTCTTTCTAATGATTCGAATATTTCTTCTTCAACCTCTAAGTATCTTATAGATGCACTTGTATTATGGTATATCATAGAAGCATAAGCAATGTCCACACCTTTACCAATACTTGTCCCACTAAAATAATTTTTAAGTATTGTCAACTGATCTTTTGTCAATCTTTCTCCCACATCACCAAAATCATCTATGACTTTTTGACCCTGTAGTTCATCAGCAAATGCCGCGATTGCCCTTCTCTCTTCCGCAGTTAAAACTTCTACGTCCCCTTTTTTCATTGCCGTTTTCAAAATCGCCATAAATTCCAAGATTGGATTGGTTGAGGCTGCAGCAGAAATGGCTTCAGATAATCTATGTGAAATTCTTTCAGGTAAACCCATAAGAACCAAACTTCTTTTTATTTCTTCATTTAAAAAATATTTCATATAAACTTTATTAATAAATATATCAATCATTAGTAATTTCCCAATAATTGATATGTCATGTTTTATCTTTTATAACTGTCGTATTTTTATCTTCTATTGGTTTGGTTGTGTTGACATCAGTTTGATTTGTTAAATCATTGTTCGCTAACGTTTTTTCTTTGGGTATTTCGTCATTTTGACTTGTTGATTTTTTTGATTGCCATTGTTTATAGTCATCACTTAAGATCCAATTGTCAAAATAATTTGTATAAAGAGCTCTAATAAAACAACAATTATAAAAATCACTATCTAAAGTACTTCTATCAAATTTTTTACACATATTTTGGTAATCACCAATAACATATTTTAACTGAGTTGGCCCATATTGGAAAGTGAGAGTTTTTGGGTAAAAAACCATTTCTCCATTTTCATCTTTACTTTTATACAAATAATAACTCCAAGAAAATCCGTCTTTTTGATTACTAAACCAAGGTGTTGTGTTTACTACTGAACAATCTTTCACACCAATTAACCAAAATAAAAATTGATCAAAATCACTTTTTTCAAAATTCACTTGTTCTGCATCAATCGTATAATATATTCCTTTTTTGGGATATAATGTTCCTCCTATATTTACTTTGTACCCCTCGAGTTGTTTTTTTTCCAACTCACTTAATTCTTTGTCTGCAACAACAACTGTCAAATCATCAAAATCATCCTCAGTTTGTTCTTTTAAACCCTGTCTTTTCTCGTCTTCATTTTTTTGAATAATATTGTTTACAAGTAAACATTGTAGTTTTAAAAGTAATGAATATGCCTGTCTATTTGTATCGTTTCTTTTTTCGTTAGTAAAGTCCGCATTAGCCCAACCATTCAATTGGCCTGAATTATAAAAAATAGATAAGTTGTTTAACACTATGTAAAAACTTTTATTAACTTCTACTGCTTTTTTCAAGTTTTCTTCTGTTGGATTTGTCATTGCGGTGTTAAATGACGATGTACAAAGATTAGCCATTTGTTGTAAAAGTTCTTTTGCTTTAGGAACTTCTTTTGCAAAATATTGTACCCCTTTTTCCAACTTACCAATTAGACCATTCGGATCTCTCAAGAGATTATCGTCGTTTTCAATAAAAACAACACAACCTAACATCATTACTAAAATTGTACCTGTTGTAAATCCTAAACTACTTAATATAGGATATTGATTGAATTTATAAGTTTCTAAGGCCGCAAATCTTCCTCCTTTTTGTAATTTAGAAACTTTACGAAAAGTATTTTGTAATCTTTGAATTAATTCTTTTTCTGTTTTAATAGCAGATACTTTTGAAGTTTTTTTTGCCAAACTTTCAAACTCTTGTACTAATTTTTTTGAAGCCTCTTCAACAATTTGTTTAGTTCCATTTTTAGAATAATATACTGCAAGTGCCGATAAATGTTCTGCAATAAATTTTTGTTCGATTTCTGATAAACCTTTCATAAAAGTTAAAAATTCTCTTGGGGTTCTCCAAGTTTTACTTTCTTTTACCAACCTGAATAAAATTTCGGTGTTACCGGGTTGTAAATTCAAAATCATTCTTCCCAATTTGAATTCTGTTATTAGTGGTATAAAACAACATAACGTAACTAAACCGGCAATTGATGTGTATCCTCTATTGTAAAGATATAGAGCTTCTGGCAATCCTACAACAAGTTCTCCCCCAATTACAATACCGGCCTTTACCGCTGTACCCCAAGCATAAGTTTCACAACCTAACATAATTTCATTACCTACACCAGATGTCAAAATACCTACAGCAATTTGAACCCCAATAATGATAAGGGTTCCCTGAGAGCTGTCATACCAAACATCAAAATCGCTTTTTCCGTATTCATCTGATTGATATGTATATTCGGCTAAACCGCCAGGTGTTTGTATTTGTGCTTCATTAACTTTTGATAATAAGTTTTGTTTTTCTCTTTGTTGTGATTGATATTCTATTTCTCTTCTTTGAGCATCCAATTGATATTGAGTTATTATTTCTTCGCCAATAAATTTAGTATTGTTTTGCGGTAAAAAAGATTCTGTAACCTCCACTTTTTTTCGTATTTTATTACCCTCGAGTGAAAAATAACCTGAAACTTTATATTTGTTATAAACATCCCAACCCCTACTGGCATCAACATTACCACCTAAAGGACCATAAAATTCTTTTCCATTTTCGTCAACTTGTTTAGTTCTTATTGAACTGCTTGGGTATTTCAAATAAAACAACAATGAGAATTTATTTTGTAGTTCACTACCTTCAGATTCTCTATCTTTAAACGATTTTACAACCCCATTAAATTGTTTGAACCACTCATCCTTTGGTAAGTACAATCTAACATATTCTGTAGCGGTATCACTTGTTTGAAATCTTAAGTAATATCCATTTTGGTCTTTAAAGATTTCTAAACCGCTGTTTTTGTTTTTGAGATAGGTTAAATCCATCGCTGTTGCGGCATTTTCTGATCCACTAAAAAAATCTATTTCAAAAAATTCCCCAAGAACTAAATCGGTAAAAAACCCATCATATTGTTGCATTTCTTGATCATAATGACTTAAAGTTTGTTGTTTGTATAAAAAAACACCACCCCCAACTACTAAAGTTATTATTGCTATTGCAGTTATCATACTTTATACATTTAAATTTTAATTAATTTTGACGGAACAACTAAATGAGTGTTTATAAATTTATCAATTTCTTCATTCATTTTATTATAAACGGCCAATTGTTGTTTCATGAACGCCTCACTATTTGTGTCAATATTATCATCAGTAGGTTTGTTACTAAATGCGTTTATTAATTCATTTGCATCAACAGATCCACCAAACATGTTAAAATCAACAGGTGAACTAACCCCTAATTCTTCAAGAGACACATCGTTCAATTTAAAAAAAATTGTATTACCGTTTAAAATTTTTGATTCCCCGTCGTCTATCGTACAAATTCTATTTTTATCAATTTTTAACTCAGATAGTTGAGAGTCATTAATTTCTTTTGGAAGTGGTATGGTACCAAAAAAACTAATTCCAGGTGTAAATGACATAGTTTTTTTTGCGCATGATTCTATATTAGAAATTCTTAAATCTTTAGATGTGGTACCAGCATTCAACCAAGTGAGTTCTGGCGTTTTGTAAGGTACTCCTTTTGATTTTGGTGTTGTAAAAGTTGGCGGAGATAACTTCAAACCTTCTGTCATTAAAAAAATCATCATCCTCCAAACTTTAGTGGTTGAAGTTTCAGGTGGCATAACACAAACATCCTCTTCCACGCTTGTTACTTTTTGAAACAAATAGGATTGTAAAATATTATCCCATTTATATTTTAAATAAAGTTCTAAAAATGATGAGGTATTCACTTTATTTTTTGAGTTTTTTTCAGAGTTATAATCTTTTGATAAAACCGCTAAAAAACTTTTTAGGTTATTTCCTTTTTGATTTAAAATATCCTCATATTTTTTTTCTAAAGCTTCGACATCTTTCAAAGAGTAAAATTGATCGTATTCAGCATCTGACCCTAATTTTTTATCGTTTATCCCGTATAAATCATTAAGGTAGGGATCCAAAACATTTTCATTTGACATTAATGGAGTTGTCCCAAGGGTTCCTGTAGAATTATAATAATTCTCCTCATTCCAATATGTGAAAATATTTCTTACCATCCATTTATTTGATTCTGTACTATAATTTAAATTTTGGGTAGAAACATTCTTTGCCTTAGATTTTTCTAAATAGTTTTGATAAGACCATTGTTGTAGTCCAAACTTATCGTTTAATGTATAAGGTCCGTTACAATTATAATCACCACTAGATAAATTTTTTGTTTTCAAATAATCTTCAACAATTCGAACTCCTGTTTTGTTGGAGCTGGTTTCAGCTCTCTGTATGACCCAAGACCCAAATTTATTTTTTGAATCTTCAGTAATCTCCAAGTATCCTTTAAATGTATTTGTCCAAGGAAACCATTCTTCTGTCATGGTTGCCATATAAGTCCTTGGCCATCCTGGGTCTTTTTCAAAAGGGTTATCAGTTTGCGTTCTCAATGGTTTTGAATTTTCATATCGATCTAAGGTAAATTCAAAAATGCCTTGGGTATTATTATATAATGACATCATTTCCCAAGATAATTTCAAACAACTATCATATCCAATTGGAATACATTCCTTATCGTATTTTGTCTTAGTAATTTTGATCTCATTACCATTTTTTAATTTAGTTACCGTTGTGGTTGGGACATTGAAATATCTTTCTGTATATTGTTTAGAATATGTTTTGTCACCCTTTGTTTCCTCAACCTCAACTTCTTTTTGGGTTATAACAATAGGATAACATTTTGATGCGGTATTTTTATTTATATACCAATCAAATTTTGCCTCATACCCAACATTATAGTTTGGGTGAGTTCCTGATAATTTTTTACATTGTCTACCAAAAAATTTTTCGGCCATTGGTTTGTCAAAAGAACTCAATTTTTTTATGTTAGAAATAACGTATTTGTACATACCATAACTGTATTCGTTTTTTCTCGCGTTTTCTACAGGATAAATGAATACACTATTATTCGTTTGTAAAGAGGGATATGTTAACAAATAGTCGGAAGGATTTTCTTCTTTCACATCAAAAGAAGTTGTAATTTTTGTTCTTGCCGCGGCCTGCTTTGCTTCTAAATCTTTTGATGCGGCCATTAATTTTATCGCCGTGTACCTACTATACGGATCCATAGAAATCCAAAGTTTGTATGTTGTTTCATCAATATAGAAAGCGTCATTAGGAATTGACTTTGGATAACGACTTTGACTTAATTGACCTGAAGCAATACCAACGGTACCATCACTAGGGCTTGCGTACAAATAATCTAAAGCACTATTTGGGGTTTTTTTTGGGTACTCAAGATTTTTTAGTTTAACCTTTGGCAGTAAAGGTGCTTGTGATGTTTGTGCTAAATATGAGGGAACCTGTTCATCTAAAGTTTCATTCCTATTATAGTTGATCAATTTTAACGACTCAACAATAATTTCATCAATGTTTTTCATAATAATGTATTTGCTTTTCCTCGAGTTAATTTATACAAAGTATTCCATTTTACTTTAGCGTCTAAAGTATTGGCAACACTACGAGCAAGTCCACTCTCCCATTTAGTTACAGTTGGGTACCCCCCACCAGCAGCACCTCCTGATGATGGAGCGGCCGCAGCATCTTCTTCACCCAACTCAGAATATTCTGAAGTCGTAAATTTTTTCATTAAAAAAATTAAATCATTCAATTCCATCTTTTTAAAAAAACTCGGCTTTAGGAATTTTATTAGGATTAACTATATAATATTCATTCAAATAAGATAAAAGTAAATCCTCATCAATTAAAACAAAATCATCGAAATCTTCGAAAAAATCTTCTTCATCTTCGAAGATGTCAATCTCTTCTTTTATCAATTCGAAACCTATTTTTTTAGCATCGTCCAAATTTAACATATCATTTCTTATTTCATCATCACTATCAATACTAGATCTAAACGAAACTTCTAATAGTTTTCTATCTTCATGGTAGTAATATGAAACTATTTCTACTACTTCCATTTTAATTGTATTTTTTAAATCTTTTAAACATGTCTAAGGACTCATTTATTGAATTTTCCAAAGATTCCACGTCTTCTATGTCCTCAGAATTAAAAAATTCATTATATGGTAGATCGTCAAATGTTGTGTACTCTTCATCCTCAAGATCATCAATTGATTGTATATTAAAACTATTTTCTGACTCATCGGTGTAGTCGTCTTGAGTATCAATTATGTCAAATTTGGTATTTTCATTACCAAGGTCACCCAAAGAAATTATAATTTCGTGTTCATCATCATTTGGTGATGGAAGGATATCGTGTAAAAAATTTGCATCGTCCATTTGGAAACTCATTTCAGAATCTAAATCCACCGTTCCATTTTTTAAATCGTTTTCTCCGTCTCCAATTGTGTCTAAAACATTTTCATTAATACCAACATTTTTATAAGTAGATACATTTCCTTTGTTAGAAACCGTAATTCCATTTTTATCGTTTGCTAAATCTTGAATATATAAAGGTTGATTATTTATTTGTTGTCCATACTTGGTAACGTATCCATCATATATTGATTTATGTTGATCAAGAATATTTTCTTTTTCTTCTTTTTTCATTTTAAAAAAGTACTGATTCATTTTTTTGTTTTTTTATAAGTATTTATTTTTTTTTCTTAAATCGTTCTTTACCGTAAAATTTAAACCATAATTGAGCTATATTAGAAGCATCCCTCTGAACTTTTTTAGACACATTACTCAAATAGTTATCCGAATCTTGATCTTTAATTTGATTGGACGCACCCAAAATTAAATTATTTCTAACTTTTTCTGCCAATTCTAAAACCTTCTCAAAAGAGTCCCTTCTTTCATCATTCATCTCGGTGTGATTCAATTCGTATCTATGTAAATCTTGAATTCGATTTTTACCCATGTATAGATAAGGAGAACAACCTACCATATTTATTAATCCTGATTCTCTTAGATTTTCTAAGAATTCATGAATCAAAGTTAAATCGTATAATCTACTTAATTTAATAAATTCTTTGGGCCAAATTTTTTCACTTTCTAATAAAGATTTTTTTGTTACAATAAAACGTTCAGGAACTAAATCGTTATTTGGTTCAGTTTCTATTACTTTCCACCATTCATCAACCCTTTGAGTTATTTTTTTCACCTCACCTGTAATAGGATCTTTTTTTTCAACAGTTTCAAAAGCGTCTATTACAGACAATTGTCTTCCCGTTTTCCAAGTGACTTGGTAATGTTTTTCACCCATAACCGTACTTACTTTTGTCACAACACCAGGTGTTCCCGTTCTGAGGGGAAATGGGTCATTCATTTTTTTACAAACGATTTTGTTGTTGATGCCTTTTTCTATATCTTCTTTAAAAAAAGGTCCATTAAGTTCTAATTTTTGTCTTGACATATAAATAAATATTCGAATATATTTATTATTTGATATGAGAATCACAATAACAGAATCCCAATACAGAAATATTATAGTTGAGAGTAAAAATTCCTCAATAGAAAAAGAATTAGATAAATCAAAGTCCTTCTTCAAAGATTTAGTGATTTCGGCTAAAAATCAGTTAAGTGTTGATTTAAGTTACCTTTTAACATGGGGCGCAACAATTGGTGGTTTTATGATGCCAATTACACATTTTATTAAGACAAATGAAATTGATATTACTAATCAAGACCTTACTTTAATTACTGTAGGTTGTGTTCTAACTTATTTTACGGATAATAAAAAAATGTTATCTGATATTCTAAAAAAAATTAAAGAAAGAAATTTAGTTTCTGAATTCAATTCTATGTTAAGACAATCTGAAAAATTAAAATCAACCTTTTTGAACTTCGTAGAAGGTTTGAATTTATCTATGTATAACATTTCTATGATGATAGGATATACCTTTTTGATTCCTTTATTACCCAAGTTATTAGAGTTCTCAACACATGAATTAAACTCTGAAGATATTTCAGAAATTACAAAAGGTGTTGTTTCTTATTTTGGAAGTACTTTATCTTCAAAAATTATTCATGATTTAATTAAAAAAATAATAAAAAAATTCAAATCTTAATTTATCTGTAATTAAGAATTTTATCTATTACTTTTTTTGCCTCGTCTTCGTCTAAACCATGTATTTCTTTATGAGTGTCAAACCAATTTTTAACCACGTATGTTAAAGGTTTTTTTGTCATAAACGATAATCTTTTAAATCCTTTTAATTGTGCATCTAACTCTTTTGGTTGAGTATAGTACTCAAATGGATCAACAACTTCCTCAAAATCATCTACTGACGAAAATTTAAAACTACCTTTAGATTTTTGTTCAACATGCCTTAATTCATGTGCAATAATTTCATTTAATTCACCAACCAACTCGTACATCATTGATCTTTTGTTATTAGGGTTGTAATCTATTTCTACAGTTATTACCCCTTCTGTATGGTAGTAACTAGCATCTACATAAAATTTATTTACATTTGTATTTTCAGAAATCGATAATTCCACCTGTATATTGTCTTTTAGTTTTGGAAACTCATAATATAATTTATCCTTATGAAGATCTTCAGGCAAAACAAAAGTTCCTTCTTCAATTTGTTTAAAAATTATTATTATGTCACTAACAATTTCTCTAATATAGTTTCTGTAACCACTTCTCTTTTCAGTTAGATATTCTTTGATTTCCACAACTAAGTTTCCTGAACCTTTCAAAACTCTGTGATATTTTCCTTTGGGAATAAAAACTTTGTCACCTTTTTTTAATGTTCTAGGTAATTCATCGTCCATTTGTAATCTCCATCCATCTGATTCTACTATATAAACATCTCTATCGTTTTGATCGAAATGCCATTTAAGTTCATCAGTATCCAAATTTTCAGAAAAAATTCTTTTTTTTATATCCCCCTTATTAATTTCTTCAAATGGGAGATCTTCATTATTTTTAAAATTTGTGTATTTTGGGGGAAGGGGTGGATTCAACATAAACTTTTTATTTAACCAATTTCTGAGTTCATTTTCAACAAATAATTCTGGAACTATTTTGTCATCGGGTTGGTCTGACGCTAAGTTCGCAATATAGTTTGCAAATTTTATTTTATATTTTTCGTTTAACATAGTCATAAGACCATCAGAAACAAAAAATATTTTAGATAAAGGATCTTCAGTATTTAATTCACCTTCAACTAAATCAAAAACTTTCATTATAGTTTTTCCCCACCAAGTTTTATAATTTGAGGTTTCCTCTAAGGTTGGTCTAAAAAGTTTGTTTGCAACCCTAATCCAAGTTGCTCCAAATCCAGCAATTGCAAGTTGAGGTATGAACCAAGGTAATAATCTAAGGAAACCTTTGTACCCACCTTCGGCCATGTGAACACCTATTCTTTTTACTCTCCCTGTTTCAACTAATTCTCTTAACTGACCAAAAGTTATTGGCCCCTGAGAATCACAAAACTTTTTTGAATTACAAATATTATTTATTGCAACATCAGAAGGTTCAATGTCTGCTTCATTAATCAGTTCACGTAGTTTTTTTTGTATTATGTAATTTTTATTTACCAACTTCTTGATGATTTAAGTCCTAATTTTTTTCTATATCTCGATACGTTACATGACCAATATCCCGCAGTTGTTCTATCTTTTTTCTGATCGCAATTGTGTCTGGCTCTAAAAGATTTGGCCCTTGCTTTGTTAGCATTTTTAATTTTTAAGTTCGGGTCCCCAAAAGTAACTTTCTTAATATTTCCTCCCGGTGACTTTACATAAACGGCAAATTTCTTAGGTCCACCTGGTGTTCTAAAAGGACTATTTAGTTTAACATTTTTACCTCTGTGTTTTGCCTCATTTATTGTTTCCTCGATTTCATATGGTGCGTCTAAATAAATTATTTCACCATTTTCCAAAACAATTTTTTTACCTAAGTCAGATTTTATAAACCATAGGTCATCTTCATTTAACTCAATCAAACCTCTTCTATGTAAGTGTCTCACTTCATTGATCAAATCAAAGTATGACTCTGAGTAAACTCTAAAAATATTCTCACTTAATGGTATTTTTTCTTCCAAATGAAACTTCAAATTTTCAGATATTTCACATTCTTTTATTAGTTTCATTGAATAATATTCTTTTTCTAAACTCTCTCGTATGACTTTTTTTAATATTTCCATCATTTTATATATTTATTAGTATAAATATTCAACAAGTATAAACAATAATATTTATTAATATATTTTTTTATGAAACGAATTAGATTAAATGAAAATGAACTCATTTCTTTGATTAAAATGGCAATCAATGAAAACGACAATGTGAATACACCAAGAGAAAAGGAAGTCAAAAAGAAAGTTCATAGGTGCGTACCTGAAAATGTTATTTCACTTGAGGAGATAACAGGAAACCCTGACGATTTTCAAAGATATTCACCAGGAATTTCAAAAAGAAACACTGGGGTTGGACATCTAGTCGACACTTTGGGGGCTTTGAATAACATAAGATTACTGAAAGATATTAAAGACGGTGGATCTCATTTATCCTACGATATGATGCATCATTTGAATAAATTTAGAAATAAAAATTATTACGACGAAACTACAGGTCAATGTCATGGAGCCATGGACAAAATTATTGAATTATATAAAGAAAATGAACATGGAAACGATTTAGTTAAAGACATTCAAAAAATATTAGATTTACAAACAAAAGATGATGAATATACACCATCACCAAGAGCTAAAGAATATCTAAAACAATGTGTCAACATTATAAAAGGTAAATAATTTACAAAATGAGTAAAAAGGTAAGTTCAGGTTCTCCATCTAAAATTAATTTCGGAAAAAAAACTGTAGGTAAGTTAAAAAAGAAATATGGTCCTAAAGAAGAAAGACCAAAAAAATATAAAGGACAAGGTAGATAAAATGAAAAAGAAGATAAATGGTATGATGCACAAATATTGGAAACCAACTCCAAAAAAATGGAGAAAATGGGGCGATTCTTTGTTAGCCGTTGCTTCTGTGTTAGCAATAGGGGGTTTGTGGCAATTTGACAACCTAAAAGACATTTTTACCCCGATTGAAATAAAAATTATGATTGTTACATCAATTTCACTTGGTGTTGTCGGAAAATTTTTAACAAATTTTTTTAAAGAGGACGATAAAATTGAAAATGTCTAATTTATTTGTTATATTTGTAGAATGAACAAAGATTCCACCGAAACAAAAAAAGAAATTATTAGAGAATTTGAGGATTGTACTATTATTTACAAGTATGATTTTAAAAAAAGTAGGGTTTATCCAACTGAAACTGAGATGAGATGGAAAAAAGAATATCTTACATCCAAACTAAAAAGGACAAAATTACCCAAAAAATGAATAAAAAACCCCTAATTTCAGGGGTTTTTTTGTTTATTTTCTATTCATTTTATTAATAATTTGATAAAAATTCTTGATTTGTTGATGTAATCCCATGTATTTCGGCATGTTTTGAGGTAAAATTCCTCCTTTTTGGTTTAAAAAACCGTTTTTTAGTGTAAAAAATAGTTCTTTACCGTACTTTTTCCACCAAATTATAAACATTATTGTCATAAACAACAAAACAAACCCAAAAAACATCAAACTTATTGCTAAAAACACCATTTTTTTCTTTTTTTTATCTAATTAATGTAAAATTTCCATAAAATTCACGAATTTCATCGTTTTTAGGATTTTTATACCTCATTTTCCACGTATAAACACCGTCTTGACACATAATATTGTTATATGTACCGTCCCAACCTACATTAGTGTTGAATGATTCCCATATAATTTGTCCCCAACGATTAAAAATGACGAAAGAATAGTTAAAAATGTCTACTCCTGAGGTAATTATGGGTTTAAATACATTGTTTTTCTCGTCTCCATCAGGTGTAAAGGCGTTCGGTATGTAAAATATGTCATTTGGACACAATTCCAACGTTACAGTGAACGTTTGGGGGTTAGAAACACAACCATTGTCCCATCTAACACCCTGAAATGTGTAAATTCCATCCATATTCCATGTGATTAATAGATTTTGTGTCTGTGTTGTGTCACCAAATACATACCATTCGTTAAATCCACCACTCGGAGAGTTCAAACTGAACGCATCTTGTACGGTATCTCCCTCACATATTTGGTGATACTCTGTATTTTCACCAACAATACCGTTTGTAACGGGAATTATTGATGGTCTTGAGTAAGTTTGTACAAATATTGACGTATCAAACATACATCCTGATTGTGTATAGGTGTATGTAACCTCATCGAGACCAAAAAATCCATTATTTGGACAATATTGATTACCAATTACATTAAATCCATTAAAAATTCCATTAGGTGGGGTTGCAATCAAGTTAATACAATTGTCGTATTCACAAAAGGGACCCACTTGAATAATAACAGGAAGGATATTTAATACAACTATAGAGAAAGTTTGTGGTGATGATTGACAACCAAGTTGATTTACACCAATAACAGATAAAGTATTAGTATAAAAACCCCCATTTACACCAATTACATCCAAGTTTATTTGATTCGTTCCTTGTCCTGACGAGATATTTCCCATTGTATTAGTCCAAACGTACTCAAGGTTAGGAAAAACACTTGAGAGGTTGTATGAATTACCCGTAGAGTTAAAACAAACGGTATCAGATCCTGTAATTGGGTTAATTGATACAAGTAAAGGATCAACTAACGTTGTTGTTTGAGTTGCGGGACAGTTATTTGCGTCTGTAACGGTAACAGAATAGTTTCCTGAACATAAATTGGTTGCCGTTTGAGTTGTTTGACCATTATTCCAAAGGTAAGTGTATGGGGCAAGCCCATCAACAGGATTTACAATCGCTGATCCGTCGCAATAACCAAAACAAGTTGGGTCTGTTGGGGTTACTGTTGGTAATTGTAGAGGTGGTGGGTTTAATAAAGTTGACGTTCCATTATAAACACAACCATTAGCGTCTGTTAGAGAAAAGTTATATGTTCCTGCACACAAGTTATTTAGTGTTAGAGTGTTTGATCCATTAGTCCAATTGATAACATATGGAGCCAATCCACCAATAGGGGTAACAACAATAGTTCCGTCACAACCATTATTACATAAAGGATCAGTTGGCGTAATTGTTGGGGGAGGTAAATTGGGAGTTGGTGTGACTAAAATAGTATCAGGACCTTGACCCGCACCTAAATTACAAGAAGACCACCCAGCATTACATGAAGGATAAACAGGTTGACAGGTATAATAAGCTCCTCCAATAGGTGGTGTAACCGTAATACTTAATCCTGTTCCTATTGGATTTGGATTCCCAATTTGATACCAAGTCCAAGTTGGTTGAATTGGTCCTCCACTTGGGGTCCATCGGTAAGCATTGTTGACTGTAGTCCATTGAGTTGAATTTCTACCAAGAACTGGCACCGCAATATTTCCTAAAAGATTGTGAATTCCTTGAACTGCCGTTCCTCCTGCCCATTGTGGACAATTTGGTTTATTTGCGATGTGATTTTCTATTACGTTGGTAGATTCGTATAGAATAATATGAAAAGTTCCTTGTAAATTAGTACAAGAATACATTGGAACTCCAATCCAACTAACAACTAATTTACGACATGGTGCAACTCCTTGTACTTGGTACCTTACTTGACCCCCGATACCAGGATTCCAATCTTGCCATGGGCCCATAATACAATTTTTGGGCACACCTGCTCCCGCATTCGGAATTGGTGTTGATGTAAATGTTGCTGGTTGAACTCCAACTCCTAATGAAACCCAACCATTGGACCCAATTCTAAATTGTGTAAATGTTTGACCATAAAAACAAAAAGTAAAACCGATATTAAATATTCCTGATTGAACATCATCACTCAACTGAACCAACGTTCCGTTATTCACTTGAGCAACATACGGTATGTTGGTAACTCCATAATTAGAAGTTCCTTGTGGTAAGGCATTGGGACCACATTGTGAAAGATCTGCAGTTAATGTTGTTTGATTTACTCCACAAGGTAAAGTTAAATCAGGTCCAATGTAAGGACAATTTTGTGAGAATACAAAAAAGGGAAGTAATAATAGAAATAAAATGTGTTTCATAAGTAATTTTTCAATAAATACCAAAAATAAACCATATGGTTGTGTTGATTAGAACATAAATTAGCATAGTCAGGTTTATTTTGTAAGAAATAATAGATATTTTTATCTCATGAGGAAAAAACTTTTAGAAAATATAATAAACAAATCTTTGAAGTTGACGATGACAACTTATTTTGGGGAAAATTGTTACGTAAAAGTAAAAAGTTTAGATTTTATAAGAAGTAAAAAATCTCATTTAGTTTGTATTACAATTTTTGTAACGGATATTGAAAAATCTTCTGAAATTTTTCCTGATGGATTGGAAATAATAACAAAATTGGGTTGGAAGGTTATCGGTAGAGACAAACCTTTAATTATTACTTCTTCAATTGAGTATATAAATTAATTGGTGTGTTCTTTTGACCATTCCAAATAGATTGCAACAACCATTAAAATATTTACTAACACACAAAGAAACATTTCAAAAACCCAATGCCAATCAACTTGTGTCATACCAACATGAGTACCAATCCACATAAAAGAACCATATTTATTCATCATGTTTATGATGAAGTATTTAAAAAAATCTTTAATGTTTTTTTTTACCATTTTACATTGGTCCTTGATTTGAATCGTTTGTAAACATTGATTTAATATCTTTGAATAAAGTTAGTAAAGTTGATCCTAGTAATACCCAAGCGGATGTCTTTGTCTCAACTCCCTTTTTTTCCGTACTTAATTTTCCTGATGCCGCTAACAACTGACCTTTTAACTCATCACACTTCAAGTAATCAGTGCCTGTTTTTTTCTTACATTCTAAACAAGATTCAATTTCTTTTTCTCTTAACTTTCCAAGTTCTAAATTTTTTGCAACTTCACCACAACTTCGACATCTTTCTTGGTTTTCATTTTTAGAACATATTTCATAACTAGCATCTTTCATAAGTTCTTGTGGAGATTTCTCATCAGTCACACCTTCAGGTTTTTTTGCGTTCATATCCTGATTTTGACTTGTTGGTGGAGGTGTTGGCGACGGTGGTGTCATTTGTTCAGAAACAACTTTACCTTTTTGATACTCGAATAAGTATTTTATATAATTAATTTCTTCTTTGATAATTGTTTTTTCTTTATTTTCCATTTCAAAAATTTTTAATTTTTTTGTTTACCCAATTTGATATTGGGTCAATTTTATTATAAGGAACCACTTTTTTCATTTTTTTATCTATCACATTATAAATTAAATTTACGACGTTTTTTTTGTTTTGGATATTTTCTTCTTTGATAATAAAGTTATCTATCCTTTTAACTATGTTGTTTATATTTTTTGATAATTTTTGACTTAGCTCGTCTTTTTTGAAAATTATTTTTTTTACGTCCTCTATTATTATTTGCTCTGCCAAGTCACTTATTTTGTCATTGTATTTTTTAATAAAATTCTGTGTTGTTGTCGAAGGATCGATTGATCCCTTTTTCATTTCATTTATTTTTTTTAAAAAATTAATTCTTACTTGACCGTCCAACATATTTTTTGAATCCCTTTCCAATCTTCTATAATATTCTTTGATGATTATGTCGTTACTATCAAGATTTGACGCAAGATTTTTAATTCTTAAAATTGTATCATCATACAACGAATAATTTAAATTTTTGGATTGCAAAATTTCCATTTGGTTGTTTTTAACCAAAATTTTTTTTAAATTCAATTTAAAGTTATTATAATTCATATTCAATAAATATCCAAAAAAATATAACTACACCGTTATTTTTTTTTATCTGATAGATTCAACATTTCAATCATGTCTTCATTTTTTTTAATTACTCTTAACCTTTTTTTCAAATTAACTTTGTTTTTAGGTTTTTTTCCTATTTTTTTTGCCTTGGCCACAATATATATCTATTTACAATTTATGGAATATTCTTCCCACATTTCTTTTATTTTGAAAAAATATTCCTCGTACAATAAATTATATAATTCTTCTCTTTCAGGATAATCTTCATCATCAAAAATATCATATTTTTTTGGTACTTCATCCCCTTCATCTTCATCCTCATCATAATCTTCATCATAGTCATCATTACAATTTTGATCTCGATAAAAAAAACAAAATGCTTCATCAATACAAAAATCGGCATAATTTTCACCGTCTTCAAAGTTACATGGATCATGAACTTCAGTTTGAAACTCAATACTTTCTTTTAACTCAGAGATTCTACGTAATCTTTGGTACATCTTGTGTCTTTGACTTTCAGTGATAATTATTTTCATATTGATAAATAGTATAAAAACAAAAAAACCCTCTGATGAGGGTTTTATTTATAAAATAGTTCAGAATCAATATCTTCCATATCTTCTATTATATACTCGTCGTCTTGATTCTGTTTGAATTCCTTTACTTGCCATCATAGATTGTAGCGCAGTTGCAATCCCCATAATTTTTTCATTTTGTTTTGTAAATTCATCAAAACAAGCTTTTAAGTTAGAAGTTTCCTGTCCTGTAGATTGGTCCACTTTAGTTTTACAAGCTTCTGGTAAAGTAACTCCTTTTTCTTGGAAAATTTGTTCAACATCAGAGGTCATTTCTTCCTCTTCTTTAATTATATTTTGAATTAAGTTTATTAATTCGGATTCTGTTAATTTTAGGTATTTGCTCATTTTTGATGAATTTTTTATTTTTATTATTTTTATAAATATCTGCTTACTACAAAAAGTTAAATATTTTCGATGTCAAGAATAGTAACTCTATGGCCATAATCTTTCAGAGTAATTTCCATCTCGTGTGGATAAAGTATGTTATTTGATAATGTCTCAACTAAATCTATTTGTTTTTTATCAACCTTTACGGTAACTAAAACTGTTTGACCGTCCTGATTTAAAAAAGAAACACTAGATCTACCGTAATGAGAATTTAATAAATTCTCTTTATCATAAGAGTAATGACTTCCCAATTTTTTTGTGTCTAAAATTTTTTTATTTTCTAAATGTATGATACGATATAATAGTATTTCTTTAGGAAAGGAATTCATTAAGTCAACTAAACTCTTGAGTTCTTCTTTTGCAGATCCTTGGTCATAACCCATATCTTGATACAGTGACAGTAAATGATTAACAAATTTTTTTGGGAGTTTCATTATATTAAAATTACATTAATTTGTAGTATTTTTCGAAAAATATTTTTGGAATTTCGGTGTGAAATTTATTAACAAACTTTGCTTTATCTTCCATTTTTCTTGCCAATTTTTTAATATTGTCATAAACGTGTGATTGAGCCAATGAATTCCAAAAAAGATCATTTCCATAAATCATTCTAACATTTGATAAATCATTCACCAAAGATCTACCTAATGATTCTTTATCTAAGTAAGGATCAATCAAACCTATAAAATATCCTCGATTTATATATTTGGTCGGTATTCTCCCACCCAAAGAAAATCCAATAATAGAAGTAATTTTAATTTTTTGATTGTATAAAGTAGAGGTCTTATCTTTTGTTAATAATTCTAATTGTGATTTTACGTCCTCGAATTTATTATTATATTCAGAAATTACAACTGTTCTTAGATCTAATAATCCTGAAGGTAATGTTGAGTAGTCGACCCCAACGTTCAAAAATCCATTGAATACCACACATATTTCCTTAGGGTAAGTGTTATTTTCTTCTCTTCTATAAATTTTTAATTGATACCTTTCTTCTAAAATAGTATTTTGAGATATTTTTTTAAACTTTTTTTTAAACTCCTTTGGCGCTATCATATCTCCGACCAAAGGAATTTTAGAAACATCTAATTTTCCAACAATAGGTATGTCTAAAGATGTATTTTGTTCAAACAAATTATTGTATTGATCCTTAGTTAATTTGAGTTTCATAATAATAAATATAATGGCAAAGAAAAACCCTTGAAATTATCTTCAAGGGTTTTTAAATATTAGTTCGAACTTTAAAAGTTACCTCCTGCAATTCCAGGAAATGTTCCAATATTTATGTTTGGTAATTGTATATTATCCATACCGATACCTAATTCTTTTGTTATACAAGCCACAATAGAAGTAACTTTAGTTGTGTCAATTTGTTGATTTTTTAATTCTTGCATACATTTCGCTAAATCAGGAGTTTGACCAGGTACAGGGGACGCTTTACATGATGGACATTTTTCTAAATCAATTCCTGTATCTTTGAAACATCTTGAGACATCTTCTTTAACAAGAGATTTATTTGCAAAATATCTTTGTTCTGACAACAAATTTAATTGTTGAGTTTGTCTTATTTTTGATTGACTTCTTGTATTCATAAGTTTTTTATTTATAAATATCAATATAATCAATAAAATTAAGTGGCGTATACAATATTTACAAAAGCCCAAAAAGATCCGTTTGAATATCTAACACAACAAGCGACTTGTGTATATAAATCTTTACCAAACAACTTAACAATTTCGTCGGAAAAAAACCGTCTTTGAGTTCCTTTATGCATAATTGAGCTTTCCCAAATTTTGATCATATCGTTGGCCATTTCTTGATACGTTTTATATTCAACAGTACTCATTACTCCATTTTCAGAATAAGCAACGTGGGGGGTAAATGGATAATTGCCTTTATAGTTTTTCCAAACTATTGGAATGAATAATTGTTGACACTTTTCACTTTTGAAAAAATCTTTAACGTCGTTGTGATATAAACGATTTTCTTTGACAATTTTTTCACAATTTGGTTTACTAAAAAGTTTGTAAACATCATCAGACCATACCCATTTCATAGATGTTTTATAATCTTTAACACCGGAATAACATTCTTTTTGAAGTTTTCCACCACCAGTGTATTGTATAGTATCTCTAAAATGTTGTAAAGTTTCAAATAAAACAACTTCAGCCCGTTTAGAGTCAAAATTATTATAATCGATTACTTGAGATAAAAAAGTAAAAGGTAAAAGAATTGTAAGTATCAAAGTTTTCATACTACAAATATACTTTTTTTTTCAAACGTTACAAAAAAAAATTTTAATTTTTTTTATAGATTTGGGTTTTTACTTAGTGAAAATGAAATTTTACTCAATCCAACTATTTGAATATCGTTGTTTTCGCCTCCAGTACCAACATTTGAAACTTTAAATTTATAAGGGGTTATTTTAAATACAGAATTTGTTTGATCTAAATTTTTTTGAGGTGTAATCCATGGACCAAAATATATATTTTGTTTTTCAAAGTTCAATTCTATACCTGAAGTTGATATTGTAACCTCGGGATTTTTGTCGTCTGTATCAAAGTAAAAATATTTTGGATAATCTTCACCTAGTTTATCTTCTAAAACTTTACCATCAAAAAACATTCTTGCCCCTCCCGCTTCTTTTCTACAAGGAATTTTGTAATCGCCAGTTATTCCTAAGTCACTACTAAGGTCCCAAACTAAAGGCCATTGATTTTTACACCAAATAAAATTTCCTTTTTGACTGTCACAACCCATAACTTCAGAATCCCAACAAATTCCTTTTTGGCTCATTAATGATTGAGGGGCTTGAGTTTTTAAATTTACCATTATTGGTTGATTTCTATCATCTACCAACATTCCGTTTCGTCCTTCTTTTTCTTTTCCATATGCAATATTTTCTTCGGTGGCAATACCTAAAACTACCGCCCATTTGTAACACATAGGTCTTTTTCCTACAGAACTAATATTGGAGTTGTTTGATTTATCGTCGTCGGGATTTGGTTGAGGGTCAGACAATGTAAAAGTAGGTACAATTATTTCAAATCTTCTGTCAGGTTGTGTTTTATCAGTTCCGTTAGGATTTTTTTGATCTTCGCTTTTACTAGGTTTTGGTCCGAAAGTTTTATTCCCATCGGCCCAAACAATTTTACTAAATTTGTTTGTTTCGCCCATACCAACAGGATCATAGGTTAACTCTGCAAGTATACCACCTTTCTTTTTTAGTTCAGAAACAATAACTTCGGCTCTTTTTTGTGATAAACATTTATTATAAGTTTTTCTTGGTCCTTTTCCTGTCCCATATTGAGCACACTCAGCAACTGTACCACCGTCAGGAAAATTAGAAGATGCGTCAATTGAGGAATACGCCCTAATTGTAATCGGTTTTGATTTTAACCAAGTATAATATTTTTCTTTAACATCAGGTCCATAATCTTCCTCAACTCCTGTTAAAATTTCATTTGCAAACTTTGTAATTGCTTCAGTTCCACCAGAAACTAAATTAAGTGAATCGAACTCAAAAGGTTCAGTCGCATCTACATCAATATCAATTGATACCGGCACTTTAGTTTCCGTATCTTCTTTATTTGAATTTTCTTGTTTTGGTGTCGAAACTGTGATACCCTCGTAACCAATGGCTGAAGATGCCGCTTCGATATAAACTATTTTTCCTGCCTCGGAAAAAGATCCTTCATTTTTAAATTTCCCAAATGCCGATGCGTTAGTCATATCCAACGTACCCGTCCAGGTATTTCCAACTTTATCTAATGATGGAATTTCATTTTCTGTGAGGGTTTCTTGTGGGTCGTAACCCATAAGCATTTTCATTTTTTTTAATTCAGTTTCTAACAAAAAATTTCGCATAAATTACTTTATTTAATAAATATATAAGATGTAAAAAAAAATCCTCAATATTAGATATTGAGGATTCTTTATAAATATGATTATCTTAATTAAGATTTTGTTGTTGGGGTTGCTACACTTTGAGGTTGTTGAGCGACTTGTGGTGTTGGGTTTGATCCTTGTACTTGATTTGCGACTACATTAGCCATACCACTTGTCTGTCTAAGTTGTTTTGTATCGTAGTAGCTTGGGAGTACGCCTACTGATAAAACATAATTAACTTGCCTTTTATTTTTAGAATCTAAAATAAGCTCGTTATTTATGTAATCCAAAGAAAGATCTCCTCTCTTAAGAGGAATACTGAATGACAATACATCACCATTAACAGTAGCGTTTGTAATCGGACCAAATTGTTTCATCCCTCTACCCGCTAGTGTAAACTCATAAACAAAAGTTCCTGCGGATAAATTAGGAATTCCTTTTATATCTACATTTAATTTCGATCCATCAAAATTAAATGTTTTGTCATTCTCTTTTACCGGTGTGGTTAACGCAGTATATTCTAAAGTTACAGTTGTGTTGATTGTATTTGGGTCTAATTTTTCAGGAGTAGGATCACCTTGTTTCCACTTCCAGCTTTGTTCGGACAAATATTGACGTTTAGTGGCATTTTTATGCATGTTCAATATTCTTGATTTTTCTGATTCACTAATTAAAAATTTACTCATTTTTTTATTTTATTTTTTTTATAAATATTTGAAACTTTCAAAAAATTATTTGGTGGGGTAAAATCCATGATTTTTAAAAAACCATTCCCTTTCATCATAATATTTTGAAGAGTCGAATTTGTAAATAAATGAAGATATTCTGATATTTGGAATTCTTAATCTTTCTGGTAAATTTAAAATTAATTTGTTGAAATAAAATTCAAATTGTTCGTTGAAATCGACTAATTTTTTTTGATCGTCAAAATTGAAAGGTGTAAATAAAAACATCATTAAATCTTTATTGTGTAATGAATCAAATAAGTAAGGATAATTGTAGTATGTCTCATGAAAATCCGTGTTGAAGTATTCTTTTACCTTTTCTAAATCTACAACAACAACTGTATTTAAAGTATCTTTGCCAAAATATTTGGTCAAATCTGTTAAGTAAAAATCTAAAACAAAAGGGTATTTTCTTTTGACCAATTTTTTTAATTTATCGATTACTACTTCTTGCTCTTCTGATAATTCATATGTTGATTTGTATTTTTCTTGATCATTTTCATTTATTGAGTTTGATTCTGAATTAAAATTTAAAACTTTTTGATATCCAGTATCTTCCCAATCTTCTTCTCTTGTTATGTAACTTAAATACATGTCGTCACCCCAAACAATAATTTCTCCATAAGCACCCTGTGATTCATTCCAATAAGTCTCAACAAAAAAATCCATAGTTGAATCAACAACTTCATAAGCATAAGTAAGGTATGGTTCTTTTAATCGATATGATCTATAATCGTCTTCAAATTCGATATCTGTTTCGTCCCACCTGCCGTCAAATGACAATTTGTATTTACCTCCATAATAATTTTGTAATCCATGAATATTCTTTCTTAGATCTGAATTTAAATTAAATATATTTTCTTCTGATTTTACTTCTTTGTTTTCTTTTACAACTTTATGAGACGCACCAAATGTTATTGTTTTTAATGGAACCGATATGTCAACTCTTAACTCCCAATATTCGTCTAAATCAGTGTCTACGGTATAGTAAATTTCATCAAAATAATTCTCAATTAATTTATCAATTTGTTTGACAAGGGCGGACGAAATTCTAGGGTCGCCCCCCCAAGATCCATGTTGATTACCTTCGGAATCACGATATCTAATATAAGTGTCTTCTGCTTCTCTTCTCTTTTCCTCTCTACTACTATAGTACAACCCGCTACCACTATAATTACGTATAATAAGTAATTCTGTTATTTTAGCATATTTCAAATAGTAAAAAATATAATTTTGTATCAAGTCCATTTCTATATTATAAATATAAAGAATTAATATAATAAAAAACCCCTCTTGTAAAAGGGGTTTATATTTGATCTAAAAATGATAATTTTATTTTTTTCTTCCTTGACAATGAGCTCTTTGGGAGAAACCTTTTGGATTATTACAATCAATTGATTTTTTGTATTTTTGTGACCATCGTTCACTCAGTGGTTCTTCTATATCTTCAGTTTCATCATTGTCTACAGGGGGTTCATCTGTCACTTTTTCTCTACCTACTTCAGATGATAAAGCCCCAAATAATGGACCTCCCATACCAGCAGCAACAAGTGCCGCTTCAAGTACTTCTTCGCCAGCCATGACACCTATTGTGGATCCAACTATAGCACTTACAATTGTTGCAAGTCCATATGTTGCAAGTTTTCTTTTTAAAAAGTGTTTTTTTGTTATTTCTTTTTTTGGAGCTCCACTATAATCGTAGTATTTGTAATTTTCGTTTACACTTCTTTCTAAAGATTTTTTAATATCCATTGCAATTTCAGGATGATTCTTGAAAAAAGACACTAATCTTCTAAATCTTTTGTCTTGTTTGAGGTTCATAGACGTAAAATCGGATTCTGATCCTAAATCTTCCGATTGACTAATCCAATTTTCTTCATTTTCTTTTACAATCCGTCTTACAAGACGAGTTAAATCAGATTCTGTTAATCTTATGATTCTTTTCATAATTTTATATTATAAATATCTGAATAATTTTATTTTTTGAACTTAAATCAATTCCAAAGCTTGGTTGTGAAGAAAGTTCATATATTTCTTTTGTTTCAAATTTTTAACTTCATACATTACCTCCTCAAGTATTTCCAAAATTTCGTCATTGGTTAATCCTTTTAAGTCCTCGTCCGTATAACCATAATCAGTTAGAAGATCTTTTATCTCTCTGAAAACCGATATTATTTCGCTTTTTTTTTAGAAATGAAATTAGATTCATATATTGACCTGTAATTTTCGTTTAATGGTTGATTATCTAAATTTTTTCCAATTGATGAATAACTAGGTAAATTTTGATGAGGTTCATTTTTACCTATTGGAGGATTGATTACTTTCACACGTTGTGAGGAAAACATTGAGTAGTAATTTTCAACTTCTTTCTCTGTAATATTTTTATTAGATCCCCATCCCCATGAGCCTTGAACAACAAACAATTTTGCATTTGGAAATTTTTCTCTCAATAATGAAACTAAACCTTTGACATCATCATTTTTGTTAAATCCTCCATTGGTACCAATTGAGATTGCAATATTTTTTATCACAGAAGATCCTCTATGAGATTCAACCGCATTTTTTAACCAAGACAAACCTTTTCCTGGCGACCATAACGATCCCATACTACCCTTTTCAGACATGAGGTTGAATTTAGAACTTTTTTTAGCAATCCAAGCACATTGAGAATCTCCAATTATAATGTTTTTTGGTCCAGATTTTTTTGGTTCTTCTTTTTGTGTCTTTTCTTTTTCTTTTTCTTTCTCTTTAACCTCCATGATAGTTTTTTTGACAATTCTGTAAAGGTCTGATTCTGTTAATCTTATAATTTTTGTCATAATTTTTTTTTATATAAATATATTCTAAATAAAAAAAACCCACTTGTTGTGGGTCTCAAATTACATTTTTTTATTTTTAGGTTTTGAGGTCGGAAAAGTTCCCGTGATCACAATCTTATCCAATTTTTTCTCGGTGTATGATTTTACCTGTTCTATTTCTTTTTGTAATTCATTTTCGTGTAAATGAATCTGATGTACTTCTTCATCAATGTGTTTATTGGTCTTGTCAATTCTTTGCATTATAGTCCTTTCAACCATGGTTATGTCTTTAGATATTTCTTCTAAAATTCTTCGAGTTTGTTTTTGTTTTAGCTCAAGATCTTTTTCAAAGTTAATTAATTTTTTACTTAACTTTTGAATTTCAAATGAACAAAAAATAATGAAAGTGGTTAAAACAATTCCAAAGGTAATAAGTATACCAAAAACTAAAGATTGTGAATTCATATTTTTTAATAAAAATATATGTTTTTTTTTATAAAAAATAAAGTACAAAAATTACCACTGAGGGTCTGAGTTCTTATTAACTGTATCAATTACGTTTATTGAGACATCTAATCTGAATCTTCTTTTGATACTTTGTCGAATGTCGTAGATCATACTTTCAAAAAATTCTTCACCATGATAATTCAAAGACCAATAATATATTTTACAATCAATTAAAAACAAACTACTTTTTTTTGGTGGATATGATCGAAATGATGTCGAGTCAGTTTTCAATACATTCGAAAATTCCAATTTTTCTACTAATCCGCAAACAAAACAAGATTCTAAATTTAAGTAACTTGGTATATCCTCTAAAGGTTCGTCACAAGATTCTTGAATTTCGCGAAATGACATTTCACAAAATTTAATTATTGTTTGACTAAATTGAGATTCTGTTATTAAATAATTCATATCAATTTAAAGTTTCCTTGTATCTTTTTTTCAAATAATCATAATAATTTGTCTGAATAAACCTTTGTAACTGATTCCTAAATGTTACAAAGTTATCGTTGTCTTCATCATCCCTTGGCTCCATGTCATTTTTTGCGATCAATTGTGCAATTGTATATGATATTGTTGGTATAAACTCATCCAAATGTACTTTATTGGTACCAAAAGCTCCAGGTCCAGTATCCAAAACTCTATAAATAAATTCATCGTCGTCAACATATTTTTTAAAAAGGTCTTCTATCATATTAACCCTTCTGATCAAATGGAATTGTGACTCATTAATAATAATTTTCATGTATTTAATTATTTGTCTTTTTTTGAAGTTTTTTACTTAAGTTAATAATTGGAATTGGCGTTCCAACAGGATAAGGAAAACCTAACTTAGCGGCAGTAACAGAGGTCATTCCATTTTTAACAGGTATTGATTTTCGTAAAGGTACTGCAGCCTCATTTAGTGGGCCGTAAACTTTTGCAAGAACAATTCCATTTGATGTTGTGTCAAATATAATACCCGGCATTGCAAACATATTACTTTCACTTGTATTTGGGTCATCTGTGTTTATTATAAATGATCTGTTGATGGGTTTCATAAGTTCCCATTGTTTAGTTGATGGGTTAAACTGTGGTATTGTAGTTGTTGAATCGTAATACCAAAACAAAGACCATACGGTCTGACTAGTACCATCAGGTGTTTCGAAATTTTGATTAACATTAAATTTACCAAAACTTTGGCTCAACCCTTCCATTACTAAATTGGAAATTGATGGTCCATGTAATACAGGACAAATTGCACAACCTTCATCATACTCCTTTCCTTGTACTATAATTTTACGACCTGTAGGTACTGCACCTGATGCACCACAAAATGCAAAAGATCCACTATGTATCTTAACAATTTTATTTGACTCAATACCTTCAATTTTTTCTTTTTTGGTTTCTGTATTACAACCAACTAACATGGTCATAGTAATAATAGTTATAATTAGTTTTTTCATATTTTATAAATACCAATAAAAATAAAAAACCCCTCAAGGTGAGGGGTATAAATAATTTTCACAAAATATAAATCATTTTAGTTAACAGCGACAGTTGTGTCAGGTTTCACAGTTTCGCTAGAATTTGGAGTAGAGTCCTGAACTTCAACATTGTTAGTTGCTGAATTAGAGGTTTCGCTTTTTTGTTCTCCACCACAAGACGTAATCAAAAGTGTAAAAAGACCAACAAAAAATAAATTTTTCATTTTTTTCTTATTAGATTTTAATAGTTTATGTTTGTTAAGAAAAGTTAACAAATATAAATACATTAATCAAGGTCTTTTACATTTTTTTAAAAATATTTTTATATCAAATTGATTCAAATAAAAAACCCACCGTTTTCAGGTGGGCTAATAAAATTTGACAAACATTATAATCTATAAGATTGTTCTGTTAAAAATCTTAATTGATTTTGTAGTTTTTTAATTTCCTCTAATTGGCGATCGTTTAAATTTATTGACTCCCCTTTAATTTGAGAAATTTTATTTTCAATTTTTGTAAATTCATACATCAATTGATTGTATTTCTGCGCTTTTTGTTCGTTTGTCATTTTAATTAAAATTCGTCGTCGTCGTCTTTATCAAAAAAACGACCTCTCATAGTTCCAAAATCTTCATCATCGTCGTCATCAGAAAAATCTTCATCATCGTCGTCATCAGAAAAATCTTCATCATCTTCGTCATCAGAAAAATCTTCATCATCTTCGTCATCAGAAAAATCTTCATCATCGTCGTCATCGTCAGAATAATCATCATCATCGTCAGAATAATCATCATCATCGTCAGAATAATCATCATCATCGTCAGAATAATCATCATCATCGTCAGAATAATCATCATCATCGTCAGAATAATCATCGTCGTCATCGTCAGAATAATCATCGTCGTCAGAATAATCATCCCAACAACCCATTACATAATCGTAATATTCATCTTTAAACTCTTCTAATTCTTCTTCAGACATGTCTTCACCCATTTCATCCATACAAACACTAAAAACTTCTTCAACCCACTCTTCAGCGTCATCAAAATCTTCCTTATCTATATCTTCTATACATTGATCTAAAATAGACATAACGTCATCTTCATCATTTTCTTTGGATTTTTTACCTTTTTTTTCTGAAATAATTCTTCTAACTAAGTTAGTTAAATCTGATTCAGTTAATCTCACTATTTTTTTCATTTTTTTTTATTATAAATATAAGTTAATTGTAAAAAACATCAAATTTTATCCTTTGTGTAAAATTTCATGTCAAAATTTTTATTTGATTTGAATGGGATTCAGTCAAAAGTAAGTATTGTTTCATTATTTTTAAATATTTTTAAAATTAATTTCTTTTTTTATAAATTCTAATTTAGTTTCCATATCTTCTAATTGTTTATCTTTGGTTTCAAATAATTGTTGAGAATGATTCAAATCATTTTTTAGTTTTTTTTCTATTTTAAGATCTTCCATAAATTTTTCTTTAATCCCTTTAAATTCCAAAAATTCTTCTAAACTTCTGGTAGGAAGATTCCACCGATTTAAAATAATAACAAAGGTATCATAAGCGTCTTGAACATCATTAACAAATTTAACATGTTTGTCTTGAGAGTATTTTCGAGTTTTACGTCTTACTGTACCATATAGTAGGTTTACTTCCGATTTAAGGTTTTGATATTCTTCAAAATTAAATGACTGAAAATAAGAAAGTTGTTTTTCGTAATAATTTGTGTATAAATTGTAGGTATAATTTTTAATTAATTCTAAAAATTTTTTTAACAAATCTTGTGGGATATATTTTTTGACAGTTTTCAATTCAATTTCATTGTCAATAGCGTTCCAAGAAGTGAATTTACCTGTTAATGCTTTTGAGAGATAATAATTTTTATACTCAGGTGAAATATCATTTACATTAAAAAACGGTTGATCAGGATGGTATTGAATAACAACTTTGAAATAATTAGGCGATTTTTTTTTATTTGGAATTGGCTCTTGTATTTTATCAATTATAAAAAAAAACAAGTTTTCAGAACTATAATTGTTAAAATAATTATTTGTTCTTGATGAAATACACCATTTCGTATTTGCACCGTATTTACAAGACGCCTCACTTGTTTTTGGTCTAACTAAGACATACCTATCATCTTCATATAATTTTTCAACACCAGAAGAAACTATTTCTCTTTTTGATAATTTCAAAATAGCTTCATTATACTTTTTTAAAAACTCATCATAATCATATTGATATAGATCTTTTTTTTCAAACTTATGAGGATTTTTATCAAAATATGACACCATAGTAATTAAATCTTCGTAATCAATTTTTCCCAAATTTTTCAACCAAGTTTCGAAAATCCATTTGAAATATTTTTTTGATTTTGATGGGTCTTGGTTATAAATGTAATCTATCGTATCGAAGTAATCGTCATCATATTGTTTTTGTAAATCAGAAAGTTTGTCTTCAAATAATATTCTATTTGATGTTATTTGATCAATAACTCTTCGAACTATATTATTTTTTATAAATCCTTGGCTCATACTATATAAATACTTAAAAAAAGAAATGATTACTCATAGTGTAGATAGTACAAATACTTTGGTCCTAAATTTATTTTTTCTACAACATTGAAAATGTTTCTATTCGTTTTCCACTGAACTGTATTGAAATCTTGTCCGAGTTCTATTGCTAATTTTATATCATAAAAAATATTCACCTCAATAGCTTCTGGATCTCTATAGTCCAATGTTATTTTCTTAACACCATAAAATTTTAAATTATTTAAAACTCTTTCGTATTTTTTCAAAACATTATCAAATTGACTTTCAGAAATAATAATTTTCATGTTAACAATCTTTTGTTTTTAGATCATAGAATTCCTTAATTTCATTACCGTGTTCATCAAGTAACAGTTTAATAAAGTTTTTAACTCCAATATCACCATAGATAAATTCAGCTATGTCGTGTCCATAATTAAAGTCATAATGACGCGTTATTTCAGCAACCATATCTTCCATAAAACTATAAAACGTGGGATATTCCCAACAAAAGTCAATGTCACCATAAAAAGCACCGTCATCTGCAATCATGAGTAACGCTTCATTCAATATTTCGTAAAATCTTCTTCTTAAGAAAGCATGGTTATATTGTCTTTCAGAAACAATAATTTTCATATTAATAAATACTTTAAAACAAAAAACCCCACCTTAAAAGATGGGGTTTTAAAATTTAGTTTTTTTTTAATCAAATATATCTTTGAGTTTGTTAAAAAATACTTTTCCTGCGGTTTTCATCTTGTCCCATAGGTCTACTTCATCATCAGCTTTCACATTTCCTTCTTCCGTTTTTTCTTCATCGTCAAACAATTTCAAAAATGATTTTTTAAAATTTGGACCAAGATCTTTATATTCGACCTCCTCTGGTTTTTTTGCAGTTTTGTTTATTGCAGATTTAAGGATATCCAAAGGATCTTCTCCTGAATAAAAACCTTGATTAGTTTTGTATATATTATAATGTAAATGAGGTGCAGTACCTTTAGCGTTTCCAGAATCACCCAAGGTTCCTACTTGTTGTCCTGCAAAAACAAAGACACCTTCGTCTACAGTTCTTGAATCTAAGTGCCCTAACCAATGAGAATAACCTGTTTCAGGATCCTCTATTATTACCGTTAGTCCATTACCAGCATATTTTACTCTTCCATTAACAGGGGCTAGTATTGGTGTACCCCTTTGTCCAAAAATATCAATTCCAATATGTCCCTTTAAATGACCTCCTGAACCAGCATAAGTTGGTTTAGTTGAGAAGTCGCTATTTGCAGTTCCCATGGGATTACTAAAATTATCCCAATCATCATCATAACCAATATTGTATCTTCCTCCTTGAATAGGAAAATTACTTAGTGGGGGTAAAGATTCACTAATAAGTGGTTTGACATTTCCAACTTTAGATTCAAGTAATTGATTAAATCTTTTTTTATCCATAATTAATTTATTAATAAATACTTTGGTAAAACAAAAAACCCCACCAATTAGGGTAAGGTTTTACATTTTATGTACAAAAAATTAACCCATATTACCCATTTGACCTCCAGTATAGGCATAAGTTGCTTTAGGTACAGTTTTAAACTCTTTTTTGCGATCTCTCTCTCTTTTTCGCATACAATAGGTTTCTTTAAGATCTCTGTACAAATCTTGATTATACATCATTTGAGAACCGAACGAAAGTGCTCCTGTCGAATCTGTACATTTCAAAGTTAATTTACTGCCACCCTCTAAATCTACTGTAATATCATTTCCATTAACGTTGACACTTGCAATTTTTACTTTATATGCAAAATCTGTTTGCATTTCTTTTTTGTTTCTGTAAAGATTTATTGTTTCACCAATAAATTTATTTTCTTCATTTTCTCTTATAACTCGTCTAACGATACGAGCCAAATCGTTTTCGGTTAATCTTATAATTTTTTTCATAATTTTTTTTATTTTTTTTTAATAAATATATTGTAAAATAAAAAAAATCGTACTTAGAAAAACTTATTCATCATCTTCGTGTAGTTTATCAAAAAAATAACCTACGATCCAAGAACCAAGTTGAAAACAGCCTAAAAGATACAAAACAAATGGAGGAACGTATAAGATAACAAGAAGTATCGTTACAAAAAAAGAGAGATATATAGAGAGTGTTCTCAAAGTTATTTTAAATTGAATGGTTTCCAAGATAGTGATTCATCAGACGTTAGATCACAAGCAATTTCAATGTTACTAAAATTAGTGATACAGGTATCAGAAGTACTTGATGGTTTTAAAAAAAAGTTTTTTAAATTATTTGATTCAATAAAATCTTGTATAACTTTTAAGTCATCCTCAATCATTCTGATACGATGTTTCAAATCTTCTATTTCATTTTCCATATCATAATGATAAGAAAAATAAAAAAACAAATCAATTTAGTTTAAATAAGAAAATCAATTTTACCAATAACGTTGATGATTACATTTACGGACAAAAAGATTTCTGATTTCATTTCCATATTCTGAGTGAAAAATTTGATATAAAAGAGATAGATCTATTTTGGATCCTCCATTAGTTGTGTTATCATTAAAAAAATCCCAATTTTTATCAACAAATATTTCAATTGATCTACCTCTGACATTTTCCAAAAAAGTATCTGGATCATAAGATCTACACCACCAAGGATCGTCTGTGTTTAGTTCATACCCTTCAATCTGATCTTCAACAATTTCTATAAATTGTTGTATGCGTCTAATAACATATTTTTGATTTTCAGAAATAATAATTTTCACAATAAATTATTTTTTAAATAAATATAAAAAAAACAAAAAAAGGTGGACCCGTTTATCTGAGATGACAACTTAAGTAAGATATTAAATAAAACAAAAAAAACCCGAAGGGTTCGGTCGGTCGAAAATTCCGACGAAGTCGGTCAAACGGTTTATGCCCCCAGAACAAAAGTAAGAAAACTATATAGAATGTTTAAAAATACTCAAAGAAGAACTCTTGCCGTAGTTATCCAAATGATCATATACTTCCATTTCATCCCCTCTGAAATAAAAGGTATCAATAAAAGACCAAAACTCACCTGAGGGAAGAAGAATTAATCCCTCAGACCAAGTAAAATCAAAAGGATAGATTTTAGAATCGCTATCAATCTCATAAGAATGAATGCCCCCTTTTGATTCATCAACAGAGAAATAAACATTATGTTTAGATGAGGTTTCAATTAAGTACTCCTTGTCATCAGAGGGATATAAAATATCATCAATTGTAAATTCCAAAACCATTTCATTATTTTCGTTATACAACTCAAAATGAACGGTACCGTTATTTAAGGGTTTGCTCATATGTAAAAGATCCCCGTCATACATATCAAAGTCCTCAATGTGGGTATCAATATCCCACCTGATTTGCGAGTAATCTGAGTCATCTTTTTGTTTCAAATCATCGATGATTTTTGTTTGCTCATGAGTTAGTGATTTACAAACAAACTCGGCTTCCCAACCATAAACATTAAGAGTGTATTTCATGAATATATTTTGTTCTTAGAAATTTAAAAACAATAAAACTAATTGTCAAATAAAAAACCCCACCTTAAAAGATGGGGTCATTAATTATACTTCAGTTTTTTTTAAAATCTTCTTTTGTATCTTCTTGATTCGGTCATGTTTGATTGTTTAGATCCAGTAGATGCGTAAGCATCACATTTTTTCTGAAATATAGCTGACGCTTCATCAGTCAAGAAATATTGTTGACTAAATAACGTGACATAATTTCTGTCACAGTGAAACGATCCACTTTCAAGTTTGTTTTTACCTGCAAAAAAATAAAAGAATTCTACGTCTTCGTCCTTTACACTGAGATCATAAACATTAATATTATGACTTCTTGTGTTATCTTCTTTGTCTATTTCTGATTGAAAAACTTTCATCAAATAAGGGTCTTCATAAGTTCCAGATCCTGAAACTGCTTCTGATAAAACTCGTCTAACAATACGAGCCAAATCGTTTTCTGTTAATCTTATAATTTTTTTCATAATTTTTTTTTATTTTTTAAATAAATATATTGAAAAATAAAAAAAATCATTCTAAATAAAAAACCCCTCTTTAGTTGGAGGAGTTGTCAGGTTATATTAGTTCTTTTTATTTTCAATGTACCGCCTTAATTCATCTTGTTCTTTTCTATCAGTAATTTCTAAAAAGTCGTAGAAATGTTTTTTACTGATTTTTCCCTCCTTGTATAAATTATAAATTTGAATAAGATCGGATTCTTTGTTATTATCTTTTGTCTCATCCATTCTACGTCTAGAACGTGATCTCATATTTTGTCTTATTTGATTTGCTGATTCCATTTCATCTATGATAATTCTAAGCATATCAATTTTCTCTTCGTTGGAAGATGTCGAGTTACTTAGAGTACTCATGATCTGTGAGTATAAATCATTATCGTATAAATTTTCTTTAATAATGTTTTGAATCAACTTGGTTAATTGAGATTCTGTAAGTTCTATTGTTCTTTTCATATTAATAAATATACTAATCTATAATATGGAAAATTTTTCCAAAAATTTTTTTTTGAGTATTTGGGTTTTATTTAAAATGGGGGTCGTGTTTTATAGAAATAAAAAACCCCTTCCGTTGAAAAAGGGGTTAGTATATTAAAGATTACACCATCCGAGACAAATCTTACCGAATGTAATCTTCTTTACAAATAAACAAAGATATTTTTTCATAATTATTTTATTTGAATTGTTGTTAGGACACTTTATTATATGATTTCTCCAATGCGTGAAATAGTTGAGCAACCTGTTCTTTGTCAAACTTTGTCTTTATTTTACCTTTTACCGCTTCGGTGTCACTTTTATCAAACCCAATTTTCTCAAAACCGTCTAAAGAATTATACACGGCCTCAACCATGTCAAAGTACGTCGGGTCCTCTGATCCAACTGTTGTCTCAACCAATCCATCGGGGAGTAAAATAAATTTAACATAAAATAATCTTCCTTTAGACTGTCCCCAAAGTTCGTAATAAACATCACCAAATCCTGTTACACTTTTGGTTAAACCACGAAATTTTTTTCCTTGTAACATCTTACTGATTGTTTGAGTACTACCAGTAGGGTTTTCCATAATCAACGGTTTAACATTTCCCATTGTTGATTACAGTAATTGTTTAAATCTATATTTGTCCATAATATTTTTTTATTATAAATATCTTATCTAATACATTCCATCCCATGTATCGCAATCTTTTGTGTAATAGATAATATTATCTTCTTCAGTTCGTGTAAGTTCTGAACATGGTTTTACAACAATTCCACTCACAATTGTTTTAACAACACAAGAACATCCACCTAACTCGTTTGCTTGTTTTATTTCTTTACGATATTGAAGTCTATTAATAAGTGATGTTTCATCAATTCTATTAGTTTCATTAATAACTTTTCTTACAATACTAATAAGGTTCGATTCGGTTAATCTTATAATTCTTTTCATAATAGTATTCTTTAGTAATAAATATACTGTAAATAAAAAAATTTCTTTATTGAAGGATTAATCACAGTCCTCAACATGCATATCATAATGTTCTGAAATGGAGTTAAGAAATTCTGACCTAATAAATTTGTAAATTGCAAACACACCTGAGTCACTCAAATTACCTAACTCATTATAAGAATTTATGAAAGTAATAGTTGACCCATGAGCTATTTCATCAATATATTGATCTTTCATCCCAACGTAATCACAGGGGTCCTCATAGTCAAAACCTTCATCTACAATTTCTGTAAGATGATCCATTAGTTCTAAATCTCTTACTCTCCTTGCAAACCATCTCAAACCTTTCTCCATATTGATAAATATAATTCACCCTATAATACGAATGAAGATAGGATCCAATTTTTTTAGAAAAATTTTTCCAGAAATTTTTTACGAATATGTTACATAAGGGATTGACCCCCCTTTTGACCCTGTCAATCTGTCATATATGGGGGGGATACGGAGGGGGGAGGGGGTAGAAAACCAATATACCCCTAGTAGGGGGGTGTACCATAGTAGTGAGGGGGTCATTTTGTCATGTTGATAACTTCCTATAATGATCAAAAAGAAATTAACCCTATTCTTCGATGGTCTCAAATATAATTTGTATCTTTGTATTGACAGTAAGGGATCATTTAGTCGGGCTGGGGGAGAAACACCCTTTGGAGTGTATACTCCAACCTGCTTTATATTTTTTTATAAAGGATCTGTCCCCAATGTATGAAAAAAAATTTGGTAATGTTAATTATTATATATACCTTTGTTCTATTATGATTAAAGACCTATCCATTTATTTTATTCCCCTCATTTGTTTATCCTTTCCTTTCATTGTGTATTGGATCTACTACTTTGTTCGACTGTTCTTTTCTAACAACCATAGGGTATCTTCCTGGTTAAACAATTATATTGAACTATGATTTCGGTTCTTCTTTATTTGATTCTAATTGAAGGGGTCTTGTTATCTCTTCTATATCTAAGTGTTCTATGTCTAAAGTACTTGTCCACTTCACGTCTGTCACGGTTTCTTCGCCACCATGTAATAACAGATGTTGATTTAGAATCTCAAGGGAGTGATCACGAATCAACTTATTAACCTCTTGTAATCTTTCCCCACTCAGTTCTGTTTGTGTATTAATATACTCAACCACTTCATTCATGTTTGCTTCTACAAGTATATAGAACTTTTGTTTGATTGGTTTTCTTATTCCTGTTGTTGACATGGGTTTATAACTTATGTCCCCAAAGTATTTGTTGTTACTGTATCTAACAATATATGTCTCGTTGGTGTACTCCACATCTGTGTGGAAACTTTCTATGATCTCTCTCATGGTTTAAATTTTACTAATTCTAATTTAATTTATAAATAGTACATATAAAATATAGTATACTGTTTAACTCTTATTGTACCTGACACTATGACAGGGGGGAATTTTGTTAATAAATAATTGTTAATTTTCTTGATTTTGTCAAAATGTCATGTTTGCGTTACACACGACACAGTCCCTTCACCACATATTCCCACTTTTTCCCCATAGTATTCTCCCCACTTTTTACCACCACATTTGGTCCTGTTGCTATAGTGAGAGTAAAAAAATCCCCTATGTTGACCCCTACAGAACCACTTTTTTAACTACTAATAAAATCCAGCTAATTTAGTATAGTTATAGTACATATAGCGGGTACAGTCCTTTAGGACGTTAGAATAGGACATTATGTCTCATTTAATAACACTTCAACTAACACTTTAGTGTCCCCTTTAACAATTGACCCCTTGATATAAGACAACTATATAGACATCTAAACATATGTATTATTTCTTCATCTCACACATTTACCGAAGGTATTATCTCTATATGAAACCTCATCACATAACTAAATGATCAACTCTAACTTGGTGGTAACGACAGTTCCGAACGAAGTGAAACGGAGTGGTAAAAAGTGGAAGATCTGTGATCCCCATCTCTAAACCACCAATACTCTTCTGATCACTAATCGTCTACATATTTGTCTACTTAATAATGGGGGTCTTGTTTATGAAATGGGGGGAACTTACTAAATGGTAAGTTATGTATACAATCTATACATGAGAACCTCATCATGTATAAAGTATTATGTTTTTTATACATATTCCTTTTTGTAATACACGTTACAGTAATTTACATTTCTATAAAGTATATGTGGTAAAATATACCACTTACCGTGAATAGATATGTAAACGGTAGAATATATCTTATTTACCGTATGGTCTGATTATGACGGTAAAAATTACTCTTGTTTAATATATAACGGTAATTCTTACTCTCGTTAAGAGTATAGGATAAAATTATGAGGTGAATTCCGAACGAAGTGAAACGAGTGTAGGACTATGAACCGAATGATTTAATCATATACTCTTATATAAATTTCCGTACTTGTTTTGAAGCCTTGTTGCTTCTTCGAAATTCTCATCGTCTAAAGCCTGATTTATTAAATCATTTAATTCATCTTTAGTTGGAATATATTCCGTTTGATTTTCTACACCAAGAAAATCAAGTTTTGTATCTTCGTAGGATTGTTTTATATATGGCTCTATGTTTGATTGTACTTCTTCTAATGTCTCTACAAAGGTTGGTTTTAATACAATATAATAATCTGGTTTTGTTTTGATCAGACAAAGATATTGTATATCCCCGTTTGAGAAATTACATATACCCAAATACATCACAACGTTTCCTTTGTTGAATGTAAATAACTCTGTGTCTATCTTACCATCTTTGTTGATATCAACTTCCTTTGTATCTTTGTCTGATTCTAAACCAATGGTATAAAGATAATCCAATAGTTGTTGTTTTTTATTCAGATACCTTTCATCTTTTAATTTATTTTCGAATATCAAGGGTTTTGAATTACCCAATTTGGATTCTAATAAAGTATAAAATCTGTATTTGTTCATAATAATAAATATATAAAAAAAATTGATTTGATCGTATATTCTGTTAAATCAGGTAGCGGTTTAAAACGTAATTAAACTCCTGAGGGATAAACGAGTAAACTATTCACAATAAAAAAGTCGGAGAAATCCAACTTTTTAATTTTTTAATCTCTCGAATAAGATGTATAAGCATCAAACTCAAGACCAAAATTTTTAGAAACACTCCAAACATAATCTTCTAGTTCAGTTCTTAAATAATCTCTAACGTCAAACCATAAATGTTCATATTTTTCATCATATAATTCTTCCAAAGTCAATATACCTTCACTTGTTAAAAATTGTCCACTAAGTAATTCAAAACCAAATTCTAATTCTTCATTACTTCCTAATATTCTGTTACCCCTGTAATCTAAATTGTAAATTCTTGTTATTTTAATTTTATATTGGTCTTCAGGTAAAACCTTAAGGCCCATATTTCTTATATCTACATCAGTTATAATTTTACCATCAATATATTTCTTAAATAATTTAAATGCTTCTTCTTCACCACCAACAAATTCAAAATAACATTTAATTATTTCGTCAATATGATTGGATAAATTTTTTCTATGTAAATCTATAATATTCAACATTGGAATTTTACCTGATTTAACTTGATCATTCCAAGTTTTTATTAAGTATTTTTTTAATATATTTAATTTTGAGCCCTCTATAAGAATTTTTCTAATAATACTTTTCATATTCAAATAAATACTACAAAAAACTTAAGTAAAAAAATATATTTCAAAAAGATAAAATTATGGCACTCTGTAAGTGTATTATTTATTTTTTTCCCACCATTTTTTGGTATCTTCGTAATACTTCTCTGTTAAATAATCTTGTATGAATTGTTCTGAATCGTCCCATTTGTCCTCAGATACTGAATTAACAAACCATTCATGATATAATGATTCTAATACCCTTTCCATTAATGAATCCCAAAAATGGTCGAATTGTCTATAAAAGTAATTTTTAAAGAAATTTCTATAATGAATAAAAGTTTCATCAAATTCTGGTAATCTCCTTTTAACTTGAGGTGGTATATTTTCATATGATCCTCTTCTTATGGATTCTTGTATGTTCATCTTATTTCATATAAATGTTTAATTGTTCCAAATTAATTATATCATCAGGTTTTATTTCGTATTGTTCAAATCCTTGAATTCCACTTTCTTCTGGATTAATATAAGATACATCATCATCTGTAAATTCACCTAAATTGTATTTACTTCTAAGTTCATCCCAAGATGAAAATGATTTACCACGTAATGGTAAGTATAATTTATTTGTAGTAATTTTATAAATTTATTCATCAGGGTAGAATTTAATCCAAGTTTTATAATCTGGAGTTACAAAAAATGATTCTTCATCGTAAGGTATTTCACCTAAACGATAATCAGTCATAGTTTCGTCTATTCCCATCATTTCTCTAATTCTCTGTATGTTTTCTTGTAGGTTCATTTCTTTGTCTTCTTTACACAATTAGGGTATCTCTTTCCGAACATTGTTTTCATTCCTTTTTGAGTATAACCTGGCCAACACTTTTCTGTTAGTTCCACTTCATTATGTTCTTGTTTCTGTAACCTAATGGTTTTCTCTTTTGACTTTTCTTTCACCGATTCAATATAATCATACGCTCTTTTTAACCTTTGTTTTGTTTCAGGGTCTTTTGCGTTTTGATAAGCCGCTCT
>Ga0194115_10000530_pt1 | contig 55850 bp, 38 predicted proteins | sample TA2MahsurfametaG_3_FD_148656 | JGI IMG/M metagenome (GOLD analysis project Ga0194115, IMG submission 148656) | Freshwater microbial communities from Lake Tanganyika, Tanzania - TA2015002 Mahale S4 surface | ecosystem: Environmental > Aquatic > Freshwater > Lake | place: Tanzania: Lake... | reverse complement strand
GCCGCGCAGCCCGCCAGCAACTGGAAGACACTCCGATCGCCCTCAAGTTCTGCAACGACGAGTTCACCCTCACCGAACTGCGCTGGGTCTACGAGGCCTTCGTCCTCGACAAGGTCGACCCCGCCAATTTCCGCCGCAAGGTGGAATCGGCCAAGGATTTCGTCCTCCCCCTCGACGAAGTGGTGAGCTTCGTCAGCGAACCCGGCCGCCCGGCGCGTCTGTACAAAGCAGGCAAGGCGAAGTACCTGAATCCGCCGGTCAGGTTCAGGCGAAGGTCTGCAAGTCGTATTTGAGCGGCTGTTACGACCGCACGACAACTGCAATTCCAGCCAGAACAGCAATTCCGATCGTGACCATTCCGAGAATTGGATACATGAATCCAAGTCCCACTCCGGTTGCTGCCAAACAAGTCTTTCCGATCATGGGGGTCCTCTCGGCTCGTTTCCACAGGTGATCCTGCTCGAAGGGTGTCGCAGAACGCCAGGATTCGCCGATGCGGTAATCCGGCTCTGACGGGTCATCACGAAGAATCTCATCCAACGAGTCACCGTTCATGAAGCGTTGGTAATCGGTTCGTTCGAAATATTCCTGCTCTTCATCGAAACCTTCAAAGGGGTCCGCGATCAGTTCGCCCATCTCAGCCTCGCCAACCAAGTTGACCTTGTGCGATGTTGGCTGGTCGTCGGCTGAGACTTCGGGGTGGTCGTAGCTCTCTTCACTTTCAGACATGCGGGATTCGAAGATATCTTTGAGAAGAGGGGTCAAACGACGCTGTATGAATCCGTCGAGTGCACGTCGGTCGAGTGGCGTTACCTTTGCGAAGATCGACAACGAGGCGAGGTCCACGTGCCTCTGACCTGAGTCGTCGACTGTGTATTCGACATTCGCGAAATCCTTGTCGAGTAGTCGAATCGCGTCGTCACTTGCTGCGTCCATCAGAATCTCTTCAGGCATCAAATCGGGTTTGATCTTGCAGGCAGCTTCGGAAACACGTCTCAAGAGAACGACCAAACCGACGATGGCTCTCTTCAAATCTTCAGGACTCGCCTCGTCGCCCAGATATTCATCAGGCACACGCGCGATCAAGCCGGCCCAGCTGTACTCCTCGCTCGAGCGCAGTGGTTATGGGGATTAGCCTTCCTCGCAGTAGAGCGTTGCCTCGTCAAAGTATGACCAGTCATAGTTCTGAAGATGACCAATCGCTTCCTCAATGGATTGCGCCTCAATGATTGTTGAGTAGTCCGTGTAGGGGGAGGGTGGATTGCTCGTGGCATTTACTCGGTAAAGGTTGGAACCCAAGTTTCTGACCTCAAGGGAGGGGAAGTATTTCCCTTCGCCTGTCCAAACTTCTGGCTCGAGATTTACCTCAATCGCGTCCGCCTGAAGTGCTTTGAGTTGAGCACGAAGCACCACAAGTTCGTGGCGCAGGATCTAAATTTCGGCGGCCAGTTTCTTCTTCGTCATAATTGCGTCACCTCCACTAGTTCACCTGGTCTTAACTTCAAGGTCTGTCGAATCGAGTCGATCGTTGGTCGGCCCGGCGGTTTTCCTTCTCCGCCGACTTCCATTCCGATCCCAAGCACCACGAATCTAAAAAGGAAGTTCTTCATCGTTTGAACACTGAGGACGATAGCAGATGTCAAGAATGCGATTCGTCGAATCATCGACAATTTGTTGTGCCCGGCGGTTGGCTCTTTGGAGGTAACTCGTGTACCAACTGAATACGCTCGAGAAATCGGCGTAGAGTTCTAAGAACGTTTTGGTAATGATTTCGGTCCGGGCCACCTCGCGGATGAGTCTCTGGTACAGGCGGGAATGTGGCCCATTGTCTATTTCTCCGTTGATGCTTGCCGACAGTGGGGCATCCAGTCCCCACCGCCCGAGCCTTGAGGGATAAAAGAAGCCCAAGTGATCGATCATTTCCTCGCTATCAAAGATGCAGCCGATCGCAGCCGCAAATCGTATGAGGGCGTGACCCGATATGAGAAGGTGGGGAAGCTCATCGAACGACGGCGAATCATCGAGATACCAAGAGGAACTTTCGACGTAATCCGAGGCGGCTGAGGGTTCGTAGTCTGCGTGACCCCAGTCGTCATCGACTCGCACGGTGGGGAATCGGCCAAACGGGGATTCAGGCCCCAAGAGCGTGAGTGAATAGACCTCGGCGACAAGAACAATCGTCGAAGAGCTACGCCACGGTCCCTCGGCAATTTCGCTGCAGAACGATCCATCTGGGGCGCCCATGTTCATTTCACTTGACGCACGCCTTGTTAGCTCAAAGCACCGCTCGCCGATGTCGCTGAGCATTTGTCCAGTTGGAAATCGCGCTAAGTCCAAGGCTCCGTAACTTTCGGCATGGCCGTTGGGTGAACCGATTGGGGTCATGATGGTTTCGCAGCGATGAATTTGGCGCTCATCCGCTGCTTCTTTCGGTCCATTGACTCAACGAGAGTCCCCGACACACGTTGTCCGACCACGGGTGGCCACGGAATGTCGGGATTGTCGTTGCGCGTCATGAGCACGTCTCCGCGGCCCTCGACTTTCACGAAAGAAACATTCTCTTGCGTGGGTAGCAGTCGCGCGACGACCCCCGAAGCAGAAGGGTCGAGCACATTCTTCGAAGCTTTTGTCCGTCCACCGCGTCCGCCGCCGCTTGTCGAATCTGCGCGTTGCGCACGAAAGGCGGCCCCGTCAGCAAACTTCTTGATGACATCTCCGTACGGGAAGCCTGATGGGTCTTGACAACCGAGCTCTTTGGCTGCTTGTTCGTATTCTTCCTTGGCAGGCCACTCATTGGCAATTCTGATGGCACGAAGGGCCTGCAAAATATCTGTCGCCGTCTCGTCATCTTCGGTGTAGTTGTACATGTCTTCAAGAATGCGAATGGCAAACTCAGGTTTCTTGAGATTCACACCTCCGAGCGCGACGCGACATTCCTGTTCGGCCTGTTCGTGTTGACCGAGGTTGTAGAGACAGCGGGCCCGGTGCCGAATCAGCCATGACTCGTTCTTGATCTTCTTCACCTGATCGATAAGGCCAAGCGCCCTTGAAGGGTCTGTATCGATTAACGAAAGCGCAAGCCGGTAATTGATCCAGACCCTGTCTTCGTCCGTGAGATAGAGACCCGACGCGAGTGCCTTCTCGCATGTATCCGCAAGTCGCGGCCAATCCTGAAGTGCCGAAAGTGTCTTCGACAGGTCGTTGAACCAACGCTCAAGCTGGCCTGGATAACGACGGTTTTGGAACTGGTTCGGCTCTCGCGAGAGCTGCGCCGGGTCAACTTCATCGAGAAGTGTCAGGGCGGTTGTATGGCGGTTGGCTTCGGACAGCAGTGAGACTGCGTCCTGAACTGATTGCACGTATGCAGATATGTTGCCGTACGGTCGGAATTCGGTCAGCCGCCGCACCTCGCGCACTGCATCGACGATTTGGGTGGGCTGGGCACCCGCGTTGGATGCGCCTTTGATGCGGTGCGACCACACCGCCCACGCAAGCATCCCGCGCACCTTCCAACTGTCTGGAAACGCCTGAAGATGGCGGTAGCCGACCTCACAGGCATCGGCATGCCTACCGCTGTCCCGCAAAGCCTTGATTTCTGCAGCGGCTTGATCCTCATTCATTTTGTCAAAACCTCCATGAGCAGGTTGTGTAGGTCCTCACAACGCTTTGCATCCCCGGACCTCTTCGCGACGTAGGTTGAGTTGAGTCCGCGCTTCCCAAATGACAGGTTGATGACGTCTTCGGGGTGACTCATGTTCCAGATTGATACCTGCCACGGGTGGGCTGCAGGTGACCACGAGAGGCTAACCCCTCGTTCCTTACAGGAAGACGCTGCCGAGGTTAGGTCGCGTAGCGCTGCGTCGGTGAGCGGCGGTAGCGGAAGAGGCGCGGCCGCCGCGCCGTGCGGTCCGAAGTTGAGCGCAGAATGAATGGTTTCCGAGAGCCATTCCGAACCGTCAGAGAATTCAGCTGTGGTCGGGTGATTTGCCTTGTTGTGAATCACGTCGAACTTAAACTTTGTGAGCTGACCATCATTCTGGCCCCATCCATCAAATCTGTACCGGTACTGCAACTGCTCAACGTTCGTCGCTGGTGAGCCAAAGACCCTGAGCGCGTGGATTACATCGGTAACCCATGTTGGCCAAGTTGAATTACTCGATGAATCACCTGTGTCGATCGTTTTCTCTGGATTTCGGAGGTCTTCGCTCAAACGACGTACTTCAGCGAACAATTCGTCTTCGTTGATGCCCGCAGTCGGACCTGTCGTTCGTGCGAAATCGTCGATGATGAAGCTGTGCATCAGCAGTTTGCGAGCACGGGTTACGGCCACGTAGCAGAGTCTCTGCTCTTCCTCAACCGAGGCAACATCCTCTGGGTCTCCTGTTTCCCGTATCTCCCGCAGTCTTTGGGATGCTTCGGCAATTGACCCCCCCTCGTTGTAGAGGGACCACGGCAGAAAATCGTCATGCACGAGAGCAGTGTCTGCGGTCAAACCCTTTGCCTTATGCGCGGTTGCAAGAGTTGATGTTGCTGTTTCTCCATCCTGCTTCGATTTCTCGATTGCAACTAGCACGACCTCAAGCAGCGTGGTGTCACGTATATCGAGTTGTTGGGTTGAGAACTGCCCTTTGGCGTACGGGACGAGGAGGCGCAGCAGCAGCACACCTTCGGCAAACCAGCTGGGTTGGGCCGCGAACTTGTTCCGTCGACCACGTTCAAGCTGCTTGTTAACGAAGAGAACCAGCGCTTCGAGGTCGGGAAACTTTGCGAACGGTGACTCCTCTTCGGATTCCTTCCGAACGAGGGCGATCAGGCCGTTGATCAGGCGCGCTATGAGCTCAAGATCTGCCAAGACCCGCGGTGAGTAGCCGCGGCGGACAAGGAAGATGAACCGTAGGAGTAGCCGCATGTTCGAACGGAAGAGTTCCAATTCGACTGGCTCAGACCGCAGCATCGATTCTTGTTGGCTGACATACTCGAGGGTCGATTCAAGCGTGGGATGTGGTTGTATCCGTAGATCACCGAGAGGCGCGAGGAAGGCGTTGGCGATCTCATGTATGGGCGATCCGAATCGTTGTGTCTGGGTAATCGGGAGTGTTGTTGCGCGTTGAACACGACTGAGCGTGTTGATCGCCCCCCGCCATGAGTAGATCTGCTGCTGCGAATCGCCGCACCAGATGACTTGGGCTTCCTGACGTTCAATGATGTCGACCATCACTCTGTCGGCATCCTGGGCCTCGTCGAACATGATTACGTCGTATGGAAGGCGGGGCTGGGAAAGCTGCCAGACCTTAAGGTATGTGTCGTGCCCGAGGGGTAATCGATCGTTTGTGTAGTCGGTCGTGAGACCCCAGTAGAGACGGGTCTTGTCCAGTGCGAAGTCGATGAGTGTGCTGGACGTTGCAAAGCCGGCTTCCTTCCACGGGGAGACGAGCGAAGAACGGATGTTCGTGGCGATGAGATCCCTCGTGATTTCTGGTTCGGCAGATTTTTGGAACAGCGTGAAAAGGTAGATGATGGATTCCGTAATCGCCCGTCTGGTGAGGCCCCACCCAGACTCACCTGTATGCGTGATCTGATTTCTGGAGCGCAGTAGTGCTGCCGTGTCTTCAATTGCACTTGCGTCATCCGACAGCGTGACATCGGGAGTGAGCAGAAACCCAGGAATCGTGAGGGCCTCTCTGAGGGCACCATCGCTTGCAAAATTGCCAGCGGTTCTCTTGAACTTCTCGACCACCTCGCGCCCCGCGTGCTGGTAGGCAAGACCGTGCCCCGTGTAGCAGTCGAATCTTCCACCAGCGGTGCGCCTCGTCTCGTTTACGATTGTTGTGTTGAACGCCAGGTAGAGCACCCGCTTGCCTTGGAGGGCGAAATCTTCTCCAATAATTTGGAGGAGGGTTGTCTTCCCCGTACCTGCAAGCGCTTCGATAACAAGTGAATCGCCAGATCGTGCCGCCTGCAGTGCTCTCAACTGTTCCGGACTGTTCTCCAGAAGTTTGTTGAAGTTGTTCATTGCTGTGACCCGCCGTATTCAGAATGGGAGCCAAAGGAGGTTGCCGGGATCGTCGACTCCGTCGTATGAAGTTTTCGCTCGGAACCCATGCCAACCCTCTACTTGGTCAGTCACCCAACTCGAGCACGCTGCCGACTGAATTCTTCGAAACACTGATTCCTATCGGAAGTGCATCCCGCATCGCCTCAACGTGGGTGATGATTCCAATTGACCGCCCCGTGTCCTGCAAGCTGAGTAGAACTTCGATGGCGTCATCGAGACAATCAGGGTCAAGGCTCCCGAAACCCTCGTCAATGAACAGTGCAGGCAGTTCGATTCCACCGGCATGGCGCTGGACAACCTCGGCGAGGGCAAGCGCGAGTGCGAGGGAGGTCAGGAACTGTTCGCCGCCCGACAGTGTCTGCACAGGGCGCGTCTTTCCGGTCTGGACATCGAAGACGTAGAGATCGAGACCCTTTGCGTACTTCTTTGCTTTTCCTTCGCCTTGTTCGAGAGTCAGGGTGTATCGGTTGTTGTAGAGCTGCCGCATTTGTTCGGTTGCAACCTCGCAGATCTCTGTGAAGAAACGGCGCTGAACCCATTCCTCGAGTCCATACAGGCGCTCATCGCGGTGTCCAGCACCTTTGTTGATCAGTTCGGCTGCATGACGCGCCTTGTCGGCGATTCGCCGCTGCTTTTCGACATCGGGGGACAGGCCGTTGATCTTTGCGATGTGGCTCTCGATCTGTGATTTTGAGCCTGCTAGCTGGGTGAGTGTCGTGGAGGCTTCGCGTGCCTTGTCCTCGAGCTCGTCACAGAGGGCGGCGAGTGCGTCGACATCGGGTCGGCTGTCGGGGATTGGGTTGTCGGCAATGACTCCCTCGAGGCGGGTGAGGTTCTCCCTGCGCTGTTCTGCCCGATCGATCAGGGCTTTGTATTTGTCTGCCGTTGCGTCATCAAGGAGGGCGCCGTCGAGATGATCTTCATTCGGGAAACCTTCTGCGGACAGAGCATTTGTGAATGCATTTGTTGCCTCTTCCATCGCGCTGCGTGACTTGCCGGACTCCGTGAGGACAGCTTCGGTACTTGAAACGAGATCACCAATCCGAAGAACTGCTTTGATTGCAGATCTCACCGCAACGCTCCCGCCAAGCGTGGAGATCACGCCTGCAGTCTTTTTGATCTTGGTTTCAGCATCCTTCAGATCGCGCTTGAGATCCTTGACGGCGTCCGCAAGATCCTGGGTCTTGGCGTCCAACTCGCCGGTCGCCGTTTCGTTTTCCTCCCGGTTGTCTTCGAGGTCGTCCAGCTGCTCTGCCAGTTCGGTCGTCCTTTCGTACGACTCGCGGAGCTTCCGCTGTTCAGTAGCAGTTGGAAGCGCTGTCTTCCTCTTCTTCGCCTCAGCAAGTGCCTTCTCGGCGGTCTTCGCCTCGGTCCTTGCTTCGACGCGTCGTTCGTTTGCCCTGTTCGCCTTCTCCATTGCTGCGTCAACATCAATGTCGGCGGTCTTGCGTGCCTTTCGCGGATGCTCTGCCGATCCGCAGACCGGGCAGTCCTCTCCCGCCTTGAGGGAGGCGGCAAGGGCGCCTGCGAGGTGGTCCGTGTGGCGCCGGGTCGCGTCAGCGAGTGCTGCATCCGCCAGAGCACAGGCCGCCTCGCACTTCTTCAGTGCTGTAACCGCCCGGTCGTGCAGCTTCTTTGCAGAGTCAACGTCGGCCTCTTCGAGGGCGCGATCAAGCTTTTCGACGGCGCGCTCGATCTTTGGAAGTTCGGCGGCGGCTGTTCGAGCACGTTTCGCTTCGGACACCATCTTCTGGCGGGCTTCCTTGAGCGCAGCATGGTCCTTCTTAAGCTTGTCAAGCTGCTTGGAGGAGGTTGCGATCTTCGAGGCGAGCCTTTTTGCTGCAGCGGTTGCTTCCTCGTTGTCCGCAAGGGCGGACTCACCCTCTGCGACTTTGGCTCGGACCTTCGCAAACTCGTTGTTGATTGCGGATGCCGATGCACTGTCTAAGGAATCTTTCAGCCGATCCACAGCCGGATCGACGATTGCGAGTGTGTCGAGAAGCTTCCGTAGATCGCTGCGGAGCCGGGATTCCGATGCCTCGGCTTTTATCACGCGGTCCCAAGCCGTATCCCGACCGCTGCGGAGTTGCTCAACCCTTCTGGCTCGATCATTTGCCTCACGTGACTTTGCAGCTGTCCTGATCGCTTCAGCCTGTTCGGCCGCTTCGTTCATCAGCAGGCCGCGGTCGCGTGCCGCGTCATAAACCTTCGCGAGTGAATCCGCCATCGCACGGTCGGCGATTGCGGTCTTGTGCAGCGCAGCCAAACGATCCGAGTCGACTTTTGCGTTGCGCTCAGCATCTTCGATTATGGCGACGACCCGCATCAGATCTTCGACGGTGCCGATCTCGGATCCACCAGTGAATGGTTCCGGAAGCAGACTGATTGCTGAACGCGCTGCGACCATCTCGCCATCAAGTTGGAGTGCGACATGATCCGCCTGGCGGCCAAGGTCTGCTGCTTGGTCTGCGATGCTCTGGGCGACCACAGAGTAGAGGTCCGTCCCGAAGATTGTCTGCAGAAGTGGTTTCTTCGCGTCTCCGTTCGCCATCAGGAATTCTTGGAACTTGCCCTGGGGCAAAAGGATGATCTGCGCGAACTGGTCGGCGTTGAGACCAATGAGGTCACTCACAAAACTTGTCATCAGTTTTGTTTGGCTGACAGTCGAGAGCTCGTTGCCCGACGAGTCGAATTCGCGGATCCATTGTTTCGAAGGCGTTGCCGCTTTGTCACCTACGCCGGGCTCGCGGTGGGCGCGGAAGTGCCGTCCCCGATGGCTGAAATCAAAGTCGACGCTGGGTTTCTCTGCGACTGGGCTGTCGCAGACGATCGTGCCCTCGCGTCCAGAGGCCGTCTTACCGAACAGCGCATACGTCATCGCTTCAAAAATGGTGGACTTGCCAGCACCGGTCGGACCGACGATGAGGTACAGCCCTTTCTCCGTCAGGGCATCGAAGTCGATGTCGACGCTGCCTGGATAGGGGCCGAGGCCTGTGAAACGCAGACGGTGTGGTCTCATGCGCTGTACACCTTTTCGAACGCAATGATCCGGCTCGACGCGAGAAAGGAGTCCCGTTCTGGGTCGTCGTCAGGGAAATAATCGTTGATGTACTCATTCACAACTTCAACAGGATCGGTCCGCTTACCCGACTGCTCGAGGGGTGAAGACCCTGCCTTGTCACGGTGGAGAACCTCTTGATCCATGTCGAGCACATTGGCAAATCGTTTACGGAGCTGTTCCATCGCCCCAAGTTGCGGGGACTTGTCCGTCAGGACAGCACGCACAAAACAATCCGTGAAGGGCTTGAATGCAGGACTCTCGAGGAGTTCACCCAGAGTCCCTTTGATGGTCGCCACGGCTCGCCCAACATCGATTTTCACAGAATGCGATTTGAAGCCATCATCTGAGTCGATGATGCGCACCGACTTTTCGTGGCCCTCTTCGGAAAACGAATAGGCAAGTGGGGATCCGCTGTAGAAGGCGTTCTTGGCGCCCACTGGCTGGGGTTTGTGAAGATGACCCAACGCAACGTAGGCAAAGCCATCAAAGAGCTCCGGCTGAACTGCGCCCGTGCCCCCGACGACCAATTTTCGTTCAGAATCAGAGGTCGCGCTGTCACGCACGAATGCATGGGCCATGACGACGGTCCGTTCTGGATTGAGAGTCGCGCTGCGTGATGCGGCGATCACCTGTCGGAGAACTTCCTCATGGGTCCGCTCGCCCTCTTCCATGCGCACCCGGTTGGGGTCGAGATACGGCAGCGGCAGAAATGTCACGGAGTCGCCCTTCGGGCCGGTCAACGTGACAGTTCGCGACATGGACTTGATGTCGGGGCGCTCTGTTGCGATGTGGAGACCACCACCCGCCATGAAGCGGGAACCAAAGTGCAGCCGTTCGGCAGAATCGTGGTTGCCTGAGATCATCACGATCGAAGATCCAATTGACCGGAGACGGTGGAGGAGATCGTCGAGCAAGTCGATCGCTTCGACCTTGGGGCTCGCACGGTCGAAGACGTCACCTGAAATGACGACGACGTCTATCGACTCTGCCTTCACAAGTTCGACAAACCAGTCACCAAAGAGCGCCTGATCAGGGAGAAGGTCGACCTGGTGGAACCTTCGGCCGATGTGCCAGTCCGAGGTGTGCAGAATACGCATAGAGCGCATTTTGCCATGTGATTGATCGGCGAATTTCCTGAGTGGCTAGACCGTCTTGTTCTTGGTGCGGGGTTTTGAACGCCGGGCCTGGTTCGCCCGTTTCTTTGAGGTTGAGGACGCCCGACCAGTCAGGTGTTGGTTGTTTTTCTGGATCGCTTCATTGCGTGACCGTGTCGAGAACTTCCACCCGCAGGAACACGAAACCGTGTAGGTCGCTGTTCCTCGGGCCCTGACCAGACCGATTACACATGCGTGTTTCGGGCGTCTTCTCCTGATCGGCTGAGCCCCGCTGGAGGCCTTCGTCCCATTCTTCGGGGACGATCTCCGTTTCTCAGTCTTTGGCCCCGATCCCGTGACGTAGAGACGCCCCGATCCCGTGACGTAGAGACCAGGTGCGCCCGTCCGAAGACGCACGCCACCACGTGTCCGCATCATGTCACTTCATCCCAAGCCACTTGCCCAACTTGTTTCGTCGACCTGACCGGGTGAGCGGGATGCCGATGGCCCGCGAAACCTTCCGCTTGGCGGCAGTAATGCCGAGCGCCCGCTTCCACGAAAATGTCAAACCTGGACCGAGTTTCATGGCTCGACGGTACACCAACTCAGGGCGGACGTCGGTGGCGTCGTCAAATCGTCACAAAACGTCGTGTGACACCCCTGATTTAGTGTTATGTCGTCCCCAATCAGAAGACCCAAAGGAGTTCACCGTGCCCCAGCCCCCAATCGCCGCAAAGGCCACCCATTTCGTTGTGCTTCTCGATCGCTCCGGCTCCATGGAGTCCATCGCCGGCGATGTCATCGGCGGCTACAACGCCTTCATCAACGAGCAGCGCGCCAATGGAGCAGACGCGGCGGTGACCCTCGTGCAGTTTGATTCCCAGAATGCGCACGACCTCGTTTACGACCGACTCCCGATCGCAGAGGTCCCGTCACTGACAGCCAAGACGTTCATTCCCCGAGCGAACACTCCGTTGTTTGACGCGACCGGACGCCTGGTCGCCACGGTGCGCGAGCAGCGGGCGGTTGATAGCCGGGCTGCTGAGCATCAGCCCGACGTCGTCTTCGTCACGATCACCGATGGCCATGAAAACGACAGCACCGAGTTCACGCTCGAGCGCGTCCGTGAACTCATCACGAAATGCGAATCCGAGGGGTGGACTTTCGTCTATCTCTCCGCCGACCTCAATGCCTACGGCGATGCGCGGGGCCTGGGTGTCCGCGGTGGCCGCGCACGGGCGTTCAAGGCCGACAAGGGGGGAGTCGATGCAATGTTCTCGAACCTCTCGTCAAGCGCGCTCGCTCTTCGCGAAAAGAAGCGTCGCGGGCTGGATACCCGCGATGACGATTTCTTTGACGACGAAAAGGTGAACCGGCTCCTTGGTGACGACGAGGACTGAGTTTTGGCCCTGGGCGTAGACATGAACCCCTTACCGATTTCGGAACCCTTTCATGTCCGCCCGCCTTCTTAGATGCCGACCGCTCGCGTAGTGACGAAGACGACGTGATTGAAGTGGCCGCTATGGCGAACGTGGTCAGTGAAGAGTTTGCAAAGAAGTTCAGGATGATCGAGAAGATTGCAGCGACGTTCGAAGACGGAAGGAACTAGCCGATGGGAACCAAGGTGACTGTGAGGCGTTTCAATGCGGCCGGCAACGATCTGTTTGCGACGATCGTTCGTTCCAAACCGGCCGACATTGCCGGCCAAGTCCAGGCTTTGACATCAGACGTGTCACTGACCGAGCCCTTGCGGGGCGTCGATGGGCGAGAAATTGACGTTGAAATTGATGTTGAGTACATCCCCCGTCGGCGCGAATTCGCTGAGCACCTCTGGAAGTACTTCGGTCACGGAAAGCCTCTTGCGCATCTCACGGGAGACCTGGCAACGTGGAACTGGCTGTCGGCGGTGTGGCTGGTATGCCTCGTCAATGACTCTGGCCTCGACCGCGATGCGGTGCTTGGGAAACAGGAGGAACGGTGGCTCCTCACGCACGACATTCTCCGCTATCACCGTCATCTTGTCTCGGGTCCCTTCTTCGCGTATGAGGCGAACCATGAGAACCCAGACCGCGCTATGTGCCTTCTCGCGACACCCGTCAATGCGCCGGGAGAGGTGGTCGAACGTATTGCTGGCAAGCGGAGCCTCGCGATCGGGTCGGTCTGTCATCTCGCGACGTCCCTTTATTACGACGCCGAAGCGGGCGAACTGAGGAGGGGGCACACCTCAAGCCCCGGAAATCCGAAAGCATTCAGTTACTACTTCTCCCAGCTCGATGTGAACGTGGATTACCTGGGGATGTCCGTTGATGCGCTGCTCGACATTCTTCCGAAGAACTTCGAGCGGTGGGTGAAGTTGGCCAAGGTTGGGCGTTCGCAGGCAGCGAGTTAGGGGTAGGCGATGACGAAATACGAATTTGTCGTCGAATGGTTCAAGCACCATCCGAATCAGAAGTTCACCAACTCAGAACTTGAACGGAGATTGCGTGAGGACTACCTGCACGCGTTCGGTGGCGAGTTTCGTGATCCGCTTCGGGAGGCGAGGAAATCCCACGAGAAGGGCGTCGTCCTTCGGTCGCCGAAGGGTCCTGGTCAGGTGTACTGGTACGAACCGAGCCGTCGGAAGTGAGTTTCGACGCGTGGGCGAACCGGGCTGCGAACACCCGTGTGACAGACTTCGGGGCATGCTGGCAGTAGTTCCGCACCTCTCCCCATCTTCAATCGGCACCTATCGCGAGTGCCCCCAGAAGTTCAAGCTTTCACGCATTGACAAGATCCCCCAACCCCCAACGTGGGCGATGTATGTGGGATCATTCGTGCACGAGGTGCTTGAACACCTGTATCAGGTCGATGCACTCGAGCGGAGCCAGGAGAAGCTCAAGCTGGTTGCGGCGGACCGGTGGGCAAAGGGTGCGTGGGAGGCGAGAGTCAACGCACTTGCGGAGCGGCCCGGGGAGATCCGTGATTTCAAGTCCCAGGCGTTCACGTGCATGACGAATCTCTGGCAGTTGGAGAATCCTCAGGAAACCGAGATCGATGCGATGGAACACGAGGTTCTCGCTGAAGTTGAGGGCGTCCTGATGAAGGGCTACATCGACAGAATGGTTTTTTCTGATGGCGGTGTCGTGATCTCAGACTACAAGACGGGCAAGGTCCCCAACCCCAATTTCACGCCTGAATCAGACAAGTTCTTTCAACTCCTTGCATATGCGGCGATGATCGAATCCGCCGACCAGGAGCCGACCTCCAAGGTTCAACTGCTCTATCTCGGCGTCCCGACCTTGCACGAGCTCGCAGTGACCCCGGTGAACTTGGCCGTTGCAAAAGGAACAATTGTTGAGACCCGCGAGGGTATTGACTCCGCCCTCCAGAAGGGGGACTTTCCATGCAACGTGACGAAACTCTGTGATTGGTGCCATTACAAGTCAACGGGTGACTGCCCAGCATTCAGAGGATAGGTAACGGTATCGCGTCCGACTCCGTGCAACCCCAGTTAGTCGACGGTCATCCAACCGTAATGTTCGCTTTGAGCCTCGGGCGTTCCGACGGATGAGTCTGGCTAATCTCTGCGTTTGGGGGCATTGATCGAATGTGGATCTACCGTACTGATCAATTCGAAGAGGACATTGTCACATATGGTTTGGCTGACTTCGTTGAGACAAGGTCACGCCGAATCCGTGACGTGACGACGCGCGCCCAAGTTGCACTCAGGACCAGGCCGTACGCCGGCTACCTCGTGACACGTCACGAGAACTTTCGCCTGATCGGCGGCGTCGAAACAGTCGGGGACCGTGAAGTCTTTGTCTGGTACCACGTTCTCCTTCGTGGCTCACCCGACTACAGGGATTTTCCGGACTATGCGAAGAGGCGGCTCCCTGGCTTCCTCAATCACCCAAAGTTGCGCGAATTCTGCGAGCGGATGAAGCAACAGGAAGATGAAGCCAGCCGACCCGTTCTCTTGCCGGATGAGTACGTCCCCTGGTTGCAGCCAATACATCCAATTTTCTCAACTGACGATTGGGACTACGACCTCGTCTACGAAACGGCCGGATGGGTAAACGCGATCAGGGATGTCGAGGAATTCCGCTGGCGAGAGATCCATGAACTTGTCGCACGGGTGGTTGACGGCACCACGGAGGTCTCCGAGATCGCCTCGCTTGAGCGCAGCTCATCGGGATGGGGCGTTGTAGTCCAGAGAACAGAGCACAAGGCAGTGTTTCTGCTGAAAATCGTCCGTCCAGAGGAACACGGAGAAGTCCTTGGTGACTCGGTGCCAATGGGGGATGCGGCTCTCAGGTATGCCCGCAGGGCGTATCCAACCTGGCTTCTTGGCGCCGAGACGATGTGGTTCGACATACAGCGGGGAACGGCCTACAACCTCGCACTGAGCCCAGAGGAGAGGACAATTCTGCGTCGTGTTTCAGGGCAGACCGCAGCGGGCTCGGAGCTTCCGATGTTCATCAACGGCCACGCGGGAAGCGGCAAGTCGACGATGCTTGCATACGTCTTCGCCGGATTGTGCAAGATGGGTCATGAAGATGGAGTGAGGGGTCGCCCGCTCTTCATCACATACAACGCGGCGCTCCTCGAAAAGGCGAAGCAAGCCACGCGGAAGATCTTGGATGCCCACATCGATACCGGCAACAGGTACGGAGATGTAGATCTCAGCACCGTTTTTGTCCAGTGGAGGGACTACCTGCTGGAGATGTTGCCGACCGAGAGGCGAATCGAGTTCCCCCGAGAGAAGCGCGTCGATTACGACGACTTCGTTCTCGCCTGGTCGGGCGTGCGCGGCAAACTCAACTCCTTGCAGATCCCGGTTGGGGACCATTCGGCGGAAACCGTCTGGTACGTCATCAGGTCCCTTATCAAGGGGTCGGATTCCGACGGGGATCTGACCCCCGAGGACTATGAAGACGAGTTGTCGAGGGAGGAGCGAACCGTATCGGCCGACTCGTACCGTGAGATCTACGAGAAGTTCTATCTTCAGTGGTACGCCGCAGCCTTACGTGATCGTGGCCTCTGGGATGACCAGGACCTCACGCGAGCCGTATTCGAGTCGATGGACGTTGATTCGGCGCCCAAGGATGTACTGGCTCTCGTTATCGACGAGGCGCAGGACTTCACTCGGCGTGAACTTCGGCTGGTCACCCGAACGACCGCCTACGTTGACTACAAGATTCCGCCGATGGGTACGGGCGTGCGCCCACCGATTATTTTTGCTGGTGATCCGCTGCAGACGCTGTCCCCTACGGGATTCCGCTGGGGTGCGGTGCAGGCCGGTATCTATGAGGAAATGAACGGGCTCTTCGGTGACGATGCGGCCCAGCCAGTTTTCGCTGAACTACTCAGTAACTACAGATCGTCAAAGCCAATTGTTGACTTGGCGAACACGGTTCAGTTGTGGCGGGCGCACCTCTTCGCCCTGACAAAGGTGAACCCCCAAGATGCCTGGACCGCTGAGGAGAGTTTGAGCACGCCAGTCAAATTCATCATCGAAGAGATCGATGAAGACCAGTTCGTCCGGTTTGCGGCCGATACGGTGCTCATCGTCCCATGCGAAGAGGGTGGTGAAGTCCGCTACGTCCGTGCGGACCCGCTTCTTTCACGCATGTTCCCTGACGCGTCAGAGAAGCAACCGCCTGCAACAGTGTTCAGCGCCTCCAGCATCAAGGGGCTGGAGTACGAGAAGGTGATTCTTTTCAAGTTCGGCGAGGCGGCCCGAGACATCAGGTGGGAACCGGTTGATGCGGGCGGGGACCGCAATCTTCAGGATGAGTATTTCTTCAACAAGTTCTACGTTGCTGTCACAAGAGCGACTCAACACCTCTATGTTGCAGACACAACCGCGGGTGACACCGCGCTCTGGTCGCATTTCGAGAAGACTCCGGTCACAAATCTCCGTGCAGCCGTATCACCGGTGCGTCTTGCCTCATTTGTTGCCGAGGGTGTGTCGCTGGGCCATGTTGAGGTCGGCAATGCCGATCTTGAAGATGTTCGGGAAATGAATCCGCGGGACAACGCAAACAAGACCCGCGATTATGCGCGCGAGACCCGCAGCTCCCGGAAGATGCGTCAGGCAGCGAGCTATTTCAGGCGGGCCGCCGAACAGCGGGAGGCCGAGGAGTGCGAGGCCTATGCGCTGCAGTTCGAGGGTGAACTGCAGGCTGCCGGCCAACACTTTGCCCGTGCGATGAAGCCAGACGATGCATGGCGTTGTTTTTGGGATTCAAGGTCGTGGGCAGATTTGGAGAACCTCGCAGCGGCGCATTCGGGCTTCCGGCCGCTTCAGACGGCAACCGTGCGGTACATGGCGACGAATCCGCGCACGCTCGAGGACGTAGCGCGCTTTGCGACCAGCATCGTCAATCTTGCCGACACGATCACACCGGGCCCTGCCTGGAGCGATGCGATTCAACAGTTCGCCGAGGATGCCCAGAAACTCTCGGCAAAGTCATCGTCTGGAGATGCCGCTCCGATTGCATCAGCCCTGGAAGTGCTTTTTGAGGCAGGAAATGCCGAGGTTGGTCCTCTCGCCGCAAAATTGTTCATCCAGTCGGGCAACCGGTTGAAGGCCAGATCGATTCTCTCGAGTCTGCCGGGCCCGATGTCTCCCGACCGCGCTCGATTGTTTGTTGAGATCGAGGGACTTCCCGCTGCGCTGGAGAAGCTTGCGGAGGCCGGCTTGAACGCCGACATCCGAACTGCGTGGATCGAGAAAGGTCGGCCGTATTCAACTGATTGGACTCCCTATGTTCTCGCTGCGCTGAGCGACCCCAAACAGGTCGTGGAAAGAATCGGCGTTTACCTCGACCTTGCAGACTTCCCGGCTGCCGCTGCTGCATTCGAAGGACACGGGAACTGGGGCGCTGAGTATGCGGAGATTGCGACGCAGATACTTGTGGGTCTCGGTACAACGCGTGATATCGACGCTCTCGTTGATTTCATCATGGCCGTAAATGAAAAGCGTCTGGGTCGTCTCACCAAGGCGCAGATGGTGGGAGCATCTGCTCAGGCTCTGGCGTCATCGTTTGAGGTCATCGGCTGGGGCCTCGAAAATGACGCTGATATGCAGGCCCTTCGACGGTTCGTTGAGAGCGCTTATAGGGGTGGCATCAAGATCGAGCTTGATTCACTTGAGCCAGAATACGCCCCGGCCCTCGGCGCCCTGATGGAGTTGTCGAATTACCACCGCTGGGCCAGCCGCCTGTATCTCAAGTTCGCTGGGGCTTCCGATCCAGGTCTGCGGAACTACTGCCGCCGCAGGTACCTCTTTGCTGTGACTGCCTTCCTGCAGGAGACCGACTCATCACGGACGCGGGAGCGTGCCGAGCTCCAGGATGAGCAGCATCAGTTGGCAAAGCGCTGGGGTATTGATCTTGATCAACGGCAGCATCGACGTGCGAGCCGGGTGGGCGGCCGCAATGTGGCGGATTCCGCACCGCAGCCGAAGGGTTCGCTTGGTGCGACCAGATGGTCGATCGGAGACAGTGACTCGGTTCTCCGGATCGACATCGATGATGGTCCGCGGGACATCCTCGTCGCAGCAAGGGTGCCGTTGCAGGGGGGCGAACCCCGCACGACCACTGGCGTTATCGAAGTCAGCGGTTCTGAAGTTCGGTTGACTATTGAGCCAGATATTTTGGTGGCGGTCGAGATTGGTTCGGAGGTCTACCTGACGGTCTCGGATGGTGGCGAAGTCCTCGGAACAGTCCTGATTGCTCGTCGATCAGGATCGGAGTCGCCAGGAGCTCCACGCAAGGATCTCCAACGCAGTCGTCGGACCACCCAGACGCCACCTCAGGGGCAAAGAAACCAGGGAGCGCGTCGGGGCATTGCCCCATCGCGTGCTTCCGGCGGCGCTGCAGCTGGGGGGTCAGGGCAGTCGGCGGGTCGTCCTCCTGGGCCATCTGGCGAACCCCCGAACCGCAAGGTTGAGGGAGCGGCAAGGTCGGTTGGACGTCCCGTCAAAGTCTTCAAACTGGCGCAAGAACTGGGTTCGACACCACTGGAGGTTCTTTCGATTTGTGAGCAACTGGGATTTGGCAAGAAACGGGGTAACGCTCAGCTAACGGCAGAGCAGGCTTTCCAGATTCGCCAGACTTTCGATCAGCGCAGCCCGTAGGTGAGACATGATGTGGGGTCAATCTCCTGGCCTCAGATCTGGAGACCCTCGCAGATCCGTTTGGCCAGACCGGTTTCGCGCCTTGGATTCGTCTGGATCGCTTGGGCGAGTGCCTTTGGAGATCCGATAATGACAAGTCTGTGTGTTGCACGTGTCGCAGCGGTGTAGATCAGCTCGCGCGTGGCAAGAGGTGACGTATGTGGGGGGCAGACCACGACTGCAGTCCTGAACTGCGAGCCCTGTGCCTTGTGGATCGTTGTCGCGAACGCAAAGTCACAGTGGGGAACCGACGAAGGTTCGAAGTATCCGATCTCATCTGGTGCTGCCGCGGGTTCGTTGGTTTGTGCATCGCGACGGGGGATCACGAACGCCGCGGTGGGTCGCCCATTTCGGTCAACAACGATGCCGGGGTCACCGTTTGCGAGCCCTGTACGCGGGTCGTTTTTTGTATTGACGAGAGCCGTTCCAGGCGCATCAATCGACAGAGGGACGCCGAGAAATGCGGCCACCGACCGGTTCCATTCGCCCACGCCGAACGGACCCTCGCGGTGTCCACAGAGGATGCGCGTCGATGCAAGCAACCCGAGGGATGTTTCCGCATCTCCCGACTTTGCAGCTTGGACTGCTGCCACGAGGTCGTGCAGGTCCGTTTTCAACTGGGGTATCAACCTTGCTGAGAGTTTGGAGGTAGGTCCGTCGTCTGGCAACTCGACCCACGTGATCTCTTCGCTCTGCGCCCGCAGAAAATCGAGGATCGGCGTGACGTAGTCATCGCCGCCTCCGTCCTTCTCGGGGTTCCGCAACAGCGCAGCAAACTGTCCGATCCGGTTCAGCGTGCCGTCAGGTCCATTCATCTGGCGGCGGTTTTCGGTCAGTGTCACTATCGGAAAGTGATGCTTGCCTGCGCTGAGCCTTGCGATCTCGGGGAGAACCGCCCCGCTCTCAACGCTCTTCAGCTGTGCCCCGTCACCTACGAGGATCAGTCGGGTTCCAGGTGAAAGTGCCTCAAGCAGGCGGGTTGCGAGAGCAAGCGAGACCATCGAAAACTCATCGACAACGATGACATCGTAGGGAAGCGTGTTCTGGCGCCCATGCCGGAATCGCCCTGGATTCTGTCGTCGGGTGCCGAGCAGGCGATGAAGTGTTGTTGCACTGTTGCCGGTGGCTCCGAGATCGCCCGCATGTTCCTGGGGAAAGGAGGCACTCCGTAGCGCCTCACTGATGGATCTGCCCATCTGCCGTGCGGCCTTCGCGGTCGGTGCCGCAAGCGCAACCCTGAGCGGTACACCGTCGTCCTGACGGTGAAGCTCGTGTTCGGCGTGCAGAAGATGGAGTATCGCCGCGATCGTGTAGGTCTTGCCGGTTCCCGGTCCCCCTAGGAGAACCATCGTGTCGCGGGTGAGTGCCATGCGCGCTGCCGCGCTCTGCAGTCCGCCGTCCTCGGCGCCGAAGATTTCCCGCACAACGCCGTCGAGGGAGGGGTCGAGGTCGCGCTGCGGCGCCGACAAACGGGGCCGGAGGCGGTCGGCCGTCTCACCTTCGTCGGTCCATTGCCGGGTCAGATACAGGTGGGTGCCGTTGAGGACAAGAGGCTTCGTGACGCGCTTTTCGGGGGCGGTGTCTGCCGAGGATGCGAAGGGACCGTCCAGCAGGTGGGCCACCCACTCTTTTGTGTTCCGCGGCCACGGTAGTTCCTCTGCAATTTCACCAGTCACAGGTGACTCGATTTCCCTCTCGACCATCGCCTGGATGGTCGAGAGATCGGCGCATACATGGCCGCGGGATGGTGCCCATACAGCGGCGGCCACTGCCAGATAGTCGGATAACTCGGGCCGGTGGGTTGAGCCGAGCACGCTGCGCACAATGCTCACACTGGCGTGGAACTCTGCAGTACTGAAGAGGCCGGCGTTCCTGAAGCGCGCAAACTCCGCGGTCTGCCGGCCAAAGTCATCAGTGTGCGAACTCATCTGGTTCCTTCGGTAAAGAGTTCATCGAGTGAAGTGATCAAGCCTTCTGTGGGTCTCCAGAAATAGTGACCAAACTGGTGTCCGTCGGCAGCGTCTGTGGCCCCTGTCAGACCCCGCAGAAAGAGATAGGACGTTCCTCCAAAGTGGGTGTGGAAGTCGTAGTCGGCGAGACGCAAGCGGAGGTAGCGGTGCAGAGCGACAGAGTAGATGAGGGTCTGAAAGATGTACCCGCCCTCGATCATGGCTTCCTCCAATCCTGCATGTCTGTAGTTCTGCAACGGCGAACGGTCTCCGTCTGAGTGCAGCTTGTTGGTCTTGTAGTCGCAAACGATGAACTGCGGTGTCGCGGTTCCGATTCGGAATACCGCATCGATGGACCCGGTCATGTAGCCCGCGACCCGCATCCTGGATTTGGCAGATTGGCGGAGCTCTCTGAAGTGTTCACTGACCCCGTCCGGCAGCGACTCTGAGTCGATGGCAATATCGATGAGGGAGCGGAGATCGAATGCGCGCTCGGAGGGCAGTGAAAAGTCGAACCGTAACTCCGACAGTCGGTCGTGCCTTCCCAGGTCGGCCAAAGATCGCCCCCCGAAAGCGTGTTGAAGGGCGCAGTTGATGTTCATCGAAAGTGCGGACGCGAGCTGATCGCACTGGGAAGGATCCCAACTCGGGAACGCGCGTTGCGAAATCGACTGGAGGTCAGTTGTCAGATCCGGAGAGGCTGGATCGATTTCATCGAGTATGCGGTGTACTTCGTTGCCGAAGTCTGGGCCGGCGGGCAGGCCGCCCCATGCGAAGTTCGGCGATTCGTCATGCACAACCTCCGAACCGACGTTGTACTCATCGAGTACGCCGGGAAGGTCATCGGTGGGTTCGGCTTCGTCTCGGGCATACCTCAGTTCGTCGTTGACTGACGAGTAGGACCACCGCCTGTGACCATCGACCGCGATGGCAGGTGTCACCCTTGCAAATGTTGCGGTGCCGACTTCCGTCGTCTTGGTGGTGATGTCCCCGGCTTCTGTTTGTAGTGGCTGCCGGCTCAGTTCATTGTGTCGAACCTCGCGGGGGAGGGTTAAGACCTCGATCGTTCCATCGGAGGTGCGGGCCAGATCCTGGAAGTACTCAAGAGGTTCCCTATTTTCTGGGCGTCCATCGCCGATGGCGGTCGCGGCTTTGGCGGCAGCGAGGAAAGGGTCCGTTGGATTGTTGCTAAGCGGCGACCAGTAGCAGATGATCTTGTGCATTGCGCGCGTAAAGGCCACGTAGGTCAGCCGACGGAGATCGGCCTCCCTGTCTTCTTTCGCAAGATTGTCCCGATCATCGGAAAGACGCGGGATGTAAGGAGCACCGCTCTCGGGAACGACAGGCTCATAGAGCCACTTGTTCGCTTCAGCGAATGCTGTTCCGGCATCGATGGCGCGGGCTGCCCCCGGGGGGGTCGCTCCTCTGAGTGGGAACACGTTTGGCTCGCCCGGGAGACGTTTGGTGGCGTGTAATGGAAGAGTCGGCAGGATGACGATCGGGAACTGGAGTCCTTTGCTTGCATGGATTGTCATGACCTGCACGGCGCTCTGGTCGGTCTCGATCCGTCGCTTCTCGATCTCCGAATCTGGGTCTGCACCGTCGATCATCCGCGCGAGAGCTGCCAGGAATTCTGCTGGTCCTGCTGATGGGGGCAATTCAGGTGACGCGGCAAGGATCTCTGCAATGTGGTCCAGATCTGTCAGATTCCGCAGCCCGTCGTTCTCGGGGTCTGCGAGAACTCTGCGAAGGAAGTCGGCATGAGATCTGTAGTGGATGTACAACGCGGTGATGCCTTGCTTACGGAGGACTTCGCCACGTGTGGCACAAATCTGAGCAGGTGTTTGGTGCGGGTCGCCGTCAGTGTGCATCCCGCGGTCGGCTTGGGCGAACCAGGACAGGGCGTATGTTCGGGCGTAGCTTCTGCGGTTTGGGTAGGCCAAGGCACGGAGGAGGATCTGCCACTGCCGTGCTGCCTCTGCCGTGAAGACACTGCCAATTTTTGGCGTAACTGCGTTTATTCCCCGCTGCCTCAGCGCGCTCACGAATTCTGTCGCACCGGCTTTGCCTCGGACGAGGACCGCAATGTCGGCAGGGGTTAGCGGTCGTGGTTCGGTTCCTCCCCGCTCAAGGATTAGTGCGCCGTTCAGGAGGTCGATCACGCGTGTCGCGACATCTTCGGCGATGTAGTCCTTTACCTTCGGCGAGCTATTCCACTGGCGGCACCGGCCTGTCGTGGAGTCGCGAACAGCTCCGAGCTTTTCGAGCGGCGGGACATACCTTATTTCGAGGGGTTTGCCCGGAATATGTGTCGACTTGTGGGCGTTCGGGACCGCACTGATCGCACTGCGTCCACGTGATTGATCATGTTCGACTTTTGTGTACCCGATCCGCTTTCTTTGTGGCCAGCGCTTGCCTTCTGGGTTGATGTCGTACTTCTCCTCCACGAAGAGCTTTTGTAGAGCGGCGAGCAGCGGTGCATCGCTCCGAAAGTTGACGGCGAGCTGAAACCTTTGATCCGCAGTTTCAACGGCTGATAGGAACACCTCAAAGTCGGCGCCGCGGAAACGGTAGATCGCCTGCTTGGGGTCGCCCACGGTGACGAGCGTCAGCTGATCGCCCGACAGTTCAAACAGCGCGCGGAAGATTCCCCACTGGTTGATGTCCGTATCTTGGAACTCATCAACCATCACGACCCTGTACTGGGAGGCGAGCTGCTTCATGAACCTGATGTCTTCGGGTCTGGATGAAGTTGTTAGCTGATTTACCAGGCGGATCATGTCGTTGTAGGTGATCAGCCCGTTTGCTCGGCAGCGCTTGCGTATCTCGTCGACGATTTCGCGGGCAAAGTCGGAAATGAACTGTGCGCGTCGTGTTTCGGAAATCCGATCCTTTCTCTTGTCCTTTATCTTGGAGGGGTTGTCCACTGCCGCGAGTAGATGGGTTGTGGATGGCGGTAGCACCAGAGCCCCATCGTTCGACAGGATTGTTGTGACAAGACCGCGCAGATTGGCGAGCCAGCTTCGAAGCTCCGAAGTGGATTTATTGGTGAGCCAACTCCAGATCTCGCTCGCGGGCGGGGTGCTCCCGTCGCCTTCAGACTTGATGTGTAAATCGTGTCCGATCCGACGACCGACCATGTCTGTGATGACCTGGTCCAGAATTCCATTGATGTCTCGCGCGACTTTGAAGTCGGTTCCGGACGACCCAGCCATGCCGGCTTGATGGAGGACAGCTTGGCAGAAGCCGTGGATTGTATTGATCGACACCTCGTCGTAACGCGAAAGGAACTCTTGAAGCCGCGCTATCGAGTCGTGCCGGTCGGCGGCAGCCATCATGTGGGACATCCAGTCGGCAGCTGGTTCGACCCCAGTGAGGGCCTTGAGCGCCTGTTGGCAACGCCTTCTCGTTTCGACCCGGAGCTCCGCGGTTGCCTCGTTGGTGAACGTGACCAGGAGAAACTGGTCGGCTCGAATGCCTTCCTCGGCGACAAGTCTCGCAACGGCAGTCGTGAGTGAGTAGGTCTTGCCGGTACCCGCGCTGGCCTCGATCGAAACCTGCTGCCCAAGCGTGAAGAGCTGGCGCGCTTGAAGGTTGAAGTCGGGAAGTTCGTCGGTCTGCATCTGCTAGTTCACTGTCGCCGCTGTTTCCAGAACCGTGCGGTGATACGTGCCCCACACGAGGTCCGCGAGGAGATCCACCTCGGGAACTTCGCGCTGGGTCTTTGGGCCGATCACCTCTGCCACAAGGTCATGTGCTGCAGCTGATCCAGGTTGTGTCAGATCACGCAGATGGCTCATGGACCGACCCCGCAGATACCAATCGATGGCCGATGACCTTTGGGCATCAAGCGTCAGTTGATCATCGATCTTTCCATTCGACGATCGCCGTGACTTTGGAGTTTCCGCAAGCTCTTTCGACGCAAATGGGAAGAAGGGAATGGGTCGGGCAGCTCCGACTGTACAGACGAGCGCGACGGCGTTCAGTACCTTTTCGGCGTTCTTCTTCCGCTGAACTTTGGACTTGCCGCTCATCGAGATCCTTCGAACATCTGCCGGCCCTCCCGCCTCGGCGGCGCGGCTCGCGAGGTAGCCGACGATTGGGTGCCCATCTGTTTGGAACGTGAGTGCGGCCACTTCTGCCCAGATTCGAAGGAGCATCGATGGCTTGAACCTGACGAACTGTGCCCGCACAAACTCGAGTTGGGTTCCAGAGTCATTGACGCCCGGGATGTTCAATCTGCGTGTCGACGGATTGGATGGTATTTCGCAGTCGACCTCCGTTCCGGTGAGGTGGTGGAGATGGGCGGGAATCGGAGTGAAGATCGCACGGACCTCCCGTGCAGTCTCTTCTGCGGCAAGTGTCCCGAAGTGTCCAGAAGGCAATAATTCGGTGAGTGGTCGAACCCGTTGCCAATTGCTAAGGGCAGACTCAAGCCAGGTTGTCTGACCTGAATCAAATGATGAGGCGATGGTCTCCAGTAGTCGACGTCCTTCACGTGCCTCCGCCCTGGGGTCGAGCGTGACGGGCAGGATTCCGTCACCCGATATCGACCGATCGCGCGAGTTGGCGCCCCCGTCCGGCAATGCGGGGATGTCAACCTCCATGACTTCTTCGAAGTAGTAGGAGATTGGGTCGGTCAGGAGTTCAAGAATCTCACTGGTGGCGTTCAATGCGGTTGGGGAGGGTTGTTCATCGTTCTCGAGAAGGCGGAGAGTAATTCCCTGGTCTACCCCAGCTCTATCTGAACGGAGTGCGCGGTTTGCGACGACGGACGCTGCATCAAATGTGAAGACGGTCCGTTCCTTTGCAAGGCCGGGGGTGAGCGTTCTGTCATCGAAGTTGTGTCTGGGATGGGCCGTCAGCACCTTGTGGTCGCCGAGGGGAGTGCGTGCATCAGCCATCACGGCTGCGGCGGTTTCAAGAAGTTCCTGCACGGGTACCGGCAGCGGAACCGTTTTGTTCGAGTTGATGTCGTTGCCGTTACAGGTGATGATGACGTGGCTTCGTGCGGCCATCACCATGTTGAAAAGGTTCTGGCGTCCGCGGAGCGGATATATGGGTTCGCCAATGCGCGGTACGAGGGACAACACGTCGTCTCCCCCCGAGCGTGCCGCTGTGAAGACAGACTCCTCTGCCCCGATGAGGGCGATTACGCGGTAGGGCACGTGCGCGAGGTCGCTGAAGTTTCTCACCGTGATTGACTCGAACGGCGACCAGAAGCCCGCGGAAGCGTGGTTCAGGTAATTATGGGTGACACGGCGGAGGTCTGTCACCGAAAATCGAAGGTCGAGAGCACCAGCATCTTTCGCATCGTTGCGGAGTCTGTCAATTGAGCGTTTGAGTCGGATGAGGCTCTTGGCCCGGCGGCGTGGAATATCGATGAAATTGTCGACGGCCCACTGGAGTGCATCGCACCACTTACCTGCGGTTAACTCTGATCCGTCACCTACCAAGAGTCGTTCGGAAAGCGTCTCGACACGACCGATGAACTCGGCGAGTTGACCTGCCACCGCGACTTCATCGAGTCTGATTCCGTCGAATGGAACGATTCCACCTGGGCCCTCCACATCGATTTCTGCGGGAACCGCGATGCCCATGAAAAGTCTGTCGAGAGCCGACCGCCAAGTGCCGTTGTCAACGTCTTCAGGCACACTCCAGCGGGCACGGGATTCCGCGTTGAGCCCAAATCGGATGCCGAGGAGTTCGGTCCAGTTCTTGATGACGTCGAGAGATTCGCCATCGAAACCAAATTTGCGCTGCAAAGGCGGTAGGGCGAGTGTCTCGAGAATCTGCTCGGCGCTGCACCGCCCCTCGGTGAGGCCGATCACGGCGTCCAATGCCTCGCATGCCTCGTCCAAACGGGTCCCAGATCCGCCTGAAACAGTGATCGAGAGACGCGGGACAGATGGTGAAATGGCTTCTTTCGGGTTGAGAATCGCGTTCAGCACCGGCGCGACAGTTGTTGTGTCGCTGCACAGAACGAGGATGTCGCGCAGGCGAAGGGATGCGTCTTGATTGAGAAGGTGTAACAGCGCATCGCGGAGCGCCTCGGCTTGCCGCGCGAGGCCGAAACAGGCGTGGACCTGTAACGAGCCGTCGCCCTGGGCAAGCCTGATCGGCAGATCGGAGTCTGATAGACCCCGCGAGGGCGGTGGCGAGTCGCGGATGATGCCGTCCTGAATCTGGTGAAGCAGCGAACTTGTGCGCGGCACCGGTTCAACCAGGGTTGCACTGGAGGCAACGAGGGCCATTGACTCGTGCGCGAAGGCAGCCCATCGGCTGGCAAGCGGATGGGTGATCTCAGACTGGGTGGCGTCATTGCGCGGTGAGAGTGCGGTTACGGGCGCAACCGACCGACTGAGGGGGTAGACCCAGAACACGGCCACATCGCAGACGGTCCCGAGTCGTGTAAGGACGGACGATGCTGCCCGGGTCAACGAATCAACGCCGAAGACTGAGATCCGCTGTGGCAGGTCGGGTTGGGTCAGAGAAGCCGAGAACGCTCCGAAGTCGTCGAATCCGCGCGCAGCTGTTGTGTGATCCTGAAGGTTTGTAAAAACTGCACGATAGAGGTCGGCCTGCCATTGGTGGATTCCACCGGATTCAATCTCGTACGCGAGACCTCGTGACCAGCCGACCAGCATTTCGGGGCGGTGCGAGGCGTACCTGTCGAACAGTTCGGCGGTTCGACGGGAAGCCACAAGCGGCGAGTTGAGAAACGCGGGAGGAAGGTTTGGGACATGCCCAGATCTCACAACTGTCGCAATTGACCACGTCAAGCGGGCTTCATCCCAGGGAGAATTGCTCGTGCCGAGTGGGTGCTGGGGTGATGCATTCACGAGATGGCGTGGGTATACGAAGCGGATGTTTGCCGCAATGCCGTTCAACTGTCCCTGGTGACCCAACTGTTGCGCGAGCTGGTTCCTCAGGAAATTCGCCATGTCTTCGGAGGGCACGAGGATGACTTCTTCGGTGAATGGATCTTTTGGTGGGAGCCGAAGACGGGCAGCAAGGAGTTCAACCAGAGGTTCAAGATCCGGGCACCGATACACATCCACCAACGTATGTTTCCACAGGGGTGACGCAGTCCCCGGTGGTCGTCGACGGGCACGTCACAGTCGGGTTTCAATAGGCTTACTTCGTGCTGGACAAGCGGGGAATGCCCGTTCCCAAAAGCGACATTGTGGCGTCGAATATGCGGCGGATGCCCACAAGGGGAACGAAGCCAGAGGTCGCGCTTCTGCAGGCTCTCCAGATCCGCAACTTCCGCGTCGAGACTGACCGCACGGACCTACCGGGCAGGCCTGATCTTGTTCTTCCCGTGCGTCGGGTCGCCGTATTTGTGAACGGATGTTTCTGGCACGGTTGCCCGAAACACTTCGTCGTCCCTAAGAACAACCGTGGCTGGTGGATTGAGAAAATCGACGGGAACCGTCGGCGTGACCGACGGAAGGCCACGCACCTTCGCAGGCTCGGGTGGTTGGTCGTGACGGTGTGGGAGCACGAAGATCCCAGTCGGGCCGCTCAGCGGATCCAGAAACATTCGCTGCGTCGGTCTGTGAAGCGTCACTCGTAGCCGAATAGCTCATTCATCGTTGCGGTGAATCCTTCCGCATCTTGTGGAAAGGGGATGTGTGTCGGAAGTTCATCATCGATCAGACGTCGCACCTGCGTGGTGATCCACGGTTCGACCGCGAGGTGAGCGTCCGCAAAGTCTACTGCCTCGACGATGTTGATTGAGAACAGTCGTTCGTACCGGTAGAAATGCTCGGAGGTATCGAAGAGTTCAATCTCAAACGCCAGAAGATTGCGGAGACTCTCAAGGAACCTCTCGCTCCGTGGATCGAAATCCTCATCCTCGTTTGGATTATCGGGTGCGTGTGACATGAAGGCTCCTTGTGTGCGGCGCCGGGGCTGGCGCTGTGAAGTTGAACGGCACAAAAGGATCAGTCGCTACATGTCACCGAAGATACTCCAAGGGTGTTCGGGATCTCGCGGGTTGCGGACTAACTACCGTCGGGTCATCGGCAAGGCTGCGTTAAGAGATCAGTAATCTGGTTGCTTTTCCGCTCTGTTCTTCAATGATGCTCCTCTCTTCGATGAACTCTGGACTCAGTTCAGGGAACCAACTCCAGACTGTCGGGAGGTCATTGCGTGGCTGTCCGTTCTTGGACGAGAAGCGATCAGCATCGGAGAACCCGTAGTTGAAGAGAAAACGGCATTTGTCGTTCATGATCAGGCTTCGGTGATGCAGGAGATTAGTGAGGCGACGTTCCACCGATTCGTTGCCCAATTTGTACGCAAGCACCGACACCTCGAGGCCGTCAAGCGACAAGTCAGACGTAACCTGTTCCAGGGCGTCAGAGATTTGGTTGATCGAAAATGGAGTCTTGCCAGGGTCAATCAGAGTATGAATGACTGCAGAAGCTTTCCTGTCGTTCCTGCGGCATGCTCCATCAATTCTTGAGAGGAACCAACCGAGGCCACTGTCGGTCGGAGTGGGTGGGCGACCGCCAAGAGTCCGCCGACTCAGCAGCCGCGACGAGTCTTGGAGTGCATAACAGTCGAACATCGTGAACGTTCGGCTCTCGGGGGGGAGGGAGTCGATGACTGGTAGAAGGCACATCTCCCAAAAGTCGTCTCTGTCGGCCACCGTATGTGCGCCACTCCGGATCCGGGAACGGAGGTCGACCATGGGGGCATCAACAAACTCCGGTAGCGGGTACTTCGGCGGCTTCGCATGTGGCGCCGCGTTGTCAACTCCAAGGATGATCTCTGGTTCAAGGGTCAGATCGATCTCGGGTGGCGCAGGAGCCAACCTCCAAGGTTGCCGACGTTTTTCTATGTCGTCTTTCAGGCGCCCCCTGTACTGTAGGGGCAGTGAATCTCTGAGGACTGCCCAGTCCCCGGGTCCAAAGATGAGAAGAGCGTTCTCTCTCAGCACCTTCAGGTAGGTCGATACTGCGCCTGATCGGGTGAGTTCGTCCACGGCCTCTCGTCCAAGAGATGTCTTCGTGTACACGGCTCAAAGCCCAAACTCTTCCAGGCGTTCGTCAAAGAATCCATGCGGCCATGGCTTGGCAAAATCTCCGCTCGGATGAATTGGTAACTCGATAACCCTTGATTCGCCACCTGGCGACTGATCGATGTAGAGGACTTGTACATCTTCGGGTGCAAAGGTGCCCTCCCTCACCCGCCTCAGGATTCTGAGCATAAGGCTTTCACTGTGAGTTTCGATCAGAAATTGTGCGTCGTTACCACTCTGCGCTTGCTGAATGAATACATCTGCCAGACGGGCCTGCATGGCCGGATGGAGGTGCAACTCCGGCTGTTCGATGCAAATCAGGCTGTTCCGAGAAAGCACCGATTGGGCAATCAAAGGGAGCACCTGGCTGTATCCGACTCCGACGTCACTGGGTGATAACTCGAGGCCCGTAGCTTTGTTCTCGAGTGAGAGATAAATGTATGACCCGACTACGTTCTGTTCGCCGAGCCTGCGGACACGGAGTTTGTAGGGCAAGTCCATGAGGCTCAGGCAGTTGTTCATTTCCCCGACGAGAGATTTGTTGTCGTTCATCAATGACAACATGTATTGACCTGTTGAGCCAACGTGCCGCTCGGAAGTAGGGGTGTAGCGTTCCAAGCGTTGGGGCTCCTGGCGCAGGGGTCCGAGATGCGAGAGATTCCGTACCGCACTCCGCAAATGTCGCTCCATTGGTCGCACTATTTCGGTCCAAGTGTCCGCGACAGTTCTACCGGCCGCCAGGGGCATTGTGTCGTCGAACTCTTCGAGGACGCGGCGTCCATAGTCTTTGATCGGCGAGCCACGACCTGATTCGACCCCACCAGTCGCAGATCTCATTATGCATCCAGCGAAGAGGGTCGGAATAAGTCCACCCCGAAAGATGGGGAGGAAACCGGCTTTGTTCTGCAAATCCACAATCACCTGATCAGTTGATGCGAACAGGCCCACATCGTCGCTCACAAGCCTGCACCAGTCATCAACGTCATCTGGCTTGAGAACAAACAGGTTTCCATTCGATCTTGTAAGTCTGTCGAACCGAAGAACGTATTCGCCCAACCGAACATGCACTTCCAGTGGTTGCATGTCGCGGTCGATAGTCCACCTCACCCCACCCTTCAAGGTCTCGGTCCGGCTCCTGGTCTCCCTGACCGCGGGCCAACTGAAGTCAAACTCCGTGCCGAGTGTGATGGTGAGGGTGGGGTCGTGTGAGAAAACCGTCGTCGTAAACGAACCGAGATCGACCGAGTCGCCAGAAAATACGAACGTCCGACGGCGACGATCTTCACCCCCTCTAAGGCTCTGCTGGAGAAGCAGCAGGGCTTTGAGGATCGAAGACTTGCCAGCGGAGTTTTGCCCGTAAAGCAAGGTGATCTTGCTGAGGGGCACCGAAACTTCCTCGGAGAAAGCCCGAAAGTTGGCGAGCATCAACTTTTTCACAGGCGTAACGGCCATAGTTGACAAGGCTAGTTTGTCCTAGGGTTGGGAAGTGCAGGCCACTTGTTTGTGGCCGGGAGGCGGATGGTGGACCAGGCATTCAATGTTGACCAGATGATCAATTCGATCCTCGACACAATCAAGTGTGTTGGGGGTGATCAGGGGGTCGTCTACGTCACGGTTCCCATCACCACGGGGCTCCGTGAGTTTCAGCTCATGAAGGACCTGAAGTGCTCCCGTGAGTCTTTGCGCCAGGATTACAACGGGGATTGGCTCGATCGGGTAAAGCGCCCCAATGAGGCTGACGCAGAGGCTTTCGCCTTGTTGGTGCAGCTCAGGTTTGCGAATCGTCTGGTGCTGAACCCCGCAGCCCTGCAGGTCGACGGCTGGTCGCAGGAGAATTACACCAAACTGTGGGATCAGATCTTGCTGGAGTTCTGCGACACGCTGGTGGTTACACCTGATTGGGCGTTCAGTAGTGGAGCGCGCGCGGAGGTGCAGCGGATGCTCGACTTGGGTCGTGAGATCGTCGATGTGTTCGGCAAGCGAGTTTCGGTCGAAACCCTGATGACGGCTGATGCTGCGACGAAGGGGCGGCTCGGATCAATGGGCTGGGAGTCGGGCGAGATTAATCAACGCCTGCCGAAAATGGACTTTGGACGAAGAGCCAGTTTGATGAAGCGGGACCCACCGCACGCCGCTTGGAACATGACGATTACCTGGATGCTCAGTGAACGGCGCTGGCAGCAGCGGATTCCCGAGTTCAAAGATGACGAGCGAACCCGGGGAGACGGAGCGCGGGGATCGAAGGGGGAGTGGCATCAGCTTCTGTGGAAATACTTCGAACGCGCTCAGAGGAGCGGGATCGAGTCGAGCGCCGGAGGAACCGATCTTTTCATTTTTGTTTCACTCGGCATTGCGTACCTCGAATCAGTGATGCACGTGTTTGGTCCGTTGCCCGAGCCTGGTCTGCCCGGAGGTGAAGCAGTTGTCGAAGGTCGGCTCGATGCATTCGACCTTGACAGAAACGAACGTTTGGCGTTGGCCGCGGCCTGGTTGCGACGCGAGTACTTCTACACGAGCGAGAAGTACTCCAGTGATGACGACGACGATCACACCCGCAGGTTTGGAGTAGAACATGGTTCGTGGTGGGATCGGCAGTTGAAGCTCTACTGGGCGCGAGCATTTGATAGGGGTCTTGACTCGCTCGCAGGTCGCCAGCAATTGGGCAAGTTTGTTTCGACAGCGATGAATCTGGCCACCAGTCGCGTGAGAGTCATCGGCGTGCCGTCCGTACCGATCCGCAGGTCGGCCGAGGATCTCCTGCCATTCGAAGAGGATGACTGAGTCATTTCGACATCCGTCGGTGGAATTGAATCCTGACTACCAGTGGGCATGTTTAACGAGTCGGTGTGGCCCGATGAAACCTACATGAACCTTGGCGGTGACGCCGCGGGTGTCGTCAAAGAAGTAGAGACGCGGAATAAGCCCGCCGCCTCTCATCTGGATTTTGATGTGCGCGAGCATCACGATCAGGCCAGTCGGGTTCACTTGAGTGGCCACCGGGAACAGCCGCTCGGAAAGTAGCTCGTGATCCCGTTTCGTTGACTTTCCCTCGTGGGCGGCCACCTTGGAGTCGGGGTACATTCCCGTCTTCCCACACCACGTGATGAAGTCGGTCGTCTGCTTGGTCGAGGCCGCAAAGACAGCAAAACTCTCGAGCGCGCTGAGTGCGCGAGCCAACTCATCGGCCCAACTGCCTGAGTTCGGGCATCGGTCAAGGAGTTCGATGTCCCTCTCTGCAGCTACGGGAATTTCAACTCGCTTTAGATGGTGGCGCGCCGCTGCGATTGTCGCAGCGATGGACCGACTCCGCAGCTGTGCCGGCGGATCCGCCAGCGCAAGTCTCGTCAATTTTTCCTCTAGGCGGCAAATCTCCCGACGGCTGTCCTCGAGCATTTCGTTAGCAGTAACCCATGCCTCGATGTATTCGTCGTTCTCCCTGCGTAGGCGTTGGAGCTCATCGTCAACATCCAAACCATGGAGATAAACATCGGATTCATCAACTTCTGCGAGTGGTCCGAGCAAAGGTTTGAAAAGCGACCACTCCTCCGGAACTCGGGGCCATTGAGAGGACATTCCAATCCGCCGGGCCATCAAGAGCCCTGCTTCACGTTGGTCGTCGCCGAGTTCGTCCTCGCTGATTCGGTACGGGGCTGGATTCGTCGGCGCACCCGACGAGCTGCCCATGACAAGCAAGACATCGCCCGCAGCGAGGTGGAGATCGGCGTCCACAACACGGTTGTACGTGTGTAGCTGCCGTTCCTCGACTGTCGCAACGCTGGCCATGGCCGCAAGGGTCTCCGCCGCCCGGGTTGCTCGCTGCATCACGCTCATGCGCTGGCCGTCCTGCATTGCAAACAGTAGAAGGGGTATCTGCCGTTGAGGGTGCTCCATCCACTCGATGTAATCAACCACAGCTTGTGCGTCATCGAGTTCTCTTGGTTGGACTTCGAGCGGGTCGGAGCCGATGCGGGGTTCACCCCCGGCGAGAAGCAGGTTCTTAACGAGTGTTGGCGCGCTGATTTCACGCCTCCATACGTCGGATAACTCCGCATGGACATCCACCCAGAACGTGTTGTGTTGCTTGGTCATTAGGGACGTCGCAGTCGTAGTCCATACTTCATCTGTCTCGATTTTCTGCTCCGTAAGGCGGATACGGACCAGTCGCCCTACCTCCGTCTCAAATGACCATGTATCGAGCGAAGAACCTCCTCGCGTCCGACGCTCGTTCTCTGCTGGTTCGAGGTTGGTTCCCCGTGACCGAAGCCAGTTCAATGTCTCATGGAGCAGCGCCGTCCCGGTGTTCAGTGAATCATCTATCCATACGGATCGGTACACGAGCATGTTTCGAGATTAGTGAGTCGAGACGTCTTCTGTTTTCCGTCGTCTGGCGGAGCTCCTTGATGGTCACACCGACTGCTGATCGGGGTATGGTCCGCTCCGCGTCGACCCTGTGGCGTGAAGAACAGTGGAGAAAAGCGGGTGGGACCAGCGGGACCCGCGATGGTCAGTAGAGTGCGACACCCCTCAACCATAATAGGTACATCTGCAAGTAAATCCGCTCGACGTGGGTCGAGGGCTTGCAGGAAAGAGCAGGAGGCCCATGTCTTTGTCCATCGAACACGACTACCTTTCGTCGGTCCACCTTGAATCCCGACCACCGGACCCTGTGGCGTGGTGGCGGCGGATCTGCGACGTCACTCCCAATCTGGCAATGAGCGGTGGTCTGTCCCACGATGACGTCGAGGCGTTGGGGCAACTCCGTGAATGGGAGGCGGCGGGGATCACCGACTACTTGGCTGTCCACGAGGAGTGCAGTGACGGCGATTTTGTTGCAGAGCACTCCCACGTCCGGTTTCATCATTTCGGGGTTGACGATTGGGGCGGTCGCCGGAATCCACGTTGGTTTGACGGTTTGGTCGCGACGGCGCTCGAGGTACTCGCGCAACCTGACAGGAAGTTGATGGTCACTTGCTGGATGGGGTGTAACCGCGGCCCGTCGGCGACGTACGCAGTGCTCCTTGCTCTCGGGTGGAAGCCACTCCCGGCTCTACGGGCGATCCGTTCGGCGCGTCCGATCGCGGGCACTATCTATGCGGCAGATGCAGTTGAGTGGTGGGTGCGGCGCAATAGCGGCAATCCCGAACAGATCGCTCGCGCGCGTCAGGAGGTTGACCGTTGGTTCGACAGGCATCCCCTTGATCTGCGCTACGTAATCGGAAAGATCGGATCTCGTACCGGCTGACCGGGCCCCAGCGCTCGTTCTTTTTGTCAAATTGGCGGACGATTTTGTGGGAAAATCAGGTCGGGGAGGGGACATTGGACGCCAATACGCAGGAGAAGTGCCGGGCTCTGGCAAATGAGATCTCGACAGCCCGAAAGGCAGCAAAGTCCGCAGCAGAAATCGAGGCGGTCCTGGCAAATGCCGAGTCTGCGCTTGCTCAGTGCGGTGGCGTTTGGGCATTGCAGGGCGCGGCTGCATGGGTTCTCCGCGACGCACGGACGAAAGTAATTCCGCAGGGGACGCCGGCTGCCGACACTCTCACCGTCGTGAAGAGAATCGGCGAACTAACCGACCCGAAAAGGTACGGGCCTATCTCATGCTGGGTCACCGCGGTCAATGATGTTCTTGTGCAGTGGTCGAAGAGCGGAAACACCGCCGAATTGGCGGCTGCCGTCGACCTGATCAGGATTGTTGACGATTCGCAGCTCATGCGCGAGCGTGGAACCTTCAATGGAAAAGAACAGCCGAGTCAAGCCGAACGATTCTTCGCGACTGCCACGAAAATTGTCGCAAAGTCCCAGGGCAACGATGGACTTCTTGTCCGCCTCGCCGAAGCTGCACTGAGTGGCGATATCCAGCTCGGCGAAGCTGACGGACGTTGGATCCGCTACCGGCTGGCAAAGGCAATTCTCGACGCCGATCCCCATCGCGCGCGGGCGCTCCTTGAAGAAGCAGCGGAGGGCAGCAACGAATCGGCGATCCTGCGGCTGCTGGTCACAAGCCTTCGACGATGTGGTGAACCACACAGAGAGCACGAAGTTGTCGAGCAGATTGTGGCCGAGATTGATGCCAATCAGATCAAGTTCATGGTGAGCGCATTCAATGATCTCGCAGAATTGAGCGACAATCCAGAAGTTGTCGAGCTTTCGCGGTCGGTGGTGCACCTTGAGCGGAATGGCGACGGCGGCATGGAGCTTGCTCAGGCGCTCATGAGATTGAGGCGCCTGCTCGGTTGACGCTACCGCTCTTCGGCGTTGGTTATTTTCGGTACTCGAGGCAACGGTCAGAGACCGGACAGTTGCTGCACTGCTTCGCTGTAACACCGAGAGGGCCGCGTTCGGCCGAAGGCAGATAAGCATGTGACAGTTGTGCGGCAAGTCCGGACGACTCCTTGCGTTCCTCGCCACTTTGAAGGGCGGCACGGTAGGCGCGCGAGGAACGCTCTTCTGCAATTTGAGCAAGTTCATTGCGGTGTGGATCGCGCTTTTGTTGAACGATCGTCTCCCGCAGATTCCGCAAATTACGGTAGGTATTTTCTGCAGACTTAGCTGATATTCCAATGGTGAACAACCATTGCCAAAAAGCTGACTTGTCGTGGTTTGGGGCACCCTGCTCGATGATCCGTCGACTGGTGCGACTGCTGAGTCGCTGTCCTTCGGTCAGATGGCGGAACAGTTCGTCGCAAAGCTCTGTGGAGTCCGCGACCGAAAGGCCGTGGTGAGCTCGAACTGCCGCCGGAAGATTTCCGTAGAGAATTGATTGCATGTGGGGCTTCGTGAATGCCGCGCTTTCGCCGGTCACCCACTGCAGCGCAAATCTCCGTTGACAGAGAATTGACGAGGCAACTACTTGGGAAGGGAGTTTCTCGATAGCCGTGGCGACTTCGACAGATGTCGCCTTTACTTGTAGCGGCAGGGGGAGTGATAGGCGGTTCATCGATTTCGAATCGGCCACGGTCTCAATTTTTATACCTCCCGCAGCGGCAAACACCGCCTTTTTGTGATCCGCATTCTTGATCCCTTCTGAGGCGTCTGCCAGAAGAGTCATGAGCGGAGAGGGGCGCAGCTCCTCTCGGTCGAGCTTTGCGATGTAGCTGATTGTTGCGGTATCTGTTCCACGAACCGAATTCAGCCCAACCCAGAGCAGATAGATGTCGCTCAGTGGTGCGGTCTGGACGCGGAGATCAAGCAGGTGAACTGCGGTCTCCTTCGGGGGGCTGTTCGGTGAGACGTCAACCAAGCGGAATGGCCAACCCAAACCTGCGGATTGTCGGGGGAATGACAGGTCCGAAAGGTTGGCGAGATGCAGGCCACCGGCCGAAGGTACATAGGCAAAACGGTCAATTGCTCCGAATCCCCTGACCAATCCGCCATCGTCTGATCCCTCAAATGCGATCGGAGCAGCGACAAGCATCTTTACGATGTCAGCAAGGTCCGTTGCATAGGTTTCGACGTTGGCTGTTCGCAGCCCTTGCACGCGGGCCTCAAAATCTTCGCGGTGTTCATCAGCGATCGTCGCGAGACCACGGGCAGCGAGCGCTTGAAGATGCTTCGTGAATTCTTCGAGGCTGATCTTCTCATCCTCAATGAGGCTCTTCCCGAGAGAGTTGATCGTCTGGATCAAGCCGACAACAAGGTCCGCGTCTGCGCGCGAAAGGTCGCCCCATGGCAGAAGCCTCCAGAAATTGTCGGCCTTGTCCTCGAGTTCATCACGGGCGCCCGCCCCCGATGGGGCCAGATTCATCGGATGGATCCTCGTTATGAGAATGTCGCGCAGGTTTTTGGCGCGTTGCTCCCACTCGTCACCAACTGAACAGCCCTCAAAGAAGTCGAGGATCCGGCCAAAGACTCTGCCCGCGTGGAGCGGGTCGTAGGGACCTGACGCGTAGGGAAGTAACCCGCCTGAGACGATGTCGAATAGCGCCTCCCGCGAGAACTCGACGGTCCGTGCCCCGTTTGTGCCGTGCTTGATGCATTCATGGATTCGGACGAGGAAAATGCCAAGGGGAACGCTCGAAAGGTCAACGTCGCCGAACTGTGATGTATCGACGAACCGGCCAACAAGGCGGTCCAGTGCGCGGGAGTTCGGGGCAAAAAGCGTGGGTTGGGCGGACCGAGAATCTGGGTCCTCCTCACCGTTGGTGTCGTCGCTGTGGGGAAAGCACTCCTGCACAAAGCTCACTGTGTTGCGCATTTCGAGAAGGCGGAGTGGGGGACTGGGACTGGTCTTCACTGATTTTCCGGCGAGTGCGGCAATCAGCGCCTCGGCCGCGGGAGACACTGTGGCTGCGCCAGGTCTTGGTGGGAACTCGACACGACCGAAGCCGAGGTTCTCGCTGAAGTAGTGACGCCAGGTTTCGAAGACATCGCTCGACCCATCGTCCTGAACAAGAAAGATCTGCGTGAGCCAATCGGAGGCCTCGATCGACCTGAAGACTGCCCACTGCGGTGGGGTGAAGAAGTGGTAGCCGTGTTGAAGTACAACGCACCCGTCTGCTGCTCCAAACACATGGTTGAGACAGTCTCGGAGTGCGGCTGTTGCTCTCTTCGCTGCGCTGCTCTCACCAAGCGCATATTCGTCTGGATCAAGCCACAGCTGCTCACGGATACGGGGAAGTCTCGGGTTGTCTTGCTCCAATGACTGCCATACCCGCTGCGCCGCTTGTCCAATTGCTTCGGTTGGTTGGAGATCAGCGGGTGACAGTCCACATTCCACAAGGGTCCGGATCGCGGCGGCAAAGTCAATCCAGCCGTTTCGGAGCGCCCGCCGGACATTTTCGGAGCTCTGCGTATCCCGTCGGAGGTACTCCGACAGCTTCGTCATTGTTTCGATGGAGCCGCCCATGTACACGCCACTCGCGTGGCGCTCCCATCGGGTGATCCGCTTCTCGTAGCCCAGGAGCGCCCGATGACGCTCAGCCTCGTCTTCAACCTCGAATACTTCCTGAAACGCCTCCCAGTCGGGATACGCGTAGTCATCATTGTCAGGATCCTCCGTGAGCATCGTGATGAGGTGTGCGATCTGAATCGCTTGTCGCCCGCTACGCCGGAGTTCCTTTGATATTGAGGCTGTGGCCGCGATGTGAATGCAAGTGTCAAACTCAACTGGCTCGGGCTGAAGGTCGGCAAGTGCTGCAGAAAGGTCGGGGAACATGAGCGACTGGAAAGCCACGGCACGCATCATCATTTTCTCTACCGTCCTGCGATCTCCAGCAGTCCACCCCAGGTGTCTGCGCCGCGCTTACTCTTGGTATAGATCGCGAGAGAATCCCGAGCTCGAGTCATCGCAACGTAGAGGAGACGGGTCTCTTCCTTTCGTTGCTCCTCGCTCTCGTGCATTTTTGACGACGAGGATGGGTCGAAGTTCTGGAGCGTTGAGGATCCTGTCGCCTTCCACTCCCACAGAAGTCGCGCGTTAGGGCTGTTGTCATCGCGAACCACGGAAACAAGGCTCGTGGCCTGACGGCTTTCGAACGCGTCCCACGTCCTCGGGATGAGTACGTGCGTAAACTCCTGCCCCTTTGCTTTGTGCACAGTGAGGGCCGTCACAACACCTGTTTCCCCGTGCTGTGGCTCATCCTCCTTCTCGTTGGTTGCGATTTGCAGCCGTACCCACTCGAGGGCTGAGAGGAGTGTCGTTGGGCGTTCGGCAACTGCGGCATCCATTAGGACAATGAGATGTTCGAGGTTGATCTGGTAACGCTCGCGGTCGCGGGTGTCATCGGTAACGGCGGGCTCGCGGGACCAAGACTGGGGTTCAAACTTTTGGTAGCAGTGCGCCAAGAGCGCGGCTGGATTCATGACATGGAGCAGCTTGTTGAGCGAGCGGAGTCTTCCCCGAAGGGGTTCAAGGTCTGCGGTGTGGAGGTCCCGGACGGCGTCATCGTCGAATCCCGTTAGCCGGTCGCTCCATGATTGCAGTTGGGGTAGCGCTTGGTTCCAGAGGTCTTCGTCGGCGTCGAGTCCGCCGGGGTTTGTCTGCTTGCTCGCGATCCCCCCCAGCCATCGTGTTTCACACAGTTCGAGCACAGCTCCGGTGTCGTCAGGAGACGCGATCGCGTCCAGAAGTGCCCGTGCCTCGACAACCGCTTCAGACTGAAAGAAGGTGCCTCCGATCAGGACGTCGCAGGGTAATCCTTCATTACGGAGTCGGTCGCGGACTTCATTCGCTGTCCAGTTCTGCCGACAGAGGATGCCGACATTCTCCTTTTTCTCTGGAGCGGCCTCCCAGCGGCGCTGAATGTCCGCAAGTAGTTGTCGTACATCTGCAACGACGTGGTCGAGATACTCGTTGGCATCCACTTCCTTTGTTGTGAAGCGCGTTCCTTCGCGCTGGCGCTCGACCTGTGCCTTCAGCGCGCTTGACGCGCTGTATTCGAGGTGTGGTGATGTTGCGCCTTTGCCTACCGGTGCCTTTCCCCATTCCTCGAAACACTCATGTAGCGACCCAAGAAGCACTCCGCCGGTGCGAAAGTTGCGGACCAGTCCGAGATTGAGGGCGGCGGGTCGTCGCTGGGCTGCCATACGGTACTCAAGAAGGCTAAAAGCGCTGCCCTCGGCGCCACGGAACCGGTAGATGCCCTGCTTGACGTCGCCAACGACAAATAATCTGGAATCGAGCCGTGAGCTGAGTTCGAGCACGAGATCCATCTGTTTGCCGTCGGTGTCCTGAAATTCGTCGACGAAGAAGAATCTCGGCACGCCGATCCGCGGTTCGCTCGAGGCAAGAAGACCCTGGTAAGCGCTAGGCACCAACTGATCAACAGGCAGGAGGCCTTCCTTGAGGCAGTGCGCGGCAAAGTTCCGACCCGTCTCGAGAATGACATCCCGTACTGTTTCGGCAAATCTCTTGTCGACACCCGCGTCTGCATCATCAACGCCCCAGTCGACCTGATCTGGTTCGTCCTGCCCGATTGGCATTACCTGGATGCCGTTGTTTGTCAGCGCCTCCCAAATTCTTTCGAGGTGTTCAATCCATTCATATGCGGCCGGAATTTTCGGGTCTTCCGATCCACCATTGTTCGGAAATTCACCGAGGAGTTTGATGAGGTGGGGCGAGAGTGCCTGGTGCATGATCCGACGCAGCTCGAGGGTCTGGGAGCTGACGGCGAGATTCGGGTCAAAGCCGATTGCTGTGGCTGACTGTTGAGTGACATGCCGCGCGTACTGGTGGATTGTTGTTATCTGTGTCGTTGCAAGTTGCGTCAGCCAGGGGACGGCGGCAAGCACGCATCTCGGACTGAGTCGGCGACGGAGGTTGAGTACCCGGGCGAGCCGCTCGCGCATCTGGGCGGCGGCTTCGCGGGTGAACGTGACGAGAACGATGTCGTCGAGGCGCAGGTCGTATGGGTACTGCTCGATACCGCGCTCTTCGATGAGCGCACTCGTCGACAGCAGGTAAAGGATCCTCTCCGCCATGGTTTCGGTCTTGCCGGTCCCCGCACCCGCTGAAATGACGATGTCGCGGTCTGGGTCGGAGTGAACCACTTCGTACTGGCCAACATTGATTCCGCCATTGTCATCCGCTCGGTCAAGTGCCGCCCGAACGTTGGCGGGCCAGTCGGGAAACCTCAGCCCATCCGCAATGCCATCGACGGCCCAAAAACCTTCCAAGCCATCGATGTCCGCATACGACCACTCAAGGAGTCGAGACCCGATGAAGTGCAGGTACTTCTCGCTCAGTTCTCCGGGTGGTCGGTCGCGCGTGACCAGGAACACGCGGATTCCATAGTCGAGCAGACCCAGAAGCGGCTCGACATCTTCCCCAGTCGGGGCGATCCTCAGAACCGAATACCTGGGAAGTTCGGGGACGGCGATGTCGCTGCGCCGACGAAGAACATCAAGCGCAAGCATTGGGTCGGCGATGAGGGTTGCTGCCCTGCTGTCGGCACTGGCCGAAAGAGCGGTGGGTCGGCGAGCTTCCAGTTCGGCGATCTGGAGTTCACTGTCAGAGATGGGTTCCACGCCATCTTCGTGATTGAAGTGGGAGATCGTTGTGCGGTCGACTGGTAGCAGTGGACCCGGCACGATTGTCATCGCACTCTCTGGCCAAATCCACGCGTCAACAACGTCGCCGTTGACGAGTGTCTTCTTGGCGCGACGTCCTTGTCGGGCGAGGGTGGGGACGGTGATCTGCAGCCATCTGGCTTCTTGGAGATGGTCGGCCTCAAGTCTCAGGATGACGAAAATGCGGACGCTGCGGTCGCGGTGCAGATCGCGGTAGTCATCAAAGGCGTCCTTTTCGATCCAGAACTCCCTCTGCCCATCAAGCAGGTTGACATCGGCTCTTGTCCGGTATTTGACCTCCCACCATTCAACCGTGTCACCTTTGGCGGCGCGGATGTCCGGGCGGCGGACCTGTCTGCCGTCGCGCAGGAACTCAAGCGGCGCGCCGTCGCTTCCGTCTTCGCGGTACGGCGGAACCAGATCTACGTCCCAATTCTGCTCTTCCAGCCATGCAGCCCACGCTCGCTCACACTGCCGCCAGATTTCGTCTTCTGGGTCCCTCGCGCTGGGCGACGAATTCACGTCGCATCGCCTTTCGCTATTGCTGTACGGGCGTCGGAGAAGTCGGCTTCAAACCTCTCTGGGGTGCGGACCGGGTCAAGCGGGCCATGCTGGAGCTTTGTCCGCCACGCCTCGCCGACCTTCTCGAGCACGTCGAGTGGCATCGCCCGTGTCATGCCCCAACGCGCAAGAGTCTCGGACAGTTCGGAGTAGAGCGCCCGCCACAGGTCAATTTCGCGGCGCAGGCGGTCGAGTTCCTCATTCGGCAGTTCTGGTTCAACCGGGGCTCCCGAGCGCTCTGTCGGGGCAGCGACAACGCCCCGCTCAAGCTCCCGCAGAAAATCTTCTTGTTCTCTCTTCGGTCGTTGGCCCCTGTCAGTCCTTCGCCCGATACGGACCCGCATCTCAGCCTTAAGTTCGTCGACGACTCGGTGGTCGGGCAAAGCGAGTGCGTCTATCGCAATGCTCCTCAGCTCATTGATTGACTTTCCGGCATGGATTCCCACGACTTCCAAACCCTAGCAGCGGGCATTTCAGCGAGTGCGCGGCGTCGAATAGTCTCAATGGAATGTCGCACATGGACGATTTCCGTCGTGGTGTTTTGAGGGCCGTCGCTGACCTTGACGCCCGATCGATTCCCTGGCCGGCGTACCGCAAGACCATCGACCAGATCTTGGGTTCGAGTCCGACTCCGAACGGCCTTTATGCTCTCGGCGCCTCACTGAAGAAGGTTTTCAAGTCGGACCCGCGTGGTCGCGGACCGGGCGAGCTGAGTCGCGGTGGGGCCTCCTGGGAGATCCTCGTCAGTTGGTACCTCAACCTGCTCTTCTGGGGAACCGATGCGGTGGTCGTGCGGCCGAGGGCTGGCCTTGTTCCGAAGGTCATCAGTGATGCACTTTCAGTCCGGGTAAAGGGTGTGCCGACCACGAAAGAGACAGATCTTGTCGCATTTTCAGTCCCGTCTGGTCCGAATCTGACCGGATCGGCGGTCTCCGACATGGATGACGCGATACGCGCGAACCCACAGGACTGTCGATTGGGCGTCATCCAGTGCAAGACGAATTGGAATGACAACGCACAGATTCCCATGCTGTGGAACGTGATCTACTCCGCGAAGAACCTTCAGGTACCGAACGTAACTGTCGGCGTAAACGGGTTTTCACCCGCAAGTTTTTGTGCTTTTTCGTATGCCTTCGTGACCGTTCCGACCAATACAGAAAAGAACGGTAAGGATCAGTTCAAGGCAACAACAACGGCAGTGGTTCGGGTGTCGGGTCTCTCTGGGGGGAACTACTGGGGAAACCCCTCGACCGTCAACATCGCTGACCAGATTTCTGAGTACTGCGGCCGTAACTTCTCACCGGTTTTTGTCGGGGGAGTGCAGCACCATCTTGCGAAGAATGTGCTTGCGGACCCGGCGGTGTTGAAGATGTTCTTGGACTTCAATTTCTGACGCCTCAGCATCAACTTTTCTTCGGCTGACTGGTGAGGTGCCATCCCCGCCACAGTGGGCACCCGTAGATCCGGCTTTCGCGGTGCCGGCAACCTGATCGTTCAGAGCCTGCCATGGCGGGGGTCAAAAGTGCATCGAGTTCGCTGCCGAACCTCGCCTTGCACTTTTTGCCCCCCCGGGGCTGTGGCATTACCGTCAGGCTGAGGTTTCGTTTTGTCGTGTCTGAAGACAGCCAGGAAGGGCTGTCGACGGACACCCCTCGACTAATCTTGAGAGCGTGAACGATGCTCCAGCGACCCGTGGCAAGTACGCCAAATTTGCTGACAACCACTCTGACTTCTATCTCGCCCGGCAGGGCCGTCTTCCTCGAGTTTTTGACTTCATCGATCTCTTCGCGGGCATTGGTGGAATTCGCCTTGCGCTCGAAGACGTGGGCGGCCATTGCGTCTTTTCGTCTGAATGGGATCCGCATTGTCAGGAGACCTACCGGTACAACTTTGGTGAGGTTCCGTTTGGCGACATTCATGCGGTCGATCTCAAGCAGATACCGCGAGCATCGTTGCTTGCCGGGGGCTTTCCTTGCCAGCCATTCAGTTCGATTGGCCGCCGTGAGGGCTTCGACCATGAAACACAGGGCAATCTCTTCTTCCGCATTATCGAAATTCTCGACAGCCAGCGCCGTCGGCACCGCCCCGTCGACGCGGTCCTCCTCGAAAATGTTGAAGGACTCATAACTCTCCGCCACGATGGCCGTCTCGTCATTGATTCGGTGATCGCCGAACTCGATCGGGTCGGGTACCACGCGGAGTACCAGATCCTTGACGCTGCGGATCACGGAGTTCCCCAGCACAGGCGCCGTGTTTTTATTGTGGGTCTCAGGAAGAAGAAATATGGCTGTGGCCCGCTTATCGACTGGGATTTTCCCCAGTCCGAGACCGCAGATGTTGGCTCGGTCATCGAGAGTGGGGTCGAGGGCTACTCGATTTCACGTCATTTGCAGCGCGTCTACATGGACAAGGTTGACGACGGCCGCCCGCAGAAGGTCAATGTGCGCAGTACCGGACCTGTCAAGACGCTTGTTTCGACGTACCACAAAATCCAGCGACTGACGGGAACTTTTGTTGAGGATGGTCCAACAGGTCTTCGCCTGCTCACGCGGAATGAGTGCCGAGCGATCATGGGCTTTCCATCAAACTTCGAAATCCCGGAGTGGGTTTCGCGTACGCAGGCGTATCGGCAGTTCGGGAACTCCGTCACCCCGCCGGTTGTCCGCGAGGTGGCACGCCGACTTGTGGGCCGAATGGCCGAGCATGCCGACAAATCAGGTGACTATGCGGCCTTTGGCGACGAGGACGCATTTCGACGCGTTCAACGTTCCCTCAATGCTGCGTAAGCGCACGCAGTCCGGAACCGTACGCCTGTGCCCTGAATGTTTGCGAGGGGTTCTCAAGAGCCACTCTGGGTAACCCAAACAACGACAAATGCTGTGCCGATCCACTCGTTGTCACCACCGACGTCAGGCATGACGGAGACCAGACTCCATCCCTGGGTTGCGCCACGGTTCAGAGTTTCCTCCAGATCCTCAACTGGGCATGTCTCAACCCGGTACGTGTCGGCCTTCCGTGACTGGGGGGCCGGAGACTTTATGAAGGCGTAGACGAGTTGCTGCGTCTCAATGGCTGCGTTGTCGAGTTTGGTGGCATACAACCGCGCCCCGCGGAAGTTTGCCGAAGTTGCGTCGGCATCCGACAAGTCTGCGTCGGTGAGATCGGCGCCTGTCAAGTCTGCGCCGGTGAGATCGGTCTCTGTCAGGCGGGCTCCCGTCAGATTTGCCCGAGACAGAAACGCCCCGGAGAGGTCGGCGCCTGTCAAGTTTGCGTTGGTGAGGTCGGTCTCTGTCAGGCGGGCTCCCGTCAGATTTGCCCGAGACAGAAACGCTCCGGAGAGATCGGCGCCTGTCAAATCTGCGCCGCGGAGGTCGGCGCCCTCGAGCCAGGCGCCGACAAGCATTGCGTTTACCAAATTTGCTGACGGGCAAATCACGTAGCCATTCACCACCACAGGTCGAAATCTAGGGCCTAGGACAGGGAAGGGAAAGAGCCCGACTCCCACCTCACCGATTCACGACCATTTCCATACGGTATTTTGTGAATGCCGAGGTTGTCTTGGCGGAATTGAGGGGGCGCAGTGGGTGGAGACGTGATCATCGGAAAGGCCTCAGCCGAGCCGTTGACGGGTCCCGCGTTGATGGAAATTGCGCGAAGTTCTGTCTTCCGCATCGAGGGTGCTCTCGGCCCACATTATGGGGGGCATGGAACTGCATTTGTCTACAAACAAACCATCACCTCCGCTGGATCGACGTACTACCTCCTGACAAATCTCCACAACTTTTCGGGTCTGCTGCCGAAGGCGTACGAAGCCGCTTCTGTGTTGGCGCGCGACGGTGCTTCGGAGGACGAATTTCGCCTCCGCTTTGCAGTCGTAGAAGGCAGCACCGAGCTGCCGGTAAGCGAGATCATCTGCGTTCGCGACGCTTTGTTCTCGCACGCACGTCCGTATATGCACGATTTTGCTGTCTGTATTGTGAAGTCACCGCGAACCGAACCTCTCACGATGTTTGCACTTCCGTCTCTGGAGGTTGCACGCGAAGGAGAGCAGGTCTTCGCGCTCGGGTACCCGCTCGATACAGACTTGGGAATCACAGAGGGAATCATCGGTCATCTGTATCAGGATGAAGTGAGGGACAGCTCTCATACGTGGATGATCCAGCACAGCATCTTGATCAATCCGGGTAACAGCGGTGGACCAACCGTTACAGCACACGGGAATGCCGTTGGAATTTCGACATGGGGTTATGGTTACGCCCCGGGCCTGAATTTTTCGGTCAACACAGCGAAGACGGTTCAACTCTTGGCTGATCTTGAGCTCATCGAGACCATTGATATCGGAGCCCTGTCGATGCGCATCATCCGGCGGGCGGTCGAGGAGGCCCGTTATGGGCGCTGAATCGTCCTTTCCCACCGTCGAGGACTTGGCCGAGCACGTCAATGGGGTTCCCCTGAAGGGACTTGTCGTCTCTCCAGATGAGGTGTGGTTTCCCTACTCGGTCGAGGCCGTGAAACTGATACGCGAGGGATTGCTGCTCGCAGCGCGGAACACCGCAAGTGTGCATCTTGAAAACATCACCGGAGACCAGGAGGATCAACACTTCTCGTTGCTGCGAGTCGACAACGTAGAAACGCGGCATTTTGTGATCGATCAGATCCGTCAGGATCGCTCGGACGCCCCGGTCTCCGTCGAGGGGCTCCTTGAAAAGCACCAGCGAGAATGGCGTCGTACATCCCTCGATCCCGAGGAGAACAACCTCCGTCTCGTCCTGCATGTCTCGGAGAGTGGCTTGGAGATCGATCTGCCAATGGCTGCTGCGGGGCTACGTGGTTATGGCGTCACGGTACGGGGACGGTCGGGTGTCACAATGCTGGGCGAAGTTGCCTATCTGATGCGGCGCGAGATCGTTGAGGAAGTTGTCAACCGCGGGATGGATTCGCAACATACTGACAAGTACGCAGTTGTTGCTGGCAGCCATACGCTTTATCGGCAGCCATCGCTCGACGTGCTGATTGATGTAAACGCGCTCTTCAGACGGCACTTCGGATTGTTTGGATTCACGGGCGCCGGCAAGAGCAACCTTCTCAGCACAATCGTTGCAAGGTCAATGTCGACAGACGATGGCGATCGTGAACCCTTTGACGCGAACATCGTGCTGTTTGACGTCAACAACGAGTTTTTCGGCCTTCTGGTGGATGTCATCGTCCATTTTGATTCGCACGTGGTGTTCCTTGACGACGAGGTTGGTGGGTCGATGGGCCAGTTCCTCGGTGGCGATTTTTCAGCCCGAGACGCTGCGGCTGACGAGTTCCTGAGGACCACGACCCTTCCACGCGAGGTTTCTGCACTGCGGCAGTCGGAGCGGGGTCAGGAAAAGTTCCGCACGATCGTTCAGAGTCTGATGTCGGCAGGGAGATTCAAGCGTTACGTAACGGCATCTGAGCCACTCGCTCTCGGCTATTACCTGGGGATGATCGGAAAATACGCCGACGATCTGAAATCCAAGCTCCGCGGCGCAGGTCAACAAAAAAAACGTGAAGCCTGGTCCACGGTCATTTCGTCGCTGTCGAGTCTGTTCGACGATACAAACAGGCGCGTTGTCGGGGAAGACTTCAGGGTTGTCCATAGTTTCCTCGAGGCGGTCGAGTCTTATTGCAGCACGGACATGGCTGTTGAGGGAGTTGTTTCGGAGCTCCTCGGGCAGCACGTTCCAAAGGGTCAGAAAGACAAACACTATGCAGATCTCCTGCCGGTGGTTGGGCTGCTTCGCAGACATGTCAGGGACCTCGCCAATGGAATTGAAGCGCCGATGCCGCTGCGCGGTCACGGAATCGATCTGTCTGGACTCGGGGGCGCGCTCCACGACAAGAAACGGACGCTCATCATCTTTCTTGGTGCTGAAAACACGCTGCGGATGTTCTCCGAGAAACTCGGCTCGATGGTTTACGACTCCCGTCGGCGGGGTGGCGTCGTCGATCCGGCATCAGTGTTCATTTTTGACGAGGCCGACATCTTCATACCTGGCCAGACCGCAACGAGCGATGACGGGGAAAAGGAAGCGATTAGGGCATCGAAGAAGATCGCAACGACATTGGCCCGGCGTGGGAGAAAATACGGGCTTGGCATCGGCATAGCGACACAGCGAATCACTTACCTTGACACCTCAATACTCGCGCAGCTCGGCACGTACTTTGTCGGCAGACTGCCGAGGCTTTCGGACAGGCAGAAGATCACTGAAGGATTTGGTGTTGACAAAGACAGCCTGCAGGCCGGCATAAACAATGTCGGGGACTGGGTAATCCTGAGTCACACCGCGGTGGGTGACAAGGGCAATCCAATTCCTGTGCATTTCAGCGACGCGAACCGCCGCATCTTGTCGTTCGTCACGGAGTTCGAACTCAGTGACCACCCGGATCTGACCAGGAACATGAAACAGTTCGACTGCATGTTTGACCTGCAGGAAAACTCTGCATCATTTACCAGGCCGGTATTAACGACGGATCACTTGCCGTGAGGATCGGGCAACCCGTTGCTGCCTTCAGCGCGGTGGCTGATGGGTGAATATTCGGGTACTCAGTTGCGTTCACTCTCGAAGTTTGCAGAAGAACGCCTTGGTCACTATGTGTATGCGCTGCGCAACCACTTGACGGGCGGATCTTTTACATCGGCAAGGGTGTCGGAAGTCGGGTGCTCGCACATGCGAACGGCGTTCTGAGTGGCGGTGATTCCGCGGAGACCATGAAAGCCCAGGTCATTCAGTCGATTCTGTCTGCGGGTAAAGACGTTGAGGCCTTCATCATTCAGCACGGGTTGGACAATGACGAGCATGCCTTTCAGACCGAGAGTGCCCTCTACGGGCTGCTTGCACTGCTCGACGGTGGTCTCGACAACGGGCGCTTCTCGCTGACGAATATCGTCAGTCCGCCGGGATTTGAGGAGTTCGGACTGCGTTCAGTGGACGATGTGCTGGCCCAATACGGGGCTCCGGCCGATGGATCACTGATTCCGCACAACTCTGTTTTCATCAAGCCGACCGAGACCTGGCGGAAAGGTATGTCGCGCGACGAGCTGTGGAGATACACGCGGGGCTGGTGGCCCTTGAATATCCAGCGCATGCGGTCGATCCGCTACGTCATTTCGGTACCGAACTTTGTGGTTCGGGGAGTGTGGGAAGTATCGGCTGAGGATTGGCGACATCAAGGGCCGGGTGACAACGGGTGGGATTCGATTCTGGAAAAGCGGGCGGCAGGCCGTGAGAATTCGCCACGGTGGGGCTTCGGTTCCTTCAACGACGTGACGGAGTCCAAATTCGGCGAACTCCTCAACAAGAGCGTTGAACACTTCTACAAAGCAGGGCAAGGGAAAAGACCGAGTGTCATCTACCTCGACGATTCCAAGTTGAAGCACCTGCTGAAGACGTCCGGGTCGGAGGCGATCTTTTGGAATCGAAATTTGAGATGATTCGTTCAGGGAATGGGGAAGCATGACAAGTCAGGTGCGGAATGATGTACCAGATCTCCGTCGTCGGTATCTACGGGTGACTTGGGACTCGGCGACCGAGCAGTTGATCCCATATCCCCATCAGGGCCTGACATTTCTCCTAGGAAAGAACGGTTCAGGGAAGACGACTCTTCTCCGCGGACTCAAAGCGCTTTCAGAAGGGGTCCACGACGCGCGATGCCATGTGTGGGTGATCTGTGACCCGTATTCCGACACCCCGGGGGATGAATGGTCCGCGTTCGTCGAGTCACTGCCTGACGATGAGCGGAGCTTTCCTTCGATTACGTCTTGGTATCGGACGACGCTTCTCTACCTCATGCGCGAGCGTCTCTTGACGTCAATGCCGAGGCCCGTTGGTGGACCCTTTCGGTTCATGTCGGGCTATGACATTGTCATGAATTTCGGATTCGAGGACCGTCACGGTCTGAAGGGTCTGTCCAGAACTGACGGTTCGGTGACGAATTTGGTGCCCTGGGAATTCGGTATGCACGCGACCGATCCGCTTTCCGCGGAGCTCTCGATTCCGTTGACGCGGGCGTGGCTCTTCCTCGACTGCCTCACGGGATGTGATTTTGAGGAGTACCACGGCCCGGGTGACGCGACATCCATCAACGACTGGCTGGCTGATGAGAATCGTCGAGATCTTGTTCGAGAAGCCTTCTGCCAATTCGCTGGCTCGGTTCAGGTTGAGTTCGCCATGAGGAAGGCTGATCTGGGGCAGTCGGCGTCATTGCATTTTCGCTATCTCGCCGATCGGCCGGAGTCTGGTCCGCTCGCCGATTTCCTCACCATATGCGAGGCAGAGATTCAGAGGTTCCCAAAAGTCGACGCAGCTGAAGACTGGTCGTACGAACTTGTGCGACGTTTTCCTGATGATCTCTTTCGAACTGTGGTTGGGCCGCTCGGTTCTCAGGTGGCTGGGCCATGGTTGCCGATTGGAAACGTACCCATTTGGTCAGGATCTGTTGAAGAAGCAGTCTTCGTACCGACGCAACTATTGCGAGGTGAAGTTTCGGTAAGCGAGCTTTCTGACTTGGCTGAGCAGGTATTGAGGAATCAATTCACGGTTGATGATGTCGAAATCGGCGCAGATTCCATTCATGTAGCGCTGTCGGGGCTCGACCCAATCCGAAGGTCATTGGAAGAGGTCGGTGGCTTTGCGGAAGCCCTGGACATTGGAATTGGTGGCCTCCGCCTGGAGGTGAGCGACGACACAGATTCTGGGGGTTTAATTTGCCGTATCGCCGCTTCATTGGAACTTCCGGTTTCCGCGAAAGTTGAGTGGTATGACGTTCGCAGCGGATCGTGGCGTTCGTTGTCAGAGGGTTCAGCTGGGCAACGTCAGATTCTCGCCCTGCTTCTCACTTTTGCAAGACCAAATTCTAAGAGGAACGAATTGGTGTTATCAGATGAGTTTGACCGGGGATTGCATCCGACAACGGGTCGGGCTCTCGCATCACTGGTCGACGCGCTTCTCCGCAAGCGTGGCGGGATTGGAGTCGTTTCGACGCACAACGCTGATCTCTCCTCGGCAGTTTCCAGTCCGAACTGGTATGCCACACGTGGCGCTGACGGGGCGTTCCGTATCGAGACCGAATTGAACCCAGGGTACGAGCAGCAGATACTTGGCGTTCCCGCAGACGAAGTTGCGCGCATGAAGAGATTGGTCCTTCTCGTCGAGGGCTACATGGATGTACTGGTCCTTACGCGATTGTTTGGGGATGATCCTTATCTCAGAAACAACGTCCGCATCGTCAGCGCAAATGGAGCCAAGAACTTCGCGACGGTGTGGGACTTCCACCTGGCAGACTCTGAAACGCCGATCATCGTGGTGCACGACAAACGTAGTATGGAGTTGGAGTTTGCGTTCTCGGAACTGAAACAAATCGGTTCGTCGGCGGATCCATGGACCGAGGCAGGGCTTCGTGATCTGATGAAGAGTCTGACGAAGGGGTCTCACCCGGCTGCAGGTGAAATGAAGGCGCTGGACCAAATACTCCAGAAGGTCGTGGCGTCAGGTGCTGTGGGGCGGGTTGAGATTCACGGCCTCGATGTGGAGGACATCGTCGATTGTTTGCCAGAGAGGCATTTCAGGAAGGTGGTTCGATGGGCGGATGCCTACGCCACAGCTCGTGCAGAAGGTCTGGATGGTGTTGCGTTCAAGAATCGGCACGGGGTCACGGTCGAGGCCGTTGAGCGCGCCCTGGCTGATGCGGACTTCCAGCCACACCCAGAGTTGGCGAGGCTTTACGACAAGGTCTGCCGTTCGCTCGGCTATAAACCACTTGGCGATTAGCCGCATGTCTGCGCGAGCGTGATCAGCGCCTGCGGAGTCGGCCAAGGTCTTCCGGATCGCGCTGAGACTCTCCTGGAACGATTGCGAGAATTGGGGCAAGGGTGACTCTCCCCAGGTTGGGTACGTCAAGCACGGCGATCTGCTTAGCAATGATGTCGTCATGCCAGCTGTGGTCTGATCGGACCACGCCGAGCAATTGTTCGCGGATCCGTCGGCCCGCATAGCTGTATCCGCCGCGGAGGAGCCGCACGTGCTCCCAGGCATCATGTGGTGGGAACCAGCCGGCGACTGTGGCAATTCGATTGAAGTCGTCCTCATACCTCGGACCTATCGCAGGATCACCCGGGTTCGCGCGCGAGATTTGGGCCTGTGGTTGGCTGACGCGCAGGCCCGCCCGATCGAGTGCGGTTTTGAACACGGGGTCGTGGCGACGACTCCAAATTGCTGCCTTGTAGTCGGACACCGTCTTCCTCACGGTTTCGAAATTTGCAGCCTGACGTTCTTTCAGCCAATCAGCGCAGTAGACGTCACGGAGATGTCGGTCTTGTGTCCCCTCAAGCAGGATGAAGATGTCCCCAATATCCACGTGGTTGGCTCGGTGTTGATCGACGATGTCAATTTCGTACTCCGAGTCGTGGGGGATCCTCAACGGCTTGGGACCAGCATCGATGCCAAAGCTGATCCAACGATTGTCGGGTAGCAAGAAGTCACGGCATCTGACCGCCTCGGCCGACGCAGTTTCATCGGCAGGCGACCAAACCGCCACAGATTCTTCTTCGTCGGGAAGAACTGAGAAAAGATTCTGAGTAAATCCGACATCTGATAACACTCGGGCATCAAGTTGTGGGTTGTTCGGGTTGCTTTCGTAGAGTTCTGAATTGAAAGTTGACGAGCCGCCCCACGAGATCACAATGATGTGCGGAGACATCGGCGCATTGAACAGCCACGCAACGTGACGCGATCGCTCTGCGACCGGGATCCGCCAGTCGGAATGCTTCTCTGCGGGTCCCAAAACGATCGTTACGTCACATGGTCCACTTTGACGCGCGGTGAAAAGGGGAAGGACTTCCCAGGAAATTCCTTCAGGGCTGTCGAGCCCATTCAGCGCATCGAGAGTGCCGCCTACCGCACGTGGTTTGACGATCACCCTCGTCTTCCCGGCTCTCGGCCAGCGGATCCGACTCCGGTTCGTGATCATCTCCCCAAGTGCGAGCAGCCCATGGTGGCGTTCAGCATGCAGCGCGCGGACCAGTTCGCGGGTCTGGATTTGTATGCGACCGAGTTCACCGTCAGCGGGTGGACCCCAGAGCTCTTCGGCACCGAGATTCAGCGAAGGATGGTTCGGCGCAACGAAGGATGAGAGGAGCAGGTCCCGGGCGGCAATCCAACGTCGGAGATCGTCCCGAACAGATTGTGATTCCGGATAGGGGTGGGAAGCCGCCTGTAGGGCCTTGATCGCTGCGAGGAAGTTTTCGAACGCGGGCCAGCTTACGTTTCGGAAGATGATGTCGGGTTCGCGAGCGTGTTCGAACCTGGTCATCGTCGACTGCAATTGACGCACTGCAGCGCGCCTGTCCGGAATCCTCTTGCCCGCACTCACTCGTCGTCCTCGAATTCATCGAGGTCTCCGATCTCCGCCAGGGTTGGGCTCTGAGCGGGTTCAGTAAAGGCAAAGGCCTCGATGCCAGCTGGTCGATCTGCATCGACGAGACGCTGGAGGGTTGTGTCTTTCCTCAGGTGTCCAGGCGCGGATAGAAGAGCCATCGATCCCTTGACCCGTCGGTTCGCAGTGATGACGCGGGGTCGACGCGAGAAGAGGCTCGCAGCCAGCGCGCTGTTCGTGTTCCATGAAGTCACCACAGTCAGGCGGGGTGCCAGTGGTCGGATCCAAGGCCGGTTTGCGCCAACGCTCTCATCGAGCACCATGTAAGGATGGAAGAGCATCTGGTCACCGTCAAACACGCCAGGTGTCTCTCGCGTGAGCAAGCTGAGCGAATCGTCGCTGAACCAATCGGGTGCGGCTTGCAGGAGAGCCCTGCGTTGTTCCTGAATGTATTCACGTCCCCGTCCAATGATGACGATTGGACACAGGCATTGTGCGGTGTATGTCGCGTACCACGGGCCCCTGCGATTGTGGGCGGTTTCGTTCTCAAGACTCCGGAAGGAATCCCTGATTGCCTGTGACATGCGGGTCGACCGTCGAGTATCTGGGGCATCCGCAGGAGTCCTGACCGCTATCAGTGATGTCTTGAGGCGTAGGTCCTGGTGCGCGAGTCTCCAGCTGTCGCCTTCATCTCTGAGCTCAAGATCGGTGACCATATAGGACGGATCTTTGTGCCATGTGGTTACGACCTCGCCGTCCTCGAAATCCGAATCAAGGTGCGGCTCGGCCGAAAGGGCTCCGGCTGCCAGCATCCAATAGGTGAAACGCCCTGTAGGCAGGGAAAGGACGATTCGGGAGGTCTGTTCGCCAAAATCTCTTGTCGGCAGCTCAGCCAGACGCTTCCCGATCTGTCGGAGGTAGATCGCCCAATCGGGTATCGGAATCCGTTCCCTCACGGGAGGGGATCCTTTCAGAAGTTGTGTTCGCCTGTCCATGACCGGACAAATTGTGTTGGCAGCTGGACTGTTGGGTCGGGCTTGTCGAAGGTTCGGGTTTTTACCGGCGCATGCGTGTCACACCCTGCTCGTAGTATTGCGTCACGACGGGGATTCTCTGCGCCACCAGGCTTGAGGAGGACGATTGAGCGAAGAGGTTTGTGGAGTCTGTGACCGGGGGATCGGCCACGAGGTCGACATGGATCTGGAGGATCTCCCGTATTGCAACACGAAGTGTCGTGTATGCAAGACCATGCTGAGATTCAAGGGCACTCAGGACCGCGAATGTTGCGGTCACCGGTATGTCGGGGAAGACCTCTTCCGCGCAGATGCCTACTACGGCGCCCATGACGATTATTCGGACGAATGGGACGATGCTGAATTTGAAGACTGGGGTGAAGATTCAGACGGGGAAGAAGAGGGCTGAACATCAGAAACGGTGTGTGGCATGTTCTTTTTTGCAGGACTGACCACCACCCACCCGTCGCCCACCTCCAATTTTGTGAAGGTGGACAGGGTGCTGTGACTCGGTTCTATGCCACACCCCGCACCTAGGTTCGGCACATGGGTAGGGCTAAGTGGATGGGGGGTTTGCTGGGCCTCGGGGTTCTGGGCGGTTGCCTGGGCCTCCTCGAGGAACCGGCAAGCCCTCCAGCCATGAATTCGACGACATCGTCGTCGGTCTCGATTGTCAAACCGATCGTGCTGTCCTGGACGTCAGTCGCGGGGACATCACCGTCGGTGAGTTCTGTGGCGACGACCGCGGTGGTTCGACCTTCGGCCGGTGGGGAGGAGTCGGGTCCCACGGATGAGATCGACTGCGAAGAGGCCGAGGAACTCGCCGATTGGGGCGCTTACGAGGCGGGCGACATCGCGGATTACTGCGATTACGGGCCCGACCCGGGGGAATTACCCGACGAGTTCGACTGGGATGAGTAGGTCTAAATTCTCGTGTGTCAGCCCTCGGCTAGACCTACACGCGCGGGGCCCTTCGTGGGCAAGAAGGGAGCGCAATTGGCATTCGAGACGAGGAACCGGAGGTCGGCATGATGACCCCGGAAATGATGGCCCGTGAGATCGCCCAGGCGTTCTCCACCTGCCGTAAGTTCAAGCGCCTCACGCCCCAGGCACTCGCAGAGCAGGCCGGTTGCGACTTGGCCGTGGTCAAGCGCATCGAATCAGCCGATTTCGACGCGTGCTTTGCATTGCGTGAGAGGTACTCGGACACAGCATCCATCGAACGCCGACTGTGTGATGCAATCGGTCTGACGCCGGCCATGTGCATCGTCTTGGACGACGGGATCATTTTCTAGATGGGTCTGTTTACGTTCTACTTGGGCTACCGCAAAGGTCGACGTCGGGCCGAGCGACGCGCCGAGCGCGAAGCGTGGTGGGCCGATGACGCGGTCGACGAAGACGTCTGTGACAACTGTGGTTATCGGGAGAGCCAACACTCGGACGAAGGGTCGTGTCCCGACTACGAAGACTGAGGGTGGAATGTCGAAGTGGTTGCGAGGCAACTGGTTCGCGGTGTCCTTGG
>Ga0194115_10000528_pt1 | contig 55928 bp, 46 predicted proteins | sample TA2MahsurfametaG_3_FD_148656 | JGI IMG/M metagenome (GOLD analysis project Ga0194115, IMG submission 148656) | Freshwater microbial communities from Lake Tanganyika, Tanzania - TA2015002 Mahale S4 surface | ecosystem: Environmental > Aquatic > Freshwater > Lake | place: Tanzania: Lake... | reverse complement strand
CGGGTGTCGTGCTGCCTCTCTGCATCGGTTCGGTCAGCGTCCTTCAGGCTTGGTTCCCGCAGAACGGGAGCGCATGGGGACTCATCGGCAGCATCGGCGGGTCGATCCTCGGCATCTGCGGCGCGATCTTCGGAACCTGGATGATGGTTGAGCGAGCGAAGATCGCGGAAGTCCGGGCACGGCTCGATGCCGCGGGTGCATCGGCCGCGGAGTAGGCCGGGTGGCGCGAGTCACTCGCGAAACTCGGGAAACTCGCGACGGAGCCCTTGACAGGCGACTGTATTGGTGTATCATTGCACTAATGCAGTAGGTGCCGCAGCGCGCCGCCGCCGGAATTCCCGCCATGCTCATCACGCTCGAACGCAACTCCGGAGTGCCCGTCTTCCGCCAGATCTGCGACCAGGTCCGGTTCCAGGTCGCGGCGGGGGTGCTGCGCGCGGGCGCCGAGATTCCCTCGACCCGCGACCTCGGCGAGCGGCTCGGCGTCAACCCGATGACCGTGAGCAAGGCGTACGCATCGCTCGAGCAGGAAGGCGTGCTCGAGCGGCGACCGGGGCTGTCGCTCGTCGTGCGCGGCGCGGCGGAAGGCGCTGGGAACGGCTCAGCACGACGCGCAACCGCAGACATCAAGCGCGAGCTCAAGCATGACGAACTCGCGCGCCTCCTGCAGCCCGCAGCGGTCGCCGCACGCCAGCTCGGCATTCCCGCGAAGGACGCCCTCGAGATCTTCCGCAAGACGCTGCGCGCGTCCGATTCCACCCCGCCGCAAGAAGGAGGCCAGCGATGACGACCCCAACGAATGGCAAGCACGAGACGCCGCGTCGCGCCGGCTCGACGCTTCCCTGGCCGACGAGGCACGCGCCCGCCATCCTGCTGATTTCAACGGTGGTCGTTGCTGCCGTCACGGCGTATGGCATCACGAAGATCGTTCGCAGGGGCTGGGCGACGGTGACTCCATCGACTGCGGCCGGCGCGGTCGCGTCCCCGCCGACGCTCGCATCGATGGAGGCTCGCGTACGAACCGAGCATGACCTGCGGGAGCGCGAGGAGACGGGCATCCCCACGACCTTCGCGCTCGTCAAAGGGGGTGGTGGCGAGCGGTTGATCCTGCCGCCCAACAACGCGGGCATCACGGAGGTGATCGTCGAGCTCGATCCCTCGGGCAGGACGGTCTGGCTTGCCTATGGCGGCGAGGTCACTGGCAAGGGCACGGGGGAACTGCCGCGCGGCGCCGTCGAGCAACTCGTCCGTGACCGACCAACGATGCTCCGCTTCACCTTCACCTCGCCCACGGTGAGCCCCGATCGCCGGGGTGGCGAGGTCGAATGGGTCGCGGGACTGGTCGAGATGAGCGACACCGAGGCGAGCGCCACCGAGCTCTTCACTGAGAAGTGGCCCGAAGGATGGGCGACCCGCTTCAGGGACGATTGGATCAGCCGCTCGAACAACGGATCCGGCGCCGTGCCTGCGCACACAGGAGGAGAAACCCGATGAGTCATCCAGAGCATCAAGGCAACGTCCTTGCCACCGAGCATCTCGCGAAGACCTACGGCGACCGCGCGGCGCTCGACGGAGTCACCTTCTCCGTGCCGCGCGGCCGCGTGGTCGGCCTCGTCGGTCGCAACGGAAGCGGAAAGACCACGCTTCTTCGCTGTCTGCAGGGGCTTGCGGTGCCGACGGCAGGTCGTGCGACGGCGTTCGGCGTCGACGGACTCCTCCTCGGCGACGCGGAACTCGCGCGGCTCGGGGTCGTGTCGCAGGAGAATCGCTTCGTCCCGTGGATGAGCGGCCGGGCGCATCTCGACTTCGTGCGCACCTTCTACCCGCGGTGGGACGCAGCGCGCGAGCGCACGCTCGTCGACGCGTTCGAACTCGACCTCCGCCAGCGGATCGGCACGATGTCGCCGGGCGCTGTGCAGAAGCTTGCGGTCGTCACCGCCATCTGCCACCACCCTGAGGCGATCCTCCTCGACGAACCCGCGGCGTCGCTCGACCCGCCGAGCCGCGAGGCGCTCTTCACCACGCTCTTCGAGCTCCTCCGCGAGGACGAGCCCGCGATCCTGATCTCCTCGCACCAGCTCGACGACATCGAGCGCAGCGTCGACTGGATCCTCTGCCTCGAGAAGGGGCGCGTCGTGCGCGACGAGGCACTCGACGCGCTCCAGGAGCGCTACGCCCGCTGGCGCGTGATGCCGGCGCCGGAGCGCGCGGGCGTCGGAGCAGGATTCCGCGAAGACTCCTTCACCGCCTCGTGGATCCGCAGCAAGACCGTCGAGCCGAACGGCGCGCTCCTCGTCGTCGAGGATGCCGAGGACGAGCGCGAGTCGTTCGAGGCGCGCCACGGCGTCACCGTGGATGCCCAGCCGCTGCGGCTTGCCGAGATGTTCAAGGTGTGGACGGGCGGAGGTGCGCGGTGACGACGCTTGTCCTGACGCGGCTCTATGCCGGCTGGTGGCCGCTCTTGCGCGCCTTCGGCGTCGTCTCGACGGCGATCGGATTCGGCCTCATCGCGTCGATGCTGCGTGGCGCGATCTGGCCCGTCGCACTGGGCGCCGACTCCAGCGCCTGGATCTCCGGATCGATCGCGTTTCTCGTCGCCGGCGTCATGGCGGCGCTCCTCGCAGGCGGCGCGTGGGACCTGCGTACGAGCAGCTTCGCGTGGAACACGCCCGCGCTGGATCGTCGGCTGCGCCGCGAGATCACGGTCGGCGGCTTCGTCATCTTCGGTCTCGGCGCTGGCGTCGGCGCCTCGCTCCACGGCGCGCTCACGGGCGAAAGCTGGTTCCTCGCGGTCGCCGCCGCGATCGGCTTCTCGGTCGGCCTCGTCAACAGCCTGAGTCGGCTCATGTGGGCGCGATTCGGCGGCACGCCGGGAATCCTGCTCGCGGTGCTTCCGCTCTTCTTCATGTCTGAGATCGCGCGCCTGATCTTGAGCGGCGGCGCTCTCGGGGGCTTCCTCTCGGCGATGCTCGCCGCAGGCCTCGTCATGGTGACGACGGACCGCTTCGGCCGCGTGCTCGAGCGACGGGGCGATGCGCCGGATCCTTCCGAAGACCGCGGGCTCGCGGCACGGTTTTCCGGCGCGACGACGCTCGCGCGCCGTGCCCCACGAGATGGCGCGGACGGCTTCCGCGGAACCCGCAGCAGCGACTTCGACTGGGTGCGCGCGCTCCTGCATGAGACCTCCGGACTCTCGCGAGGAGGGCTCGTCGGACGCGCGCTCCGGTTCGGCCTCGCGACGGTGATTCTCACCGTGCTCGTGCGCGGCTTCTTCCGGGCGCTCGGCAATCTCCGCGCGGTCGACGCAACGACGGGCGCCGCGCCGACGCCCGAGACCTCGAGCTTCACCACGGTGCAGCAAGGGCTGTCGGGGCTCTCCCTCGAGTGGTTCGTGCAGCCATTCGCGTCACAGAAGGAGGAGCAGATCGTGGCCTCGGTTGTGGTGGTCATCCTCGGCGCAGTGATCTGGAACAGCCTGGGATCGTTGTCCGCGCTTCGTCACCCGATCTCGCGCCGTCGCCTCGCGTGGGTCCGCTGGCTCGGAACGCAGTTCGAGGAGGGCGTCACCGTCCTCGGCATCCTGCTTGGCTTCGCAGCACAGGGCTTCGCGGCCTCGCGCGTCTCTGGAGGCGATCCATGGCAGAGTCTCCTTCCCCTCATCACGGCGACCGTCGCGTTGTTCACGCTGCTTCCCGTGGTCCGGTGGATGCGGCTGTGGCTCGTGGATGCACGCCGCCCAGCGCGGAAGCTCGACGCGGCGACCGAGTCGCAGGATCCATCGATCCTGATCACGTACGTGCTCTCAATCTGCGTCATGGTGTTCGGCATATTCCTGCTCCCGGTGTGGTGGGAGGAAGGCACGCGCCACATCCGCGCCGAGCTTCCCGCAGCGCTCCGCGCGTGGATCCCGCTGCTCGCGCTCGTCCCGATTGCACTCCTGCGCTGGCTGTGGCTCGTCGAGCTGCGCCGCTGCTACCGCAGCAGCGATCTCGCGTGAGGACCGCGCCCGTTTCGATCGCCCCCTAGATCTCGGAACGCCGTAAACCAGTTCAGAGAGCGCGTGAGATCAAGGCGGGGTGGAATCGGACGCGCGCAGCGCCGCAAGCGCGTGCTCGGCCTCTTCTGGGGCTCGGGTGTCGTGCTGCCTCTCTGCATCGGTTCGGTCAGCGTCCTTCAGGCTTGGTTCCCGCAGAACGGGAGCGCATGGGGACTCATCGGCAGCATCGGCGGGTCGATCCTCGGCATCTGCGGCGCGATGTTCGGGACCTGGATGATGGTTGAGCGAGCGAAGATTGCGGAAGTCCGCGCACGGCTCGATGCCTCGGGTGCATCGGCTGCGGGGTAGGTCGGGTGGCGCAAGTAACTCGGGAAACTCGGACGGAGCCCTTGACAGGCATCTGGGTTGGTGCATTATTGCACTAATGCCAGCAGTACTTTTGGGAACGTCCGCTCTGCGGGGCAGCGGCTGTCGTCGGAGCCTGGAGGAGGATGCGTCGATGACCCAGCCAGTCACGCCGATCACGACGGTCGCGGCACTCACGCAAGCCGTGCCACTCACGCACGCCGCTCAGCTCACGCGAGCCACGCAGCGCACGCACGCCCCTCGACCCCTGCGACCCTGCGGCAGCCGCAGCTTCGCCGCCGCCCTTGCCGCCGTGGCCGTGGGCCTCTCGCTCGCCGCGGCGACGCCCGCCGCCACGGACCAGGCCAACCAGACCCAGACCCTGTCGCCGGTCGTGCCCCTCGGGGCGCCGTTCCGCCTTCGCGTCGAGGAGCTCGCCTGGTCCGGCGATCCGCTTCCCACGCTGCACTCCGCGGCGTCGGCGCGGCATGGCGACCGCCTGCTCTTCACCGGCGGCAAGACCACCGGCCTGCACGGCTTCACCTGCGACCCCAACACCAACTTCCCAGCCGCCGAATTCCACCGCTCGATCACCGTGATCGATCTCGCCCGCGGCGCGGTCTTCCAGCGGTCGATCGACGATGCCGCCTCGGGCCTCTCGCCGTCGCAGCGGGCCGCGCTCGCCTCGACGAACCAGCTCTCGCTGCAGGATGGCGGGACGCTCCTCGCGGTGGGCGGCTACGGGATCACCGACGGGGGCGACTACACGACCTTCCGAAGCCTGCGGCTCTTCGATGTCGCGGGCACGATCGCCTGGGCGATGGGCGACGCGACGCTGCTCTCCGACCATCTGCGCTTCCTCGACCCGCCCGCCAACACACCGGAGGCGCTCGCCGAGACCTTCTTTGCGCTGACCGGCGGCGTGATGGTGAAGGTCGGCCAGGAGTACTGGATGTGCCTCGGCCAGAACTTCGAGGGCGGCTACAACAACGGCTGTTCGTCGAAGGCGGTGCAGCTCTACTCGAAGCAGATCCGCCGCTTCGCGATCGACCTCGCGGCGAAGGACCCGCAGCCGCTGTTCACCGGCGCCAGCGCGCAGGCGGAGTGGGCGCGGCGCCGGGACCTCAACGTGTTCCCGGCGCGGGTCCCAGGCGGCGAAGGCGCCGTGGCCCTCTCGGGGGTCTTCACGACCGACGACGGGATTTGGACGGTGCCGATCGTCGTCGGGCCCGATGGCGAGATGTCGATGCCCGACCCCGCCGACCCGGCGACGCTTCGTCAGGGGCTCAATATCTACGACGCGGCGCGGCTGTCGATGTGGTCGGCGGAGCGGGGCGAGAACTGGCTCGTTGTGCTCGGCGGGCTCGGTTACCAGGTCGTGAGCGGCGGCGCCTTGATCGAGGACATGTCGGTGCCCTACTCCAACGAGCTCTTCGCGGTGCGCTACGCCCCCGGCGCCGGCCCCGGCGGAGCCGCGTGGTCGCAGCATCTGCTCGGGGCGTCCTATCCCACGATCCTCTCGCCTGTGCGTGGCGTGCCGTTCTACTTCGGCACCGAGACCGACGCGTTCCCGCTCGTCGAGAAAGATGCGCACGGCATGCTCGACCTCGACGCGCTCCTCGCGTCGAAGTCGCCGGTGCGGCTCGCGGTGCTCTACGGCGGCATGATCTCCGAGGGGCAGGCGCTGCATGGCGGGCCCTCCTACCCGACCGGCGCGAGCAACCGCCTCTTCGAGGTGTGTTTCGAGCCCGGTCCCGGCTGCCCCGCCGACCTCTCCGGATCCGGCGCGGTCGATGGGTCGGACCTCGCGCAGCTCCTCTCGGCGTGGGGTCCGATGCCGGCGGGGGCGACCGTGCGGGCCGACCTCGACGGCGACGGCTTCGTCGGCGCGAAGGACCTCGCGCAGCTGCTCGCCGAGTGGGGGCCTTGCCCGAAGCGGTAGCGCCACCCCTCCCCCGCGAGCGAAGCCTGGAGCGCTCGCCGCAGCGATCGCGGTGATCAGGGCGCATGCCGCACCGAGCGTGCCGGAGGGCGTGGTGGTCATCGCGATGGGCGTCGAATCGAACGGTCTCTCTACTTGCTACATCTGCCGCTGACGGCAGAGTGTCAGGTGCAGGGTCTGGAGAATGTCTGCTTTCGTGTCTGCGGCGGATCGGTGGGGCACATGCGCCCCTACCTATTTCATTTGCCGTCGGGCCACCGGTGTCAGGTCGTGGCGCTGCCACGATCGCGATTCAGCCGCACAACCTGTAAACCGAGAGCAGAGAGCGCGTGAGAGCAACCCCTCCGCGGGGCGACTTCACGGACCCACGGATCGGTGCGAGCACGGTTGATGCGAGAACCCGAGAGAGCGGCAGAGAGCGCGAAGATACGCCCCAGCGTGTCAGGATCGATGTTTCCGCGTGCCCCATCAATGAACAAGCGGGTTGACCGTTCTCGGTCAACCCGCTTTGGTAACTCCCCGAGCGAAACGGATCCAAACTTTAGATGGCCTTCTGAGCGTCCCAGAGGGGGTGAAAGCCGATTCCTTCGCACATGGAGAGCGGGGTGTCGATCGAAACGGGGTGGCAAGATCGTTCGGGGCTCCGGGATTCCTGTTCGCTGTTGGGCCGCGCGGCGGTTTTCCATTTGACATGCACGACATGCTGTCGTAACGTGTACGACAGTCTGTCGTACTTCACGTCTCACATTGATCTGCGGAGACCTCCTCGAATGCCATCTGTTGCCCTCGCCAACGCCGAACTCTCCGTCATGGAACTGCTCTGGGACCACGGCGCCATGACCGCGCGCCAAGTCCAGGACAGGCTCTACGGCGAGTCGGACCGTTCGCAGCACGGAACCGTGCAGCGGCTGCTGCAGCGCCTCGAGGAGAAGGACTTCGTGAGGCGCGACAAGGCTGCTCATGCGAACACGTTCACGCCGTGCATCTCGCGTGCGGAGTATGCGGGTGGGCAGCTCGAGACGCTGGCCGAGCGCTTGACCGGCGGCTCGATCGCGCCGCTCCTCTCGCACCTCATCGACCAGAAGCGTCTGAGCCGCGCCGAGCTGCGCCGCCTGTGCGAGATCCTCGACGGGAGGGGATCGTGACGGAACTGATCCTCGAGTACACGCTGGGCAACACGCTGCTTGCGACGCCGCTGGCCGTGCTTGCGTGGACGATCGGTCGTTGGCGACGACATCCGTCGCTTGCGCACGCGCTTTGGGTGCTGGTCATGATCCGGCTTGTCATGCCGCCGATCGCGGCAGTGCCGTGGCTTTCCGTCAAGGTCCCGTTGGAGCAGATCACGGCCGCAGCCGTGGACGGCCGGCGTGACGAGGGGTCCCGAAGCACGCCGTCGGACCCCGAGAACGCTTCGATGAGCGGAGCCGTCCCATCGGCGGAACTCGCATGTGCGCCGGGCCGCATGGACGGGTCCGTGTCACGGCCAGAAGGGGCCATGCCCCCGGACTCGACTGCGCTCCGCGAACGGGATGGGTCGGCGACCGCTTCGCCTTCAGCCGTGGCCGAGGTGCTGGTCGCGCCGGCATCTGCTGGCGCTCAACAAGCCGTGTCACGGAACACCGAGGTGCGGGGCGGCTCCTCCCTCGCGTTCGACCCGTGGCTCCTCGTCGGTGCGCTGTGGCTCGTCGGCACCATGCTCATCGTCGGCATCTCCATTGCTCGCGTCGTGCGGTTCCGACGTGGACTGCGCGTCCACTGCAGTCCTGCGGGTCACGAAATCCGTGATGTCGCGAGTCGCGTGGCTGCCGAGCTCGGCGTGCGGCGAAGATTCACGGTGTTCGCCGCGCGTGCAAACGCGGTTCCGTTCGTCTGGGGCGGCTTCGGTGGCCCGATCATCGTGCTCCCGGCGGCGCTGGCCGAAGATGCGGATGCGCCAAGCCTTCGGCTGATCCTGATGCACGAGCTGGCACACGTCCGACGCCGAGATGACCTCGTCCGATGGCTCGACTGGGCGGTCGTGGCGTGGCTCTGGTGGAATCCGCTTGCGTGGATCGCGCGCCGCGGGCTGAGGTCGTCCGAGGAGCTCGCGTGCGATGCGCTCGTCCTGCGCACCTGCGGGGCGTCAACACGCGAGTATGGCGCCTGCCTCGTGGCAGCCGCGGAGTCATTGGCAGCATCGGCGTTCCGCACGCCGGCGCAGGCATGCACCATGGGCGATGGCGGATCGCTCGAACACAGGATCACGATCATCATGTCAGGATCGCTTCAGCGCCGTCCCTCCGTTCCGCTTCGCGTCATCGCCGCCGGACTCGCGGTGGCCTGCCTCATGTCAGGCCTCACGACCATGGCGGCAACCCAGTCGCCGCCGAACGCCCCGGCCAGGGGGCGTTCCTTCTTCGATGGCCGCGGCAAGCCCAGCATCGTGGACACCGCGATTGCGGCCAAGTTCCAGACGCTCGTCGCCGCCGTGGAGGCGGCTGGGCTCTCCGATCTTCTTCGTTCGGAGGGCCCGTTCACGGTGTTCGCGCCGAGCGACGAGGCATTCGCGGCACTGCCTGCCGGAACGCTCGAGTCGCTGCTGCTTCCCGAGAACAAGGAGAAGCTGCGGAGCATCATTGCCCATCATGTGGTGCCCGGCCGACTCCTCTCGATGGAGGTCGGCAACATCGAGGATCCGCAGATGGCCCGCACCGCGGCGGGCGACCGCGAGACGATCGCCGCTGACCGCAAGGGTTTCCGTTTCGGCGCGGCGGAGGTCGTGCAACCCGATCTGCTCTGCGGCAATGGCGTGATCCACGCCATCGACCGGGTCGTGCTGCCGAAGCCCGCCCGCTCGGAGGAATCGATGGGGATGGGCATGAAGGAAGCGGCGCCGGCCGACTTGCTCGATGGGTTGCGCAAGGTCCCGGACGGGCGGTTCTCGACCTTCATTGCGGCCGTTGAGGCGAGTGGCCGCGAGCAGGACTGGGCCCAGCCCGCACCCGACCGCAGCTGGACGGTCTTCGTGCCCACGAACGAGGCCTTCGCGCGGCTCTCGGAGCAGGAGCGTTCGACGCTCCTTGACCCGAAGAACCGGGACGCGCTCCGGGCCGTGCTCGACTGGCACGCGCTGCCGAAGCTCCAGGTCTGGAGCTTCGACCTGAATGGCGGCGGCCGCGCGCCTGTGATGATCTCGGAGAACAAGGATCGGTTCGTGCTTGACGTGCTCGCGAACGGAGCGGTCTTCGTGTACCGCATGCGGTCGATGCGCGATCGCTCGCTCGAGGAGCCCTTCAAGGCGCGGATCATCGCCGGCGACATCGCCGTCGGCTCGAGCGTCGTGCATGTGGTCGACCGCGTGCTCATCCCGCCGCAGTACGAGAACACGCTCATTGCGTCGCAGGCCTACCGCGAGAAGGATGTCAAGGAATCGGCAATGGCCGCCGACTCGCAGTTCATGGCGGCGTACGAGTTGCGCGGCACCATGAAGCAGGCCGAGTCCATGGAGGACGCCGCCGCCATCGCGGTCTATCGCATGGGGCTCCGGATGCTTGAGGAGGTGGTGCCCCTCGATCGGGACGGCATGGTCATCATGGGCGACGAGCAGTCGAATGACCGCACCGTGCTTCGTGACCGCCTGCGGGCGCGGATCGACGATCTCGATCGCGTCTGGTACGCCAAGTTCATGAAGGGCAGCCCGCCCACGACGAGCCTCTCGGAGCCCGCTTCTGGAGGCGCTGTGCCTGCGGGCGATGCCGCTCCCGCCGCTCCCGTCGCGGCCCCGCCCGCAGCGCCGACCGTGCGCGGTTCCGCGAACGCCGCCGAGGCCGTGATGCCGGCGTCTGCGCCGAAAACGGAAGCCGTCCGTGCGCCGGCATCGCTCGAGTGGTGCGAGGTCATCGAGAAGGACTGCGACCCCAAGGTCGTGACGGACGCAGTGCTGCGTGAGGCCATCGTGCGTACCGGTCTGCCGTGGCGCGTGCGGGACCGGTCGACGGGCATCGAGATGCTGCTCGTGCCGCCGGGACAGTTCACGATGGGAAAGAGCGCGGGCGACGCCGAGGCGCTCGCAAACGAGGTCCCGGCCCATTCCGTCACGCTCACGCAGGCCTTCTACCTCGGTCGCTACGAGGTGACGAAGGAGCAGTTGGCGAAGGTCATCGGCGGCGATGCGCGCACCGGCGCGGAGCGCGTCGAACCCGGTGTGCAGGGCGTGCAGGTCGATGCAGGTGGGGGCCGAACGGTCATCGTGAGCGGCGGCGTCGGACTCGTCGATGCAAAGGGCAACCCGTTACCCACGCGCCAGACCGCGGAGCCGGGGCCCGACGGCACCATCGTCTTCACCACCACCCCCGCGGAAGCCGGGCCCGCGGCCGCTCCGGATACGCGCAGCGGCCTGCCCGCTCTTGCCAGCTGGCCCAAGACCGCCGAGTTCTGCCGCAAGGCGGGGCTCCGGCTCCCGACCGAGGCCGAGTGGGAGTACGCATGCCGCGCGGGCTCGCAGGCTCCGCGCTACGGAGAGCTCGACGCGATCGCGTGGCACCGTGGCAACTCGAATGGTCGCAAGCACCCCGTGGGCACGAAGGCCGCGAACGCGCTCGGCTTGCACGACATGATCGGCAATGCTTGGGAGTGGGTGAGCGACTGGTACGGCGACTACACGCGAAGCGCCAAGACCGACCCGACCGGCCCGGAGACCGGAACGTCCCGCATCGCACGCGGCAGCTACTTCAACTACGAGGACGGCTTCTCCCGCGCGTCGCGGCGGTACGAGATGCAGGCCGTCGAGTTCGACAGCACGGGCTTCCGTGTCGCGCGCAATCCGTGACGCCAAGGTTGGAATTGACGTCGTCTCGATTGACCGCCTGATCTCGGAAGGCTGTTAACCAGTTCAGAGAGCGCGCGAGATCAAGGCGGGGTTTCGCCCGTTTCGTCGCCGTTCGGATCAGGGCCCGTGGTTCCCAATTGGGCTCTCTCCAAAAACGCGAGAGCGCCGAACCCCGCCACGGCGCGGCAGCAGGGGGTTTCGGCGGGGTCAGCCTGTAAACAAACCGGTCGACCTCGCGAGAGGCCGACCGGTTGAACTCCCCCAGCTGGACTCGAACCAGCAACCTGGCGGTTAACAGCCGCCCGCTCTACCATTGAGCTATAGGGGAAAGGAACGAAAATAGTAACGGGGTAGCCCTCATCGTCAAGCGAAGCCTGTTTCTGCAAAGTTCTAGGTTTGAATTGGCAATAACCCCGCACCTCCCCCGCTTGCATTGTCGGGCAGTTGGCGTAGACTCTTCGACTCGGCACGGAGCCACCATCATGAAGCAAGACATCCATCCAAAGTATTACCCAGAGTGCAAGGTGAACTTCCGCGGCGAAGTGGTGATGACCGTCGGCGCGACTGTTCCTGAACTCAACGTCGAAGTGTGGTCCGGATCCCACCCGTTCTACACGGGTCAGAAGACCTTCATCGACACGGCGGGCCGCGTCGAGCGGTTCCAGCGCAAGTTCGCGGGTGACTACTTCGGCAAGGACAAGTCCAAGTCGAAGGGTGCAGCGAAGCCTGACGCGAAGAAGTAGAGCCCTCCATCTCAAAACACTGTTCACCGTGCTCTCCCAAGGAGCACGGTGTTTTGTTTCCCCTGCGCATGAATGAACCGGCTGCCAATCTCATCCGAAGGCTCGAGGAAATCGAGAGCGAGTATGGTCGCATCGAGAGCCAGTTGAACGATCCCGCAGTGCTCGTCCAGCACACGCAGGTTCGTGCGCTCATGATTCGCCGCACAACGATCAGCGCAACGGTCGATGCGTGGACGCGTTGGAAGAGCCTTCGGCATGAGATGCAGTCCGCGGCGACTTTGGCGAGCGATGCCGATGCAGCAATCGCGGCGCTTGCTCGCGAGGAGATCCGCAGCGCCGAACAGGAGTGCGATGCCCTGCTCGCACAACTCGTGCATGAACTGGTGACCGCCGATGACCGAGCCGTCACGCGACTCATCCTGGAAGTTCGCGCCGGCGTCGGTGGCGATGAGGCAAGCCTCTGGGCGGGCGACCTCATCAACATGTACGGCCGCTACTGCAAGTCCCGCGGTTGGCAGGTGGAGGAGATGGAGTCGAAGGCGGGTGATGTTGGCGGAGTCACGCATGCGGTCCTTGGGATCACGGGCGCCGGCGCATGGAGCGCACTTGGCTACGAGGGCGGCACACACCAAGTGAAGCGTGTCCCCGCCACGGAGGCACAGGGGCGCATTCACACGTCGACCGCCACCGTCGCCGTGCTGCCCGAACCCGAGTCGATCGATGAGAGCATCGATCCATCGGAGGTCCGCGAGACCGTCACCACTGCACAGGGTCCGGGCGGGCAGAATGTGAACAAGGTTTCGACGGCCGTTCATCTGGTGCACACGCCGACGGGAATCGAAGTACGGATGCAGGAGACGCGCAGTCAGTTGCAGAACCGCGACAAGGCGTGGCGGTTGCTGCGAGCGCGCGTCTTGGAGCGACGAAGCGCCGAAGCGCACGCGCGCCGCGCCACCGAGCGAAGCGCGATGATCGGTTCGGGCGACCGAGCGGAAAAGATTCGCACCTACCGCGCGAAGGAAAACATCGCGGTCGATCACCGCATCGAGCAGTCATTCGCGCTCGATGCGCTGCTCGCAGGGGACATGCAGCCGCTGGTGGACGCACTCGTGATCAAAGACATCGCAGACCGTGTTCAGCAGCTCTGACGAGCGAAGCACACATCACGCACCGCACGCGATCAGCGCACGGAAAGCACCGCTTCAACATCCGCGGCGCGCGGACCCGCGCGCACGGCGATCGGCACCGTGATGATGCCGCTGATCCCCGCACGCGGCGTGATGCGGACCGACACTGCGGTTCCATCTTCCGCGCCCGGCGCGGTTGCTGCCAGCTCGACGGTCGCATCGGGCGATGTGGTCGTCACTGAATCCACCTTCATGTCCTTGAGCTTGAAGACGAAGGTCGCAGTTCCACTTGTCCCTGCCGCAACACGACCCAAGTTCAGTCGCTGCTCGATGACCGGGATCTTGGGCTTCTGCGGCGCACGTGTGCTGCGGACGCGCACATCCACGACCCCCGCGCCTGCCGCATCGGTCTCGAACAGCAGATACGGGGGAAGGGCTGCGCCCTCCGCGGTGCCGGTGACGTCGTACGTCACAACCCACGACGCGCGCGGCGCGTCCTCGGAACCATCGCCGTACTGAATCACCATCTGCGCCCCCGACATCGAAAGAATCTTGAACGGCTTGCCATCGATCGACTCAAGCACCAACCGACCGATGAGGTTCTTGCCTTCCACGGCGTTCACGTAGGGAGGAACGCATCGCACCGGCAGCGTCACTTCCGCTCGCACGGGAATGTCGAGCGCGCGAGTAAACCCATCGACCATGATCTTGACGCTTGAGTTTCGCGGACCGACTGCCGGCGCGCCATCGAGTTTCAACTTCATCTCGATCGACTTGCCCGGCTCGATGACCTTGCCCACGAGATCGTTTGGTGTCGTGCACTTGCACGAGGGCTGTACCCCTGTGATGGTGAGCGGCGTGCTGCCCGTGTTGCGGATTTGCACCGTTCCCTCCCCCGCCGTGTTGGGGGCAAGAAAGCCCAGGTCGGCGACCGACGGCTCGGCTGCGAGCGGGGGCGCCGGCGCACCGGTGCGCGGCTGCACTGGCGTTGCACCTTCGCGCCCGCGGGCAGGCTGCTTCGATGTGTCTGCTGGCGGCGGTGCTGCTTGCCCCTCCACAGGTGGTGCAGCCGTGATCGGGACCACACTGCAACATATTGCGGCAGCGAGAGATCGCAGATATTGGTGGGGGCTCGAGGTTCGCAGAAAGCGTTTCAAGTTGAATCCTTTGCTCGATCCGTTGCCGTTCATCTGTGGACATTACCCCGTCCAATGGGCGCATCGGCAACGAACTGTCCAAAGACATTCAAGGAAGGCCGATTCATTATGCGAATGCAGTAATTTCAGCAGATTGGCAAAATCTTTCCACTGCAATTTTACATCCCCCAAATTGGGGCTATGTTGAGAACGCAGATGAAAGTCTGCATCAGCGAGCCGAAATGGTTGGCTGATCAAACAAGCCCTTTTCCCTCCCTCCGCCTCCGAGCCTTGTGCTCGGGGGTTTTTTTTCGGCAATGCTTGGCTTGGCTATCCTCCGACGCTTTGCGCGACGACGCGTCCTCGTCTGTTCTCTCTCACCGCTCTCGAAACACGCCAACATGAATTCCACCGACCTTCGTCCCGGCATGGCCATCAAACTCGATGGCCGCATGTATGTGATCACGCAATACACCCATGTCACGCCCGGCAACCTGCGCGCCTTCGTGCAGATCAAGATCAAGGACATCGAAAAGGGCACGCTGCTCGAAAAGCGGCTTCGCTCGGGCGAAGCTGTGGAGCAGGTGGAACTCGATCGCCGCCCGATGCAATACCTGTATGCGCAGGGCAAGCAGCACGTGTTCATGGACAACCAGAACTACGAGCAGTTCGAACTCGACCCGGATGTGGTTGGCGAGATGCCGCTCTACGTGCTGCCCGACAAGGAAGTGGTTGTGCTTTGGTGCGATGGAAAGCCGGTGAGCATCGAGATGCCCAACGTCGTCGAACTTCTGGTGACGGACACGCCGCCCGGTATCAAGGGTGCCACCGCGACCAACCAACTGAAAGAAGCGACGCTCGAAACAGGTCTGAAGACGCGCGTGCCGCCGTTCATCACGACCGGCGAGCGCGTGCGCATCAATACAACCGACGGGTCCTACGCGAGCCGCGCCTAAACGCGCGCAGCATGGACGCACCGCTCAGTGCGGCAGCGGGAATCGATTGCAGAAACTGCGGATTTCCTGCCGCACGCTTTCGCAGGTGGTGGCATCGCCCTTCGACCCCATCACACGGTCAAGCCACTCCGCGACGAGCGCCATCTCCTTCTCGCCGAGTCCGCGCGTGGTGAGCGCTGGCGTGCCCAGACGCAGCCCACTGGTCACCATGGGTGGCCGCGGATCATTGGGGATGCCGTTCTTGTTGCAGATGATGCCCGCGCGTTCGAGCCACTTCTCCGCATCGGCACCTGTCAGATCCGCGCTGCGCGCGCGCAGATCCACGAGCATCAGATGGTTGTCCGTCCCACCCGTACAGAGGCGGTAGCCGCGCTGCGTCAGCCCGGCCGCGAGCGCCTTTGCGTTTCGCACGACTTGCGCGCAGTAATCAGCGAACTCTGGACGCAGCGCTTCGCCGAACGCGAGTGCCTTCGCAGCGATGATGTGCATCAACGGTCCACCCTGCGAACCCGGAAAGACCTTGCGGTCGATCTTCGTGGCAATCTCCTCGTCGTTGGTGAGGACCAGTCCGCCGCGCGGCCCACGAAGCGTCTTGTGCGTCGTGGTCGTCACGACATGGGCGTGTGGGAATGGCGATGGGTGAACGCCTGTCGCGCAAAGTCCTGCGATGTGGGCAACATCCGCCATCAAAAGCGCGCCCACCTCGTCGGCGATCGCGCGGAATCGCGCGAAGTCGATCGTGCGCGGATACGCGGAGAATCCGCAGATGATCAGCTTGGGCTTGTGCGTTCTCGCGAGCGCGCCGATCTCGTCGTAGTCAAGTCGCTCGGTCTCCGGATGCAATCCGTAGTCCACAATTTTGTAGAAGGTTCCACTGAAGTTTGGCTTCAGTCCGTGGCTGAGATGACCACCCGCCTTGATCGGCAGACTCAAGACTGTATCGCCCGGATTCATGAGAGCCATGAACGCCGCAATGTTTGCATTCGCGCCTGAGTGCGGTTGCACATTGGCGAAGTGGCAACCAAACAGTTGCTTGGCGCGTGTGCGCGCGAGTTCCTCGACTTGATCATGGAACTCGCAGCCACCGTAGTACCGCTTGCCCGGGTAGCCCTCCGCGTACTTGTTCGTCATCCAACTGCCGGCGGCGTGCATGACCGCTGTACTCACATGATTCTCGCTCGCGATGAGTTCGAGCGTGTGCTCTTGGCGATCACGTTCACTCGCGAGAATGCGGGCAAGATCTGGATCGCTGGAACGCACGAGATCGAGCAGGCGATCGCCCGCGTCGGACGCGTCCGTCGCGGCGTGTGAATGCGTACGCGCTGGTGCAGTCGTCATGCTTTCATGCTAGCCCGACCGACCGCGATATCGTGCTCCGGTCCATGGAATCCCTCTGCGTTCCGATGTGCGGTGCCGTCCTTCACCTGGTGGCGCACGATGGCATGCTTCGCGTCCAGTGGCGTGCAACGGCCGGCCGGGCAATCCAGGCGCACCGGCCGAAGGATGCACCACTGCTTCGGATCGGGCTCCATTTGCTGCAACTCTGGCGGCGAGAGGGTCATGTCAACCCCCGCAGACTGGCATCCCTGCTTCCTCCAGCGGGCAGTTTCACCACTGCGTGTTGGCTGGCGGCGGCGAGTATTCCACGCGGCTCGACGTGCACCTACGGGCAGTTGGCCGCCCGTGCAGGGCGAGAGGGCGCGGCACGAGCAGCCGCGTCTGCGATGGCGCGCAATCCCCTGCCGCCATTCATCCCCTGTCACCGAGTGGTGGCGCGGGGCGGCCTCGGCGGATTCTGTGGGGTCGAATCGAAGCGACGGCGGCACTGGGCAATCCGACTGAAGTGCGCTCTCCTGGAGAGCGAGGGCGTGAGTGCTTCGTACACTTCGCCCTCCGCACCGCGGAAGACGGTTCGAACGACACAAAGAAGGAGTCATCCATGAAGGTCACGATGGTTGGAACGGGCTATGTCGGGCTGGTGACTGGCGCATGCTTCGCAGATATGGGGAATACGGTCACCTGCCTTGATGTGGATGCTTCCAAGATCGAGACGCTCAAGCGCGGCGAGAGCCCGATTTACGAACCCGGACTTTCCGAGATGATCCAACGGAACGCCCACGCGCATCGCCTCCACTTCACGACAGACAAGTGGGAGGCCTACCGAGATGCGCGCATCATCTTCATCTGCGTGGGAACCCCCAGCAGTGATGATGGAAGCGCCGATCTGAAGTATGTGCTTCGGGTGGCAGAAGACATTGCTGATGCGATCGAACGCGTTGGTTCGGGCGGCGAACCAAAGACGGTCGTTGTGAAGAGCACCGTGCCCGTTGGAACGAGCCACAAGGTGCGGGATGCGATTCGCGCCAAGACGAAGGTGCCCTTCCATATCGCGGACAACCCCGAGTTTCTGAAGGAGGGCGATGCCATCAATGACTTCATGAAGCCCGACCGCGTGGTGTGCGGTGTCGACGATGCCAAGACGGGTGAACTGATGCGCACGCTGTACGACCCGTTCGTTCGTCAAGGCAATCCCATCTTTGTGATGGATGTTCGCAGCGCAGAGATGGTGAAGTACGCGAGCAACGCGATGCTTGCCTGCAAGATCTCGTTCATCAACGAGATTGCCAACCTGTGCGAGCGAACAGGCGCAGACATCAACTCCGTGCGCGAGGGCATGTGTTCGGACAAGCGCATCGGCAACCAGTTCCTCTACCCCGGCCTCGGCTATGGCGGCAGTTGCCTGCGCGGATCACATCTTGTGCGTATCCGGGATGACCATGGGGAGAGCACGCTCCGACTGGATGAGCTCTTCACGGGTGCGAGCGATGGCATGCATCCACTGCCCGGTGTTGAAGTGCTCTCGTGGTCGCCAAGTGATCGACCCGCTGCATTCCGCCCCGCCGCCGGGATCAGCCGCCGTACCTACGAGGGACGCGGCGTGGAGATGAAAACCTCATGTGGAACCACCATCGTGATGACTGCCGATCACCCTGTTGTGGTGCTTCGCCAGGGTGCCGATCCACTGGTTTTTCCGGCAAGCGTCGTCTGCAGAGGCGATCGGGTGCCCCATGTTGCCGGGGCCACTCTGGGTTCCTGGACGGGTGAAAATGGCGGTTCGGACCCTGTTTCGGATGGCGGTTCGAGGGCCTGCCTCTCTCCTGCTGCTGCCCTGTTGCGCCCCACCATGGCCCTCCCCACCCCCCAAGGAGGCTCAGTTTCTGCTGTTTCTCAAGGAATTGGCTGGGTGACCGTGGCCTCGGTCCGCCAGATCGACCTCTTGGAACCCGTGTATTCGGTTGAAGTTCCGGGCGCGCACACCTTCGTCACGTGCGGCGGCGTGGTGGTTCACAACTGTTTCCCCAAGGACACACAGGCCGTCGTTTCCATGGGGCGTGAACTCGGATTCCCGTGCAAACTGAATGCCGCCGTTCATGAGGTCAACCAGGATCAGCGAGCGCACTTCTGGTCCAAAGTGGAACAGGAGATTGGGTCGGACCTACGCGGTAAGTCATTGGCATTCTGGGGGGTTGCGTTCAAGCCGAAGACAGATGACATACGCGAAGCACCAAGCCTGACTCTGATGGAAAGGGCGATCAAGGCTGGAGCAAAGGTGCGGGCGTACGACCCGGTTGCCCTCGATCATCTTGCCCATGAGATGCCCGCCGTGGGTCGCGCGGAGGACATGTATGCCGCCCTCGATGGCGCCGAAGCGCTCATCATCTGCACGGAGTGGGCGGAGTTCCGTGCGCCCGACTTCGCCGAGATCCGAAAGCGGCTGGCGCGCCCGATCATCTTCGATGGAAGAAACCTCTTCCGGCGGGCGCAAATGCAGGAGGCAGGATTCACCTACGCCTCCGTTGGACGCACCACGGTGCGCCCGAAGTGATCGCCGAGGCGTTCGCGACACCGATCTAAAACATCGGAAAATCATGTCTTTTTTGCTTGCCACACCTTGCGGCGGGGCTGCCAATCGATCTACATTCTCCGCGTCGCACGCTTTGTGCGACTGGGAGCGAGACCAGTTTTCTCGGCATGGATTGTCTTAGAAAGGACAGTGAACAGATGGCAACGATGACCAAGAAGTCGCCTAAGAAGACGGCGACAAAGACCACGAAGACCACGAAGAAGGCCTTCAAGCCCACCACGACGACCAAGCAGCGCTCGCGCAGCCAGGTCATCGGTGAACTCGCTGCAGCGAGCGAGCTGAAGCGTGGCACCGTGAAGGAGATCTTCGAAAACCTCATGACGATGATCGGCACCGATCTCGGCAGCCGTGGTCCTGGCGTCTTCTCCTTCATGGGTCTTGCGAAGTTCAAGACCGTGAAGAAGCCCGCCACCAAGGAGCGAACCGGCGTGAACCCATTCACGGGCGAGCAGCAGGTCTTCAAGGCGAAGCCAGCAAGCAAGAAGGTCCGAATCCGCGCGACCAAGAATCTGAACGCGCTCGTCAGCTGATTTTTAGAAGATCCCTTCGAAGACATCTCCGCGAAGCGCTGCATGCAGCGACTGAGCGGCTGTTTGAGAAAGCGACAATCGCGCGCCCCTGCAATGTTTGCAGGGGCGCGCTTCTTTTTCGCAGAAAGCATTCAGACCGGTATCGCATCCGCTTGCATGGTGTGCAATGATTCGCCACACGCATGGCTCGCACATGCGGCGCGTGCGTCGTCCCTACCTGCCCGAGGCAAGTGCCGCGCGGAGTACACCATCCACCTTTGCAAGTCGCGCGACGGCCTCGTCTCGCGAAAGCCCGCGCACATGCATCAGGATCGCGACCTTGAGCCGACCACCCGCCGCTCCGAGGAGGGCGGATGCATCCTCGCGCGCGAGTCCAGGGTCGACCATGCGCAATGTGCGGATGGCACGGTCCACCAGCTTGTCGTTTGTCGCTGCAAGATCGACCATCAAGTTCCCATGCACTTTCCCAAGCCGCGTGAAGGCCACCGTACTGATGCAATTCAGCGCGAGTTTCGTGGCGGAACCTGCCTTGAGCCGCGTCGAACCTGTCAGCACCTCGGGGCCCGTCGCGAGCATGATCAGGTGATCACACACCACCGGGCGTGCGAGCGGCGAACAGACCAGGAAGGCCGTGAGCCCCCCGCGTTGGCGCGCCAGTTCGATCGCTCCGATGGCGTAGGGCGTCGTCCCCCCCGCTGCGATCGCCACGAGCGCATCTCCTGCGCCGAATGAGTGATGATCGAGTTCGGCCTGAATCCCCTGCGGGTCATCCTCGCGTCGTTCACTGCTGCGCCGAAGCGCTGCATCGCCGCCCGCGATGATCCCAATCACCTGCGATGGATCACTGCAGAACGTGGGCGGGCACTCCGCTGCATCGAGCACGCCAAGTCGCCCAGAGGTGCCTGCACCACAATAGAACAGCCGACCGCCGCCGCGCATGCGCGGGACCAGCGCATCGATGAATGCCGCGATCGCCGGCGAGGCATCATGCACACTTCGGTGCACCGCCGCGTGATCCTCCGCCATGAGTTGCACCTGCTCGAGGGTCGAACGCAGATCGAAGTCCTCGCTGCGGTTGTTGCGCTGCTCCGTTGCAACATGACTGCGATCTGGTGGCAGTGCGTGCGTCATGGCGCATCGGCCCCCTGATCATCCTCGCCACTTGGACCGCCCTCACCATTGTGCCCCGTTCGACTTCGATCGCTTTCGATCGCATTCGGCAGCGGAAGTGGCACTGCCTTCAACTCGCGTACAAAGAAGGACCAAGTCGCCGAACGCTCAGCGCCACCGAAACCGCCATGGCCGGCCCGTGGAAAAAGGAGCATGTCAAAGGGAAAGTCGCGGTCGTACAACTTCTGCGAGAGCGCCCACGCATTCGAGGGATGGACATTGTCATCCTCCATGCCGTGAATCAGCAGGAGACGACCGCGCAGTTTGTCCGCATGAAGAACAGCGCTCCCGGCGTCATACCCCTCGCGATTCTCTGCCGGCGTTCGCATGAAACGCTCGGTGTAAATCGAGTCGTACTGCCGCCAGTCCACAGGGGCGGCGCGCGCAACGGAAACGCTGAAGACCTCCGGATGACGCACCAGCGCCAGCGCAGCCATATAGCCGCCGTATGACATGCCCGTGATACCGATGCGCTTGGGATCGATCCCAGGTCGTTGCGCCACTTGCCGCGCAGCAGCAGCTTGATCGTCGAGATCGGGACCGCCGAGTTTCATGTACGTCGCATCTTCGAATGCCTTGCCCCGCCCGGGTGTTCCGCGGTTGTCCACTTGCAGGACCGCAAAGCCGAGTTCGCATTCCTCACGGGGCTCGCTGAAACGGTTGAAGACTGTCGCGAAATAGGGACCGCCATACACATCAACGACGAGTGGAACGGGGCGCTCAGGCGAAAAGCCGCTCGGCAGATGAAGGATGCCGTAGAGATCCGTGACGCCATCGGCGGCCTTGAGCGTCAAGAGTTCAGGCGGAGAAACGCCTGACTTCGCCCACGGATCCTCCACCTCACCTTGCAGTGCGATTGTGCGGCTGCCATCCATCGCATGCAGTCTCGCCAGCGGCGGGCGCACCAGCGTCTCTTCGGTTGCCACGAACCATGTGCCATCTGGCGAGATGTCAAATCGTGAGTACTGGAGATCATTCGGTGTCAGGCGCCGTTGTCCGGCACCGTCGAGTCCGACGCGCATGAGCTGGGTGTTGATGCGCGTTTCGCTTGCACACGCCGTGTAATAGAGCACACCCGCGTTCTCATCGACCTGAACAATGCGTCCCGCCGGGAACGCACCGTTCGTCAGCGGCACGACTCGCCCATCATCGAGTGAGCGCAGTTCATACTGCTTGAATCCCGAGGCTTCAGAGGCCCAGATGAAGCGTCGGCCATCCGAGAGGAATCGAAGTTCGGGATCGTGATGGTTCCACCGTGGCTGCACCTCACGGACCACTGTGCGAACCTGCAGCGACTTCGAATCCGCCGCACACCACTCCAGCACATCGTGCCGGCGGTTGAGGCGGTGAAAGAGCAACTCGCGCCCCGATGGCGACCACTCAATTCCGTAGATGTACTGATCGGCTGTACCAACATCGATCGTGCGAACATGCGCCGCCGCATCGCCCTTCGGATCCGCGCAGAATGCAGCGACATCGAGCACCTGCAGCCCAGCGATCGGATTGGGATCGCCGGGTTTGGGATAGCGCTCCGATTCCACCTTTGGGCGCAGCCCCGTCAGACCTGACAGCAGCGTGTACTCGGGCACCTTGCTGTCATCGAATCGATAGAACGCAAGTTGCGAACCGTCGGGACTCCACCACATCCCGGTCGTCTGATCCAGTTCCTCGCCATACACCCAACTCGCCGTGCCGTAACGGAGCCCACCGCCACCATCGGTCGTCACCGCACGCGAATCCCTACCCGCACACGCCACCAAAACATTTCCCCCCTTCGACTCGGCACGCATGGAACCATCGACCGACATGGAGACGGCCTGCTGACGCCCGCGCGCTGGCGCCATCACGCGCCGCGGTGGGCGATCGCTGCGCGGCGCGCGCTCGGGCGGCGCAGCGTTCTCTGGAGCATTGGAGATGGTTCCCGCCTGAAGATCGGCCATGCGCCACTTCCCCCCAACCATCACCCATGCCTTGCCCTGCCCCACATCCCAACGAATCTCGCGGAATCCTTGGCGACGTTCCTTCGAAAATGCGGCGGATTGTCTGGCACCCTGCGCGGCACCCGGAAGTTCATCAAACGGAACCCAATCGGCATGTGCGCTGCGTGCGGCGACCAACCCGGTGCACAGCACGACCGCCAACAAGTTCAGCGCGCGCCCTGCCATCAGCCGATCCGAACACTCCGCTGAAACTCTTCGAGACGCTTCTGTATTTCCGCGGTCTCGAGCGAGCGCATCCGATCGAGCCCAAACGACTCCAGCGCGAAACTCGCGACGACCGTTCCATATCCCATCGCAGACTGCAGCGTCGCAAAGTCGCTCGATCCTGTCCGCGCGACATGCGCCATAAATCCACCTGCGAAGCTGTCGCCCGCACCCGTCGGATCAACCACGCGCGCCTCTTCCACAGGAAACGCAGGCACGAGTGCAGTGCCGTGGGGATGGAACAGGATTGCACCATGCTCGCCTTTCTTCACAACGGCAAACTTTGGGCCCATCTCAAGGATTCGCCGACCTGCGCTGACTGCATTGCGAAATCCAGTCAATTCCGTCGCTTCGCTGTCGTTCACAATGACGCCATCGACGCGACGCAGCAACTGATCGAGATCGCCGCGCGCAGATCGGATCCACAAGTCCATGGTGTCGGCGACCACCAACTGCTTCTTTGGAAACTGATCGAGGAATCCAAGCTGCACCCCCGGGTGCGTGTTGCCAAGGAACACGAAGGTGCTGTCGCGAAACGCATCCGGAACTTTCGGCGGCGCCTCCTGGAGCACGCCTACTTCCGTGAAGAGCGTCTCGCGACGATTGACGTCGTCGAAGTAGCGACCACCCCACGCAAAGGTGCGTGAGCCCGGGCGCGTCTCGAGCCCGTCGAGACAAACCCCCGGCAGACTGCTCAAGATGCGGCGGTGCTCTTCCGGCCAGTCTCCGCCGACCACGGCGACGACGCGCACGGGCGTCAGGCGACTTGCAGCTGCGGCGAAGTATGCAGCACTCCCGCCCGAGACGCCCTCGCGGCGATCTCGCGGAGTTTGCACGGTGTCAATCCCGATAGTTCCAGTGACGACGAGGCTCACGACGTCATCGTATCGCTGCGCTTGAAGCTGCGCGCCCAACCAATGCCTATCGCAACACCGATCAGCGCACCCGAGACGATATCGAGCGGCATCATGCGCGCGAGCGGTGAAAGTGACCCCACGGCGAACTGTGCATCAATCTGTGCGCGGACTTCGCTCGCCGTGATGATCTGCGCCACACCCGTCAGGAGGATCGGCGTGATGAACGCAAGGACGGGCTGGACCGCGCCCGCCACAAGACGAAAGACGAGTCCAACCGCGACACCACCGAGGAAGGCCCCGCCAATCGCCTGACCCTTCATCATGGTTCGAACCACGAACCACGCGGTCAACGGAAGCAACAGCCCCGCGACACCACCGCGCAGCGCTTCCACGTCGAAGTACTCCCGCCAGAGCGATGCTTCTGGATCGCGGGGTGGAATATCAAGCAGCGCTCCGGACCAGCGAAACACGATCACCGCAGCAACTGCCGTCACGACCCCCCACAGCAGCGTTTCCATACCGATGAGCCGCAGCGATGAATTCAGAAAGACCACATCGGATGCACTGCCACCCGCCATGCTGAAGACCATCAACCCCCAACCCAGCACGAAGAGGCCAACGACAGCATTGATGGAACGCCCCACGACCGCCGCCAAAACCGTCAGCGCTGCGAAGGTGCCGAGCATCACCCCTGCCGTTGCCAGCGGCGACTGCGACAGTCCGACGGTTGTCGCCGGTATGCCGAGTCCATCACGTGTCAGTGAGGGTGCTGTGAAGCCGATCGCAGTCGCAGCAAGAAGCCCCACCGCCAAAACGAGGCCACGCGCAAAAACGCGGTCACCGTCAGCGCGCGGACCTGCGTGCGGATGGGAAGCGCTCGCGTGCGGGTTCACGGCACAGGTGTATCGCATCCCGCTTCACTTCGCAACGCACCCGCACTCGGTGGCGCCCCGCCAGTGACCACACAGGGGTATTCTCGCGCCGTGGCCTCTGCGCTTCCGAGCGTCAATCTGGACGGTCGACCGCTCACGCTCCTGGAGGTGCGCGCGGTGGCAGACGGCACTTCGGCACACCTCGCCCCGGCGGCACGGGATCGAATGCATGCAGTGCGCAGCGCGATGCTCTCGAAGGTCGCAGCGGGCGATGCTTTCTACGGCATCAATACGGGTTTCGGCAGCTTTGCGCATGTGCGGCTCGGTGCGGAACAACTGCACCAACTGCAGACGAATCTGATTCGGTCGCATGCGAGTGGTGTTGGCGATCTTCTGCCGACGGAATGTGTTCGTGCCACGATGATCGTGCTCGCCGCGAGCCTCGCGCGCGGACACTCAGGCGTTCGCCCCGAGTTAGTCGAACGCATCCTTGCGCTGCTGAACGCAGGCATCGAGCCCTGCATCCCTTCGCGCGGTTCGGTCGGCGCATCTGGCGATCTGGCGCCGCTCGCTCACCTGGCACTCGCGCTGCTTGGCGAGGGCAATGTGCGTGTGCGCGGCGCGACAACCGATGCGAGGAGTGCGCTGCATGCTGCCGGTATCGCGCCCATTGAACTGGAAGCGAAGGAAGGACTCGCGCTGATCAACGGCACGCACATGATGGCCGGCATCGGCGCGCTCGTGGCACATGGTGCCCTCCACCTGTTCCATGCGGCAGTCTGCGCAAATGCGATGGCAATCGATGCATGCCGCGCCTCGGTCGCGCCGCTCGATGAACGTATCCATGCCGCTCGGAACCAACTCGGGCAATCGCGCATTGCCACGGCACTTTCGTCGCTGCTCGATGGATCCACGATCGTTCCATCGCATGCAACCGATGATCCGCGCGTCCAAGATCCTTACTCACTGCGTGCATCACCTCAGGTGCTCGGCGCCGTACTCGATGCCACGCTGCATGCCACCGGTGTCATCGAGGCCGAACTCGGTGCAGTCACCGACAACCCTCTTGTCTTCGTGGAGGGCAGTGAGTGTGCAATCCTGTCGGGCGCGAACTTTCACGGCATGCCGCTCGCGATCTCCCTCGATGTCCTGCGTCTTGCGCTCTGTCATCTCGCAGGTATTGCCGAGCGCCGCATCTACTGGGCGTTGTCGGGACACGACCGAGAGAGTCAGCTGCCAGCACACCTGGCCGCGGATGGCGGTTTGCAGAGCGGGCTCATGGTGGTGCAGTACGCGGCGGCAGCGTGCTGCAATGAACTGCGAACTCTTGCCTATCCATCCAGCGTCGGGAATATTTCCACGTGCGCGGGTGTTGAGGATTACAACAGCATGGGCGCGACAAGCGCGCTCCACACCGCCGATGCACTGCGACTGGCGCGCGATGTCGTGGCGTGCGAACTGCTCGTGATGAGTCAGTCGCTTGAGCATCAGCGTCCGCTCACCAGCGGACGCGGTGTCGAACGCGCACATGCGATCGTCCGCGAATGTGCAAGGCCGCTCACGCAGGACCGTCCGCCAGCGCCTGATATCGCGGCGATTTCAGCGCGTGTTGCACTGGGGGCCTTTCGCGTGCCCGCGCTCGACTTGCCTGGTGTCTGAGTTCTGCAGGCTCGGCGACCTACACTCTGAGTCATGAGCACTGTCCAAGAACGTGTGATTCGTGCGCCGAGGGGAACCGCCCTGACATGCAAAACATGGGCTGCTGAGGCAGCGCTTCGGATGCTCATGAACAACCTTGATCCCGAAGTCGCGGAGCGCCCCGACGATCTGATCGTGTACGGAGGCCGAGGGCAGGCCGCGCGCTCGTGGCCCGCGTTCGATGCGATTTGTGCAAGCCTGCGTTCACTGGCGCCTGATGAGACGCTGCTTGTGCAAAGCGGCAAGCCCGTGGGCATCGTGCGCACGCACACCGATGCGCCGCGCGTGTTGATCGCCAACTCCAATCTCGTCCCGCACTGGGCCACGCAGCAGCACTTCGATGAACTCTGCGCGCGCGGCCTGATGATGTTTGGGCAGATGACCGCTGGCAGCTGGATCTACATCGGCACGCAGGGCATTCTGCAGGGAACCTTCGAGACATTCGCGGAGTGCGCACGGCAGCACTTCGGTGGCACGCTCAAGGGAACGCTGAATGTCACCGCCGGCTGCGGCGGCATGGGTGGCGCACAACCGCTGGCCATCACGATGAATGAGGGCACCTGTCTCATCGCAGACATCTGCCGCGAGCGGCTCGAAAAGCGCGTGCATGATCGGTACCTCGACGAATGGCACACGGACCTCGATACGGCCATCGACCGTGCGGTGGAACTGAAGCGCCGCGGCGAGGGAATCTCCGTGGGTGTGCTCGCGAATGCAGTCGACCTGCTGCAGCGGCTTGCCGACCGTGCGATCATTCCAGAGACGCTCACCGACCAAACCAGCGCGCACGATCCTCTCGAGGGGTACTACCCGCAGGGACTCACGCGCGAAGCGGCGGACTTGCTTCGGACGCAGGATCCGATGCGCTACCAGGAACTGAGCAACGCCAGCATGGAGCGGCATGTGCGGCTGATGGTGGACTTCCTTCGCGCAGGCAGCAAGGTGTTCGACTACGGGAACAACATCCGCCAGCGCGCGCTCGACCATGGTTTCACGGATGCGTTTGCATTCCCCGGCTTTGTCCCCGCCTACATCCGCCCGCAGTTCTGCACAGGGCGTGGGCCGTTCCGCTGGGTCGCCCTCTCAGGCGATCCCGAGGACATTCGTGTCACTGATGAGGCCGTCCTCGAACTCTTCCCGAAGGATGAGAGCTTGCGGCGGTGGATCCGAATGGCGCAGAAGCGCGTCGCGTTCCAGGGGCTTCCGGCGCGCATCTGTTGGCTCGGTCTTGGTGAGCGTCACCGCGCAGGCCTTCGCTTCAATGAACTCGTCGCGCAGGGGAAGGTCAAGGCGCCGATTGTCATCGGACGCGATCATCTCGACTGTGGCAGCGTGGCAAGCCCCAACCGTGAGACCGAGGCGATGAAGGACGGCACCGATGCAGTCAGCGATTGGGCGCTCCTGAATTTCGCAGTGAATATCGCGAGCGGCGCATCGTGGACGAGTTTCCATCACGGCGGCGGTGTCGGCATCGGCTTCAGTCAGCACGCAGGACAAGTGATCGTGGCGGATGGATCGCCCGAAGCCGCGAAGCGTTTGGAGCGCGTGCTCACGAACGATCCCATGATGGGCGTGTTCCGCCACGCGGATTCAGGTGAGGAGATCGCGCAGCGATGCGCGGATGCATTGGCAGTCAAGATTCCAATGCGCGATTGGTGAACGCCCCTCGATCTAAGCCGACGTTGCACGCATCAGGCGATCCTGGACGGCAGACCACACCCCGCCCTTGCCCTCGGGGCGTTCCACCACGATTCGCTCGCAACCACAGTTGTCGGCGCGCCGAAGCACCCCATACAGCGCAGCGGCATATTGATCCCCCGCCGCTGGCATCTCGAGCCGAACATGAAGGGCAGGCACTTCGGTGCCTGGAAGGCAGATCACTGCCGCTGGCCCGCCGCGGTTCAGTTCATCCGCGAGCTCTTGGCGTGAAACGATCACGGCGGGCAACTTGGGCGCGTAATGACGGAGCGATGTGCCGGGACTGTGGCCCTGCTCGACGGCCACATCGACCTCGATCGGCCCGAGCAACTCTGAGATTCTTTCGATCGTGATCGATCCGAGGCGGCGCACGACAGGCTTGGATTCTGTGAGATCGATCACGGTCGACTCGATGCCGACATTGCACGGCCCCCCGTCGAGCACGATGAGACTGGTCTGATCCTGATAGTCGTCCGCCACATGTTGCGCCGTGGTCGGCGAAACGCCGCCGCTTCGATTCGCGCTCGGAGCGCTGATGGGCGCGCCGAGCGCGTACAGAAGGCTGCGTGCGAGTGGATGCCGAGGACTCCGGATCGCGATCGTGTCATGCCCCCCTGTTGCCGAGGCAGGCACCTCCGGTCGGCGCGGCAGAATGATCGTGAGCGGTCCTGGCCAGCATGCGCCAATCAGGCGCAGCGAACGGCGCGTCCAACCTGTGGACACCAGCTTCGCCGCGGCGAGATCAACGACATGCGCAATCAGCGGATTTCCGACAGGGCGCTGCTTCAGTTCGTAGACACGAGCGATCGCGCGTTCGTTGAAGGTGTCCGCTCCAAGTCCGTACACCGTTTCCGTGGCGAATGCCACAGCCGATCCGCCGCGCAGTTCACTCGCGGCGAGCGCGATACTGGCATCCGTGTAAGGAAGAATCGCGGCCATACGTTTAGGGCGCCACCTCGATGACGGCAAGGTCGATGCGATTCATGTCGAGTCCCGTACCCATGGCGTTGTAGAGGCGTGCCAACGCACTGTTGTATCCGACTTTCGCATCGATCTCGGCCAACCATGCGGCCGCCAGACGGTCTTGCGCCACAAACTTGGTCTGCAGGAACTCTGGCGTCAGCAGGGCCAGTGTTTCTTGCAGCGCAGCAAGCGAGCGGACACTCTCGGCAGCGGCGATACGGCTGGCACGTGTCTGCTCGATCAACTCAAAGCTTGCAACCACCGATCGAAGCGATGTCTTCACCGTGAACACCGCATTCTCGATCGCAGACTGGTAGGCGATCACTGCGCCCGAGCGCGCGAGCCGCGCCCGGCGATACTCCGCTTCAGCCGCACGGTTTCCGATCGGTTGGCTGAACGCCAACTGCCCGAGATAGGACACGAAACTTGCATCGGCGATCTCATTCATCGCTCCCCCGAACGACCCGGATCCCGCATTCGTGTCCTGCCCTGTGAGCGTAACGCCCGCCTGCAACCCGAGCTGCGGAAGCCGCCCGTTGTCGGCAACCACCATCCCAATCGACGCATCATCGATCCGCAGCAGCGCCGTGGCGATCGACGGGTTCTGCTCCATCGTTGACACAAGCGCCTCGCGCAGGTTGTAACGGATGGCCTCCTGACACATCGTGTCCACGGGCACCAGCACCGTTTCCGAGCCGACGGATGCCGCCGGGTCGTTCATCAAAAGTTTCAGGCGGTCGCTCTCATCTCGCGCACGCAGACAGGCACGGATGAGTGTTGATTTGCGCTGCTCCACGATTGCGACTGCGAGCGCATAGTCGGCGACCGTCGCATCGAAATTCATGCGGCGCTCGAGCACGCTGCGGACATCTTCGCCGACCTTCACCAACCACGCCGATGCCACGACCTGCTGCCGCGCGGACACGAGCGTCCAGTACTGCGTCTCGACCTGTGCGACAAGATCGAGCAGCGTCTTTCGCAGTGCCACCACTGAAGCACGGTCACGATTTTGCGCAAGACGTATCTGTGCTTCGTTGACATCACTGCCAAACCCCTGCAGCAATGGCTGGTTGATGTTGAAGTTGACCGAGTTGGTCCAGTAATTCGCGGGGTTGTAAATGCTCTGAACGGTCTGCTGGGTGTAGTTCGCATTGACGGACGCATTGAGCGTTCCACCAGACACCAGACGCTTCTGAATTCCGGTGGACGCAGTCGTCTGCGAGTTTTCCTGAGCAAATGCATTGTTCAATCCACCCTGAATGTTGATTGGCGGCGGCGGAACTTTGCTGAGCTGATACCCGGTGCCCGCAAGCAGCACCGCATCGAAGGCGGCTTCCGCCTTGACGACATCCGCCTCGGCGACCGCCTGCTCTATGCGAGCCCCCTGCAGCGAGAGGTTGTTTCGGACCGCGGCCAGCATCGCCGAGCGCAGGCTGACCTGGACCACGGGATCCGGACCGTCGGACACATCGACTCCCAGCGAGAGGTCCGCCCCGCCATCCCGCGCCTGAGGACCCAGCCCATCGAGTTCCGCGAGTCTTGAAGCGAGCTTTTCAACAATTTTGCTCGTGTCTTGGGTGACCGGACGAAGCGGCATGGCTTCGCCAGGTGCCGGTGGCGCCGCCTCTTGCCGTGCAATCGCCGCCTCGATGGCGCCGCGCAATTGGTCGTCACCACGGTCGGACCCAAGGGGAGCCTCGCAGCCCGTCAGCAGCAGTACGACAGCCGCCGCGCTCCAAGCCCGTGCCCTCCAGCGCACAGACAACACTTGAAAAATTCCTTCAGGCACTCGGGGATGGTATCCGATAAAAACAGAATGGAGAGAGCACCAACTACGACCGTCCTGTTCACGCACGCACTCATCGTCTCATCGCTGCTGCTTCCATGCGCAGCGGCGTCTGCAGTTCCCCTGCAGGATGCAACAGCGACGGCAGCGTCCAAATCGACACCGCACTTTGCGGCGGTGACCGCCGACAACGTGTATGTCCGCAGCGGGCCGAGTGTGCAAAGTTCCTATCCCTTCGGCAAGATGGATCGCGGCGATGTCGTACGCGTGATGGAAGAAAACTTTGGATGGGCGCGCGTGCAAACAGGCGGCCGTGCATTCTCCGATTCATTCGGCTACGTGACCGTCGACGATCGCGTGCAGATGTCAACCGATGGTTCGACCATCACGGCGAGTGCGGTCACAGAAGTGCGTGCCCCAAACATCAGCACGGATGCAACACCAGACAGTTCATGGAAACAGATCGCGCGGCTTGAGGCGGGCGCAACGCTGCCTGTCGTTCAACGGATCGACACCGAACGTGGGTCGGTCTGGTCTGTTCGTCTGCCAGAGAGCGGCGAGGGATGGATCAACTCGAACTTCCTTCGCCGTGCAACGGCGGATGAGGCACGTGGCTACGACCAGGAGATCGCGGCAACCTCACCCGCTGGGAGCGTGCAGCACGCAGCCGCGCAGAGCAGCGGCGAAGTGGTGACGGAGTCCGTCACCGACGAGACACTGACGATCGACGGTTCGCGTGAGATCGAAGTCAAGACCGTGGAGACCGCGGAAGTTGTCGAGGCAGCCGCCCCCGTCAAGACCGAAGAGCAGATCGCAGCAGAACGGCGGCGTGCGCTGTTTGCTGAACTCGAGGGGAAGTGGCTTGTCATGAAGGGGCAGCCGATCGATTCCGCAGAACTCACCGCGCTGTACGCGGGCTACATGACGCTTGCAGCCGAGCCTGATCTGGAGCGAACGATCAAAGCCACCGCCGCAACTCGCCTCGAGCAAATCGAGGTGCAGCAGAGCGTGCAGGAGCGCATCGCGCAGCTCAAGCAGACCAAGGCACGCCTTTCACAGGAGTGCGAGCAGATCAACGGTGTGGCATCCGCGATTGAGGCCCGCAGCGAGTACACCGCCGTAGGCGTCCTGAACGCGTCGATCGTGTACGACGGCAAGACACTGCCGCTGCTGTTCCGCCTGCAGGATCCCGCGAGCGGTCAAACCGTTGCTTATGTCACGCCCGGCGATGGATTCCAACTGTCGACCATGGTCGGAACGCTCATCGGCGTCAAAGGCGACACCGCTTACGACGACGCGCTGAAACTTGACACGATCACGCCGCGCACCATCGACTTCCTCAGCGCGAAGCAGGGCAACTGAACGCCAGCGCCTCGCGCACTGATTCGCTGACTTCGCTACCATCTCCCGTTCGACTGCAGATAGGGGCGTTAGCTCAATTGGGAGAGCGCCGCCTTTGCAAGGCGGAGGTTATCGGTTCGACCCCGATACGCTCCATTCCCCTCGCTGCACAGAGGCTCGCGCGGATCACTCCGCGCTGCGCCCGAGGCGCAAGAGCGCGGCGGCACAACTCGCCGCCAACTCCATTCGCAGGATCGAGTCACCAAGCGAAATGCGGCTCGCGCCAGACGCGCACGCATCGCTGATCTCCTCGGAGCTGAAACCACCCTCTGGGCCGATCAAGACCATCACACCCGCCGAGCCCTCCGAAAGAGAAACGCCGTGCAGTTCCTGCGCTGCTCCCTCGGGGGGATGGGCAAGGAGAACGCGCATCGAGCGGGCGCGCGCATCTTCGCAGCACTCCGCCACACTCCGTACAGCGGCGATCTGCGGCACGAACGGCTGCTTCGACTGCTTGCACGCTGCGATGAGAACTCGCTGCGACCGCTGCGCGAGTGCCGGGGAGAAGTGGACGACTGAGTGACGGCATTCGAGCGGCGTCCACGTGGCAACCGCAAGCGGCGCGATCGACTCGAGCAGCGTCGCCAACCGATCGCCCTTTGGAACGGCACTCGCAATCTCGATGCGAGGCGCACATGGCGTCCGACGTTCCACTGCAGCGAACTCCGCATGAACGTCGGCACCAGTACCCACGCGCAGATGCGCGGCCGCCACACTCCCCTGTCCATCAAAGAGGGTCACGGCATCCCCGTCACGTAAACGTCGACTCCCCGCTGCATGACGCGCCTCGTCCGGACTGATCGCGATGCTTCCAGCACCGGAGCAAGGAAGTCCAGGAACATGGATCCACGGCGCGCTCATGCCGCGTTCTCCCGCAGCACACGCAGTCCCCGCCCAGCACCCACATAGATGTCGTATCGAACAAGCTTGCTCTTGATCTGTGCGTCTGGTGGACAGAGCAGGCTTGGCGCGTCGTGCGGTCGCTTGACCACGATGCGCCGCGTCCCCGTTGCTGCGGCGGCGAGCAGGAGTTCATCTGCATCACCGTCATCGCCCACTGCAGCGCGCACCAAACGAATCGACTTCTGCGCGAGCGCACTGCCCTGCTTGGGCGGATACATCGGATCGAGATAGATGGCCGACCACTCGCCGTGAAGAGTCGGCAAGAGCCGGATCGCATTGCCGCCGTGCAATGCGATTCGCGTCGCGATCTCCGACATCTTTGCATCGCTGCGTGCGCGCTGCAGCCCATCCGCCAGTACCTGCCGTACGGTGGTCGAACGCTCGATTGCAAGCACATCGCTGCCCGCAGCTGCAAGCAGCCACGCGTCACCGCCCAGCCCTGCCGTTGCGTCGATGATTCTCCCGCGCCCCCCGCACGCACGCACGAGCGCCACCTTCGCGACACCGCGCAGCGACACACGGCGAAAGTCGACACAGACCCCGTGCCCACATGGATCGTCCGCCCATGCCATTTCCATCCGTCCATCCGGATCGATGCGTGTCACGACCGTCCTGTCAGCTGCAACCATGCCTGCAGTATTACACTCGGAGCATGCCGACTGCCACGACCGCCCCCGTTTACAGCAGCATCCTCGACACCATCGGCAACACGCCACTGCTGAAGGTCCAGCGGATGGACACGGGGCCGTGCGAGCTTTTCGTCAAACTCGAAAACCTCAACCCTGGTCAGTCCATCAAGGATCGCATCGCGCTCACCATGATCGCGGCAGCGGAGCGCGAGGGCCGGCTGCGCCCCGGCGGTCACATCATTGAAGCCACGGCAGGAAACACGGGCATCGCGTTGGCGCTCATTGCCGCCGTACGGGGGTACAGACTGACGGTCGTGATGCCGGACAAAATGAGCGAAGAGAAGATGGCCCACCTGCGCGCGATGGGTGCGGAGGTCGTGCTGACCCGTTCCGATGTGGAGAAGGGGCATCCCGAGTACTACCAAGACATGGCGGAGCGGATGGCATCGAACGATCCGAACGCTTTTTATGTCAATCAGTTCGGCAACCCGAACAATGTGTCGGCACACTTCGACGGAACCGGCCCGGAGATCTGGGAGCAGATGGGTGGTCACATCGATGCCTTTGTGGCGGGCGTTGGATCGGGCGGCACGATCGCCGGAGTGGGTGCGTTCTTGAAGACGCGCAACCCATCTTGCGAGATCGTGCTTGCGGATCCCGTTGGATCCATTCTTGCTCCCCTTGTCAACGAGGGAAAGACCGTGAAGCCCGGCTCTTGGCTCGTGGAAGGTATTGGCGAGGACTTTGTCCCACCGATTCTTGATCTCAAGGTGGTGGACAGCGCCATTGCCGTTTCCGACGCAGAGGCATTTGCATCGGTGCGCGAACTGCTCCGAGCGGAGGGGATTCTCGCGGGGTCGAGCGTCGGCGTGCTGATGCATGCGGCACTGACCTACTGTCGTCGGCAACGTGCCCCGAAGCGAGTGGTCACCTTGATCTGCGATAGTGGCGCGAAGTATCTGTCGAAGATGTACAACGACTTTTGGATGCGTGATCAGGGGTTCCTTGGGCGCACGCCCACGCGCGATCTGCGCGATCTCATCGCGCGGCGCCACGATCTCTGCGAGGACTTTGTCCTTCAGCCGACCGTTCCACTTTCGATTGCCATCCGCCGCATGCGACTCTTTGGCGTCAGCCAACTCGCGGTGCTCGATGCCAAAGACACGTTGGTAGGAATCATCGATGAAAGCGATGTACTGCTCGCGCTCGCGCAGCGAGCAAAGGCGGCAGACGCACCCGTGTCGGAGTACATGGTGACCCGCGTTGAAACGATCGCTCCTTCGAAACCGATCAGCGATCTGTTCCCGATTTTCCGAGCGGATCGCGTGGCAGTGGTGCATGACGGCGACCGGTTCTACGGACTGATCACCAAGATCGACCTTATCAACCACTTGCGAAAGCAGGGTTGACCGACAGGCCAGCCAGTCGCGCCCGCGGCTTGCACTGCAGAGCGGTTTGTGCGATACTTCTGGGCTCCCCGAAACTGGGGAAACATCTTCTGCCCGCCTTGCCTCCGCGCGCGCGGGGGCACTCATCGCTGGGGTTTACAGGCGGCACCCCTAACTCTCTCCACGTGAAAGGACAGCGACTCATGGCACGCAACTACGAACTCCTCCTGCTCGAAACGATCGAGAACCTCGGTCTTGTTGGCGATGTGGTCAAGGTACGACCAGGATTTGCACGTAACTATCTCCTCCCCAATGGGATGGCCGAAACACCGACCGCCGAGAAGATCGAAGCGCTGAGGGAAGCGCGGGCGATCGCCGAGGCACAGGTTGCCAAGCAGCGCGCGGACCGCGAGGCACTGATTGCCCGCATGTCAGGGATCTCGATCACGCTCGTGCGTGCCTGCAACGATCAGGGCATCCTCTACGGAGCTGTGACGCAGCGCGACATCAGCGATCAACTCATCAGCGACGGCTACGGCGTTGATATGCGCGCTGTTCGCCTGAACAATCCCATCCGGCGTGTCAGCACGGAAAGCGTCACTATTCAGTTTGGACGCGATTTGATTGCAGAAATCACCGTGATCGTGAAGCCCGACCGCATCATCGAACTCGAAACTCCGGCAAACACGCCGAGCAGCAACGAGCCATCGGCGGATGCGCAGCCGAGCGATGAGGCAAACGCGGCAGCGAGCGGTGAAGACAAGTCGGACGGCAAGTCCGCCGGCAAGTCGGGCGGCAAGCGCCGCAACAAAGCAGCCGCAGCCGAGTGACGCCATCGGCCTTCCGTGGGCCGAGAAATCTCCCGACAGGAAATCCGTAGACCGATTGCGCGGATGGTCGATGACCACTAACGCTGCTCGGCATGCACGGCGCCGCGGCAGCCGATCTGTCGGTGTCGAAGCCGCTGCAGAGCGCACGACAGGGAGATTTTCAGCCATGGGCCTGAGCAGCGCCGGACCGCGACGAGAAGTACTTCCAGAAACACGCCAGTCCACGACACACAAGTTCTCGATCCAGAACTACGAGGGCTACCTCACGATCGGGCTCTTTCCCGATGGTCGACCTGGCGAAATCTTCATCAAGATGAGCAAGGAAGGGTCCACGCTCTCGGGACTCATTCAAGGCTTCTGCCGCGCGTTCAGTTTGTCTCTCCAGCATGGTCTGCCGCTGCGTGACGCGATCGAACGCTTCCGTGGGATGCGTTTCGAACCGCATGGCTGTACCAGCAACCCTGAAATTCCAGAATGCTCCAGCATCCTCGACTATGTAGCTCGGTACCTCGAGTTGCACTACGTCGAACGCCGCCGGGCAGCCTGATCCGGCGGAGTCGGTCCGCGCAACCGCTTCAACAGATCGCCCAGCAGCGTGCGCGGCTGGGGCATCTCGTCGGGACGCCAATACACATCTGTCAGCCCGGCTTCATCCGCTGTACCCACGACACGCACCGACCCGCGCGCACGGCGCAAGAGCCCTTGAACGCCCGTGGGATCCTGCGTCCGAAAGATGAGATCACCCTCGCGGCGAAGCAGCGCACGCACGCCAATCATCGTCAGCCGCAACCGAACCTCTGACAGCACAAACAGATCCAGAACCTCTTCTGGGGGATCGCCATAGGCGCTCCGCAGATCGCCGATCGCCTTCTCCAGTTCCTCTGGGCTCGCGGCATCGGTCAATCGTCGGTGTCCCTCCAGTCGGCGGCGATCGCTCGGGATGTACGCGCGCGGGAGCGATCCACGCAGCCCAACATCCACCATCGTGTCGATCGAAATCACGGTCGGCTCTGCGCGAAGGATGCGCACCTCATGATCAAGAAGCCTGCAGTACATCTCATATCCGACCGATGTGATATGCCCGCTTTGCTCCCGCCCGAGCAAGTTGCCCGCTCCGCGCAACTCCAGATCTCGTACGGCAATCTTGAATCCGGCGCCGAGCATCGAACAGTCCTCCAGTGCGCTCAGGCGCTTCATCGCTTCAGGAGTGACCGTGCGATCATGCGGGAGGAGCAGATAGCAGTAGGCACGGTGACTGGATCGACCAACGCGCCCACGCAGCTGATGCAATTCCGACAGACCAAAGCGATGTGCATCATCGATGATCATGGTGTTCGCGCTCGGAATGTCGATGCCACTTTCGATGATCGTGGTCGAGACAAGAATGTCCGCCTCGTGCCGCATGAAGCGGCGCATGACATCCTCGAGTTCTCCATCACTCATCTGGCCATGCCCCACCACGATGCGCGCCTGCGGTGCAAGTCGCCGAACCTCATCCGCAGCCGAAAGAATGTCATGCACGCGATTGTGCACCCAGAACACCTGCCCATCACGCGCCAATTCTCGTGCAAGAGCCGATGCGAGGCGCTCACGTTGATAGGCCATCACCTCCGTCACAATCGCACGTCGATCAGGCGGCGGAGTTGTCAAGCTGGAGATGTCCCTGAGGCCCAGCATCGCCATGTGCAGGGTGCGAGGAATCGGCGTGGCTGTCAGCGTCAAGACATCGGCCGTCAGGCGAAACTCAAAGAGCCGCTGCTTGTGCTCCACACCGAATCGCTGCTCCTCATCGATGATGACAAGTCCAAGTTCACGGAAGCGCACATCCGCCGAGAGCAGTCGATGCGTACCGATCACGATGTCCACCTGCCCGGCGGCGAGACGTTCGAGGATGTCGCGAATCTCTCCATCGCTGCGAAAGCGGCTGATGGACTCGATGACAAAGGGAAATGCCCCCATGCGACTTCGGAAGGTGCGTTCATGCTGTTCCGCAAGCACCGTGGTCGGCACGAGAAGTGCCACTTGCCGCCCCGCCTGCGCGCACTTGAAGGCAGCACGCAGCGCCACCTCCGTCTTTCCGAAACCGACATCGCCGCAGACCAGACGATCCATCGGCCGCGTGGCCTCCATATCGCGCTTCACCGCGGCGATTGCCGTGACTTGGTCATCCGTCTCCGTAAAGGGAAACGCATCCTCGAACTCCACTTGCCACTGGGAGTCTTCAGCGCACGAGACACCAATCGTCGAATTGCGCACCGCTTGGACGCGCAGCAGTTCGCCGGCCAAGTCGCGCACCGCCTCGGCCACCTCCTCCTTCTGCCTCTTCCAACGCTTGCTCCCAAGCCCGCTGAGTTTCGGGCGCGCAACACCTGCACCGACATAACGCTGCACGAGCGCGACCTTGCTCGCCGGCACATGCAGAATCGTTTTGCCGTCGAACTCCAACTTCAGATGCTCTTCGTCCACGCCATCACCAGAAGCAGACGGCATCTGCACGAGTCCGTGATAGAGCGCGATGCCATGATCGCGGTGCACGACTGCATCTCCCGGATCGAAACTGAGGAATGCCTCGCGCGACCTGCCGCCGAGTGCAGCAGAGGGAGGCTTTCGGCTGCGAATCCCAAATCGGTGAAGCAGTTCATGCCATGGAATCACCGCAAGTCCGCGTGGCCCATCCTGCCAGAGAAAGCCACGGTGCAAATGCTGTTGCTCCAGTCGCAGCGCATTCTCGCGTTCGGGGAGAAGTTCACTGGCGCGCTGCAGATCGCCTGATGTCTCGCACAGCACAACAACATCCGTCTGTTCCGTGGTCGACTGCACCTGCGCGATCGCCTCGGGAAGCGCCTCCGCGAACATGGGCAGCGGCACTGCCGGAACATCGATCGCCGTCGCTTCATCAAGCGACTGCACAAGCACACCCACTTCCATCGTCGCGTGGCAGTGTCTCACCAGTGCGCGCAGCGAATCGGACCATGGGAACACACCTGCGCCATCCGTGATGCGGTCGAGATAGGCCCGAGACTGTTCCGCAATCTCTGCTGTCTCAGCAAGCATCAGCACACTCTCGTGCGGCACTCGGGGCGCAAACGCTTCAAGCTTCTTTGGCTCACACAGCGTGTGGACGCACAGAAGATCCACTGCGTCCAGCTTGCGATCCGTCGCTTGCGTGGCCGGGTCGACCTCGAACAGCCCCTCCAGCTCATCCCCAAAGAAGTCCAAACGTACTGGTGCCAATGCCCCGGCAGGAAACACATCCATCACCCCGCCACGCACCGCGAACGATGCAGGCTGCTCCGCACTCAGCAAGCGGTCATATCCGGCGCGCGTGAGCCACTCGATGAGAGCCTCGCGTGGTTGAGGCAATCCCAGGCGAACCGTGCGCATCATCGCATCCATTGAGGACTCCGGGGGCACTCCCTGCATGAGTGCGGGAACGGGTGCAACGATTACGCATGGCATCTTCTCAGCGTGTGGCTGGTGTCCAGTCTCCGCAGCGTCCGCTGCATCCATGGTGCGCAGCAGGCGCATCCGTTGCGTCTGAAGTTCAGCAGCTTCCTGTCCATCGGGTGCACCCTCTAGGGCGGGAAAGAGCAGGACAGGCACACGCAACGATTCAAGTTCCGCGGCCGCCTCATCCGCTTCATCGCGATGCGCAGTCACCAACACGATTGGACGATTCGTGGCAAGGCAGACGGCACCCGCAAGGACCGCCGAACTGGAACCCGCTGCACCTCGGAGCGCGATGGGTCCGCTGTCCCGCTTTAGTGCAATGCGCTGCGCAATCTGCGCCACAGTCTTCGACGAAGCAATGCGCCGGAACCACGGCGGACGGGGCGGGTTCACGGTTCTGACACGCTGCACACGGCATGCGGCTCGACGGCGGCGAGCGTGGCTGGACCGATCCCCTTCACACGCCTGAGGTCGGCGACCCGCGCGAACAGCCCCTGCGTCTCACGCGAATCGATGATGCGCCGGGCTACGGCGGGACCGATCTCCGGCAGCAGACAGAGTTGTGCGGCATCAGCTGTGTTGAGGTCGATGCGTGCTTCACGCACGGCGACGTTTGTGCAAGGGTGCGTGCGCATCAGATCCACTGCGAGCCCTGCGATCAGCACGGCCACACCAACAGCAATGACCTGCCGTGCGCGCTGGCTCGATCGCTTTCGGCTTGATCCCACGCCAACCAACGCGTCCACGTTCATGGATCACCCCCTCCAGTCGCCGCCGCCTGCGACTTCGCCTGCTTCTCGGGTGCTGCGACCCATGGTCCAAGGGGCTTGGAAAGACGTCGCCGCGCCTTCACCAAACCCTCCAGCGCGGGCTTGGGCATCCCATCGCATGTTGTCAACCCGCGCACGGCGCGACTTGACACATCATCCGCGAGGGTATTCCAGAGGATCGTCGCAACATGTCCCTTGCTCAGCGCCACCTGAAACATGTGCAGCGCCCAGATCGACTGCGACTTGGCAGACCATGGAGCGCGCCAATACCCGACATTGGGCTCGCTCGGACCACTCGGCACATCCATCGAAACGAAGAGTGTCTTGCGAAGTGCACGCAGTGCATCAAGCGCAGCACTCACTTCGAGGAGATCCCGCGTGAGATGATCGGCCCCCATCTGTCCCATGCAGAACTTCACGAGCACACAGTCGATGCCGACGCCCTCAGTGCCGAGCGTGTCGACAAGTGTGGACGGCGTGACTGCATGCGAGAGTGATCCGACACCTTCGGCAAAGGGCCGAGGGACCTCGAGCATGATCGGCACTTCGCGGCGCGCCTTGCGCAGTCCGACGGCGATGCGCCGTGTGATCTCCACCATCTGCTCCAGCTTGAGCGGCCACCAAGCGCTGTCGTTGATCCCGGATGCGACATTCCACATGCCAGTCCGTGACCCAACCAACTCGCCAACCGCTTCTGCATATCGCCAGACGGCGGTGCGCAGCGCGTCAAAATCGCCGCAGCGTGTTCGGAGCCACTCCGGCAGCGCTTGCTCGCGCAGATCGAGCAGCGGTCCGACCACCGTCACCTTGCCCTGCGACGCCGACCAATCCAGCCACGGCTCCACCGACGAGAAGTCGAATCGCCCCTCCTGCCGCTCGATCACGCTCCAGTCGAGCGGAATCTGCAACAGGTCAAACCCACCCGCTGCAGCAGCGATCCCCCGCTCACCCGATCGACCAGTCACCCGAGCACCCAGCGTGACGCGCCCTGCGGCACGCGTTTCGTAACGGCGGTGCAGCGAAACTCGTGCGTGTGCGATTGCCAGACGCTCACCAGCCTCCAGACCCTTCACCAGTGCCTGTGCAGCCATGCGATCAGCCTCGACGTGATCAGCCGTCGTCATCGACGCGGTGAAGTCAGTGCGCGCATCGTTCCACTGTGCGATGGCACCCGTACACGCAGGGTGATCCCAGACCTGCCACTCTTCGCACTTGGCGATGAACAGTTTGATGCGATGACGCGCCAACTCCTGCAAGAGTGAGTAGCGCTCCTGCCGCTGTTGCAACAGACAGGTCGACAGCGACAGTCTGCCCATCGATTGCGTCTCGCACTCGACACTCACAGCGAGGGCACTCTCGAGTTCACTCTCGCAGTCAAGCTTGCCCGGTCGAAGCGAAAGAACACCCGCCACGGACAGATCGTTCGCCCCGAGCAAGTAGCCGTGGCTCGCATCGACCCGCACGGGCGGCTCGTCCATCTTCTCGAACGCAAAGCGAAGCATTGACACGCGCGAGTGTAGCGGTCGCAGGGTCTCTCCTCGCACAATTGCGCTTCTGCCTGCGCGCATTTGAGGTCTCTTCCTACACTGCCGCACGTGATGCACACGCACGCTTGCGATTCGCTCTTCCAGACGCAGCTTTCGCTGCCAGGGCGCCGCGCGGGCAAGGTGCGGGACCTCTACGCGCTGCCCGCCGACCAGGGCGCACCACGGATGCTGCTCGTGGCGACCGACCGAATCTCTGCGTTTGATGTGGTGATGCCAACACCGATTCCAGGAAAGGGCCGACTCCTCACTGCTATCTCGGCAGGCTGGTTCGGGCTCATTCGACGGGCGAATCTCGTGGATGATCATGTACTCAGTTTGGATGTACCAAGTTGCACCGGCATCGATCCCACCCAGCGCGACGCACTGGAGGGGCGCACCATGGTCTGTCGCGCCGCACAGGTGGTGCCGATTGAGTGCGTGGCACGCGGCTACCTCGCTGGCAGCGGATGGAACGAGTACCGCACCGCGCAGCAAGTGTGCGGCGTGTCTCTCCCAGCTGGACTGCGGCAGTGCGAGCGGCTGCCGAAACCCATCTTCACTCCAGCCACGAAGGCCACCGAAGGACATGACGAGAACATTTCCTTGGAACGCGCCGCCGCGTTGGTGGGGTCATCCCTGATGGAGCGTCTGCGCGATCTGACCCTCCGCATCTACTCGCTTGCCGCCGACCATGCGCTTGCGTGCGGGATGATCCTGGCCGATACGAAGTTCGAATTCGGCTTTGAACTCGGCGCCGATGGACGGCCGACCGATCGCCTGCTGCTGGTGGACGAGGTGCTTACGCCTGACTCGAGCCGCTACTGGCCACTCGATGGATATGAAGCAGGGCGCGACCAACAGAGTTTCGACAAGCAGTTCCTGCGGAACTGGCTGCTCGAGCGTGTCGCGTCGGGTTGCTGGGACAAGACACCCCCGGGACCTGCGATCCCCGCAGACGTTGTGGACGGAACTGCCGCACGTTACCGCGAAGCGCTCACGCGGCTGTTCGGCGCGCGTTCGCCTGCTGATCTTCTGCGAGTGTGATGCGCGACCGTCCGCGCGGGGGGTTCAGCGAAGCGCAGCCTCTGCCACGTTGCGCAGCAACATGGCCACTGTCATCGGGCCAACCCCACCGGGCACGGGGCTCATCCAACCTGCCACAGTTGCCACATCCGAATGGACATCCCCGACGGTCACCTGCTTCCCGTCCTTTCCAACGACGCGATTGATGCCGACGTCGATCACGACGGCACCCGGCTTGATCCACTCAGGCGTGACCAGCGCAGGAACCCCAGCAGCCGCAACCACGATGTCGGCCTCGCGCGCAATCTTCGGCAGTTCGTGGGTAAAGCGATTCGCACTGATCACCGTCGCCTCCGCACGCATCAAAAGGACTGCGATAGGTTTGCCCACGATGTTGCTTGCACCGACGATCACGCAGCGGGCGCCGCGCAGCGTGGTGCCCGTGTGCTCGATCATTTCGAGGACGGCGAGAGCCGTGCACGGCACAAGGCTGCGGCGCCCGTACACGACATTGCCGATATTGGCGGGATTGACCCCTTCCACATCCTTTTCCGGGGCAATCAGCGACTGCACGCGTTCCGTATCGACCCCCTTGGGCAGCGGCAGGTGCAGCATCATCGCGGCCACCGACTCATCGGTGTTCATCAGCAGAACACGTCCGGCGATCTCTTCATATCCGCTGGAGGACGAGAGCCGATGCAGCTGATACTGCATGCCAGCCTCCTCGCAGGTACGCGCCTGATTGTGTGCGTAGATCGAGGCTGCACCGTCATCGCCAACGAGAATCGCATCCAACCTCACGGAACGACCGCTCCGCGCGATGCGTTCCCGCAGCGATGCACGCACCGCGGCGCCGAGCTGTTTGCCATCGATGATGCGCGCTCCCATGCGGGCAGCGTAGCGGTTGCACGTATGCTTGCCCCAGCCCAACGCGTTCAGCAGTCACTCCCCCTCGGACACCATCATGATGACACTGACCCTCACTCTGCCGTTTGCTGCCCTCCTGCTCGGTCAAACGGTTCCTGCAACTCCCATCACGCCGCCAAAGGATGGACCCAAGATGACCGCCAAAGCTCCAGAGGTCACGGAGCCGACGCTTGTGCCAGGTTCTCCCGCCCCGTTCCCGCAGATCGAGAAGTTCGTCAAGGGAGAGCAAATCTCATCGTTTGGCGCCGGCAACACCTACGTGATCGAATTCTGGGCAACATGGTGTGGCCCATGCAAGTCGAGCATGCCGCATCTCAGCGAAGTACAGGAGAAGTATGCGGACAAGGGCGTTCGCATCATCAGCATCAGCGACGAGAAGATCGATACGGTCACGAAGTTTCTGGATGATCCAAACTGGGCAGCCAAAACGCGCTACACGCTCTGTGCAGATCCAGACCGATCGGCGCATGATCAGTACATGAAGCCCGCCATGCAGTCGGGCATCCCCTGCGCGTTCATTGTGAAGGATGGAACCGTGCAGTGGATCGGACACCCCATGCAGATGGACAAGCCGCTCGAGAGCGTGGTGGCCGGATCTTGGAATGTCAATGATGCGAAGGCTTCGTTCCTGGATACCGCGCAGGCCAAGAAGGCGCAGCGCCGACTTTCGGGCGCACTTCGTGATGCCAACAAGAGCGGCGACTTCACGGAGTTCATGGTGATGCTCGATGACGCCATCGCGAAAGCGGATGCAGAATCTGCGATGAGCATGCGTATGCAGAAGTTCCAGCTTCTCCTCGGCCCCATCAATCAACCCGAGAAGGGCTATGAAGTCGGACGCGCACTCGCCTCGGACTTCACGGAAAAGAAGGAAGCCATGGGGCTGAACCAGCTGGCGTGGTATGTGCTCGATGCGCCGACAGTCAAGCAGCGCGATCTCGCATTCGCGCTCTCCACCGCGGAGGCTGCGGTCGCGGCGAGCAACGGCGAAGACGGTGCGATCCTCGACACACTCGCTCGCGCGCAGTTTGAGTCGGGCAAAGTTGCGGAAGCGGTTGCGACGCAGAAGCGCGCCATGGCCAATACTCCCCCGGGCGACATGCTCGATGAGATGAAGGTCACTCTGCAGAAGTATGAGAACGGCGGAAGCTCGAAGTCGAAGTGATCGAAGCAGAGGGCTTTACCGAACCTCTGTCTCGCGCCCGAGCGCCGCACTCTCATAGAACGCCGCGAGAATCCGCTGCAGTTCGCGGCCTTCGCGCGCCGTTGCAGCAGCCGCACCGCGCCCGTGGACCAACTCACCGAAGCAGCGGTACTGCGCGTCCCATGCCGCATCCCATCCAAATGGCGACGGCACTGCCGCGACTTCATCCCGCAGTTCGCCATCTCGCTCCACCACGCTGCGCACTTCGGAACCGAAGATCTCGAAGTGAATACCCGCTCTCGCCCCACGCAGCAGTAGACCATCGCGTGCAACACCCTCCGGGATGTTCGTTGCCCACGCCACATCAATCTCGATCGACAGTCCACCCTCACAACGCAGGAGTGCAATGGCAGCGTCCTCCACATCAAACGTTCCATCCACCTTGGGTGGCCCGCCCCACATCTCGGCAGATCGGTACTGGGCAATGGGTGAACCAAATCGTGATGCAGCGCATGCACTCACGCGCAGCACGCGCGGCCAACCGGCCAGATGCAATGCCAAGTCCATCAGATGCACCCCCACATCGATCATGCATCCGCCTCCCGATCGACTGCGCGTTGTAAACCAGCCGCCAAGCCCTGGAATGCCGCGGCGCCGTACTCCTCGCGCCTGAATGAAGTCGAGGGGGCCCATTGTTCCAGCATGCACCAGACGCGCCACATGCTGCGATGTCGGCGAGGAGCGACACACGAGGCCCATTTGAAGCCGACCTCTCGACTTGTCCGCGGCAGCGCAGATCGTGTCGCACTCCGCGACCGTCAGAGCCATCGGCTTCTCAAGCAGCAGGTGTTTGTCCGCTGCGAGGACCGCTTGCGCACAAGACGCATGCGCGTCCGTCGGTACGGCCACCGCGACAGCGTTCACATCCGGATGCGCCAGCAGCGACTCGAGGCTCTTCGAAGCGGTTGCACCCACCTTTGAAGCGAGCGCAGCCGCACGCTGGGGCTGCGAATCCCAGCAAGCCACCACACGGAAGCCGCTCCGCCGCGCCGCGTCCGCGTGAACACTGGCAATCCCACCGCAGCCGACAATCCCGAGCCCAATCTCGATCATTCCCTAGCATAGAGGGGCGATGAGCAGCACCAGGACGGTGATCATTGGCGCAGGGATCGTCGGGCTCTGCACCGCGTACGAACTCCTGCAGCGTGGCCGCGATGTCATCGTGCTTGACCGCGAGTCCACGCTGGACGGCGCCTCCGCCGGCAATGCAGGACTCTTCTCGATTGGGCACGCGCCCCTGACCAAGCCAGGCGCATCGTGGCGTGGTCTGCGCTGGATGTTTGATAGCCGCTCACCACTTTGGATCCGTCCGAGTCTCTCCCCCGCACTGCTGCATTGGCTGTGGACATTCCATCGTCACTGCACACCCGATCATCTCGAGCGCGCCACACGCACACTCTGCGCGCTTGGTTGGCGGACTGCGCAAGCACTCGAGCGCATACTCGACCGTGAGGGAATCGACTGCTTTTACAAGCGCTGCGGCTGGATGGATCTCATCCTTGACGAACGCAACCTCGCTGCTGCGCAGCGCGAGGGTCGATCGCTCGCGCCCTATGGGTATCGCACGGACGCTATCAGCGGCAGAGAACTTCGGCGCCGTGATCCGGCGTACCGCGACGAGGTTGCAGGTGCGATTCATTATCTTGATAGCGCAATCCTGCATCCGGGACTGCTGCTGCGCGGACTTGCGAACGCCGTCCGATCCCACGGGGGTGAGGTGCGACTGGGATGCGAAGTCGCCGGATTCGTGCGGGCGACCGACGGTCGGTGCATCGGGGCGCGACTCACGAGCGGCGAGATCTTGGAGGGCGACAGTGTGGTGCTCGCCGCAGGCATCTGGTCCGATCCGTTGGCGGCACAACTCGGTATCGCCGTTCCCATGCAAGCTGCGCGCGGATACCACGTGCAACTCGAGGGGACAGGCGTGTTGCCGCTGCATGGCGGCGTCATGCATGAGACATTTGTGGCTTACAACCCGATGGGATCACAACTTCGGCTCGCAGGAACGCTGGAAATCGGACCGACGGGACGCCCCTGGATGCGCAAGCGTCTGCATGCGCTGACTGCCGCGGCACGTCGATATCTGCACGGCATCGACCGTGCGCATGTCACGGCTGAGTGGGCTGGCTATCGGCCCTGTACTGCCGATGGCATGCCAGTCATCGGGCCTGTCCCGACCATCCCAGGTCTCTTCATCGGCACAGGACACGCGATGATGGGGCTGATGCTCGGTCCTGTCACAGGTCGCATTCTCTGCGCGGACATCTGCCGCACACAGCAGGAAATCGATCCGAATCTGATCGATTGCATGCGCCCACGACGACTTCGCACGTCTCGCGCTGCCTAGGCCAAGGTCAGCCGTGCCGCGCCACGCACACCGCTCGCATCGCCATGCGCAGCACCACGAATTGGTGTCGTGAACGCATCCGAGAACAGCTGGTTTCCGATCAGTGCGGGGACACGCTCATAGATCTCGCGAATATTGCTCAGACCACCGCCAAGCACGATCACATCGGGATCGATGAGATGGACGACACTGACTAGTGCGTCGGCGAGTCGTGTGCACAGAAGATCGATCACTGCCTGAGCACGCTCTTCACCCGCCGCTGCACGCTCAGCGATCATGGACATGGACGCTGCATCTCCCCCAAGCGCCGCGTACTCGCGCTCGAGGGCCGGTCCCGCGAGAAATTGTTCGGTACAGCCAAACAATCCGCAGTAGCAAGGCCGCGAGCGCCTTTGTGCCGCATCTATGCCCGGCATGTGCGTGTGCCCCCACTCTCCGGCGATTGCATTTCGCCCGACCAAGATACGACCATCGACCACCACTCCTCCTCCAATACCCGTCCCAAGAATCGCCGCAAAGACAATCTGCGCGCCGGCGGCCGCACCATCATGCGCCTCGCTGAGGGCAAGGCAGTTGGCATCGTTCGCTCCGCGCACCGTTCGGCGAAGCAGCCTCGAAAGATCCCCCATGAGATCCCGCCCATTGAGGCACGTGGAATTCGCATTCCGATGCAAGCCTGTTCGAGGCGACACACTTCCGGGATATCCGATGCCGACCGGACACTCGCACTTGGCCACCGCATCGAGTTGCTCGACCAATTGCGCGACGGCCGCAAGCGTGGCTGCGTAATCACCTTGGGGAGTCAAGACACGCGGGCGTTCCACCTCGTGTCCCGACGCATCGAGGAGACATGCAGCGATCTTCGTGCCACCGAGGTCGATGCCGATGCGCATCATGATGGAACGGGCAGTGCACGGATCACGCAATCCAGCAACGCAGCGCCGAGTCGTGCAGTGCGTCCGCCGATGTCGAGCGGCGGCGAACACTCCGCGAGTTCGATGCCCGCCACTTTCCCGCTTCCGCCGATCCGCCGCAGCACGCTTCGCAGCATCGCATCGGGCAGAATGCCCATGGGCGATGGCGCACTCACGCCCGGCGCGCTTGATGCGAGAAAGACATCAAGATCAATGCTGAGGCAAACAAGGTCGACCGACGAGAGAAATCGATCGATGATGACCGCCAACGCAGACTCCTGGGATGGCGAAAACGCATCGGCATCCACAATGTGTGCGCCATGCGCGGCTGCCGACTGCAACAGCGCGGGCGTATTGTGGGCGGGCTGCATGCCGAGCAGCAGATAGCGAAACGGCGAACCAATCAGTGTGCTGTGCCCGTGAACCTGAAGGAATGGTGAACCCGAGTGAGGATGCCCTTGCGAAAGTGGCCTCATATCGACATGTGCATCGATGTTGATGCATCCGACCACCGAACCCCTCGAAGCTGCCTGCGCCACGCCAAGCCAGTGCCCAAATGCCTGATCGTGACCGCCACCAAACACGAGCGGGATTCCACCGCCCACCCGCACCGCGGCAACGGCAGCCGCCAGCGCGCGCTGCCATGCGAGCACATCATCTTTGGCAGCCGACACATCTCCTGCATCAAAGAGCGCGAACGCAGCCGGTGCAGGCAAGTTTGAGCAAGCAGTCCGCAGGGCGCTCGGCCCTTCTGCGGCGCCGGGTCTGCCGTGATTAGCTCGAACGCCCGCGTCCGATGGATATCCAATCACAACAAGGGGACGCCGACGATGCCGCTGCGCAGGTTCGGCATCCCATGCGTCCATCGCCTGATGCCATCGCTGTGCCTCGGGCTGCGGTCCATCGTCTCGGCCTCGCCACTGCCACACCATGGCGGCGATCCTACGGTTGCAGCATGAACGCTGCGCAGTCGTTCGACGCCCCTACTTGCCGTTTCCGTCAAAAATTGACTTGAATGCGTCTCCGACCTTTTGCAGTTGGTCACCAATCGCGGAGCCACCCTGCTGGAGGAAACCGCTGATCTGCGATGAGGCTGACTGCAGACCACTTGCGATTGACGTGGGCAATCCCTCAATCTGTGCCTTCGCGAGTGCCAAGATCAGTTGATCCATGAGTTGCGCCGAGAGTTGTGCAGCCACCTGATCCACTGTGGTCTTGGTGCCAATGTCCTTCACCACGATGTCTGGAATGGTCGCGTCCAGCACTTTGCCCGAGGCGAGTGCGTTCTCAAGCCGTGCCTTGACTCGAATGCCGGTGATACGGAGTTCGCGAATGGTCACTGTGGTGCCGGGGGAGTTTGCGGGCGTCGTCGCTGTGGGCGCAGCTCCCTGATTGGAAGAAACATGGTCCACGACGACCTGCAGATTGATCCGACCATTCAGTTCCGAGAGATCAACGGAAATACCGCTGATCACAAGCTCCTCAATCACAATGACATCGCCCAGCAGTTCAGTCAATCCCGCCTTGACCTCGATGCGGTCCACCACAAGCATCGGATCCCCTGCGTACCCCTGCGGCTGCGCCACAACAAGCCCGTTCACGGTGGATGATTCGGACAGCAATCCGAGATGGACTGATCGAACGGTAGTGCTCACGCCAAGGACTCGGGTCCCCGCGGTCGACACGATGCGCGCCGCCACCGCATCTATGAACAGCACTGCAGTAACGACCGTCGCCATCACCAGGACAGCGACACCGATAACAACTTTCTTTACGATCGATGATTGCGAGGCAGCCGAACCTCCGGGCACGTGATGTGCGGACTTCGGATCACCCATGGGGCCCAAGCCTATCATTCTTCCCCATGGACCGGAACGCTCCTCTTGACGCCGAGGCCACCGCAGCACTCGATCACGTTCGCGCCCTCCTCGAGTACATCGGAGAGGATCCAAATCGCGAGGGGCTTGTGGACACACCGCGCCGAGTAGCCCTTGCACTGCGAGAGCATTTTATTGGCTACACGATGGATCCCGCGAAGGAATTGGCGCGCACATTCTCGGAGATTGAGGGGTACGACCAAATGGTGCTGCTCACAGGAATCGACGTTCACAGCCACTGCGAACATCACATGGTTCCGTTTGTCGGCAAGGCACACGTTGCCTACATCCCGAGCGGACGCGTTGTCGGTCTCTCGAAACTGGCGAAAGTTGTGGAGATCTTTGCCAAGCGACTCCAAGTGCAGGAGAAGTTGACCGCACAAATCGCCAACAGCATTCAAGAGCATCTCCAGCCGCTGGGCGTCGCGGTGGTTGTTCAGGCGCGACACTTCTGTATGTGCTACCGCGGCGTACGCCAACCACATGCGTGGACGACGACGAGCAAGTTGACGGGGGTTTTCTTGGAAGACCCGGCCACGCGCAGCGAGTTCTTGCGGCTCATCTCGATCGGCCAAGAGCCAGCCACTGGCTTCTGAGTTCGACCGCAGGTCACCCTGCGCGACCGACCGCATCGACTGCGATGCACTCGAAGGCCACGTGTGCCGCAAGCAGCGCAGTGATGCCCGCCCCATCGCGCGCGGGACAGACCTCCACCACGTCCGCCCCGACGAGTTGCGCGCCGGCGAACGCGCGGAGCTGCCCCAACAGCACTCCCGAGGAAAGCCCGCCAGAAACGGGGGTACCCGTGCCGGGCGCGAAGGCAGGATCCGCACAATCCACATCGCACGAGATGTAGAGCGGCGCATCACCCACACGGCGCCGAAAGGACTGCACGTTCGCCGCAGCTTCAGCGGCATCAGCGTGGAACGCCGCGGCTGGGATCACTGTCATCCCCTTGTCGCGCGCGAAAGCAAGATCTTCCAGCGTGTTCAGCCCACCGCGCTGACCAATCAGCAGCGTGCGCGAGGGATCGATGCATCCATCCTCGACTGCGCGCCGCAGAAATGACGCGTGACTGAAGGGCTCATTCCACACGCGGTCCACCGTGTCGATGTGCGCATCGAACACGACCAGCGCAAGTCCGCTTGCCGGTCGCCCGCACCGTTCCCATGCGGCGCGAATATTGGCGAGCGAAACGGAGTGATCTCCGCCGAGCGCCAAGAGATGGGCACCAGCGCCGCCGAGCGTCTTGGCGAAGTCCGTGACCAGATCGAGATTGTCCGCGCAGGAAAATGGTGCGACAGGTGCATCTCCTGCGTCCGCGAGCGAGAACACCTGCGCGATATCCACCTGCAACTCGCTGCTTGCCGGCTTCACATACTGGCTCGCCTCGCGTACTGCACGCGGACCGAAGCGCGCACCAGGATGGAAAGTCGTGCCGCCATCGAAGGGGATGCCGTAGACAATCCAGTCGTGCTCTCCGCCGGCATCATCCAAGCGAGGAAAGCGCATGAATGTTTCGAGCCCAGCGAACCGCGGCTGAACTCTTCCGCTCGGCAGTTCTGTCGGCATGGGCGGAGGATAAGCGGACGCGGATCAGAAGGGATCCATGCCGGGCGGCAGTGGAGCAGCGTCGGTGCGTTCTTCCAAATGAGCGACAGGGAACGCACATGAGTCCACGCTGAACGCTGCGGCCGGACGGTGATTGCCCGAAAGTCCCAGTCCACCGAAGGGAAGCCGGCTGCTCGCGCCCGCCGTGCCGACATTCCAGTTCACACAGCCAGCGCGGAGCCGCGGCGCAATCGACTGCCAGCGCGCAGCATCCGCCGTGAACACTGCCGCAGCCAAGCCGAAGCGCGTGGCGTTGGCCTGCTCCACCGCCTCGTCATCGCTGTCCACGACCGCCACCTGCAGCAGTGGACCGAAGACTTCCTCGTCTGCCTCCCGACTGAAGCGATCGACACGAAGCACTCCAGGAGTCAGGAACCATCCCTCGCGAGCGGGCGCGCGCGCTGCGAGCAGCGACACGCACCCTTCGCGTACTCGCCGTGACTGGAAAGCGATCACCGCCTCACGCGCAGCTTCACTGATCAGCGGTCCCATGAACACGCCTGCCTCATCACCGCCGCCAACACGAAGCCGCGATGAGACCTCCACGATCAAACGCACGAACGCATCGGCGATGCCGCGCTGCACGATCACGCGGCGCGTGCAGGTACAGCGCTGACCCGCGGTCGCGAACGCGGAGCGCACGCACTCCACCACCGCCTGTTTGAGATGGGAATCATCGAGCACGATTGCAGGATTGCTGCCGCCCATCTCCAGTGCGACGATGCGCCCGGGACGATCGAGATTCGCCTGCAGGATTCGCCGACCCACCGGCCACGATCCTGTGAACAAGATTCCATCGACGTGCTCGTGCGCGGCAAGCGCTGCCGCGCCTCCAGCACACGCTTGCACCACATTGAAGACGCCCGGCGGAAATCCTGCGGCGTCCGCGAGCTCGGCGAGCAGCTGCCCGACCGCTGGCGTGCGTTCACTCGGCTTGAGTACCACCGTGTTGCCAAGCAGCAGCGCGGGCACGAAGTGACCGTTGGGCAGGTGGGCAGGAAAGTTGAACGGTCCGAAGACTGCCATCACGCCATGCGGACGAAAGGCGCAGACACCGCGCCGCGTCGGCGACAGATCGATGCCAAAACCACGCACGCGATCGAGTGTGCGTTCCTCGACCGTGATAGTCACTTTTTCTGCGAGCGCCTTCGCCTCGAGCAGCGCCTCACCACGCGTCTTGCCCGCCTCAAGCACCAACAGATCCGCGATACGCGCCTCGTTCGCCGCCACGACATCACGCCATCGCAACAGCGCAGCGTGCCTTTCCTGCACTGGCGCGCACGCCCACGCTTGCGCTGCCGAGCGCGCAGCGGCGACCGCACGGTCAATGTGAACGCGCACGGGTGCCGCACTCCACACGGTGGTATTCGGCTGCGAGGGATCTGCGCTGCGGATCAGCTCCTCCCCTGCCGCGGGAAGCGTGTGCCAAGAACCGGCGATGAAGTCTGCAGGAGCCTGGCGCAGGAACCCGCGCCGCACCGCCTCGCTCATGCGCGACTCCGACGGCGAGGCGCTGTCCCGCCGCGACGCCGCGTGCCCATCAGTGGCACGGCGCGCCCCTGTGCATCGAACGCTGTGAGCGCGATCTTCGTGCCCTTCGATGCGCCCAGTGCTTCGATGACTCGCTCAGGAAGCAGCACCTTCCCTGCTTTCACCGAGAATCCGCTTCGTATCGCGCGGAATCCTTGCGTGCCTGAACAGGAGACGATCCCTCGCTGCGACCCGCTCGAACCCGCACCGCCGAGCGGCAGCATCGCTGATGCCTCCACGATCGGAATGTTTGCCGTCACAGCCTCTAGGTAAGGACCACCGTCGAACGGATCGACGTGCTCCTGCGGATGGAATCCGAGCTTCGTCAGCATGTGCAGCGCAGGCAGCGTTTCATCACCCACTTTGCCGACCAATTGACGCGCTTCGGGTGGCAGCAGCGATGTGTAGATCTCGACCGACGGGAATAACTTGAGGATGAACTCCTTGCTCCGCTGATTGAAAGTGTCCGCCTCGGTGTAGGAAAGATTGATGAAACGGCGTCCGAGGTAGTCCCACAGCGTGGATCGACTGTCCGGCGTCAGCGCACCCATCATCTCCGCGATGATGCGCTTCTGAAACTGCTGGGGGCGCGCAGCCATGAACTGAAAACGCGTGTGCGAGAGGAATGCGCCCAGCTTCTGCGGATGGCCACGGTAGCCCGGCGCGAGAATGAGTCCACCAATCTCGCTCGGCCCGCTCTCATCGGTATCCAACTGGATCGTCACATGCACCTGACCCGTCCCGAGGTCCTTGCTGTAATGCTCCCGGCGTCGCACGCGGAAAAACAAGTGCGGGTGACCGGGCCATGAAATCCGCGAATACACCGTGCTGGTACCGATCACCGACCCCGAGTCGGTGTCCTCCAGCACGAAGACGAACTCTCGTCCGCGTGCATCCCGCACCGAGCCAGCAAAGGCGCGGCGGCTGCGATCCAACTTCGCCGCGAGCGCATCGCGGTCCTGCGGAAGATTGAAAGAGTGCACGAGCCGCGCAAGCTTCAGCAGCTGCGGCATGTCCTCGATGGTCGCTTCACGAATGACGAACATGTCACGCCACCTTCCCCAGCGCACGCTCCACGATTTCGAAGACCGGACCAAACTGCGCGGGCTCCATCACGCCGATGGGAGGCAGCAATCGCAAGTGATAGGGACCATGACCACACGTGAGCGCAATCACACCTTCGTCAAACATGGCCTTCAGCAGACTGTTGAGGCGTTCCTTGCTGCCGCCCAAAGGCGAGAGGCGCATCATGCCGCCCGTGCCGCCGACATGGGAGGGCTGCGGTCGTCCAAAACTGTCGAGCACCGGCGGGAAGAACTCGGGGCGTCTGCGCACCAGGTCCTCGGCCCGTTCGCGAAAGGCGCGGTGGAGCGCGGCGATTCGACCATTCGGCCCGTAATAGCCGCCGTCGCGCAGCGTTTCGAGTGCACGCCGGCCGACATGAAACGCACTTGTGCTCGAACTGAACGTGCCTGCGAGCAGCCCCGGCTGCGGATTGAACTCCTCACGAAAGAGGCACGCACACACCTGACTCAGTTTCCCGACTGTCGCGACATCGATGTATTCACCAAGACCAAGCGTCTCGAACGCGAACATGCATTCGGTGCGGCCGAACGATTGAACTTCATCCGCCCAAACAGGAATGCCGCTTTCGCGGCAGATACGCATCAGCGCCTCCAAGTACGAACGCGGCGCGACGCGGAAGCCGCCCTCCCCCTGTACCAGTTCCATCACGAAGCACGCGTGCTGCTTCGGGTACCTCGCGACCAATTGCTTCAAATGCCACACGGCGATCTCTGTCGAACGCGCGCCGAGCGACTCGTCGTAGTACGGCATGTAGTCCACCAGGATGTTCTGCACAAGGCCCTGTCGATACCCGGCCGTATCACCGATCTGACTCATGGTGGTCGAGCGCCCCATAAAGCAGTCTGCGAAGGCGATGATGCGCGGCGCACTGCCTGTCTTCTGCTGGCACACCTTCAGCGCATTCTCATTCGCCATGCAACCGGAGTTGGTGATGAAGCAGTGGCGCAGCGCGCTTGTGCGAGCCGCTTCCGTCTGCAGGATGTCGGCCACAGCGAGCACATCGGCATTCGGCTGCAGGTGACCGCCCATGCAAATGTCCGAGAGCGCGCCGACCACGGCGGCCTCCACCATGCGCGCATCGGAGTGGCCAAACATATGAACGCCAATGCCACTGATCATGTCCCACTTGACGCTGCCGTCGGCCAGTTGCACCAATGCTCCATTGCCGATGCCCGCGCCGATGTAGGGGTACATCGTGGGTCGCCCGCGCAGCGCGTTATGTCGCTGCAGCCACGCCGCGGCAGCCGATGCCCGTGCCGGATCTGCAGGCCGAACGTCGGTGATGCCATCTTGGAAACGGCGCAGCTCCACGAGGATTGCATCGACCGCGGCACGGACCGCTGGCACCCGCATCAGTGGTGGTGTCGCATCGAGTGCGCCGCCAGTCGCAGCCATCGCAGCGTTTTGGGGAGGCGCGGAAGTCATGGTTGGCATGGTACGGCCGGGCGTTCCATGATCCGCTGCATGAGCAGCGCAAGAATCGAAGCGCGCTCACACAGGCTGTTCACCACCACAAACTCATCCGTCCGGTGCAAGTTGCCGCCGCGGACACCAAGCCCATCGAGGCAAGGCAAACCCACATGCTGCAGCACATTTGCATCGCTCACGCCACCCGTCGATACCGCACTGCACGCTGATCCAACCTTCGCCGCACATTCCATTGCACACGCAGCGAGCGCTTGGACCGCTGCAGTCGCCGGCTTTGCCGGGCGGTTGTGCAGCGCCTCGACTGTCACACGCGGCAACGCATCTTCGC